>Ga0209221_1000088_pt1 | contig 54382 bp, 45 predicted proteins | sample BlaSpr_A8_Ref_O2_FD_187989 | JGI IMG/M metagenome (GOLD analysis project Ga0209221, IMG submission 187989) | Forest soil microbial communities from Thunder Bay, Ontario, Canada - Black Spruce, Ontario site 2_A8_Ref_O2 (SPAdes) (version 2) | ecosystem: Environmental > Terrestrial > Soil > Boreal...
CCCTTTGCACCCTTGCCCGATGAGGTTGTGATGTAGACTTTCTCATTCACCGTGGTACAAAAACTCGGTCCGGTCACTAGCGGGTGCGGATAGGACTCCTCAATCACACGCGCGTCGGGCGTGTGCAGCGAATCCTCCTTGTCAAAATCGTACGTCTGACATGCTAGCTCGTGCGCCAGAACTACATTTATGGCTGCCTTTTTGTCGTCCTCTTCTGATGCTGTGTGCGTTCTGCAACCAGCCAGCACACAAAAGATCAGAACCGTCGTCGCGAAAAGAACCCCGGCTTGTCTTTGCATCTTTGTCTCTCCACGCAGGAAAACTAAATTCATCACAAAATCATTACGCACACTCCCAACGGCCTATAGCTATGTTTGTGTTGCCACCCTGCATGGGCGCCATCCTAGCTTGCGGTCGGGGACGCGTCAACGAACGGACTCGCGAAGTATCGGCAGGTGGAACTCAATTGATAGACACAAGCACTTTGATATGCAGACAAATGGCCCACAGGCCTTCTCTCGCACCTGAATTCGTTGTCCGCAACGCAGGAGAAGCGTACGATGCGCGAGTCAGAGATCCCGTGGAGGCGAATCGCATGTTCACGCATTCAACGACGAGATGCTCGGCCCTATTCGCGCGATATCTGTTTCTGGGAATCCTGGCGGCATTCGTTTCCTCCACTGTTACTAGTCCAGCAAAAGCGCAGGCTCGAAAGATAGAGCTAGGGGACTTCCAGAAGATTGTCAGCGTCTCCAGCCCTGAGATTTCTCCGGATGGAAAATCCATCGTCATCGTTGTGTCTCGCGTCAACTGGGAGGAAGACCGTTACGACAGTCAGCTTGTGCTCGTCGACATTGCCACGGGTGCGCAGCGGCCGCTCACCAACATCCGCAAAGGACTGAGCTCGCCAAAGTTTTCGCCCTCGGGCGATCGGCTCGCTTTTCTTGCGGAAGCGGAAGAAGAAAAGAAAGCCGCCACGCAAATCTTCGTGTTGCCTATGAACGAAGGCGAGCCGCAACAGATCACACGGGCGCCTCTGGGCGTCGAACGGTTTGCCTGGCGCCCGGACGGCTCGTCACTCGCCTTTGCCTCGCCGGACGAACCGTCTAACCAGGCGGAGATCGAAAAGCACCACGACCTCTTCGAAGTGGGAGACAACGACTACCTCTCTACTTCCGCTCCCACTCCTTCGCACATCCGGCTCACCTCTGCCTCAGGTGGCACGGCGAAGCGCCTGACCTCAGGCGCCTGGAGTTTGCAGAAGGCTCCGGAGGGTTTTCTGAACCCGCTTTCTCCGCTTTCCTGGTCACCGGACGGCAAGCAGATCTGCTTCACTCGCCAAGCCGACCCGCACTTCGGCGATTACGATCAAACTGTCGTCGAGATTCTGGACGTCAATAGTGGCCAGGTCCGCCAACTGACGAAACGGACGTCATTCGAAAGCTTCGGGCTATTCTCACCCGACGGCTCAAAGATTGCCTATTGGTTCCCGCGCGACGCGGATTTTAACAATGAGAATGAGATCTTTGTCGCCTCCTCCACTGGCGGCGAAGGAACTGATCTCACACGCGCACTCGATCGCAATGTGCAATGCGCCATCTGGATGCCCGACGGCAAATCGCTTTTGGTGAGCGGCGACGATGGAACTCGGAGGGCCATCTGGATCCAGCCGCTCGGAGGCAGCGCAAGCGGCAACAGTGCGAGAAAGCTCGACCTCGGCGACGCCATGCCCGGCTGGGATTTTTCGGAAGCCGTGGGAGCGGATGGATCGATTGCTTTCACCGGCAGTACCTCGACCCGACCCCCCGAGCTCTACTATCTTTCCTCAACAACTGCAAAACCGAAACGTCTCACCAACTTCAACCAAGAGTTCACGACCCAGGACCTCGGGCGCATCGAGACCTTCGAATGGAAAGGGCCGGACGGCTTCGCCGAAGATGGCATCGTTGTTTTCCCCCCGAACTTCTCTCGCGACAAGAAATACCCGCTCGTTCTTTATCTTCACGGTGCCCCGCAGTTTTCCGCTGTGGCTGCGGATTTCGACTTCTTCCTGCAACTCCTGGCGGCACATGGCTATGTGGTCTTTGCGCCGAACTATCTTGGCACCGATAACCTCGGCAACCAATCCGTGCTCGCGGCCGTGAATGACTACGGGGATGGCCCCGGCCGCGACGTGATGGCCGCACTTGCGGCGTTCGAAAACCGAGGTTTCATCGACGAATCGCGCATCGGTGTTTCCGGATGGTCCTGGGGCGGCTACATGACGACCTGGCTCATTGGCCATTACCACATTTGGAGAGCAGCGGTTGCTGGCGCCGCCGTCACGAGCATGACCGATTGGTATACGCTCACAGATGTCAACGTGACCGAACGCTTTGAGTTCGGCGGGTCGCCGTGGAAAAAGGAATACGCGAAAGCGTATGAGGAACAATCGGCCATCACCTATGCGAGCGCGGTCACTACGCCCACGTTGATTCTCCACGACACCGGCGACGCCACGGTGCCTGTCACCAGTTCCTACGCGTTTTACCGTGCGCTAAAGGACAACGGCGTCACTGTAAAGTTCATCGCCATTCCCACAGCCGGACACGAACCCGGCGATCCGGTGCACCAGTCCGACACATACCTTGTCTGGCTCGAATGGCTTGACCAATATTTGAAGTAGCCTTCAGGAGGTGGTCGGTGGTCACGCTTTCAAAGACGAAAGGCTCGGCCCTGTCCGCACGGTGTACGTTTCTTGGAATTCTTGGGGCGCTCTTCTTTGCCCTGGCTATACCTCTTAAGGCGAAAGCGCAGGCTCGAAGGATAGAGCTCGGCGACTTTCGAAAGATCGTCAACGTTTCCAATCCGGCGATTTCTCCGGATGGAAAGTCCATCGTCATCGTTGTCTCTCGCGTCAACTGGGACGAGGACCGCCTCGACAGCCAGCTCGTGCTTGTGGACATAGCCACCGGAGCGCAGCGGTCGCTCACCAACATCCGCAAAGGACTGGACTTGCCGCAGTGGTCGCCATCAGGCGATCGGCTGGCATTCGTTGCAGAAGCTGGGGAAGAAAAGAAAGCCGCCGCGCAAATATTCATCCTGCCAATGAACGGTGGGGAGCCGCAACAGATCACCAGTGCGCCTCTGGGCGTCGAGCAGTATGCCTGGCGGCCGGATGGTGCTTTCATTGCCTTCGCCTCACCGGACGAACCGCCGAACAAAGCGGAGATCGAAAAGCACCATGACCTGTTTGAAGTAGGCGATAACGATTTCCTCGCTACCTCCGCTCCCACTCCTTCCCACATCTGGCTGGTCTCAGCCTCAGGTGGCACGGCGAAGCGTCTCACATCCGGCGCGTGGAGCCTGTCGAAGACCGCGGAAGACTTTCCGCTCACTACGCTTTCCTGGTCGCCGGACGGCAAGCAGGTCTGCTTCACTCGCCAGGCTGACCCGCATTTCGGCGATTCCGATAAATCCGTCGTCGCCATCCTGGACGTTGATAGCGGGCAAATCCGCCAACTGACGAAGCGCACTTCATTCGAAGGCTTCGGTATCTTCTCACCCGACGGCTCAAAGGTTGCCTACTGGTTCTCGCGCGACGGAGATCCAAACAACGAGACTGAGATCTTTGTTAGTTCCGCCTCTGGCGGCGAAGGAACTGAGGTTTCCAGCGCGCTCGATCGCAATGTCCAGCGCGCCATCTGGATGCCCGATGGCAAATCGCTGCTCCTCGGGGGCCACGATGGTACAAGAACGAGCATCTGGATCCAGCCGCTCGACGGCGCTGCGAGAAGGATCGATCTCGGTGCCGTCAATCCCACATTCTCTACTTGGGTGGACGCGGCAGTAGGCAAAGATGGCTCGATTGCTTTCAGCGGTAATACGCCGACGCAACCGAAGGAGCTCTATTACATCGCGTCACATGGCGAAACGCCGAAACGTCTCACCGACTTCAATCACGAGATCGCTGCACTGGACCTCGGCCAAACCGAAACCTTCGAATGGAAAGGTCCGGACGGCTTCGACGAAGATGGCGTTGTTGTTTGCCCTCCGGACTTCTCCCGCGACAAGAAATACCCGCTCGTTCTTTACATTCACGGCGGCCCGCAATGGGCTTCCACTACGGACTTCGACTTTTTTTCACATCTCATGGCCTCACGCGGCTACCTGATCTTTGGGCCAAACTATCGCGGCAGCGACAGCCTCGGCAACAAGTACCAGCGCGCTGTCGTGGACGATGGGGGTGACGGCCCCGGCCGCGACACTTTGGCCGGAATCGCCGCGCTTGAAAAGCAGGGCTTCATCGACGAATCGCGGATCGCCGTTTCCGGATGGTCCTATGGCGGCTACATGACGTCCTGGCTGATTGGCCACTACCATATTTGGAAGACGGCTGTTTCCGGCGCCGCTCCGAACAGTCGGGTCAACACATACAATCTCTCGGATTACAATGTTACGGAGCGCTTCGCTCGGGGTGGCTCGCCGTGGAAGAAGGAGTTCGCGAAAGCCTACCGGGAACAATCGCCTATCACCTATGCGGGCGCCATCACGACACCCACGTTGATCCTCCACGACACCGGTGACCCCCGCGTGCCCATCACCAACTCGTACGAGATGTACCACGCGCTCAAGGACAACGGTGTCATGGTAAAGTTCATCGCCATTCCCACGGCCGGACACGAAGCCAGTGATCCGGTCCACCAGTCCGACACATACCGTGTCTGGCTCGAGTGGCTCGATCAATATTTGAAGTAGTCTTCGGGAGGTTGGACGGTGGTCATGCATTCAAAGACGAAACGCTCCGCTCTGTTCGCACGATGTACGTTTCTCGGAATCCTCGTAGCGCTCTCTGCTCTCGCTATACCGAGTAGGGCGAGCGCACAGGCTCGAAAGATAGAGCTGGGCGACCTCCAGAAAATCGTCGGCGTCTCCAGCCCGGAGATTTCGCCGGATGGAAAGTCCATTGTCATCATTGTGTCGCGCGTGACTTGGGGCGAGGACTGATTGGCTGCGTTACCTGAGATTTAAACACGGACGAGCACTCGGATTCATCCAGTGTTGCGATAGTCAATAATTGTCAATTCGGGTCGTTGCGCGGTTCGCGGAAGTTGTTGAAACGAAAAGAACGCATGGTTGCAGAGTCCGGATTCGAACCAACGATCTCCAGTACTTCGGCAGCGCCGCTGCTCACGAGGCAGGTGCTCCCGTTAGAGAGCGCGCGTCTGCTCGGGAGGCAGCCGAGCTGCCCGACCGCGACCGATCAAACTCACGCTGGGGCCCACCGTTGAGTTCCGGTCTCACGATATATTAGCGAAGGCCGTGGGGATTCTGGTGCCCGTTGGCACCTGTGAGACTTCTTCGCAAATGCTGCAAATCATTGAAATCGCCGACCTTCTTCTACTTCAGAGCGGAACGTCAGTCAGCAACAGTGTTCCACTTGGCGAGACGGCAGCGACCTAACAGATTGAAAACAAAAACTTTTGGTAGGGGCGGTGGGGATCGAACCCACGACCTTCGGCTTAAAAGGCCGCTGCTCTACCACTGAGCTACGCCCCTACATGCGTCTAAACATCTTACACGCAAACAATTTCGCGGACCTAGGAGCAATTGGGATGCTCGGCAGGGTCTCCCGACGAATGCCCGGAGGCATGCGGGCCGGCGCCGCGATCGACGTCTGCCGAGTCCCCGCCAGCTGACGCGCCAGCATTAGCGAATGATCGGAATCGGCAAGCGGTACGACTCGGCGTCAGAGCTGGCCTCGCTCGCAAAGCACGCGCGACTCGCAGCGGGCCCGCGACGATTTGGACGGCCGCCTAATCCGAAGACGGCGCCTCGCGCGGCACCGGCAAAGCGATCGCGCGCTTGCGTTTCCACACGTAGTCCTTCCGCAATTTACCCTGGTGTTTCTTCACCTGGACTTCCAGTTCGGCGAACGCGGCCTTCGCGCTGCCCATCACGTCTGCTCCTACGCCCGTCGCGTGCAGCGTACCAGTGGGCAAATTCAGGTTCAACGAAAAATTGAATTCAGTTTTGCGCGGCGTTTTTTCCAGCGATCCGTGCAGCAGCACCAGGTCCGGTGCATATCGTTTCAGAATGCGATTCAGTTTTTCCGCGTGACGTTCCACTTCGTGTTCAATGATGGCGTGATATTCGGGATCCACGTGGCTGTATGTAATTTTCATCGGGGCACCCTGGTGTTTCGCTGCTTGCGGATGGAAAAAGTCTGAGCATCGAGGCAAATCCAGCATAGCGCTGCGCCGCGCCACTTGCAACCGGGCGTGTCCCCGGGGGGAATAACACCGCGCCGCAAAATTCCCTCCGGCGTCAATTTGACGCGCCGCCGTGGCGCACCGCCGCACGGGATTTGACAGCCTCCGCAACTGCGTCATACGCTCGACTAGCGATGCTGACACTCCGAGGTTATAAGCCGGCCATGATTGCGAAAACGAAGAGCGCAGAACCCAATCCCGCACGCATTCTCGTGGGCCCCGCCGGCTGGTCCTACCCCGACTGGAAAGGCATTCTGTATCCGACGCGCCGCCCAAAGGGATTCCACGAAGCGGCCTACCTTGCGGATTTTTTCGATACCATCGAAATCAATACTTCGTTCTACCACCCGCTGAAACCGGAATTCGCAGCGCAGTGGCTTCAGCAGGTCGCAGGCAATCCGCGCTTTCTATTTACCGCAAAACTCTGGCAGAAATTCACGCATCAGGACGACACCACAATCGAGGATGTGAAAATCGTGCGTACCGGCTTCGACGTGCTGCGCGATGCGAACCGCCTCGGCGCCGTCCTGCTGCAATTTCCCTTTTCCTTTCACCACACGCCCGAAAATCTCACACGGCTCAATAACATTCTCGATGCCTTCCGCGTTTATCCGCTGGTAGTAGAGGTCCGCCACGCATCCTGGGCCAAGAAAGAGTTCTACGAAATTCTGCACGAACGCGGCGTGGGATTCTGCAACATTGACCAACCAGTGATCGGCCGTTCGATCAAGCCCAGCGAACGCGTCACCTCTCCCATCGGCTACGTCCGCCTGCACGGCCGCCGCTACGACACGTGGTTCAGCGACGATTCCGCCTCACCGCCCTCCGAACGCTACAACTATCTATACTCCGAAGAAGAGCTCGAGCCCTGGGCCAAACGCATCGAGCACGTGGCTGAAAGCGCGAAGACCACTTTCGTCGTCACCAACAATCATTTCGAAGCGAAAGGCATCGTCAACGCCCTGCAGCTAGTCAATCTGCTCACCGGAAACAAAGTAAAAATCCCGGAAACGCTCCGCAGTCGCTATCCGCAACTGGAAGCGATCGCGAATCAGCCGGCCGCAGAACCAACTTTATTCCCTCTTCCTCCTAAATAGACGAAGCTCCGCCCGCCACAAAAAAATCGACGAAACGAATACAGCTGCTCAGAGCGATGGGCTATACCGCGAGGGTGGAAACCGTTATTTCTTGAAGAGATCTTCGAATGCCTTGCGCGCGTCGTTAGGACGTCCGGGGTTCGTAGGCGCGGGAGTGGCACTGGCGTAGGTCACGGGCGAAGTATCTTTCTCCACGGTCATGCGAAATTCAAAAAACGTGCAATCGTTCTTCGCATCTTTCTTGGCGATGCGCTCGGGAATCGGCTGCGTGCACTCGAATTGCCTGCCGGTGTCGAAATGCACGCACTGCTTGCAGCAATGCATCGCGGTCTTGCAACGAGGACATTCACCATTGGGATCAAATCCAGGAGCCAGAACCGCGCCGCAGCTCGAGCAGCGCGCCCTCATCACCGTACCCACCATCCGCGGCGTGCGCGGCCCCATCGAATCCTGCTTCGGACGCGGCTCGCCGCTGGGCGGGCGCTCGGTTCTTTCGCGTTTCTTTTCCTGCGCGTCCCGGTCGCTGTAGCCCCTCTGCTTATACTTCCGGTCCATCGGACCTCCTAAGGGGATAATTCATACTGCTCCGAAAACTTTTCTGCGCTTTTCTATTGAACGATCCGATTGCTCATTCGGGTGTGGAAAGGTCATCGAATCATGCGCGCTGAATCGCGCCATCCGCGGGAAAAATCCTTCCTATGCGCGTCGCAGTGGTTTTGCTGGTAGAGGCGCGTTCCATCCGCCGCTGGGAGCAGCTTATGTACACACTGGCCGAGTTCGGGATGCCTATCAGGTAGAAAATCAGCGCGAGTACCGCAATTCCGTGGCTGCCAAGAGCGGCCGCCATCCTCTGTATAGAACACCCCTGCGGCGCAAATTGCAACATCCATTTTCATTTTGTAGCTCGGAGCTGGAACGCCCGTGCCCATGATCGCGCCGGCGATCTGCCTGCCCTTCGCCGCGTCCGCCGGTCGTACGCCACCGTACGCGCGCAGTTTAGTCATGAACGCGTACCACTCCTGCGCCCGGCCCACAATTTGCTCAGTCCTTCGAACGGCAAATCCGGCTGCAGAAAAGTGCGTGGTGTTCCGCGATCCGCAAGCACCGCCTCCGCCGCCAAATATCCGCTGCGCACTGCGCCTTCCATCGTCGCAGGCCAGCCGGTGCGCGTCCAATCTCCACACAAATACAAATTCGCCAGCGGAATTCTCTGCCCCGGACGCCACCGGTCCGAGCCAGGCTCCGGCGAAAACGTCGCGTTCACTTCCTTGATCACGGTGGCCTTGCGCAGTTGCGCCTCGCGCGTCAACGGCAGCACCTCTGCAAGTTCGCGGCGGCACAACTCGATGATTTCCTGCCGGGAGCGTGGAATCAGATCGTACGAGGCGCTGATCACCAGCTGCAGGTATTGCCCGCCACCCTCAACCGTGGCGGCGTGCTCCTCGCTTGGACGCGCCGCGCTATGATCGGTTTCAGCCCGCCTGTACAAAACCGTCTTGTTGAATACCCACTGCGTGGTGTTGTCGAGCAACGTCAGGAACGGCTCCGTCATTACCTGCCGGTCGTACCACAGATGCACGCCGGTGATCGGAGACGTCTTCAGATGCCGCAAACCTTCCAGAGGCGCGTTCGCTTCCGACCATTCTGCAGGCAGCAACTCCAGCAGCGCGTCGTGCGGCACCGCCGAAACGCAAGCGTCGGCGAAAACTTCCGTGCCATCTTCCAGCAGCGCGCCGGCGAAACAATTTTCCTTCACGCGAATTTCGCGAATCCCGCACCGCAATCGCACTTCCCCGCGCTGGCGCACAATCGCTTCGCGGCAACCCTCATACAAATCGGCGAGCGGCACCGTGGGAATGCCGACGCGGTAGCCCATGCTATTTCCCAGGAACGCTTTCCAGAAAACTTCGATTCCGTAGCGCGCGTCGGTGCGCGCCAGCTCTTCATCCAGCGCGCTCACCAGCACCACGCGCCAGAATCGTTCGATCGCATCGGGGGTCTGCTCCATGCGATGCAACCAATCCAGCATCGAGATGCCTTCGATGCGCGGCGGATTCCCGCCGGAACGCGCGATGGCCAGCATGGCGTTCGCGATCGCGCGCTTATCGGCCAGCGTCAGTGCGCGAAACAGCAGAAAAGACGGCGCCATGTGCAGCGGCGGAGGCAATGGCGCGGCCTCGATCGTCGAGCGCTGCCCCTGCGCATCCGCAAAATACAGCCGATCGTAAAAGCGAATTTTGTCACTCGCGCCAACACGCGAATAAAAATCCGCTAAATTCGTGCAGCAGCCCAGCGTGACGTGCTGGCAATTGTCCACCTCGCTGCCATCGGGCAATGTGTAGGAGGTGGCTCGCCCGCCCAAGTGCGGACGTTTTTCCAGCAGCCGTACGCTGAGGCCCGCTTCAGCCAGCGCGACGGCGGACGCCAGCCCCGCCAGTCCGCCGCCGATTACTAGAACGCTTTGCGAGGACATCACCCTTCCACCAGCCAGCCCGTCGCGCCGCGAGGCCCGCCGTCAGCAGATATTGGATTTTTTCTGCGCTCGAGAGCGAAATCCGCCCCGAAAATACGTCGAATTCCCGCTCTTCGATGCGCGCCAGCAAACTGCTGTACGTCCGCACCAGCGCCCATAGCGTCGCCCGGCTGTCCGCATTCACGCGGCTCACCAGCGCCGCGCCTTCCTGATACATCTGCCACGCGCGCTCTGCTTCAAACGCGAGCAGTTCCTGCAACTTCGGCGTGATGGGACCGCGCAATTCTTCCGCGCGGATTGCGAAGCGATCCAGATCTTCCTGCGGCAGATAAATCCGTCCCATCGCGTAATCGCTGCCCACGTCGCGAATAATATTCGTCAGCTGGAACGCCAGCCCCAGCCGCTCCGCCAGATCAGGTGCTTTCGGGTCGCTGAATCCGAAGACGTGCAGGCAAGTCAGCCCCACGGTTCCCGCCACGCGATAACAATATTCAGACAGGCGATCGAACGTCGCATACGTCGTGACCGTCAGATCCATCTCAGCGCCCAAAATTAAATCGTGAAAATATCGCGTGGGAATTTGGAAGCGCTCGATCGTATCGGCCAGCGCAGGCAGCACCGCGTGGCCGCTCGTCTCGCCTCCAATCGCCTGATCCAGCATTCCGCGCCAGCGCGCCAAACCCTGTCGCTTCGATTCCAGATCGCCCGGCTCGTCCGAAACGTCATCAATCAGCCGCATGAAAGCATACAGCGCGCACAACGCATTGCGCTTTTCCTTACGCAATCCGAAGAACGCCAAATAAAAACTGCTGCGCGCAGCCCGGGCAATGCGATTGCACTCCGCGTACGAATCGCGAACCGCATCGGAATACGTCTGGATCTTGATAACACTGCTCGCGCTCGGAACGGCCGCCTTGCGCGCATCCGCGTTCGACACTGGCGCGGATTTCACGCTGTCGCTCACGGCCACACTCCGCGAATTTCCGCCGCGCGAAAGTGCGCTCACCGCCAGCGCCTTCCCCAAAAGTCTTGCTTGCGTCCATTTGCCCAGCGAAGGCCGATGCTCCAGCGTGTTGTACCCAGACGCTTCAATCGCATCCAAAATCGCCAGCCCCCCACCGGTGAACATCTCCAAATCCACGCGCAGAAACCGCTCCACGGTTTGCGCCAGCGGCTGACCCACTCTGAACAGCTCTCGTGCCCGCGCGATCAGCGACTTCATCAGCGCTGTATAGCGCGCATCGAACCGCTTCTCAACGATATCCGCCTCACTCAGGCCATGCGCAGCCAGCGCTTCCAGCGGAATATAAATCCGGCCCTTCTCCAGGTCACGCGAGACATCCTGCCAGAAATTCGCCAGCTGCAACGCCGTACACGTGCAATCCGAAAGCTTCTGCCGGGCTTCATCCCGGTAGCCGCACAAATAAAGCACCAGCCTGCCCACCGGATTCGCCGAATAAACGCAGTAATCGAACACTTCGTCCCAGGTCGCGTAGCGCCTTACAGTCTGGTCCTGTCTGAACGCGCGCAGCAAATCGCAAAAAGGCTGCAGCGGAATGTCTTTCGCGCGAATCGTATCGCGCAGCGCAATCAGCACGGGATGCGCAGGCCCTGCGCCATCCTTGTATATCAGCCGCAACTCGTCTTCCCACGCATCCAGCAGCTCCAGCGCCCGCGCCGGATCCGCTACTTCATCGCCCAAATCATCCGACCACCTGCAGTACGCGTACACATTGTAAAAATGCTGGTGCAAATCCCGCGGCAACAGCCAGGAAACCACGTTAAAATTTTCGTAGTGGTGCGTCGCCAGCCAGCGCGTATAGCGCTCGGCTTCAGAGGGAGCGCAATTCGCCTGCGGCAGATTGCGCGCGATTTCAAGTTCCGGTGTGGGCAGCATGGTGCCCTGACTTGCGCAAGCGTCAGGGAATTACAGCGGTCTTCAACTCGCCGTTTCGGTTCTTCATATCCTGAAAAACTTTCGGCAATCCTTCCAGCGTCACTTCGCCGGTAATGAAGTCGCTGGAGCGAATTTCGCCCCGCGCGATGGTGTCCATGGCCTCGCGCATGAATTGCGGCGTGTGGTGGAAAGTGGACTTGATGGTGATCTCGGAATAGTGCAGTGCCGCCGGATCAATCTTCACTTCGGTTCCGGTCGGGCAGCCGCCGAACAAATTCACCGTTCCGCCCTTGCGCACCATCTGCAGCGCCCATTCCCAGGTAATCGCGCGGCCCACCGCTTCAATCACGGAATCCGCGCCGCGACCGCCGTCGGTCAGTTGCCGGATCAGCTCCACCGGGTTTTCGATTTTGTCCACGTCGAACGCCGCGGTCGCTCCCAACCGCTCGGCGGCCTTCATCTGGCTGCGGCGCTTGCCAATCGCGATCACGCGCACCTTGCGCTGTGAAAGAATGCGGATGAATTTCAGTCCGATCGGCCCGCAACCGATCACCACCACCGTATCGCCGGGATGCACACCCGTCTCGCGAATTCCGCGCAGCACGCAAGCCAGCGGCTCGGCCATCGCGGCATCCTTAAACGAAATCCCGTCCGGAATCTCAATCATGTTTTGCCGAACAATGCGCCCAGGAATGCGGATGTACTCCGCATACGCGCCATTATTAAACAGCAAATCCTCGCAGAGATTCGGCTGGCCCTTGCGACAGAAGAAACACGCATCGCACGGGGCCGAATTTGCCGGCAGTACGCGCATTCCCGGCTGCACGCCGCCATTCACGTTCTTGCCCGTCTCTTCGATCACGCCCGCAAGCTCGTGCCCGAATAGCGACGGCGGCTGAATCATGCGCGCGTGGTATCCGCGTTTCCACACCTTCAGATCCGTTCCGCAAGTCAACGCCACGGCCACGCGCACCAATACTTCGTCGTCGCCGATCTTGGGGATATCTACGGTTTCGATCTTCAGATTTTCAGCGCCGTACAAAACTGCGGCGTTCATATGCCCACTGCCCTGCCTATAAGCGCTCATTCGTGCCTTATGACTACTTTCAAAGTATTATCCTTCGGATGCGCCGCCAATTCCAGTGCCTCGGCAATCTGCTCCAGCGGAAAGCGATGGGAAATTAATTCGCGCACCGGCAACCGCCGCTCGAATACCAGCGCTGCGGATTCCTCCTGGTCGTCCACGGATGCGCTGTAGCTCCCCAGAATTTCTTTTTCTTCCACCCCCACGGCCGCCGCGGGAAATTCCAACTGCAGCACAGGGTCGTTATGAGCAAACAGTAACACGCGCCCGCCAGGCCGCGCGAGGGCCAGCGCTTCCGGCACCAATGCCGGGTTGGGCACAGCCACTAGGACGGCGTCCGCGCCTCTACCACCCGTGCGCCGGCGAATTTCCTGCTGCAAATTTCCGCTGGTGGGATCAAACACTCCCTTGGCGCCAAAACGCTGGCTCGCTTCCCGCCGCCCCGGCATGGGATCGCTCGCATAAACTTCCGCGCCTTCATGCTTCGCCAGAATCATCAGCAGCATGCCGATAGGCCCCTGCCCCATCACCAAAACCTGTTCGCCGGCCGCGATGCGCGCTTTGCGCACAGCTTTCAAGCACGTATTCACCGGCTCAACAAACGTCGCTTCCTCGAAGCTCACGTCCGCCGGCAGTGCAATCATGCCGCGCTCCACAATCCAGGGCATCGCGCGCACATATTCCGCGAACCCGCCGCCGTTGGGATCGAATCCCGCCGTCAGCCCCGTCTTCTTATAACCCGCGCACTGCGAAAAAAGTTTCCGTTCGCAGTAAAAACAATTGCCGCAAGGAATGTGATGAAAACTCACCACCCGGTCGCCGGCTTTGAACTTGGTTACGCCTGCGCCGACCTTTACCACCGTGCCAGCCAACTCGTGCCCCAGTATTTGCGGCGCCGCCACGAACCCATGATGGATTTTCTTGATGTCCGTGCCACATATCCCGCAAGCCGCCACGCGAAACAGTAGCTCGCCTTCGCCAATTTCCGGAATCGGCACAGATTCGACGACGACTTGCCCCTTTCCGCGGTACACCCCCGCGCGCATATGCCCGCGCTTGGGCTCGTGCGCGTGGTGCGAACCGATATGTTCGATGGTTTGGCTCATCTTCGTCGAATCGTCGGGACCTACGACGCCGCCGCTCCCGTCCGCCGCTCCAACGTCTGAAATCTTCCCGATACCATCGTGATGTATTTATCCAAAAAATTCGCCAGCGCTTCCGCCGCCGTTTTGCTGTTCTGCCCCAGCCGCACCAGCTCCGGAACCGACGTCGGATGCAGCGCCACTTGACCCAGAACACGTGGAATACTCACTTGCCCTTCGTCCGTGAAAATCCGGTTCATATCCAGCGGCAGATCGTCATCCACCGAATCACTGACGGCGCGAATCGCAATCGCCGGAATTCCGTACGCGGCCGCTTCGAGCAGAACCTCAAAACTTTCCATTTCCACGGCGTCCGACCGCTCGCCCAGATGCCGCTTCTCTTCTGCCTTGCCCACCACGCGCACCGCGCTGAAGAACTGCTCCACCACGGTCGCCCCACATTCCGCCGCGAACGAAAGCAGAGGCGCGCTGCCCTGCAGAGGATTGCTGCTCGGATCGGTCAGCTCATTCTCCGTTCGCACAGAACGCGCTGCCAGAACTTGGCCGACCTGATACTTCGTTTTGAGCGCGCCCGCCAGCCCGGACGAAACGCACAGACGCATCGAGTCTGGATCGCCCCCAAGCACTTTCGCTGTCTCGAGGTGTGCCTGTTTCGGCCCGGCGCCAGTCAAAATCACGCCCACTTCTGCCGCGCCAATCTGCGCGCGATACACGTCAGCCTCGCCCCACTTGTCCGCACGAAAATCGCGCAGCGCGCGCCACGGCGCGAATTCATTCTCCAGCGCGAAAGTGACCAGTATTTTCATGGTGCCGTTCTACGCCGCCGCGGCTTGTGTCACGCGCTTGCTTCTCGCGCGATTCGCAATGTACCCATGCTCTTCATACCAGCGTACTGCGCGCTCCAAGGCCGCTTCCACTTTCCCCGGCTTATAACCCAGTTCCCGCGCCGCCCTGTCGCTCTCCACAAACATTTTATGCCGCGACATTTTCACGCCTTCCACCGGAATCTGCGGCTCGCGACCCGTCAGTCGCGAATAAAATTCGTCCGCATACCCAGCCGCCAGCGCAATCGCATGTGGCAGCCGCACCCGCGGCGCCGGACGCCCTGTAATCGCCGCCAGCGCATCCAAAATCTGCTTCAGAGTCATATTGCGAGCGCCCAGAATATAACGCTCTCCAATACGCCCCTTCTCCGCCGCCAGCAAATGCCCCGCGGCAACATCTTCCACCGCAGCCACATTCAATCCCGTATCCACATAAGCCGGCATCTTCCCCTGCAGAAAATCCAAAATGATGCGCCCCGTCGGCGTCGGCTTCCAATCCCCCGGCCCCACCGGCGCCGTAGGATTCACAATCACCACCGGCACGCCCCCGCGAGCCGCCTCTACCGCAACCTGCTCCGCCAAAAATTTCGATCGTTTATAGTGCCCGATCATTTCCGCAACTGTCGCCTGCGTCTCCTCGTTCGGTAGCGCTCCATGCCGCGGTACGGCAATCGTCGCAACAGTGCTGGTATATACGATGCGCTGAACGCCCGCGCGATGCGCCGCTGCAAGCAATCGCCGCGTCCCTTCCACGTTACTTTCGTAAATCTCCGCCGGCTTCGGCGTCCACAAACGGTAGTCCGCCGCCACGTGATACACGCGCCGTACACCCTGCATCGCGCGCTCCAGCGAAGCCCCATCGCGCAGATCACCTTCGACAGGCTCGACCTGCAATCCATCCAGAACCGCGAGATTACTGCTGGCGCGCACCAGCACGCGCACCGCCTCGCCCGCAGCGACAAGTTGCCGCGCGACGTGGCTACCCACGAATCCCGTGGCGCCGGTTACCAGAGTAGTCATAAGGATGGGTAAACCCTATCGCGCCGAGCCGTTTTTTCTTGGCAGATTCCACGGGTTCGGCTACGTGCAACCAACATAGCCGCGTTTGAAAATGCATTGAAGAGTATCGCGCCGCGGAAACCGCAGCGACGATTTACAACCAACAAGGCGCGCATCGCCTAGGTCCGCAGTCCGTTGTGGCTTGCCAATTCCTCGGCGGGAATCTGCACGCCCAGGAATTTGCGCCGGCCCTGACGCATATTGTCGTAGCGAGCCAAAGCGTAAAGCGGGAAGGCGTTGCGATAGATGTGATACTTCAAATAGAAAACGCACGGAAATCCCGTGCCGGTGAATTCGTCTTCGTCCCACGTTCCGTTTTCGTTCTGCTTCGCCACCAGCCAGGCGATCGCGCGCTCCACGCAGGCATCATAAGGTCCGCACACCGCCAGCAACCCAATAATGGCCCAAGCCGTCTGCGAAGCCGTGCTCTTCCCTTTCCCTTTCAGCGACGGGTCGTAGTAAGAAAGAATCGATTCGCCGAATCCGCCGTCGGGATTTTGCACCGAGCGCAGCCAATTCGCGGCGGCCTGGCAATCCGCGCCCTTCGACAGTCCCACCGTCTCAAGAGCACGCAGCACGCTGCTGCTGCCATAAATATAATTCACGCCCCAGCGCCCGAACCACGGACCTTCCGGAGTTTGATCGTGCCGGATGAAAGCCCGCGCCCGCTGAATAATCGGATCATTCGCCGGCCAGCCCATCTGGCCCAGGCATTCCACCGCACGCGCGGTCACATCCGCCGTCGAAGGATCCAGCATCGCATTGTGATCCGCAAACGGAATGTGGTTCAGGAATTGCAGATTGTTTTCGTGATCGAACGCGCCCCACCCGCCATCTTCGTTCTGCATGCTCACGAGCCAAGAAAGCCCGCGCTGCATCGAGCGTCGCAAGCGTTCGGAATCAGGATCAGCGACGCGTCCCAGCGCCATCAGCACGAAAGCAGTGTCGTCCACGTCCGGATAATATTCATTCTTGAATTCGAACGCCCAGCCGCCCGGCGCCGCATCCGGGTTCTTCACCTGCCAATCTCCCGGGCCAAGAATCTGATTCGCCACAACCCAGCGCTCCGCGGCAATCAGCGACGGATGCGCGGGATCCAAACCGGCCTCTTCAAGCGAAACCATCGCGATCGCCGTATCCCATACCGGCGAAATGCAAGGCTGCACGCGCAACGTGTCGACCTCGGCAATTTCGTAACGCTCCAGAAAATTAATCTCGCGCGCCACCAGCGGATCCTGCGGGTCTGCGCCTTCAGACAGCAGCGCAAAAATCGAATTCATCATCGCAGGATAAATCGTGCCCAGTCCCTCGCTGCGTTCCAGCCGGTCCACCATCCAGCGCCGCGCGCGTTCCAGTGCGATCTTGCGGAAAGGTTTCCAGCCCAGCCGCTCGTGCAATTTCAACCCGCGATCCATCGCCAGAAACACATTGCGCCAGGAAATTACCCGCCGGTCCCATCTAAAGGATTCCGGCTTGCCGTGCGGAGTCTTGAACAACTCGCTCACGGTGACACCCGAGGGCAGTTGCCAATCCGGCTTGAACGCGTAAACAATCGCCAGCGGAATTACAATGCCGCGCGTCCACGACGACATCTCGTGAATATTGATCGGAAACCAATCCGGCAAAAGCATCAGTTCCGGCGGAATCGAAGGAACGATGCTCCATTCCACGCCGCCCACCATCGCCAGATAGAACCGCACGTAGGAGTTCGTCGCTTCCAAGCCACCTAGTTCCAGTACGCGTTCTTTCGCGCGCAGCAACGCTGGCCCCGTCGCTGAATCCCCCGCCAAACGCAATGCAACGTAAGCCTTCACCGTTGCGTTCAGCTCAGACGGCCCGCCTTCGAAAATGTTCCAACCGCCATCCGGCAGCTGTTTGCGGCGAATATAAGTGGCAAGCTTCGCGGTTTTTTCGGATTCCAACTGGCCAAGGATGTGCAGGTAAAGAACGTAATCAGATTCCAGCGTGGTGTCCGCTTCCAGCTCAGCCCACCAGTAGCCATCCTGAGTCTGTGCGGAAAGCAGCCAATTTGTGGCGCGAGCGACGGCCTGCTCCACCTGAAATTCGATGTTTCGGCTGCGAACTGTGGCCGTACCCCGTGAACTGCTTTCGTTCGGGGCGTCAACCTGCAGTCTTGCTTTCGGTGTCATCAATCCCTCAGTACCTTTCGTCCGCTTTCGCCCCGGTTCAATGAAATCCGGCGCTCCTCAGGTCCAGAACCCAGCAACTGCCCCCGCCGAGTTCGTCCGAGGATTGGTTTTGCGAATCTATAAATGGCCGACCGACCACTTTTTATCGAAATGCACAGCGGCTCCATGAACGAGCCAAGTGGAAAATCGGCCCACCCTGGTGGCCAAATTCTACACAGTTCACGCTAACGCTAATATTATCTTTGGGTTTGCCCTTACGGTCAACTAAAAACGGGCTCCCCATTCCCAGAACTAGTAGATGAGCCGGGAGGCCGGATGGCTGCTTAAAATGTTTCAGAATGGCAACCGATGGGATAATAGTGTGCAAAAGTATTGCTAGGAGTTTAGCGCCCATTCTCCGAACCGCAGCCGGAAAGCGAATAGAAATCGAAATCCATCCTGCGAACTGTGGCGAAACCGGCGCTACATTTGCACGAAAGTGACCCCGAGGCACATTCGACGACTCACTCGCCCGCGTCGTTCCGCTCCAATTTGCGCACCCGCTCGGCCAATTCAGGCAAACGCGACACCCAGCCGTATTGTTCCTTAAATCGCGCGAATGGCCTTGCCGGCGTGCCCCAAACCGTCTGGCCGCGGCGAATTGTCTTGCCGCTCGGTATGCCCGCCTGCGCGCCAATGATCGCGTCGTCTTCCAGCGTGCAGTGCGGCGCGATGCCCACCTGCCCGCCGATCAGCACTTGCGCGCCAATGGTACAGCTGCCGGAGATTCCCACCTGCGCAGCCACCACGGAGTTCCTGCCGATCCGAACGTTGTGCGCCACTTGCACCAGGTTATCGATCTTCACGCCGCTGGCAATCTGCGTCGCCTCCAGCGACCCGCGGTCAATTGTGGTATTGCAGCCAATTTCCACGTCGTCGCTAATTTCCACACTCCCGATCTGCGGGAACTTGATGTGCAGACCATCTCCGTGCACATACCCGAAACCGTCTCCGCCAATTACCGCGCCGGAATGCACTTCCACCGCATTTCCCAGCCGTGCGCCGGCGTACAGCGTCACCCGCGGATGCAGCCGGCAGTCTTGCCCCACGCGAGCGCCGCGTCCCAGGAAACAAAATGCGTCCACCGCGGTGCCGGTGCCAACTTCCACTTCGTCTTCAATCACCACATAGGGCCCGACGCGGATATTCGGTGCCAGCCGCGCCGTCGCAGCCACAATTGCCGTCGGATGAATCTCCGGCCGCAAGGGTGGGCTAGGCAACAACCACGCCGCCGCCTTCGCAAACGCGAGCTTCGGGTTTTCCACTTCCAGCATGATCTTCCCTGCCACCATCGTCCCGGCCGCAACGATCACGCAACGCGCTGCCGACGCTTCGGCTCGCGCAGTCTGCCGTGGCGAGTCCACGTAGATCAAATCCTCCGGCTTCGCGCCCTCCGGACTCGCGACGCCCACAACCTGCGCGTGCGCATCTCCGTGGATTCTTGCCCGCAGATACTCCGCCAGTTCACCAGCCGTGTGATTCATCAACGCACCTCTTGGGAGAAATAAGTCGCATCAGAAATTCGCACGCCGTGACACGCGACGCCAGAAACGTGACATTCGAGCTGTCCCATCTAAAACGGATAAATCGCAGGCTCGCCCGGCGGCCGCGTTTTCCATCTCTTGTGCACCCAAAGCCACTGCTCCGGATGCGCACGCACATATCGCTCAATCACGCTCGTAAATCGCTGCGTGTTCTCGCGCACATCCGCTTCTTCGTCGCCACTGCGTGCCAGCTCCACCGGCGGCTCGAATCGCAGCCGGTACTTCCCCAGCGATTCATCCCAGAAAAGAAAGCCGGGAACCACAGCCGCGTCCGTACGCAATGCCAGGCGCGCCAAACCAGAAGTGGTGGAGGCGGGTACGCCGAAAAAATCCACGAACACCCCTTCTTCCAGCGCCGTGTTGTGGTCCGCAAGAATCCCCACCGTGCCGCCCTCCGCCAGCACTTTCAAGATCGCCCGCGCGGACTTATTTTTATCGATGGGACGATTCCCCGAAAGGCACCGGTAATGATTAATCAGCTCATTCACCCGCGCGTTGGAAATCGGCCGCACCAGAAAATGCAGCGGGTGCGCATACAGCGCGTGCGCAAAAGAAGAAAGCTCCCACGCGCTCATGTGCCCAGTCAGAAACAGCACGCCTTTACCGCGCCGCTGCCCCGCAGCGAAATTTTCCGAACCATCCAGCACCACGCTCCGCTCGATGTTCCGCGGCGCGTACCGCGGGAATTGCGAGAATTCGCCGGCCATCCAGCCGATTTGCCGGATCATCCCGCGAATCACGCCCTTGCGTTTCGCCTCGCTCCAATCCGGAAACGCCAGATGCAGATTGAACATCGCCGCCCGCCGCAGCGGTGTGCGAAAACCGTACGCCACTGCCGCAAACGAAGCGCCCACCCATCGCGCTGCCCCCCGCGGCAGCAGCCCCAATAATTTCAGTCCGGTCCAGGCGACGGCATATTCCAACCATTCAAGCATAGCGGGCCATTATGCAAGAGCCCACGGAGCGTATGCCAGCAATCGTTCGGTGATTGTGATTTGCCGATGTTCATAACCACGTTCATTCCAATATTTATCGCGATTATCAAACTTTACTGCCCTTGGCTGCCCCAGATTGTCGGTCGCGCCCGGCGTACGCCGCGCTGCGCTTCGAGAATCAAGATTCACGGCTAGGATGTTAGACTCATCGCGCTTTGAGCGAATCGGCAAAATCGCAGCACAACACGAACGTCGCGGCGCTCGTCACTTCCGCGCTGGTAATCCTGGTCTCGCTGTTCGCGAACCTCGGCGCCATCGGTCTGGTGGGTCCCGACGAAACGCGCTACGCATGGATCGCTCGCGCCATGGCCGAGACCGGCGACTGGGTTACGCCGAAACTTTGGGGAGCCCCATGGTTTGAAAAGCCGGTCCTTTACTACTGGGCTGCGGCAATTGGATTCCAGATGCATCTACCCGCCGAGTGGGCCGCGCGCCTGCCTTCCGCATTTGCCGCTCTCGCGGCAGCAGTCGCGATTGCCTACTTTGCATGGCGCCAGTATGGCAGCGACGGGGATTTATCTACGAGCCCCACTCTACTCGCGCCGGTGATTTTCTCCACCAGCGTCGCGGCGATCGCCTTCGCACGCGCCGCAACTCCAGACATGCTATTCAGCGCAGCGATAACCCTGGCAATGGTCTTCGCTGCAAGCATCCTGACGCGAGCCGGCACGCTGCGCGTCAGGATTTCCGCACAGGCGGCAACTCAAAGTCACGATCTCCTGATGCTCCTCTTGTGGGGCGTGTCGCTAGGTCTCGGAGTGCTCGCGAAAGGTCCAGCAGCGGTAATTCTCGCGGGCGGCGCCGTAGCAATTTGGGCGCTCGCAACGTCAAACTGGCGCGCCGCCCTGCGCCTCGGGCATCCACTCGCCATCGCGTCGTTCTGCATTGTCGCGCTGCCGTGGTACCTGCTCTGCGCGCGCCGGAATCCTGATTTTATCCACGTCTTCATCTTTCAACACAATTTCGAACGCTACCTCACCCCGCTCTTCCAGCACCAGCAACCGTTCTGGTTCTTCGCACCAATCACCATCCTCGCCCTCCTTCCCTGGTCCGCCCTATTGCTCGCCGCCGCACAAGAAGCGCTCCGCCTCTGGCGCGAAAAATCCTGGAAAAATTCTCCCGGCGTCTTCGTCGCCTGCTGGGCGGTTTTCCCCGTCGTGTTCTTCAGCTTCTCGCAGTCAAAACTGCCTAGTTACATTCTCCCAGCCGTTCCAGCGCTTGCTCTGATCGCCGCAATCAGTGCCAGCCACGCGTTTCAGAGAAGTCGCACTAACGCGATCATCCTCAGCACTGGAATTGGCCTGGTTTGGATCGTGCTCGCCGCAACTTTCCTGCACGCGACGCACAAGCCCCCGTTCACGGATATGCGCGGCTCCATCGCATCATTAGCGGTGGTAGCTCTGGCCCTCTCCATCGCAGTCGCCGCCGCAATTCTCTACGCCGGAATAAACCGGAACGTGCGTCTGGCGGTAATCCTCTGCAGCGTATGCGCCGTAGCAACACTGGAAACAGCAAACATCGCAGTCCTGCCCGCGCTCGATCCCTACATCTCGGCAAGGCCCCACGCAGCATTCTTCCAGAACGATCTTCATCCCGACAGAATCTTCGCCTACGAATTGCGTCGTAGTTGGAATTACGGCCTGGCCTTCTATTTCCGCCGCGAACTTCCAGAATGGTCGCCGCAGGATCCAGACGCAGCTGTGGTGCTCACATCCCACGAAGGATTGGAAAAAATAGTAAAGGCTGGAAGATTTCGCAGCGTCGAGGAACCGCCGGTACAAGGAATTAACTACGTCCCGGTCGCCCCCGCTCCGCGCTATTGACCCGGCACGCGAGACGTCGCCGGCAAATTCAACAGGAAGAAACTCACCACCTGGCTCTCGTAGTTCTTGCGGTCCTCGTCAGACATATCCGGATAACTCGTCCGGTCGCGAATCATCTGCTTGGGCTCCGGCGCAAGCGTGAAGATGTTGGTCATGTCCCGCGCCAAATCGGGGCGGTCATCCGACACAAAAAAAAGTTTCGGAATGCCCTTGGTGCGTGCCAGCAGCGCCGTCACCGGCTGCTGACGGCGGTACTGATAATTGAACATACGAAATCCCAGGTCGCAGAACTTGCTCACGTAAGGCAGCACCGTCAACCCCGAACGCTTCACTTCGATGTGCACCATGTCGCGCGGGTCGGCATAAGCATCATCTACAATAAACGCGGAAACGCGCGGATCGGAGACGGCGTTCTCCAGCACCACGTATCCGCCCATATCCACGCCCCACAGGCCGAAATGTTTCGGGTCCACGTCGTCGCGCGTCGCCAGAGCTTGCATCGCCGCCTGCAGTTCGGCAACTTCGTGATAGCCGAGCGTGGTGACGCCCGGGCTGGTGCCGTGCGCGGTGAAATCGAACAGGAACACATTGAACTGCTGGTCCTGCAGCGCGGTGACCAGCGTCAACACGTCCGATCGCTGCGAATGAAAGCCGTGGCACACCACGATGGTCGGCGAACCACGCAAGCCCGGATAAAACCAGCCGTCGCGGGAGCCGCCACCGGGAACCGAAAACGAAAAGTCCACCGGATGGCCCATCATGACATTCAGATCTATGGTTGGGGCTGCCGCATGCGTGGTCCGCAATACTTGATAGAGCAGGAAGCCGGAAACGGCGGCAATGGACACAAATAGGAACAGCGCCATCGCGAAGAGTCCCGAGAGGAGCTTGGCGATACGCGTTGTTGGATAGCGTAGTTCTGAGAGGAAAGCCATCCGGTAAGCGCGGGCGCAGCAATTCTCGCCTCGGCGAATTGCATGGTAGCACAATTTCCCGCATGCGCACGGTAGGCTGATAGTACAGGCAGTTACATTTCAGACAAATGGCCTCAAGCTCGTCGCCGGTCCGAGTTTCGATCCCATGCCCCGGCTAGGTCGCGGTGGGTCATCGTCAGTGATGGGGAGTTGAGATCTAATTGCGGCAGAGTCCGTGTTTCTCTAAAATGCATCAGCAAATGGAAAACAGAGCCGGAACGGTCAACGACAGTCGCCATTTTGATCTCGGTCGACGAGTTGTGGAATACGTCGGGAGCGCGATCCTTGCCTCAGTCATATACGTCGTTTGGGTGACTGTATCGACAGGCTATTTGGGAGTGGGAACAACCCGTCCCGGCTGGATCTTTGCATTGGGGTTCGCGCTCATCTTTTGGCTTACAGGCGGCTTCGTCCTAGCATTCCTTCTGATAATCCTTCCTTGGGCAATTGTCGTGTGGGCCCGCCTTGAGACGCGATGGGACGGTCGAATTTATTTTCCCGGAGTTGGGGCCTTACTCGTCTTCGCCTTCGGCTGCACGGCTGCGTCAATCTCGCCGAAGCCATTGTGGATTGAGGACCAGACATTTCTCGAAGGTGCCGTAATCGCTGCGCAGCGCCAAGGAGTCTGTCTGCTATTTTGCGGCGTTGCATTTGGGGCCTGCTACGGGTGGCTCGAACGGCAGACTCGAGCAATATTGTGAGAGGTTCGAAGTAACGCACTCCTCGAAAACTGACCCACCATCGGCAAGCTCCACCAGTTGGGTTCTGCCGCCCCGCATGTTTATAATGGCCTGGGGGTTGCTTCCTTTCCCACATGCAGATTGTTGATCTCCGGCAAACGCAGGCGCGCATCCTGGACCCGCTCTTCCAGGAAGAAACTCGCCATTGGCGCGACGAACTACATTGGGATTACCGCTCTTCGATTGAACTGATTCGCAGGTTCATCGATTCCCGGTCTCTGGGCGGATACGTGGCGATGGAAGATGGTCATCCCGCCGGCTACGGATTCTACGTCCTGGAAGATCACAAAGGGCTCGTCGGCGGACTGTTCGTCTCCTCGCGCTTTTCCCAGGAGCCTTACACGCGCGCGCTGGTAACCGAAATGGTAACTGCGCTGCACGCCACTCCGCGCCTAGAACGCGTCGAAGCGCAGCTGATGCCCTTCGGCTCCGAACTCGATCCGGTATTTCTCTCGCAATATTTCAAGCTGTACACGCGGCAGTTCATGTTGCTTACGCTCGCGGATGCCAAGCTCAGCGGCGCGCCTCTTTCCACCGGACTGCGCCTCGAACCCTGGACTGACCGTGCGTTTGAATCCGCCGCGCGGCTGATCCAGCTTTCATACGCCGATCACGTGGACGGCGAAATCAACGATCAATACCGCAGCGAATCCGGCGGCATGAAATTCCTGCGCAACATCGTGCTGCTCCCAGGCTGCGGTCAATTCTTGCCCGAAGCTTCTTTTCTGGTGCGTCCCGCGACGGGCGAACGTCCCATCGGCATGGTGCTCACTTCCACTGTCGCTGAACGAGTGGGCCACACCACCCAAATCTGCGTGATGCCCGGCTACCAGGGCCACGGCATCGGCCGCGCCCTGATGGAAAGCTCCATCCAAGCGTTGCGCCGCCGCCGTTACGATTCGCTTTCCCTCACAGTGACCAGCATCAACACCTCCGCCGTCCGCCTCTACGAACACCTCGGCTTCCGCACCATCAAAAAATTTGCAGCAGGCGTTTGGCAGGTTTAGAGGAATTACTTCTTCACGCGATCCTTCAGCAGCACTTTCAACTCGTCCATGAATTCCTTCACGTCCTTGAAATCCAGATACACCGACGCGAAGCGCACGTAAGCCACCTTATCCAGCTTCTTCAATTTCTGCATGATGTGCTCGCCGATGTCTTTCGTGGTGCGCTCGCGCTCCGGCGCCTCGCTGACGAACTGCTCCGCCTCATCCACAATCATTTCCAGCTTGCCCACCGGCACCGGCCGCTTCTCGCAAGCCTTCAGCAATCCTTGCAGCAATTTGGCGCGTTCGAATTTTTCGCGCCGCCCATCCTTCTTGATCACCATGTAAGGAATTTCATCAATGCGCTCGTAAGTCGTGAAGCGCCGCCCGCACTTCAAGCACTCGCGCCTCCGCCGGATCAGGTCGCCGGTGCGCGCCTCGCGCGAATCCACCACTTTATCGTCCAGGTTCGTGCAGAAGGGGCATTTCACCGCGTTTCATCTCCCGGTTTCGCAGGATGCGAGCCCAGCACAATTTCTTCCGCCTCGGTTTCGGCTTCCTGCTCCGCGGCCGTCGCCATCTGGCGCAATTCGCCCATGGACCAGCCTTCGCGGAACAGCAGCGGCAATCCCGCCAAACTGCAAGACGCAAACGTGAGCAGCCAAACAACTATCGACATGGTCGCAGCCGGCACCTTTTCTACGCCAAAGATCAGCGTCAACACAACAAATGTCGCCACCTGTGCGCCGCCGCCCACGCCGGGAAATTGCACCGCCGACCCCACCAGGGAAAACGCCAAAACCAGGGCGGAGTCCGCAAGCATTAGTTGACCCAGCTTCCCGCCGAACGCGTGCGCCACCCACAAATAACACAGCACAATCAAAAACCAATGTACCGCTGAGAGTCCAATCAACGCTCCCAGATCACTCCACGTTCTTATCCCCTGCAATCCCTCGGCGAATCCTTCCAGCAGCGCAATAATCTTCCCGCGCCAGCCAATGCGCCACGCAGGTTTCTTCAGCCGCCCCGCCAGCCATTCCGCGCCGTGATAGCGAAAATAAATCAGGAACGCGACCGCCACCAGCAGCGCCACCAGCAGCAGCACTCCCGCCGATCGCACCTTCAAAACCATGTCTTGCTCGCCAGGCGTCAAGCCCTGCCGCGAGAAAAAAAGCAGCGCCGACCCTGCAATCACGGCAGTAGCGGCCATATCGAACACGCGCTCCAGCACGTAAACGCCAAACATGCGCGGTATCGAAAGCCCATCCTTCTTCCCGATCAGCACGGGTCGGATCGGCTCGCCCGCGCGCCCCAGCAAGAATGTGCACGTAAAACCCATCAGCGTCGCGCTGTACACATTACCGAAATGGGTCACACCCAGCGTGCGCGAAAACCGCATCCAGCGCAGCGCGCGAATCGCAAAACATACATAGATCGTCGCCACCGTCAGCACCAGCAAGGAAATGCGCGCGTCCCGCAGCGCTGGCCCCACCGTGGACCACTGAAATCCTTCCAGCGTGATCGAATTGCGAAACTTGTACGCCAAACCGCCAAGCGCAACCAGGGCCAGCAGCAGCAGGAAAATCCGTCGTGAAGTGCGCAGCATTGATTTCGCACCGTAACAGCAAGCTTCCGAGAGTGTCAAGACAGCATTCGCTTTGGTTTCACCCCACAGCGCAAAATCGATCACAACGCTTGTGTTCTCGTCGCCAAGCTCGATAAGATGCGGCACAATGCAAGGCTCCGCGGCACGACTAGTCCGCTCGACGCGACCCGTCGCACGGCGCGCGGAACTTTTTAGCCCAGGATTGCGTTACATCTTGTGAGGCTGAAAGGGCATGCAACTCGCGAGGCTGAAGAAGATTGGAGCCCGACGCCCAACTGGTGCAGGGATGTCTCCGGGGCGAAGGGCCGGCCTGGGAGGAACTTGTGCGCCGCCACACCCGGCGCGTTTTCAATCTGTGCTATCGGTTCACCGGCAATTCGACCGAAGCCGAGGACCTCAGCCAGGAAGTATTCTTGCGCATCTATCGCACGCTCGCGAGTTACCGGCCTGCTTTCGGCGCGTTCCCCACGTGGCTCACCAGCGTCACCCGCAATCTGCTGGTGGATCATTACCGCCGCACGCGCCGCGACCGGCTGACGGATTCAATTGAGGACGCGATGCCCAAGCTCGAGAACAAACACTCCGCCGCGCGCACTCCCGATAAGCTGGCGCTGGCGTCGGAATTGAGCGGCCAGTTGCAGCACGGATTGTTGCGCCTTTCGCCGGAATTGCGCGAAGCGGTAATCTTACGCGATTTGCAAGGCCTGGATTACAGCGAAATTCAAACTGTCCTGGAAGTGCCCGAAGGCACGGTAAAATCCAGAATCAATCGCGGGCGCATCGAGTTGGCGCGTATCTTGGAAGAAATGGGGCTTCGGCCGCAGAATTGATGGGTGGGAGTAAACGTATGACGGACTGGAACTGCGCAAGCACCGAAGAAAGACTAAGCGATTATCTCGACCGAATTCTTTCGCGCGCCGAAGCAGCGGAATTTTCCGCGCACGCCGGCGGTTGCGACCCGTGCGGCAAGCTGGTCGCGCAAGTGGGTGGCCTCGTCCATCAGATGCGCGCGCTCGATGCGCTCGAAGTTCCGCCGCAACTAATCTCAAAAATCCTCGATCGCACCGTAGGCCCGCGTCCGCAAAGCGCCGGATGGCGACGCTGGTTCGCGTGGATTCCGCAGCTGTGGCAACCTCGTTTCGCCATGGGCGTCGCCACTGTCGCAGCCACTCTACTCATCGTCCTGTACACCACCGGCATGTCCCCGGCAAAACTGAAGAAGGCCGACCTCAGCCCCGCCAACGTTTTTCGCACCGCCAATCGTCAGGTCCACCTCACCTACGCGCGTAGCGCCAAATTCGTGAACGATCTGCGAGTCGTGTACGAAATCCAGACGCGCTTGCAGCCTGAGGCCGAACCGTCGCCATCCACTACACCGCAGCCCGCGCCGCAACAGAACTCCCAGCCGCCTGCCGTGAATCCGCAGGAGAAATCGCAGACCTCGCCGCATCCCGGTCACAGCCAGGCGCGCAATGGCACGATGCTGGCGTCTCTGCTCCGCACCGATTGGGCCGCGAATTTTGCCGCGATCATGCTCGCCGATACCACCAGGAGTCCTCGATGAATTGCGCGGCACACACAGACGTGCAGGCCACCGGTTTCTGCCGCAATTGCGGAAAGGCGTTGTGCCCGGAATGTACGCGCGAGGTGCGCGGCGCGCTCTATTGCGAGCAGTGTCTGGCGGGATTGCTTGCCGCTCCTCCGGCGACCGAACCTGGCAAAGCCGAAGTGAATCCCGGGCTGGCCGCCACTCTGGGCATCATTCCCGGCCTCGGTGCCGTGTACAACGGCCAGTACATGAAGGCCCTGATTCACGTGCTGATCTTCGCCGGACTCATCGCCGCGCTCAGCAGCGATCTGCCAGATGCTTACGATGCGTTCTTGGGCATCGCTCTCGGCTGCTTCTATTTTTACATGCCCATCGAGGCTTACCGCACCGCGCGCGCCCGCCGCGACGGACAACCCGAGCCCGCTAATTGGATCGACGGCGGCGCAACCCGCAAACCCATCGGCGCTTTCATTCTCATCGGCATCGGCGCGCTGCTGCTGCTCGGGAATTTCGGCCTTTTGCAGCAAGAGTGGCTTAAAAAGACGTGGCCGGTAGCGTTGATCCTCATAGGCGGATTCATTCTTCGGGATCGTCTGCGCGGGAATTCCTAGGGGAGGCCGACATGAGCGACCTCAATCAAACAGTTTGCCACTGCCCTCATTGCAAAATTCGCGGCCTGATGGGCCCGCTGATGATCATCACCGTCGGAGTTCTCTTCCTGATCGGCGAATACACGCGCTTCAGTTTCTTGGAACTTTGGCCGATCCTGTTAATCGTCGCCGGCGTCGTGCTGACGGCGCAGTCGCTCGCTTCCAAAGAGGGTCATCTCGGCTCGTGAGGCGCGCGTGAACAACGGCGGTCCACAACGCAGTTCAATCTTCAGCGGCTTGCTCCTCATCGTTCTCGGAATCCTGTTTCTGCTCGCTCGTTTCCACCCGGACCTGGGAATCTGGCACCTCTTCTGGCGCTTTTGGCCGGTGCTGATCATTTTGTGGGGCATCGCCAAGCTGGTGGACCACATGAGCGCGCAGCGAGCCGGCGATTCACGCCCGCCGCTGCTCACTGGCGGTGAAGCTGCCCTGCTCGTCTTGGTAGTCTGCGTTCTCGCGGGCATGGGAATCTACACGAAGCTGCGCGCGAAACATCCCGACATGAACATCGACCTCGATATGTTCAATCACAAATCCTCACAGAGTGAGGAACTCCCGCCGAAAACAATTCCGGCTGGCGCGCACGTGATGGTCACAACGACGATGGGAAATGTCGTCGCGCACGTCGGCGATGGCAACGACTTGCGCGTGAGCGTCACGGAAACCGCCGAGGCCTCGAACGAATCATCCGCTGAGGAACTTCTGAAATCGCTGAAAGTGGTGATCGAACAAACGCGCGACGGCTACAGCGTTCATCCCGTAAATCAGGAAACGGACCACGGCCGCGTCACCGTGGATTTCGACGTGACACTCCCCAAGAGCATGTCGCTCGCCGCCGACTCCCGTCATGGAGACGTTTCTGTCTCCGGGCTGGCCGGCGCAGTAAGCGTCACTACTCAGACCGGCGACGTCGAAGTGCACGACATTGGCTCGGACGTTTCCGCCCAACTCACAAAAGGCGACGCGCGCATTGACGACATCTCCGGCAACGTCCGCATCACTGGCCGCGGCAACGAAATCGAAATGAACGATGTGACTGGCGACGCTACCGTGCAGGGCGAATTCTTCGGTCCCGTGCGCATCCGCAACGTCAGCAAGACCACGCACTACACCTCGAAGGCCGGCGATCTCACGCTGTCACATCTCACCGGGCGGCTGGAGCTCGATTCCGGAGACATTAACGTGTCAGACGTGGCCGGTTTCGCCAAACTCACAACGCACGACAAGGACATCGAAGTGGAAAACGTGGCCGGCCGCCTGGACATTGCCGTCAATCACGGCGACGTCAAGGTAACCTACGCCCAACCGCCCAGCGCGGAAATCAACATCGCAAATGGAACCGGCGAAGTGGATCTCACGCTTCCTTCGAAATCGAGCTTCGAAATTTCCGCCATCTCCCGCTCTGGCGACATTCAAAGCGACTTCGAGGCGCCAAGCTTAAAGCCCGCGGACGAAAACGGCACGGGCAGCCTCAGCGGCAAGGTCGGCGCCTCCGGACCGAAAATCTCAATCGTCACCAGCTACGGAACCATCTACTTACGCAAATCTTCCTGATTTTCGCCGCCCCGCAACCGCTCCAGCGTCTTGAAAAAATCCGGAAATGAAACTCCCACGCACTCGGAATCGCGAATCACCGTGTCGCCTTCCGCGCCCAGCGCCGCCACTGCCAGCGCCATCGCAATCCGATGATCGCCCTGCGGATCCACTTTCGCGCCGCGCAGCTTCGTCGTTGCACCGCCCGCGCCTCGCCCTTCCACGCGCAACCCGTCTGGAAATTCCTCCAGCCGCGCGCCCATCTGCCGCAATCCTTCCGCGAGCGTCGCGATGCGGTCGCTTTCCTTCACGCGCAATTCCTGCGCGTCGTGAATCTCAATTCCCTTCTCCGTGTACGGCCCCAACGCCGCCAACATCGGCAGCTCGTCAATCATTTCCGCCACCTGCGCGCCGGAAATACTGCCGCCCACCAGCGGCGCGTGCCGCACCGAAACGTCGCCAATCAATTCTCCATCGCGCAATTGCACCGACGCCAGATTGATCGCCGCTCCCATCGAAATCAGAAAATCCAGCACGCGCGAACGCGTGGGATTCAGCCCCACGTTGTGCAGCATCAGCGACGATTCCGGCAGCACCAGCGCCGCGCCGATCAGAAATACCGCGGACGACAGATCCCCCGGCACAATCAATTGTCGCGGCTGCAATTTCGGTCGCGGCTCGATGCGCACTTCTCCCTTGGCTGCCGTGACATTGGCCCCGAATTCGCGCAGCGCCACTTCCGTGTGATCCCGCGTCCGCACCGACTCGCGCACACTCGTCACACCGTCCGCGTACAATCCCGCCAGCAGAATCGCGGACTTTACCTGCGCGCTCGGCACCGGCGGCGTGTAATCAATCGCCTGCAATTTTCCCCCGCGAATTTCCAGCGGCGCCCGGTCGCCGTCGCTGCTGCGTATGTCCGCGCCCATCTGCCGCAAGGGATCCACCACTCGGCGCATCGGCCTGCGACGCAACGAGCTGTCGCCCGTAATCGTGGAAGTAAAATTCTGCCCCGCCAGGACGCCGGACATCATGCGAATCGTCGAGCCGGAATTTTCCGCATCAATTATTCGCCGCGGAGCTTGCAGGCCTTCCAGGCCCTTTCCTGCGATGCGCACATGTTCGCCCTTCGCATCCACCGCAATCCCCAGCCGCCGCACACATTCCAACGTGCTGGCGCAATCCGCAGCGGGAGAATAGTTGCGAATCTCGCTCACGCCCTCCGCCAGCGCCGCCAGAATCGCGTAACGGTGCGAAATGGATTTATCTCCGGGCAGTTCCACCACTCCGCTGACGCTTCCGCCCGGCGAAATTGTCTTTTTAGCCATCGCAAGATTCTAGCATGGCGCGATTTGCTTCCCCGTTATGCGGCAGGTATCATGAACTTCTGATGCCCGTGGCCCTCCGGAAATTGCTTCCCACATTGCTCGCCGCTCTGCTGCTATTAACCGGCCTTTCGGCAGCGGCAGCAGACGACACCCCCGCGATTTTTCCGCTCAGCCAGGTGCAGCCCGGAATGAAAGGCGTCGCCTACACGATTTTCGCTGGCGACGAAATCGAAAAAGTGGACCTGGTCGTCCTCGGCGTCCTGCACAACGCCCTAGGCCCCAAACAAGACATCATTCTCGTCCAGTTGCTGGGCGAAAAAGCCGAACACACCGGCGTGGTCGCAGGCATGAGCGGCAGCCCGGTCTATTTCGACGGCAAGCTCGCCGGCGCGCTCTCGCTGAAACTCGGCGCGTTTACCAAGGAAGCGATCGGCGGCGTGACTCCAATCGAAAATATGCTCGACGTGCAAAATGCACCGGAACCTGCAGCGAACGCGACGCCTCAATCTTCAGCCGCGAGTATCCAACCGGCAAATATCGAAAACACTTTTTCCGCCGCGCGCATTCCCCTCCCCGAAAATTTCGCGCGCCAGACCAGCGCCGGAGCCGGCCAATTTCTCGTGCCTATCGAAACGCCGCTCATCACCACCGGCCTCTACCCCGAAACCGTCGCGCTGTTCAGCAAGCAGCTCTCCGCCTGGGGCATGTCCATGATGGCGGGCGGCACCGCCGCTCCTGCACCCGAAGACGCGCAATTGAAGCCCGGCGACATGGTCGGCGTGGAATTAATTCGCGGCGACCTCTCGATTTCTCCCGGCTGCACCGTCACTACCGTGGACCACGGCAAAATTCTCGCCTGCGGCCATCCCATATTTTCCTTTGGCAACGTTTCCATGCCGCTCGCGCGCGCACACGTGGTCACCACGCTCGCTTCCGCCATGAATTCCACCAAAATCATCTCCACCGGCGGCACCATCGGAACTCTCACGCAAGATCGCGTCACCGCCATCGGCGGGCGCTTAGGCGAAGGGCCACCCATGATTCCAGTGGACGTGACTCTCGTTACCGGTGCAGAACAAAAACAATTTCACTTTGAAGTCATCGAAAGCCCGCAACTCACCCCCTTGCTGGTGGCTCTGGCAGCCTACAACGGCATCATGGGCAACACGGCGTATGGAGAAGGTTCCACGCTGCAACTCGATGGCGAGATCGCCATCAAAGGCCACACCACGGTCACGTTGAAAGATTTATTCCCGCCGACAGATAATCCCGTGCCCGGCGGATTTTTCGTAGCAACCGACGTGCAAAGCACTTTCGCGCAAATTTACTCGAACCCCTACGAAATACCGCACATCACCGCCATTCAGCTGCGAGTCACGGCGCTGCCCGAACGCCGCGCCGCCACCATTGATGACGCCTGGGTCGAAGCCAACGAAGTGCGCCCGGGTCAAACCGTTAATGTGAAAGTTCAGCTGCGCCCCTATCGCGGCGCGGCTTTTGTGCAGGAATTTCCCATCACCATTCCTGTGCAGGCCGCGCGCGGTACGCTGCAACTCGTCGTCAGCGACGCCGAAACGGTGAATCGCACAGTGCAATCGCTCGCCGCCAGCTCGCAGGGGCAGTTGCCCGGCCTCGAAGAGCTGCTCAAATTGATGAACCGCGTGCATCAGAATGACCGCTTATACGCCACGCTGCTGCAACCTACGCCCACGCTCATGGTCGAAGACAAAGTGATGCCCAATGCGCCGGCATCGGCGATCAATGTTCTGGACCAGCGGCAAAGTCCCGGCGGCGCACGTCTGCTTTACCAATCCACCGCGGGTGAATGGTCCGTGGAAATGCATCAAGTAATTTCCGGCGAACGCACACTGACGATCACGGTCAAGTAACGTCTGGCGCGGCCCGGTCTGGCTGTGAAGAACTCTGGCGATAAAGATTTCCAGCGGTAAAGGAGATTGGCAGCGATGACACGGCGAAGCATCTTCACCTGCCTCTGGTCCGGCGTTCTGGCGATGGCGCTGCTCGCGCCCGCACTCGCATACGCCGAGCACACCCATTTCTGGCGGCAAGCGGATTACTCGGACTTCGAAAAAGGTACAGCCAAGGGAGTGGCCATTCGCAGCGACGGCAAACTTGTCCCCGCGCCGCAATTCGCAGCCTTCTCCGATCCCAATTTGATTTACCTCTGGGGGCTGCGCACCGATTCGCGCGGCCGCGTGTACGCCGCTGGCGGCTCCGACGCCAAAGTGCTGCGCTTCGACGAGCCCGCCAAACCCACCACGGTATTCGAAGCTCCGGAACTTTCCGCGCAAACCATCGCATTCGACGCGCGCGATAATCTCTACGTCGGCACATCACCGGACGGCAAAGTTTATAAAGTTACCCCCGACGGGCAGAAGACAGTCTTCTTCGATCCCAAAGCAAAATATATCTGGGCGCTTGCGCTGGATACGCAAGGGACTATGTTCGTCGGCACTGGAGACAAGGGCGAAATTTACGCCGTAGCTCCCGACGGCAAAGGCCAGCTTTTCTATCAAAGTGACGAACGTCACGCCCGCTCGCTCGCTTTCGACGCGAAGGGCAACCTGCTCGTCGGCACCGACCCCGATGGATTAATCCTGCGCATCGAAATCTCGCGCGCGACTGGCTCGAAAGATTCGCAAGGTGGAGCAAAAGCCGGCGCAGCGTACGTCGTGTACGAAACGGATAAGAAAGAAGTCACATCGCTGCTCACCGATTCCAGCGGAAATCTCTATGCCGCAGCAATTGGAGAAAAACAGCGCCCCTTAGGCCCGACTCCGGCGCAGCCGCTCATCACGCCGCAGCCCTCCGCCGCAGCGCAGGGGCTTTCAGCGCAGGGCGCCGTCACGCTTGCACTCCAGGCCGCCGCAGCCGCGCAACCTCCGCCAGCCTTTTCGCTCTTCCCTTCCACCACCGGAGGTTCGCAGGTCGTGAAAATATCTCCGGCAGGCTCGCCGGAAACGCTCTGGACCTCGCGCGAAGATCTCGTTTTTTCCATGGGCTTTTCGCCGAACGGAAAAGTTCTGTTAGGCACCGGAAATAAAGGCGCCATCATCGAGTTGCAGGGCGACGGCGTGTATTCCATCGTCGCCAAAACTGTTTCGTCTCAAGTCACCAGCCTGATAGCCGGCCGCGATGGCCAACTCCTGGTCGGCACCGCCAATCCCGGAAAAATTTTCACGCTCGGCCCGGGTCAGGAAGCCGCAGGCAGCTTCGAATCCGATCCTTTCGACGCCAAAATTTTCTCCCACTGGGGACGCCTGACTTGGTGGGGCGAAAACGGCGCGACGCAGGGGAAAGTTTCGTTTTACGCGCGCTCCGGCAACACATCGAATCCCGAGAAAGAATGGAGTCCGTGGTCGGGACCTTACTCCAGCGCCAGCGGCGCCGCCGTAACGTGCCCCCCGGCGCGCTTCCTGCAGTGGAAAGCAGTTTTCCAGGTTGCCGGCAAGCGTGATGCGCCGGAAGTTTCCTGGGTCAGCATCGCGTATCAACCGGAAAATGTCGCGCCCGTTGTGGACGACATCGCCATTCAAGATCCCGGCGTCCGCGTGCAGGGATTTTCCGCGTCTCCCGGAGGTCTCGCAACCCCCGCGGCGGTGCAACTGAAAACGCCCCAGCGCAGCAGCGTCGGCGCCACTCCGTTTCCGAACATCGGCGCGATCCTGGACACTTCTTCCAAATCGCTGAAGATGGAGGTGCCGCCGCAAGGGTTCGAAGAAAAAGGCTACCAAAGCGTTCTGTGGAGCGCGCACGACGATAACGACGACGATCTGATTTTCGCGGTTTACTATCGCACTGAGGGCGAACAAACTTGGCGCCTGCTGAAAGACAAAATCGCGCAGCGCTTTTATTCCTGGGACACGACCACGATGCCCGACGGCGCCTATTACCTGAAGATTGTTGGCTCGGATCTGCCATCGAACCCTCCGTCGCAAGCCCTAACCAACGAACGCGTCAGCGAGCGCTTCGAAATTCAAAACACCCCGCCGCGCATCGAAAATCTCCGCGCGGATTCCGACGGTGCAACTGCGAAGATTGCCTTCGACGGAGTAAGTTCCGGCCTCGCGATCACCCGCGCCCAATACAGCGTGGACGCCGGCGAGTGGTACATTGTCTTCCCCGCCAGCGGCCTATCCGATGGGCCGAAGGAAAATTATCAAATCGAACTTCCAGGCCTCGCGCCGGGCCCGCACACCATCGCCGTGCAGATTTCCGACCGCTTCGACAACACCACCGCGGCGCAAGTAGCGTTCACCGTGGCTCCGCGACCGGCAAAATAGTTCGCACGAGCAAAATTCAAACCGCGGAGCAAAAAAATTCCAGGGCACCGCGCGCTAGTTATCCCAATTGCGCGTAATCGAAGTCCGCTCGAAGCGGTCAATCGCCGCGCCGATCGCCATCATTCCATGAATGTCCGCGTTCTTGTCCACGCGCACCACCCGCGCATTGCAGCGCACGTCTTCCGGCGCGCGTCCGGTCAACGCCGTCGGCAACGTAAAAAATATTTCCACGCTTTCACCGACGCTCAGATTTTGTTTGGTCTTGAATGCGATGCCGCGCTCCGACAAATTCACGATTTCGCCCTGCTGCGGCAGCGGAATCGTCGTCAATATCTTGGCGTTCGCACGCGCCGGACCCGACCCCGCGCTCGCCGCACCCACCATCGCGTACTGTTCTGTGATCACGTTAAATCGTACTGGAATTGCGTAGGATTTGCGGGTGGCACTACGACGCTCGTGGCTTGGCATGGGCTCCTCCTGGAGAGCTTGCGACTTGAATTTTTCGCGAAGTTACTACCGGAAGGGGGAATTGAGAATCGCACCTGCCCGCAACCACGTCAAGATTTTTAATGTTCGCGCGCGTCGCGGAATCTCACTACGACCGCGCCGAATCCAAGTTGGCCTGGGATGTGCCATAATGCTCCACAGCATGCGCGATGTCCGCCCATAACCAATCCACTGACGCTCAACACGCCGCGCGCGAGCCGCTCAACTTTCCTGCGCCAAGCCTGACGCTGGACGTCATTCGCGCCGCGCATCGCCTCATCTCCCCGCGCATCCATCGCACCCCTGTCATCACCTGCGCGTCTCTCAATCAGATTGCCGGCGCGCAACTCTTCTTCAAATGCGAAAACCTGCAAAAAACCGGCTCATTCAAGATTCGCGGCGCCACCAATGCCGTCTTTTCTCTCACCGATGAACAAGCAATGTTGGGCGTAACCGCGCCATCTTCCGGGAACCATGCAGCGGCGCTTTCCCAGGCGGCTCGCTGGCGCGGAATTCCCGCCTACATCGTAATGCCGCGTAATTCCTCCCAAGCAAAGAAGAGCGCAGTGGAAGCCTATGGCGGGCAAATCACTGAAAGCGAGCCAAATATCGCGTCGCGCGAAGCGGTCACTGCAGAAGTGATAAAGCGCACTGGCGCGCATCTGGTGCATCCTTACAATGACGCGCGTGTGATCGCCGGGCAAGGAACCGCGGCGCTGGAACTGCTCGAGGAAATTCCCGATATCGACGTGGTAATCACGCCCCTGAGCGGCGGCGGCCTGCTCAGTGGCACGGCCATTGCCGCAAAAAGCGTTCGCCCCGGGATTCGCGTGATTGGCGGTGAGCCGCGCAACGCGGACGACGCTTACCGCTCGCTCGCCTCCGGAAAAGTCGAAGCTGCGGCAGCCACCGAAACCATCGCGGACGGGTTGCGCGCCACACTATGCCCGCTCACATTTTCGATTCTGCGCGAACGAGTTGACGAAGTGTCGCTGGTAACTGAAGAAGAAATCGTGCAGGCCATGCTGCTGCTGTGGGAACGCGCCAAGTTTGTCGTCGAGCCGTCAGGAGCCGTCGCCGCCGCGCCCGCGCTCTTTCAAAAAATCAACGGCGCCGGCAAAAAAATCGGAATCATCCTCTCCGGCGGAAACCTCGACCTGCGCAAACTTCCCTTCTAGTAGAAATCTGCTCGTAAATCTTCGATTTCCGCGAACACGCTGCGATCTACAAATCATCCATCGGCCGCCAATCATTCGGCGGAAACGCAATCCTCCAGAAATTAGGCGCCGGAGAATCGAATTCAATTGGAATTTGAAATCCGTCCGGCATCTCGCGCGAAGGACGCACCACTTTGCACGCCACTTTTTCCTTCGTTCCGGAATGTTCCAGCACGAAGCGCGTGTCGGGCGGCAAACTCTGCTTCAGAATTAACATCGCGCCGTGATTGTTCACGCTCAGCGTCACGGTTTCAAATGTTGTGGGCTTGCCGTTCAGCGCCACGTGCAGGCTCGCACGCACGCGCACCAGCACGCGCTGGCTGCGGCGCCGGTCTTCTCCAGCTGACGCTGATAATTCGCCGCCTAACTCCGCCTTCGCCGCTCGCGCAGGAGTCGCAAGCGCCACCGCGCGCGCAGGCGTCACCGCTGCTCTTAGCGGCGATGCGTACGCTTTTGCCGCAGGGACCCTCAATTGTTCGAGTTTCAAAGCTCCACACCCCAGAAGTTTTGATCGGCCGAAATGAACTCGACCCCCACGTCCCACCCGTCCGGCCGCTGCATTCCTTTCCAGACGACGTGTCCGTCCACGGCGCGGCGCGTGGCCAAGTTCGTCACACGCAGTCTCTGCTGCAATTCAACTTCCTTTGGAGACACCAGCAGGCAGCCGTAGGCGTTTACCACCCGGGTAATCGCTGGCTCTTGAATTGCCGGCCCGCCGGGTCCATTCAACTGTATCGTCACCGGCACGCGCGAGTTCATTCGCGGACCGCGCCGTTTCTGGCGCGTTTTGATATCTCTAGGCAGGTCTAAGCTAAACGGCATCCTGATTGACTCCCCGCGAGGCTGGCGCGAAACACGGGTAAGCAATCCCACATTCCGGGACGCATGCACGTCCTGATTCCATGCTAGATAGCCGCACTAGTACGGTCAATGGTACGAAGTGACAGGTAGATTTGGTACAGCCTGTCGCGAAGACCTGTACCGCCGGACAATGAGACGAAGATTTTACGAAGCGAGAAAATTCCGCACGGCGAGCGGGTTAATCCGCGGAAACGTGGCCATCCGCTAGATCGGTATTCCTTTTTCCGGTCACTTTCCCGAAATGGAGTTCCAGCCAGCCCTGGAACGTATCCATATATGTATAAAAGACAGGCGTCAGGTACAGCGTAACCATCTGCGAGAAGATCAGTCCGCCTACCACGGCGAGGCCGAGCGGACGGCGCGCATCCGCGCCGGCGCCGATGCCGAAAGCGATGGGCGCGGTGCCCATCAGAGCGGCCATCGTGGTCATGGTGATCGGACGGAAGCGAATCAGGCAGCCTTCATAGATCGCTTCCGCCGCGGTTTTGTGTCCGGTGCGTTCGCGCTCGACGGCAAAATCAACCATCATGATCGCGTTCTTCTTCACGATTCCGATCAGCATGATGACGCCGACGAAACCGTAGAGGTCCAGGCTGAGATGAAAAATTTGCAACGTGAGCAGCGCGCCGAAAGCCGCCGACGGCAGTCCGGAAAGAATCGTAATCGGGTGAATGAAGCTCTCGTATAAAATTCCCAGCACGATGTAAATCACCAGGACGGCCATCAGCAGCAGCAACCCCAATCCGGTGAGCGAGGCCTCGAACGCTTTCGCGGTTCCCTGAAACTGCGCGGTCACGGTGGGAGGAAGTTCTTCGCGCGCGAGGCGCTTTACTGAATTCACGGCGTCGCCGATCGCGGTGTCGTTCGCGAGATTGAAAGAAATCGTCACCGCTGGCAGCTGGCCGAAGTGATTTACGGTGAGCGGCCCAAGGCTGGACGTCAGGCTAGCCACTGCGTTCAGCGGAACCAGCGTGCCGCTGCTCGAGCGAATATAAAGCATGGAAAGAGCGGCGGGATCTTTCTGGTATTTATCCTCGAGCTCCATGATCACCCAGTATTCGTCGTTGGGCGCGTAGATGGTGGAGATTTGGCGTTGGCCGTAGGCGGTGTAGAGTGCGTCTTCAATCTGTTCCGCGGTCACGCCGAGCGCGGACGCTTTGTCGCGATCAATGTTGACATTCACTTGCGGATTGGCAATCAGCAGATCACTGGTCACATCTTGCAGGCCGGGAAGCTTGGCCATCTTTTGCTGGAAGGCCGTGGACTCGCGGTACAACTCCTGCGTGTCGGGGCTTTGCAGCGTCAGTTGGTACTGGCTCTTGGTGAGTTCGCCGCCCACTTGAATCGGCGGCAGATTCTGCATGTAGGCGTTCATACCGGTGACGGTTGCGAATTTCACGCCCAGCTCGGCGATCACTTCGTCAATCGTGGTGCGATGCGCGAATACCGGCGAAATGGCTCGCAACGCGCTTCCCACCACTGGAACTGTGCCGTACTTTTCTTGCCACCCCTGAATCGTCGGATTGGGAATCAGGGCCCGTTCCGGGCGATCTTTCAGGTGTAGGAATATGATTCCGGCATTGCTCGACGAAAAATCGCCCACGCCGGAAAAGAAATCGCGCACGTTGGGATCCGCCAGCGCGATCTTGTTGAGTTCCGATTGGTGCGCGCGCATCGAATCAAACGAAATTCCCTGCTGCGCTTCGGTGGAAATGAAAATCTGCGAGCGGTCTTCCGGCGGCAGGAATCCTTTCGGTATCACCACGAATTGCCAAACCGTAATAATCAATATGACGCCCGAAACCGTCATCACGAATACGCGATGGCGCAGCGACCACTGCAGCGAAACATCGTAGTAGTGCAGCAGGCGGTCGAAAAATCGTTCGAGCGCCATGTACACGCTGCCGTGGTGCTGTTCAGCCACGGGGCGCAGAAAGCGGCTGCACAGCATCGGCGTAAGCGTGAGCGAAACGAAGCCGGAAACCAGGATCGCAGTGATGATGACCACGGCGAACTCGTGCAACAGCCGCCCCATGATTCCGCCCATCAGAAACACGGGCAGGAAGACGGCGGCGAGCGAAACCGTCATGGATAGAATCGTGAAACCGATTTCGCGCGAGCCGCTCAGCGCGGCTTCCATCACGCCTTCGCCCATTTCCATGTGGCGCACGATGTTTTCCAGCATCACGATGGCGTCGTCCACCACGAAGCCCACCGAAAGCGTCAGCGCCATCAACGAAAGATTGTCAATCGTATAGTTCAGCACGTACATCACGCCGAAGGTGCCGATGATGGACATCGGCAGCGCAAAGCTGGGAATCAATGTGGCGGAAAGATTTCGCAGGAACAGAAAAATAACCAGGATCACCAGCGCGATGGCCAGAAACAGCGTGAACTTCACGTCCGCGACGGAATTGCGAATGGATTCCGACGCGTCGTAGAGCGTTGCCATCTCAATGGAAGGCGGAATGATCGCGCGAAACTGCGGCAGCAGCTGCTTCACCGCGTCCACAACTTCTACGGTGTTGGTTCCGGGCTGGCGCTCGATTGCCAGCACCACGGAATCCGTATCGTTCCACCAGTTCGCCACGCGATTATTTTGTACGCTATCGAGAACTTTGCCCACGTCTTCCAGACGCACGGGTGAGCCGTTGCGATAGGCGATAATCAGCGGGCGGTACACCGAGGCGTGCGTCAGTTGGCCGTCGGCCTGCAGCGTGAAGGCGCGATGGTCGCCGTACAAAGTTCCCACGGGCAGATTTACGTTGCCGTTCTGCACGGCGGTGTGAACTTCATCGATTCCGATCTGCCGCGTGGCCATCGCCTGCGGATCGAGCTGTATGCGTACGGAATATTTCTGCGACCCATACACCTGTACCTGCGCCACGCCTTTGACCATCGAAATCCGCTGGCCCATCAGAGTTTCGGCGTAGCGGTCCACGGTGTAACCGGGCAGCGTTTTCGAGCCCATTGCAATGTAGAGGATAGGCTGGTCCGCCGGATTCACTTTGTTGTAGGTCGGCGGCGTGGGCATGTTCGGCGGCAACTGCGAAGATGCGCGTGAGATTGCCGCTTGCACGTCCTGCGCGGCGCCATCAATGTTGCGGCTCAGGTCGAATTGCAGCGTGATGGAGGTTCCGCCGAGCGAGCTCGACGAGGTCATCGAGTCAATGCCGGCAATTGTGGAGAACTGTTTTTCCAGAGGAGTGGCGATAGCCGAAGCTACGGTGTCGGGACTGGCGCCAGGCAGCGAAGCACCCACTTGAATCGTCGGATAGTCAACGTTGGGAAGTTCGCTCACCGCGAGCGCGCGATAGCCAAGGATTCCGAACAGCAGAATCGCGAGCATGACCAGAGTGGTCATGACCGGCCGGCGAATGAATGGTTCGGCGATGCTGATCATTTTTCTGCCGTGAACTTTTCTAGCTTCCCGCGCTAGGTGCTTTCACTTGGACTTTTATGCCGGGAATCAGGCGCAGCTGTCCGTCGGTGACGACCGTGTCTCCGGGCGCAATGCCGCTCGAGATTACGGATTCGCCCTCGAGTTGCCGCGCTACTTTCACCGGGTGCGATTCCACGGTCTGATCCGCCTTCACCACGAAAATGAAATCACCGGTCTGCCCGGTCTGCACTGCCGTTGACGGCACAACAATGGCTTTTTCCTGCTCCGCGAGCCGCAAGGAGACGACGGAAAATTGTCCCGGCCAAAGACGGTGATCGTCGTTGGGAAACGTGCCTTTCAGCTTGATCGTTCCGGTGGTGTTGTCCACGTTGTTGTCCACGAACGTGAGATAGCCCACTTCGGAAGCGGTTTCGCCGTAGGGCGTGGCCTCAATCTGCAGCCGTCCGCCGCTCATATATTTCTTCACGACGCCCAAATATTGTTCCGGCACGGAGAAATCCATGAAGATCGGCGAAATCTGGTTGATGACGACGAGAATCGGAACGTCATTTTCCTTCACCAGATTTCCGGGGTAAACCTGCAGCGCGCCGGTGCGACCGTCAGTTGGGGAATAAATGGTGCAGTATTGCAGTTGCAGCTTGCTGGATTGCACCGCGGCTTGGTCGGCGTGAACCAATGCTTCCTGCGAGTCCGCGGTGGCTTTCATCTGGTCGAACTGTTCTTTCGGCGCGACGCCCGCGTCATACAGCTTTTGGTAGCGCGCAGATTGCACCTGATTGAGTTCGGCTTGCGCCTGGTCGCGCGCGAGATTAGCTTCGGACTGCGCGAGCGCGGATTGAAACGGCCGGGCATCGAGGGTGAAAAGCAGATCACCTTTTTTGACGAAGTCGCCCTGCTTGAAATGTACTTGCTCTAGGATCGCGTTAACCTGGCTCTTGATAGAAACTGTGGAATAGGCTTCGGCTGTGCCGATGGCAGTCAAATTGATCGGGACCGTTTTTTGTACGGCCTTCGCCACGGTGACTGGAACCGCGAGGTTCGGCGCGGTTTCCGCGGATTTCGTGCTGCAGGCGGAAAGCCAGAGCAACGTGACGGGTAGAGCCATGGTCACGAGAGCGAGAGTGAAGTTGGTTTTTCGTCGCATCATTATCGGTTTTGAACGCTGCGAAGTATTCCGCGTGTCCGCTGGCGCCTGCGGATTACGGGACCACGTCCGCGGGCAATTTCCAGACTGGATGTCCACATATTTTACAGCCTAAGAGCCCTGTTCGGCCAAAATTCCACGCCAGCAGCGGCAGAAGATTTCGCTACGGCTCAACCCGCAAATATTCCGCACACTTCTGCGTTCTTTTAGACGTAAAACGACGCGGAAGGCTTCAGGAAAATTTTCGCCTGAGATCATCCGGCCGCAGCTTGGTCCAGAAACCAGAGCACTCGTCCATCGGTGGGGCGGATGCGGCCGGCGGGGTATGAGCTGGGTCGTGAATCCGGCTCGGCGCGCAATGCGGCGAGGATCGGGCGCTTGCCTTCTCCAGCGACGAGGAAGTAGGTGTTGCGGCTGGAATTCAGGACCGGGAGCGTGAACGTGAGGCGGTTCGGCGGAGTCGCTGCCACGTGAACGGGAACGACCCAGCGTGTTTTTTCTTCGAGCGCGGGGGAATCGGGAAAAAGCGAAGCGGTGTGGCCCTCGGGACCTAGCCCGAGCAGCGTGACGTCGAATGCAGGCGCGGACGAGCCGAAAAATTTTCGCAATTCTTGATCGTAAGCTTCTGCCGCTAATTCCGGCGTCGCCAAATTGGTAGGTACCGCGTGCACGTTGGCGGCGGGAATTGGAACGTGCTCGAGAAGACTCAAGCGCGTCATGCGGTAGTTGCTGAGCGGGTCGTCCTGCGGGACGTAGCGTTCATCACCCCAAAACAAGTGCACGCGATTCCAGTCGGTTTCGCTGCGATATTTTTCCGTGGCGGCCCAGAGCGAGTACATTTTTTCCGGCGTGTGGCCGCCAGAGAGCGCGATGGCGCCGCGGCCGCGCTGTTTGATTGCATTTTGCAGATTGCTAAGCGATTCTTCGAGCGCGGCGCGGCTGAGCGCGTCAATATCCGGAAGTATGCGGGTGTCGAGTTTCATTTTCGCGTCGCCTCATTTTATGTATTTTTTCGCATTGCCCGATTCTGCGCGGTCTCAAGCTACTTGACGCCGGGGCTGATTCCCAACTGCGCGAGTTCCTGGCGCAACTGGTCTAGATTCTGATATTGAATGGTGTGCATTCCCAGCTCGCGCGCAAGTTCCAGATTCAGGCCGCGATCGTCTATAAAGACACATTCTTGCGGTTCGCGTTGCGAAATTTTCAGCGCCAGGCGGTAGATCTGCTCTTCCGGTTTGCGCACGCCCAGATAGCAAGAACTGAAAAATGTCTGAAAATATTGGCGCAGATTAAATTTATGAATGCGGTATTCGTTGATTTCGAGCGATTCGTTGTTGAGCGAGGCCATCAGGTAGCTTCGCGGCTGCACCAGCGTGCCTAAAAATTCCAGCGACTGCGGGAACGGCTGGGACTGCGCGAACATGAACTGTTTGAAATCTTCCGGCGTGAATGGCCGTTCACGATAAAAAATGGTGCGGCGCAGATACTCGTCCAGGGTGGCGCGGCCGGTCTCGAAGGCGTTGAGCATCAACTCATGGCGGTCTTCGAAGTCGGACCACTCCAGGTGAAATTTTTCGACGGCGGCGCGGCGCGATGTGCGATCCCAGCCGTTGGTGAGGATCACGCCACCGTTGTCCCAGAATAAGGCGCTAATTTCCGTCATATTCTCCTCGAAGCGCGGGCTGCCGCAGGCGGGATGGCCTGCGGCTGGCCGACGGGACTATTATCCCTGCGAAGGGTCGGGAGCCGAAGCAGAATTGTTGGAATGCCAAAAGGCTAGAGGATACTGAGGTGAGCGTGCGACGCAAAAAAGTGCGGGGTACGGTTTTTACGATTGGACATTCTACCCGGCCGCTTGCGGAATTTATCGAGATGTTGCGGGCGCATAGGGTGCAGCGCGTGGTGGATGTGCGGAGTATTCCTCGGTCGCGACACAATCCGCAGTTTAATCGGGAAACGCTGGCGCGCCGTTTGCGGTCGGCTGGGATTGGATATGTGCATTTGAAAAAACTCGGCGGATTGCGTCATGCGAAGGCGGACTCGGCGAATGTGGGTTGGCACAATGCTGGTTTTCGCGGATTTGCGGATTATATGCAGACGGAGGATTTTCTTGCGGGGCTTGGGCGGTTGGAGAAGCTCGCGGCTGGAAAGCCCACGGCGATCATGTGTGCCGAGGCGGTGCCTTGGCGGTGCCATCGGTCTTTGATTGCGGATGCTTTGTTGGTGCGGAAGATCCCGGTGGAAGATATTTTGAGTGTTACGCGGGCGCAGGAGCACGAGATTACGCCGTTTGCGCGGGTGCGGGGGTTGCGGATTTCCTATCCTACAGACAAGGCTGTGAAGCGATGATGTGGGGCGTCTGAGGCGCGACGACCGTGCGCGCCGTAGACGCGGCGTTGCGGCAGGGGCAGATCTCGACGCCCGGGCAAGCTGCGGCGCAGCAAGCAGCGCCCCTACCGAACCTGAGTTACCGCGCGGATTCGTTAGTGCAGCGAAGGGGCGGCGAGGCCTTTCGGTGGGCGCTTCATGATGAAGCAGAGGGGGACTAGGCAGCCCACGATTACGGCTAGGGTGGAAACTACGTCGGTGTAGGCGAGGGTGGCGGCTTGTTGGCCGAGGAGGGCCGCGACGCGGGCGTAAGCGTGGTGCGCAGCATCGGATGGGCTCATACCTTGGCTGCGGAGGGTGGCGGTGAGGCCGTCAATCATTTGCCGGAAGCGCGGGTTGCCTTCGTTCATGTGGGCGGAGAGATAGGTTTGGCGCTGCTGGGTGCCGCGGGTGATGAAGGTGGCGAGCAGCGCAATTCCAATGCTGCCGCCGATATTGCGAATGAAGCTGATCATGCTGGAGATTTGATTATTTTTTTCGGGCGGCACGTCCACGTAGGAAAGCATGTTGGAGGGGACGAAGATGAACGCAAGACCGGCGACTTGATAGACGCGGAGCATGGCGGCGGTGCGGAAATCCATGCCGAGCGTCATATGTGTGGTCATGTAATAGAGCGCGGCGGCGGTAGTGCCGAAGCCGATGGACATAAGGACGCGCTGGTCCATTTTAGAGACGAGAAAACCGGAGAGCGGCATCATGAGCATCATAATGAATCCACCGCCGGCGAGGGCTTCACCGGCACTGACTGCGGAGTAGCCCATTAAGAGTTGCAGGTACTGCGGGATCAGGACCGTGGTGCCGTAGAGAACCGCGCCGAGAATGAACATAAAAAACATGGCGGTGGCGAAATTGCGTTTTTTCAGAAGCTTCAGCTCGACGATAGGATGCTCGTGGTGCCATTCCCAGATTACCCACGCGACAAGCATGATGATGGACAGCGCTAACAGCACGGTGATCCAGTGGGAGGAGAACCAGTCGGCTTCCTGGCCTTTGTCGAGGACGAGTTGGAGGGTACCGATGCCTAGGGCGACAAGGCCGAGGCCAATGTAGTCAACGCTAATGCCTTTGCTGCGTTCTTTCGCCTGCTTTAGGTATGGAGGATCTTCGACAAGGCGATGGGTTAGGTAGAGAGAGATGAGGCTGATGGGAACGTTAATGTAAAAAATCCAGCGCCAGCTGTAGTTGTCGGTGATCCATCCGCCGATCGTCGGGCCGATCGCGGGGGCGACAACCACTGCCATGCCGTAGACGGCGAAGGCCATGCCGCGTTTTGAGAGTGAGAAGGTGTCGGCGAGGATGGCTTGCTCGCTGGGTTGCAGTCCGCCGCCGCCTGCGCCTTGCAGCACGCGACAGAAAATCAACATGCCCAGGGTAGGAGCCAGGCCGCAGAGGAAACTGCTGCCGGCGAAGAGCGCGACGCAGGACATATAGAATCGTTTGCGGCCCATGCGCGTGGCTAGCCAGGCGCTGATAGGGAGAATGATGGCGTTGGAGACGAGGTAGCTGGTGAGGACCCAGGTGGATTCGTCGGAGCTGGCGCCTAGCGAGCCGGCGATGTGCGGGAGGGCGACGTTAGCGATGGAAGTGTCGAGGACTTCCATGAAGGTGGCCAGGGTGACCGTCAAGGCAATGAGCCACGGATTGTGGCGGGGGCGCCAGGCGGCGATGTCGAAGGATTGGTCTGCGGTTATGGCGGCAGCGGCCACGAATCACCCTTGCTTGTTTTCTTGCGCGCGCGGATGACTTATTATATACATGCATGTATGTATCTTGTAAAGCGATGAAAACTGTGAGAGCAACCAAACAATGACTGCTTCTTCCACTGTTACACCGGCCCGCGGTAAGAAAGCTGCGGTAACCGTCGTGGCGGCACCATCGCGGCAGGCGGCGCGGACTGCGGCTACGCGGCGGAAACTTTTGCTGGCGGCGGAGCAGACGTTTGCGCGCGATGGGTATGAGGCAGCGCGCCTGGAAGATATTGCGGCGCGGGCTGGGTACACGCGCGGGGCTTTTTATGCGAACTTTGCCAGCAAGGAAGATATTTTCTTCGCGTTGCTCGAGCAAACGGTGGAGCGGCGGATTGCCGAGGTGAACGAGCTGTTGGAGCGCCATGACAATCCGCAGCAGCGGTTGCGTGCTTTGCGCGAGCATTACGCGCAGATTGCAAAGGACCGGCGGCTGGCTTTGCTGTCATTGGAATTTAAACTTTTCGCAGTGCGGCATCCGGAGGCGCATGCGCGTTTGCGGGCGCGGCAGAGAGAGTTTCGGGCTTGCGGCGGGGATATATTGCGGCGGGTGATGAAATCGCTGGGGAGGTCTTCAGCGATTTCTAGCGCGGCGGGGGCTACGGCACTGGGCGCGTTTTCGCATGCGATGCTTTTGGAGCACTTGGTGGATGGGAGTTCTTTGTCGGATTCGGAGATTCGGCATCTTTTGGGATTGTTTTTTGATGCGGTGGTTGCTGGCGAGAGGTAGCGGGCGCGTTACGGCTACTGCGACAAAGAGTAACGCAAACGCGAAATACAAACTCAACTACGCCCGCCTCAACGGCAAAAGCAGGCGGCCGCTACAAATTCAGAGGCAAATTCAAAAGAAAGAGCACAGGCAAGATTGCCTACGCTACGAACGGCTGATTACGGGATATCCCTTCCCTCCCCTGCGTCTAACACCCAAAATCTATGGGCGGATTTTTCGCGATCGAGCGCGCGTTGGAGTTCGATTGTTGGCTCGCGCTCGCCATCGTCGGCCAGCCGGAAGGTGCCGTAGTGTATGGCGATGCTTGTCGCGGCGCCTACTTCTTGGTGCGCGCGGACTGCATCCGCGGGAGAGATGTGCACCGGGCCCATGAACCACTCAGGGCGATAGGCGCCGATGGGGAGAAACGCTAGGCGGATTTCCGGGAAGCGCTCGCGGATTTTGGCGAAGTGCGAGCCGTAGGCGGTGTCTCCTGCGAAATAAATTGTGCCGGAAGCGCTTTCGATTACGTAGCCGCACCAGAGAGACTTGTTGCGGTCGGTGAGAGTGCGCCCTGAAAAATGGCGCGCGGGGACGGCGGTGACGCGAATTTTGTCGAAGGCATCGGCGGATTGCCACCAATCCAGTTCCTGAGTTTGCGAATCCTGCGCGATGCCTTTGGCGGTGAGACGCGCGCGGACGCCGAGCGGAACCGCGAAAGCAGGTTGCCACTGGGCGGCGATGCGGCGCAGCGTGGGCACATCGAAATGATCGTAGTGGTCGTGGCTCTGCAGGACTAGATCGATGGTGGGAAGTTGATCGAAGTGAATTCCTGGGGCGCGGTGTCGCGGCGGTCCAATCCAGGAAAGCGGACTGGCGCGATGCGACCAGATGGGATCACAAAGGATGTTCAGGCCTTCGAGCTGGATTAGAAGCGTGGAATGGCCGACGAACGTAGCGCGGATTTTCCCGTCGTTGACGCGCTCGGGCGGAGTCGAGCCCGGCGGCGCGTCAATCCATTTGCGCCAGGGTGCCCGTCTGCGAGTGAGCAACCACTTGAGGACGCTGCCCCCGCCGTGCGGCATGTCGGGTGCGCCATCACGTGGATTGAAAAAATGTTGGCCATCGAAATGATCGGATCGAGGCCCGCTATAAAGTGGCATCTCGGGTTGGGTTGCGCTATTTCTCCGTGGCGGCGTTCGCCTTTGGAGTTGCGGCGGGTGCGGCCGGCGCTCCGGTGACGGCGGCGGGCGACCAAGATCTGACCGATGTGCCGCCGGTCACCCTGTCCTGGGTGGCAGCGCTGAAGAAATTGTAGGGATGTATGGCTTCGGGCGCGGAGACCTGGTCAAGGCGCTTGCGCAATTCCAGCGGGATGGAGATTTCCGTGGCTTGCAGGTTGTCGTTGAGCTGAGAGATTTTTGTGGCGCCGATGATGGTAGAGGTGATGCCGGGCTGAGTGATGACCCAATTCAGCGCAACTTGCGCGGGCGGCTTGTTGATTTGTTTTGCGACGGCGAGAAGAGCGTCGTTGATTTTCCAGTTGCGCTCGCTGAATTTGTTGAACGCGGGATTGCCGGAGTTTTTCGTGGTTTCCAGGCGTCCTTCGCCTTTGCCGGAATTTCCTTCGCGCGTGTATTTTCCGGAGAGGAAGCCGCTGGCGAGAGGGCTCCAGGGGCAGAGGCCCATGCCGAGTTGCTGCGCGGCGGGGATGTGCTCGCGTTCGATATTGCGTTCCACGAGCGAATATTCCAGCTGCAGAGCAATGAGGCGTTCCTTGCCTTCCTTTTCGGCGAGGGTTTGCGCGCGGGCGACGTACCATGCCGGCGTGTCTGAAAAACCGTAGTAGCGAATTTTGCCGTCGCGCACGAGGTCGTTCATGGTGGCGAGGACTTCTTCCACGGGAGTGACAGTGTCCCAGACGTGGAGCCAATAGAGGTCAATGTAGTCGGTTTGCAGCCGGCGCAACGAGGCTTCGAGCGATTGGTATATATTTTTGCGGCCGTTGCCGCCGGCGTTGGGATTTCCCGGCTCGGCATTGAACGTGAATTTCGTCGCGAGCACGACGCGGTCGCGGAGTTTTTTATCCGCGATGAATTTGCCGACCATTTGTTCACTCTTGCCCTGCGTGTACATGTTCGCAGTGTCCACGAAGTTGCCGCCTTGATCGGCGTATCGGTCAAAAATTTCGCGGGCTTGAGGTTCGTCGCTGCCCCAGCCCCATTCGGTGCCGAAAGTCATGGTGCCGAGCGAAAGCGGGCTGACGCGCAGGCCGGAACGCCCGAGCGTTACATAGTCAGTCAAACTCATGTGCGACTTCCCCCCCGTATTTTGGATGCGAGGCGCGCGCGGCTCGATTCCCCTATTGCGAGCCGGTGTGCGGTCCGGATTTTTGGCTGCCGGCTGCCTGGCAGGCTGCTGGCCGGGGCGCCACGTGTAAACTTCGTTTCCTATTTGCAGCGCACACGATTATCCTAGGGGACTTCGCCGCAGGGCGCAATCGAGAGGACGCGTGGAAACGCAGATCGTAACGCAGAAGGTAACGCTGCAAGTAGCGGACGGAAGCACGATGAATGCTTATGTGGCGCGTCCGGCGGATGGCGCGCCGCGTCCGGGGCTGATGGTGTTTCAAGAAGCTTTTGGAGTGAACGCGCACATTCGCGACGTGACGGAGCGGTGTGCGCGCGCCGGTGTGGTGGCGATTGCGCCGGAATTGTTTCATCGCACCGCGCCGGGGTTCGAGGCGGCTTACACCGATTTTCCTGCGACGGTGCCGCACATGAAGGCGATGACTGTGGAGGGACTGACGCAGGATATTCGCGCGGCCTACGATTGGCTGCAGGGCGATCCGCAGGTGCGTAAGGACGCGATTGCGAGCATCGGATTTTGTATGGGAGGGCGCGCATCGTTTTTGGCGAACGCGACGGTACCTTTGCAGGCGGCGATTTCGTTTTATGGCGGCGGGATTGCGCCGGCGCTGTTGCCGCAGGTGGCGAGCTTGCACGCGACGATGCTATTTTTCTGGGGCGGGCGCGACAAACACATCGGGCCGGAACAAATTCGCGCGGTGATTGATGAATGCAAGCGGCTGGGCAAACCCTACGTGAACGTGGAGATTTCCGACGCGGATCATGGTTTCTTTTGCGACGCGCGGGCGAGTTACCATCCGGAAGCGGCTAGTTTGGCCTGGGGGATTTGCGAAAGCTTCCTGCATTTTCACGTACACAGGCCGGAACTGCGGAAGCGGGTGCGTTAGGGCTACTGCGATGGGGAAGATTGCGGCTCGCTGAGCAGCGCTGTAGCCGCGGCTGACGCCGATAACGGTGGCGGCGGCTGCAGCGGAAAAAATTAGCGGGCGAGTCTGTAAGCCGGATAGTGTTTTCAGTTCTTGAAAATATGGAAGTTGTTTGTTTTCAGACTTATTGTGCGGACCTGAAGCCAAAAGTTGCTCTATAAGTCTGAGATTCTCGTTAGACACTCGTTAGACAAGCTGCCCGGGCCTGCTAGTTTTCCTTCCCTACTTTGACGCGTGCGCACGCCGTCTACGCCATTCCTGCCGGCACAACTCATACTTTGACGCATTCATTTGTTGCGTCATCGGGTCAAGCCAGCGAGACGCAGCCGAAGATACGGAGCGCCCCAGCTTAATCAGTTCCCACTCGGTGTAGTTCATAAGGCCTCGCCGAAACAGTTCCGCGTCAAATGACCCGAACGTCATCGACGGATTCTAGCGGAGGCGAATACAAAGCGAAATAGAAAGCGGCGTTACAGCGATTCCGCATCCAAGGAATTGGCTAGAGCCTAACGCGAGCTTCCCATTAGAATTACCCTTCCTTCGGTTATCGAAGCAGATTCGCATTGGCTTTTTTCGACTTGACAGCAAGCTATTCTTGTATACTGTAGTGTATAAGAAGAAGGAGGTTGCTTGCAGCGCTTACAGTTCTCCGCCCGAGAACGCCGCCAGCGATCGCGCCTGGCGCAGGTGATCCACGGCGCTCGCTTTCTGCGCGGCACCCTGAGCGTGCGCAAGGTGCGCTGTGGCAAGGCCGGCTGTCATTGCGCCCGCGGAGAGCTGCATGCTTGTCTTTATCTGGTGCGTCGCAAGGGAGGGAAATTACGCCAGATGTTCGTGCCTCGCCCCTGGGAAGAGCGCGTGCGGCAGGCTGTACAGAATCAGCAGGAGATGGAAAAGTTGATCGAGGAACTCTCTGATTTAGAGTGGAAGCGCCTGCGGGAGCGAAAGGAGTAAGCCAGTTCTGCGACGACTGATCCGCTACGCGGAGAAGATCTTTGACCTCGGCGAGGTTCTGGGAGCAGTTTCCGATCAGCGTCTGCGTCCGCGCATTCCTACGCGTCTCCAACTAGCGCAGCAGCCCGAAGAAAAGTTGGTATTGCTAAATGAGCTTCAGCGGATCGTGGAAGAATCGAAGCGGGCACTGATTGAGACTGGCTCCAAGAAATGCTGACTTCGTGCGGCAGTGTGCGAGACTCAAGTCCCACGCTTTTTCTTCCTAAAGAGCTTCTGGGCCATGAAATGCAACAGCTTCAAGTCACCCGGATCCATCCGGCTCATTAATCTGCGAAATCTATGGAGCGTCTTCGCGTCGTGCCCGGAACTGCCCCAACCCATGGCCGCGCCTGGTGCCGGAATGTATGCTTTCGGCGGCTTCTCGCCATCATAGAAGATCACGTACAGCGGAAGCTCCAGAGCGCGAGAAAACTTTTCGAGAGTTTCTATCGAGGGGACTGTGTGACCGTTTACCGCGCGGGAGATATAGGCTCGGAGCAGACCTGTGCGCTTCTCGATGTCGCCCTGGGACATCTTTTTCTGTTCACGTAGAGCCTTCAATCGTTCTCCAATGACCATCCAACTCCTCCGGGGGAAATCACACGTCACATCCGGCGGCTCTGTCATGCCACCAAGCGGGTCACAACGCAACACGGCCGATGTTTACCTTTAGGATATTTAACCGCGATGCTACACGTTTTGGATGTTGGTGTTTCTTCGCGCGTAGGCCAGATCACGCGATTCCATCGCATCCCTTTCCAAAATGTGTTCATAACGGTACAGATTTCGATCGTGCCTCTCGCTATTCTGGCCTCCTCGTGGAATTCTGGTAATGGAGGCAACACGTATGAAAGTACACGGCGTCATCAGCACAACGGCCCTGTGTTTGCTTCTCGGAGCAATTGTTCCCACGTTCGCGCAGGAAGACGGAGCCAAGCCAGCGCAGCATGAGGAAGAGGCTAAACCTGCCGCGAAGCCGGAAGAGACCAAGCCACCGAAACAAGAAGAGCAGCCAAAGACTGTAAAGCCGGAAGCGACCAAACCACCGAAACAAGAAGAACAGCCAAAGACTGCAAAGCAGGAAGAAGCCAAACCTCAGAACCAGGAACAGCAACAGCAGGCCAAGACTCCGCAGTCCGAAGAAAAAAATCCGCCTCAACAACAAGCCAAAGCTCAACCGCAACAATCACAAGGCCGGTTCGCACGGAACGGTCAGAAAGACAGCTCCGGACACGTATATAACGAAAGTCACTTTGGTCCAACCCATCACGCTCGCTTTGAGGCAAATGCTGGGCGCGAGTCCAACGGACGCCGGGAGTACTCCTACGGCGGCTATTGGTTCTATGCAGGATCATATCCAGCGTGGTTCTACCAGCAGGACGTGTACTTCATTATGGGAGCGGATGGGCTGTGGTATGCAGTGGCATCCTCCAATCCTTCTCTGACTTTTCAAGTCAATATCGGGTAATGCGAACCCGAGCATCGCGCTCTCGGTGAACGCTATCGTCCGAGGCGCGGTGAGAGGAGAACGCATGACGTAATTTCCGGGCGGGGACTTCGCGTGCGTTCTCGCTCTCCCCTAAGGCACCTTTGGAAACTTGAAATGAAGATCATTTGGTTTGCCGCAGGTTTTACCGCGCGAGTTTCAGAGGGGTCATCACGGCCGGGAAACTTTCGCTTGATCTGTACGATGCCGCTGTCATCGACCCAACCCGAAACGAACTCCCGAAGCGAATCCGAGCATATCAAGACGCAATCCGAACGTGCGCAGCGTGAAAGAGGGATTCGATGAGCGATTTACAATTCGTCTGCTGGAAAGAAATATTCCTGAAAGCTTTGGATGAAACAGATCCTGAAAAGCTGGCCCGGCTTGTGCCGGCAGCTGAGTTAGCCATATTCAAGAGGCAGCAAGAACTGTGTGACAATCCTCACAATAGCGAGGAGCGGAGCACGATGTGCATAGCATCCGAAGCCTTGCGAGTGGTCAAACGCAGAATCACAAAACCTGTAGTTCTTCCATCGTCAAAAGGCAGTCCCGCGCGATTTGCGAACTTTGTTCGACGTCCCAGAACGGCGTAACGCGGCAAGGGCGCCGGAAGCGAGAGCGTGACTAACTCTGCGTCGTTGGCTCA
>Ga0209221_1000091_pt1 | contig 53912 bp, 42 predicted proteins | sample BlaSpr_A8_Ref_O2_FD_187989 | JGI IMG/M metagenome (GOLD analysis project Ga0209221, IMG submission 187989) | Forest soil microbial communities from Thunder Bay, Ontario, Canada - Black Spruce, Ontario site 2_A8_Ref_O2 (SPAdes) (version 2) | ecosystem: Environmental > Terrestrial > Soil > Boreal...
CGTTAGCGACACGGTGCGCGGATTCTATCTCGCCGCTGAAAAGGGCAAACGAGGTGAGGCTTATAATCTGTGTGCGGCGCGGACGTATCAGATGAGCGAACTCTTACGCACCGCGATCCGCTTATCCGGTGTGAAAGCCGAAATCAGGCCTGTTGCACGATTGATGCGTCCTTCGGACGAGAAGATCATTTTCGGAGGCACGCAGAAAATCCGTAAGGATACGGGCTGGAAACCGTTGCGATCGCTCGAACAAACGCTGACGTCAATGTTGGAATATTGGAACGGCGTAGTGTGATTTCTGCTGTGGGCGGTGACGCTGAGCTCGACGAATCTGAAATGAGCTCAGCGAGTTCTGTCATTCCGAACATGCAACTTTCTGCACCAATGGATACCACAGTCGAAGCGATGCACGCGGTTCTGCTCGTCGGCGGGCTGGGAACACGCCTGCAACCAATTCTGAAAGCCACGCCCAAACCTCTGGCTCGCGTTGGGGATATGCCCTTCCTTGAGCTGCTCGTTCTGCAGCTTCGCTCTCAGGGTATCCGACGCATCGTGATGTGTACCGGGCACCTTGCCAGCCAAATCGAAGAAGAATTCGGCGACGGCCAGAAATGGGGTGTCGCGATAGATTATTCACAGGAATCGCAACCGCTGGGAACAGCAGGCGCGGTGAAACTGGCAGAAGGCCACTTGAAGCAGGCTTCCGACTTCCTGGTCATGAATGGCGACTCATTTCTGGAGCTCGATTTACGCCAGTTCATTCGATTTCATCGGGAGCATGGTGGATTGGTCAGTATGGCGGTCCGCAAAGTTCCGGATGCGGCGCGTTACGGAACAGTTCATCTGGACGCCAATCATCGCGTCGTGGGCTTCAGTGAAAAAACCGGCGCCACCGTTCCCGGCATCATAAATGGCGGCGTGTATGTCTTCAATCGTGCTGTGCTCGATCAGGTGCCGCAGGGCCCAGCGAGCTTTGAAAAGGACGTGTTTCCGCGGGTGCTCGAACAGGGCGTGTACGCTCTCGAGCAGCACGGCATGTTCATCGACATTGGCACGCCCGAGGATTACGCTCGGGCTCAAACGCTCTGCCAGAGTCTTTATCAGGCAGCTTCGCCAAATTCGTGATTGGAGCTAACATCAGTGGAAGAGGTATGGCACGTTGAGCAGAGCAGTTTTCTTAGATCGTGACGGGGTAATCAATAAAAGGCCCCCGGAAGGCGATTACGTGACCCGCTGGGAGGATTTTCACATTCTTCCCGGAGTCGCCGAAGGTATCGCACTTTTAAACCGCACGGGTTTCTCCGTCATCGTCATTACCAATCAGCGCTGCGTCGCCAAAGGGATGATGACTGAAGCTGACCTCCAGCACATGCACCAGCGGATGACCGGCGTCCTGGCCCGAACCGGGGCCAAAATTGACGGAACGTTTTACTGCCCGCACGAAATCGAACCTCCTTGCGATTGTCGCAAACCCGCGCCGGGTATGCTATTAAGCGCGGCGCGCCTGCACGGCATTGACCTGCGAAAATCGTGGATGATCGGCGATTCTGATAACGATGTCGCGGCTGGTCTTAACGCTGGATGCAAGACGGCTCGAGTTACCGCAACAGACGCAACCTCCAGCGAAAGGGCGCGCATTTCGGACGCGACGATTACTGCCGGCATTAATGCGTCATCGCTTCTTGATGCTATTCACCAGATATTGAAGCACGAAGGCGTTGCCATCGACTCCCTTTCGACAGCTCCCGCAGCCACGTAATTCTGCCGCGTGGGCCGCGATCGCCCATAACGAGCAAAGGAAACGAAATACATGATAACCACCCGCACTCCGCTCCGCATATCCTTCTTCGGCGGCGGCACCGACTATCCGATCTGGTACCGTGAGTTTGGCGGTGCCGTACTATCCACCGCCATCGACAAATGTTGCTACATCACTTGTCGGCGGCTGCCGCCATTTTTCGAATACCATAGCCGCGTCTCGTATTCGCGGATTGAAAATGTTACCCAAAACGATGCATTCGAGCACCCATCCGTGCGGGCGTGCCTGAAGTATCTGGGAGTGGATGAAGGGGTCGAGATTCACCACGTCGCTGATTTGCCGGCGCGGACTGGTTTGGGAACGAGTTCGGCGTTTACCGTAGGACTGTTGCTGGCTCTGTACGCGCTGAAAGACCAGATGCGCAATAAGCACGCGCTCGCTACCGACGCCCTCGAAGTCGAGCAGGAAGTGATTCGAGAGGCGGTGGGCTCGCAAGATCAGATTAGCGCAGCCTACGGGGGATTCAACCGCATCAACTTCAATAGGGATGGCGGTTTCGAGGTAAAGCCAGTACTGACGTCGCCGGACCGATTGGCGGCGCTGCAGCAACACTGCGCGCTCTACTTCACGGGATTTTCACGGACGGCATCGGAAATTGCGCAAGAGCAGATAAGAACCACTCTACAGCGCAAGCGTGAGCTGGACCTGATGTATCAGATGGTAGGCGAAGCGGAGGCCATCGTCACAAATCCGAATCGCTCTCTGAACGAATTCGGACATTTGCTGCACGAAAGCTGGCAGCTAAAGAGAACTCTGACGCAAAAAATTACCAACACAAACCTCGACGAGATTTATGAAGCAGGACGCAGCGCCGGCGCGCTGGGAGGCAAGCTGCTCGGAGCAGGCGGTGGTGGTTTCATGCTGTTCTTCGTGCCACCTGAACGCCGTAACGAATTGCGGATGCGGCTGAAGAACCTGCTCTGCGTACCGATGAAGTTCTCGAATCGCGGCAGCCACGTCGTCGTATATGAACCAGAAGAGGTATATGACGAGTCGCTCACCGCGGAGCGGTCGGAAGTGTATGCCCAACAGCCGCGCCCCGGGGTTAACTAGCACGCGGACGAATTCGAAGCGCGGACCCTGCCCCCGCTTCCTCAGGAATAAACTAGGTTAGTCGCGAATGTCGCGATGGACTGCGCCGATCTCGGCGGTGTGGCGGTTGCAGCAATGAGTGAGGATAAAATGGATCAACGGGTTTCCGTCGCGCCTTATGTTCTGGTTACCCCTGCTCGAAACGAAGAAGCATTCATCGCGAAGACGATCGAGTCGGTAATTCGTCAGACCGTCCTGCCGATGAAGTGGGTGATCGTGAACGACGGTTCCACGGACTCGACCGGGAGCATTGCAGGGAAGTATGCCGCGAGCCACAATTGGATTGAGGTCGTTAATCGTCCTGTACGCAAAGAGCGAAATTTTGCCGCGAAGGTTCATGCATTCAATGCCGGCCAGGAAAAGCTGAAGAACGTTCAATATGAAATCATCGGCAACTTGGATTCAGATGTCGCGCTGGACGAAGATCATTTTGAGTTTCTCTTGAACAAATTCAAAGAAGATCCTCGCCTGGGAGTCGCTGGGACAATTTTCAGAGAGGAAGGCGGTTACAGTTCGGAAACCAGCAGTTTTGAAGGACAAAACCACGTTTCCGGCCAGTGCCAGCTGTTCCGGCGCCAATGCTTCGAGGAAATCGGCGGATACTTTGCGAATAAGGCCGGTGGAATCGATTGGATTGCGGTCACCACGGCTCGCATGATGGGTTGGACGACACGATCCTATCGCGAGAAGTCATTTTTCCATTTCAGGCATTTGGGCACGGCCGAGCGCGGCGTATTGGCCTCGTCTTTTTCTTACGGTGAGAAGGATTACTACCTGGGTGGTCATCCGGTATGGGAGTTGTTTCGAGCCGCCTACCGCCTGTCCAAACCTCCTTATATTGTGGATGGACTGGCCCTCGGGCTGGGATACGGCTGGGCGATGGTGCGCCGGGTCAACAGACCCGTTTCCGAGCAGCTCATTGCGTTCCATCGTAAAGAGCAAATGCAAAAGCTCTCTGTCGTTCTGAAATCTCTTCTGACGTTCAAACCGATCGATAAGTTCAAAGTCCTTCCCGAATAGGTGTTTCTTTGCTTCTTGAGCACGCCAGCATCGTGAACGAAACTCAAATTGCCCAAGTGCAAGCGGCAGTCCGCCGCTTTACGAAGTGGCTCGACGGCTATGGCGAGATATCCTTCGATCATCAGAGCTTCTTCGCAAGTGACATTGGGAGAAGTGCGAAGGCTCTTTACTATCGGCAGCCGCTGCTGGGGACGTTGGCTGTTTCTCCGATGATATTCTGCGAGGCATTTTTCCCCGCGGCTCGAACGCTGTTCTGGAAAGCGCAACGGTTCCCGATCGCAGACGCCCATTACGCCATGGGGTTCGCGTTCCTGTGTCAGGCTTCCGGAGAAGAGCGCTACCACCGCCGAGCGGTTCATTTTCTCGAGCTTCTCAAGGAGACCCGGAGTCCAGGATATAAGAATTACGGCTGGGGATACCCCTTCAACTGGGAAACGCGAAATGGAACGATGAAAGAAGGGTTGCCTCTCATCACTACGCTGCCGTACGCCTATGAGGCGTTCCGAGATGTTTATAAGATCGATAAGGATCCTCAGTGGCGAGAAATCATGCAATCAATCGCCCAGCATGCTCTTCTGGACTACAGAGATTTCGAAACTTCGCCGACCGCTTCGACATGTTGCTACGACTCCGGGCCCGAGAACTCGAGCGGCGTTGTCAACGCAAGCGCCTACCGGGCCGGTTTGTTGATGATGGCAGCGGTGGATTTCTCGGAGCCGGAATACGCGAAAGTCGCTGAGAGGAATGTAAACTTTGTAATCGAGTCCCAGAATTCCGATGGCTCTTGGTATTATTCGACCGACGGCCAACGCGATTTTGTCGATCACTTCCATACCTGTTTTGTTTTGAAGGGCCTCGCGAAGGTTGAGCAATTGGCGGGATCCCCGCAGCTCCGGAACGCCATCGAGCGCGGGGTCAGCTACTACGTAAAACACCTGTTTGATTCTAACGGCCTGCCGGCGCCATTTTCCAAGAGGCCCCGACTCACGGTATATCGCCATGAGCTCTACGATTACGCGGAATGTATCAACCTGGCCATCCTCCTGGAAGGCCGCTCTCCGGAGTTGGACAGAATCCTGGTGGGCGTCCTCACAGATCTGCTAGCGCGGTGGCAAAAACGTGATGGTTCGTTTCGAGCCCGCAAGCTCATGGTTGGTTGGGATAATGTTCCTATGCATCGCTGGGCTCAGTCACAGGTATTTCGTAGCCTCTGCTTCTTGCTAGCCCGGAACGGAAAGCAGCTGCCAGATGGGAAGGCCGGCGATACGCTTCGACTGATGGAATCGAGCGCAATAGACTAGCGAGGACTTATGTGTGGCATTTGCGGTCAATTCAATTTCGGAAGTCCGGTACCTGTTCAGCGACGGGATATCGAAGCGATGGCCAATAGCATTAGCCATCGCGGTCCCGATGACGAGGGCTATTTCATCGCCGGACCGCTCGGATTCGGTTTTCGCAGGCTTTCGATCATAGATCTTGCGGGTGGGCATCAACCCATGTCGGATGGGGAAGAATCCGTGTGGGTAGTTTTCAACGGAGAAATCTATAACTTCAAGGAGCTTAAACGCGAACTGCAAGGATTCGGTCATGTCTTCCGCACCAACTCGGACACAGAAGTCATCATCCATGGCTACAAGCAGTGGGGCGAGGACGTCCTGAATCGCCTGAACGGGATGTTCGGCCTGGCAATCTGGGATGTGCGACAAAGGCGGCTGGTTCTCGCCCGCGATCCGTTTGGAATCAAACTGATTTACTACCGAATTGAAGGAGATCGCCTATATTTCGGCTCGGAGATGCGCGCGGTCCGCGCCACGATGCCGGACAAGGGCGACATCGATCCCAACTCTTTGAATTTGTTTCTGCGGTATCGCTATACGCCGTCGCCGCACACGATCCTTCAAGGTGTGCGCAAACTTGCGCCGGGAACGAAGTTGGTGGTCCAGAATGGCTCCTATCAACTGAGCCGATGGTACGAATTTAAGCCCGTTCCTTTCTCACCGGCAAAATCTCCGAACGAAGCTCGCGAGGAACTGCTGGCTCTCTACCAGCAAGCGGTGCGGCGGCAGCTCATCAGCGATGTGCCGGTGGGCCTGCTGTTGAGCGGCGGTCTCGACTCCGGGCTGCTGCTCGCCTTGATGAATCTCAACGGAAATTCGTGGCCGACATACACTGTCGGTTACGGCTCAGCTTATGCCGATGACGAACTGAAAGATGCGGCGGAAACCGCGCGCATCCTCGGTTCGAAACACGCCAGCGTCTTGATCACGAGATCAATGTTCGAAGAGAAGCTGCCGAAGATCGTCGCGTGTCTGGAAGAACCGATCGCTGCCTCCTCGATTGTTCCAATGTATTTCGTGTGCGAGCGAGCCCGACAAGACGTGAAAGTAGGGCTTGTCGGACAGGGTCCCGACGAACTGTTCGGAGGTTACCGCCGACATCTTGGAGTCCGCTACGGGACGATGTGGGCAAAACTGCCCAGTTGGGTGCGCGCGTCAATCTCCTCGACGGTTGGCGCACTGCCCAGAAACGAGATGCTGAAGCGCGGAGTTTACTCCCTGGCGATACCCGACAGGATGCGCAGGTATCAACACGTATTCTCTCTTCTGCCCGGAGACCAGGTTGACGATTTATTCCAGGAAGGAATACTCGATCCCAACCCGGGTGACGCCATACTCGAGTGCTGGGATGGCATGCCTGATCTGATGTCCGAGACGGACGAGCTGGGTGGACTGCAATTCCTCGAGGTGCGATCCAGCCTTCCCGACGAACTCCTTATGTATGCGGACAAGCTCTCGATGGCGCACGGTCTCGAACTTCGTGTCCCGTATCTCGACAAAGATATCGTCGAATATGTCGAGCGACTGCCTGCAAACCTGAAAGTGAGGAATGGATCCCAGAAATGGCTGCACAATCAGATCTGCCGGCGCTACCTTCCGCCCTCGATTCTGAAAAGGCCAAAACGAGGGTTTGCTGTAAATGTTGTAGATGAGTGGTTCGGAGGCGCCATGGACAACAAAATGGCTGATACCCTTCTTGACAGCGGTTCGAGAATTTTTCAATACCTTCGCCCGACTGTCGTGCGCGAACTTTTCGAACAGCATGTTGCCCGGCGACACGATAATCACAAGGTCTTATTTAGTTTGGTGCTTTTTGAGGAATGGCTCCGTGGTCACGAAGAACCAGTTGCGGCAATCAGATAAGGAGCCCTGTGGCGATAAAATTCATGACAGATCGTGCGGAACCCAGGGCGAAGCGTGACTATCTTCCGCGGACAGATTCTTGCAGGAAAAAGATGAGCGGCCCCTCCAGCGTACTCTGTTCGAGCGTCACATCTGGCAATCGCGGGCCCCGCGCGACGACCGCGGGCTGACGCGATGCCGCCCCTCTTAGCGCTTCTCCTTTGGTTCATACTTCTTTTGGGGCTGTTATGCTTCGACCCTGCCAAGGATTCGCGTGTCTCCGCGGCTGTTTGGGTCCCCGTGATTTGGATGTTTATCATTGGAACGCGCCTGCCTTCCCAATGGCTGGGTGGCCAGACGGGGTCAGTAGCCTCGGTTTTACAGGAAGGCAATCCGCTTGATCGGACGGTCGATCTTATATTGATTTCGCTGGCGGTCGTAACTTTGGTGTCCCGGTCGTTTCAGTGGGACAAATTCTTTGCACGCAACATCGCGTTAGTGGCGTTCATCACCTTTGCGCTGATTAGTTTCGTTTGGTCCGATTTCCCCTTCATTGCATTCAAGCGCTGGTTTCGCGACCTCGGCAACTACTTCGTGATTCTGGTCGTCTTAACGGATCCGCATCCGCTGGAAGCTACCCGAACGCTGCTGCGACGGCTTGGTTATCTGCTGATGCCGCTTTGCATCACGTTGATCAAGTATTTTCCAGGAATCAGCAAGCTATACGACCCTTGGACGGGCGTGGCGCAATTTACGGGTGCGACGACGAGCAAGAACATGCTCGGCGTCGCGTGCCTTGTTAGCGGGATTTTCTTTTTTTGGGATACCGTGACGCGCTGGCACGATCGCAAGGACCGGCGCACGAAACGGATTCTCCTGGTGAACTTCTCGCTCATCGGGATGATGCTCTGGCTTCTGAATCTATCTGGCAGCGCGACTTCGAAAGTATGCCTCACGATCGGATGCCTGGTGATCCTGGCGGCTCATAGCAAGAAGTTCAAACGCAGCCCCGGCTTCCTTAAGGTGCTGATTCCGTCAGCTTTTATCTTGTATTTGATTTTGGCGTATGGATTGGATCTGAGCGGAAGTTTCGCCAGTGCGGTGGGCCGGGATCCAACGTTGACCGACCGCACCAAGATTTGGGCTGCGGTGCTGGCCATCCACACCAACCCGCTCGTTGGCACCGGCTATGAGAGCTTTTGGTTGGGGCCAAGGCTGGAAAGAATCTGGCCGTTGGTTGGCCATGTCAATGAAGCGCACAACGGTTACCTCGACATATATCTCAACCTCGGAGGAATCGGCCTCGCGCTGCTTTTAATGTTCATGATTGCCAGCTACAGGAAAGTTTGCAAACAGATCGGCTCGTCTCCCCTCGCCTCGTTCGGTTTGGCGGTGTGGACGATGATGCTCTTCTACGACATGACCGAATCAGCGTTCCGGGGCGGTTTGTTGTGGATTACGTTCCTGCTGGCAGGAATGACAGTCCCGAGTTTGGTCGCAGAACGAACCCACCGTGTTGTAGCGCTTGAGAGTGCGGGGACAAAGGGCCGACTCATGAGGGCTCCAATGGCGCCCACCAGCTTTCGGAAATGATCGTCTTCTACGGCGTGGCATACGAATCTTCGAGCGACCGAGCATGCGGTGAATTCATTTAGCGGCACACAGCTAAGATTCCGACGAGGAACCATGGAAATCAGCCAAACCGAAATTCGCGTGAAAGGGAAGCAGACATACGTTCCCTCGGCGCGAATTCACGACAGGACAGTCATCACCAAGGGCGGATGGTTGAAGGTTGCGGTTGTTAAGGATGAAGACCTGATAGAAGGCGACACGGTTGCCGATCCTGAGTCGTTCGTTGCTCAATTGAAGGAATGCGGGTTGAAGGCCGACGTCTTCACGTTTGCTCAGAAGCTTTCCGAGACCACTCCAAAGTATGCATATCATCTCGAATGGGACAACTGGGCTGCGATCCCGATCACTACCTATAGCGACTGGTTTAAGCATCGCGCCGAATCGAGTGTCCAGCGAGCCGTCAGAAAAGCGGCTAAGTCCGGGATTGTCGTGAGAGTGGTTGAATTTGACGACGCGTTTGTGCAAGACATCGTTACGATCAATAACGAGTCGCCCATCCGCCAGGGCCGACCTTATTGGCATTTTCAGAAGAGCTTCGAGGATGTGAAGCGCGAATACTCAACCTATGCGGATAGAAATATTTTCTTGGGCGCATACATTGAGAACGAATTGGCCGGTTTCATGCGCATCACCTGTGCCGACAAGGTCGCGAGCACGATCATGTTGCTTAGCAAGATGCAGCACTATGACAAGAGACCATCCAATGCGTTGATAGCGAAGGCTGTGGAAGTTTGCGAACAACAAGGACTCTCTTACCTGACCTATTGGAACTACATCTACAATGATCCGAAAAGCTCACTCACCGAGTTCAAACGTCGTAACGGCTTTGAGAAAATGCTCGTCCCTCGTTATTACATTCCGCTGACGATCAAAGGAAAAATTGCATTAGGCTTGGGGCTTCATCGCGAACTCGCATCACACATTCCGAAGCCTCTGCTTAACCGCCTCCTGACGATGAGAAACTCCTGGTACGAACGCAAATATAAATCCCCGAAAGAGGCGGCTTAAGAAAAATAATGCCTGGTATCGTCGGCCTGATCACCAAGATGCCGCGGGACTGCGCGGAGCGACAGCTTCGTCAGATGGTCGATACTCTGCGCCATGAAGATTATTACGTGACCGGTACATGGTCGGACGAATCACTTGGCGTGTATGTTGGCTGGGCCGCTCGAAAAGATTCCTTTTCCGACGGCATGCCCTTGCGCAATGAGCGGGGAGACGTCGTTCTTGTCTATTCCGGAGAGGAATTCCCGGAGCCGGGCACAGTCCAACGTCTAAAGCAGCAAGGACACGAATTCGATCCAACTGGATCCTCTTATCTCGTCCACAGGTATGAAGAGGAACCATCCTTTCCGTTGGGATTGAATGGCAGGTTCCAAGGCCTGGTGGTCGACGAGCGCAACGGGACTGCGGCACTGTTCAACGACCGATACGGAATGCACCGGGTTTATTACCATGAATCCAAAGACGCGTTCTATTTCGCCGCCGAGGCCAAAGCGATTCTGGCCGTCCGCCCCGAATCAAGAAGCTTAGACCTGCAGGCCGCTGGAGAGTTTATCGCCTGCGGCTGCACCATGGAGGGACGCTCGCTATTTCAGGGCATCCGTCAGCTGCCCCCCGGAGCCAAGTGGACCTTCCGCAATGGTTCGCTTGCCCAGAAAGTATCCTACTTCGAACCAACTGAATGGGAGAACCAGAGCCCGCTGGATTCGGAATCCTACTACCGCGAATTGCGAGAAGTCTTCTCGCGCAATCTTCCCCGCTACTTCACTGGCGGCGAACCGATCGCGATGTCGTTAACCGGCGGCTTGGACACGCGAATGATTATGGCCTGGCAAGAATCGCCGCCAGGTTCTTTTCCCTGTTATACGTTCGGAGGAATGTTTCGCGAGTGTCAGGACGTAACTTTGAGTCGTCGCGTCGCCACGGCTTGCGGACAGTCGCACCAGGTGATCACCGTGGGGCAGGAATTCCTCTCGCGCTTTCCGCATTACGCCGAGCGCGCGGTGTATCTCACTGACGGCTGCGTTGACGTGAGCCGAGCTCCTGACGTCTATTTAAATGAGCGCGCGCGCAAAATTGCGCCGGTTCGAATGACCGGTAACTACGGAGGAGAAGTTCTGCGGGGGTTTCGCACCTTCAAGCCTGAGGAGCGCGTGCCCGGACTGTTCCAGCCTGAGTTTGTCTCGCAGCTTCACAAAGCGGGGGAAACCTACGCGCGAGTCGTTCAGGGACACCAGGTTTCGGTGGCCGTCTTCAAGCAGAACCCGTGGAATCACTATGGGATTCTCGCGCTCGAGGAATCACGGCTATCCCTCCGTTCCCCGTTCCTCGACAATGATTTGGTTCGCGCCGTATTTCGAGCTCCCGAAACTGCTCGCACCCGCAATGAGGACTCCCTCCGGCTGATTGCTGACGGAAAAAAAGAGCTTCTGCAGATCCCGACAGACCGCGGTTTAGCCGGCAAGCGCGGCCGCTTTTCCGGCGCGGCAAATCAGGGCTTTCTCGAATTTCTTTTCAAGGCAGAGTATGCCTATGACATGGGGATGCCCCAGTCGGTAGCTCGGATAGACCATGCACTTTCCGCGTTTCATCTTGAACGGCTATTCCTCGGGAGGCACAAGGTTTTTCATTTTCGGCTGTGGTACAGGGACACGCTCGCTGGGTACGTTCAGCAAACTTTGCTTGATCCGCGCAGTCTGGCCAGGCCATACATCGAAAGAAAGCGGCTGGAGGAAGTGGTTCGGGGACACGTTAAAGGCGACCGAAACTATACGAACGACATACACAAGCTGCTTGGTCTTGAACTTGTGCACCGCCTGTTCTTAGATGTCCCGCGATAAAGCGATTGCGTGGTCCGCTGCCGTGAGCCGATCAACGTAGAGACCCATCAATTCACCGTAGCAGCCAGATCCGATGGCGCAACTGGAGCCCCTGAACTTTGGGTGCCGGAGATAAGTGGATGCGGATACGTAAACGGTGTGTAGTACGGCGTCCAAGTGTTCGTTGCAGTGCAAACATAAAGGACCCCATTACCGATACCGTTTCCGCTCGAATTCCAGTTCCCCTGGTCGGTGGCCCACCATCCCACGGAAGGGGTACAAGCCGATGGCTTTGACGCCAGTGGCCCTTGTCCAATTCCTGCCGTTCCGTTGAATGTCGCGCTTTCATTGATGTTCGGAAGCTGAAGATAATAGTCGCGATTCTCGACAGTTACAGAGTCAAAGTTTTGCCAGTAGTGAGGCGTGATGTTCTGAATTGTGTTGAAAACGTTGGCGAAGGCGTAATGCGGTGAAAGAGCCTGATGCGGCCAGGTTGTCGTGCCGGTCGCTGTATTCGTAACCGGAAAAACCCCATTGCCCGGTGCGGCCAACAAGTCACCTTGCCCACGACCCACGTTGTCGAGACACGGATATCCATCTTGTCCAGACTCGTTGCCATCCCAAGGGCTCGGACCGAGAATCCCGGCAATAAGTGACGACGAGCAATAACCGAAGCCAAGTGGCGGCGGCTGTTGCGTGTAGGTCGCATTGTTGGTACGAACAGTGTCTTCACGGATGAAAGTTCCGAACCCAGTGACGGTGTTACCCCACTCCATCCCCGTGCCACCTTCCAGGTCAACCAGGAAGGCGAAGTAGTTAGACGAGGACGGATTAGTCGCGAAAGTGAAAGTATTCCCATACAGTTCAACCGTCCGTCCGCTTCTTCGGGGTGGCGCGCTGCCGGCACCGTGAGTTTGGATTCGGGAGTTCGTGCCGACGATATTGAACCTGAATGCAAGCCTGCCGCCGTAGTTGGCATCAAAGACGAAAGTGCCATTCTGAAAAAGATTGTTCTCGGCGTAGATGAAGTTACTCGTTCCAAAATTGTCTGGTTGTGCCCAAATCGCGTTCCCGGTCGAGTCGGAGCCCATATTGGTAGGTTGAATAAAGAAAAGATTCGATTGATTCGTGGAGTCAAACACGTTGTGGTCGACCACGCCGTTCCAACCGTCGAGTTGAAGGGTGTGGTCGCCGTTTACCTGATCATCGAAATGACAGTGGTCAATGCGCACAGCCGTAGAGCCGCCCGAAATGTTAATTTGCCCGTAGGATGCGGCGGCGCTGCTTGGCATAGTAAACGTAATCCCGGTCAACCGGAATGACTTGCCTGCTCGGGTCGCAATGTTCAGCAGCCCGTGGCCCGTGCTATTCAGGGCGATCGTCGTGTTGTCAGTCGGCGTGCAAGTACCCCCGGGCGCGCAGGTTCCCGACGTTGTGGACTGGCCCTGAATTATCGTGGAAAAAGCCTGATTGTAGGTGACGGCCGAGGTCCAAGTCGCGGAGCAACCCGGGAGTAGAACGGTCGTTCCGTCCGCGTTCACGCTGTTCAGAGCGGTCTGCACATCGGCTGAGGAGCAGGACTGGGCATTGACAGTCTGCGCGCTTGCGACCCGCATTCCGGCAGGGCCCAATAGCACGACAAGCGACAGCAACGACCATCTTATGATTCGGTTCATCGGCAAGGTTCCTTGTTTGGGCTAGTCAGCCCTTTCGCACTCTCTGTCACACTGATATTGGTCGGAAACGACATCTAAATCCACTGTACGTGAGGACAGTCTTGGAACAGGGTGCTGCCGTGGCGCCCTGGGTCCGTTGCCATCCTAAGCGCTGCTTGTTCATACGTTTAGGATAACAACAACGTCCATCCCGAAACATGCGCGTTCGTTCGAACGACTGCCAGATGCTTAAACATTCGCGCTCTCGCTCAGCGGTGTTGCACGGCTCGGTCTTTTTCGCCAGGGCTACGCAAGATACTTCGTGCGACTTGTGCTTCAGCGCACTGGATCATCGTAATTATATGGTCAAAGGTTGGGAGGAGCGATAGTCTCATTGTTGGGTCTGACCTTCGTCGAGATGTCCACAACAGCGTGTTGGGAATGCCTGCGGTCACATAAATGAACACGTCCCTAGTTTCGATTCTTATTCCCGCATATAACTCCGAGGAGTGGATTGCCACGACGATCCGGTCCGCCCTGGCGCAAACCTGGCCGCGCAAGGAGATCATCGTCGTGGACGATGGTTCCAGGGATTTGACGGCGGCCACGGCACGGCGATTTGCCTCGAAAGAAGTCAAGGTCGTGTCCACAGAGAACCAAGGGTCTGCGGCCGCCCGCAATCACGCGCTACAGCTGAGCCAGGGAGATTACATACAATGGCTCGACGCCGACGACCTTCTATCGCCGGGAAAGATTGAGAGCCAACTGGCGGCGCTGCGAGGAGTTGAGAACAAGCGGATATTGCTCTCCTCATCATGGGCCTTCTTCAACTACCGGACCGAGCGTGCGCGCTTCGTCGAGAGCTCGCTGTGGCATGACCTCTCGCCGGCTGAGTGGCTCCTGAGGAAGCTGAGCGAGAACCTGCATATGCAAACCTCAACGTGGCTGACGAGCCGCGAACTGGCCGAAGCCGCCGGACCTTGGGACACGCGGCTGGTTAGCGATGACGACGGTGAATATTTTTGTCGCGTGTTGATGGCCTCCGAGGGGACTCGTTTTGTGCCGGAAGCGAGGGTTTTCTATAGGATCACACCCTCGGCGAATCGCGTGAGCCATATCGGCATGTCTGATAGAAAGAAAGATGCGATGCTTCTTTCGATGCGATTGCACATTCAATATCTGCGATCGCTTGATGACAGCGAACGTGCGCGCAAAGCCGCTTTGGTTTACATGCAGAATTGGCTGGATCAATTTTATCCAGAACGACCGGATATCGTCGCCGAGCTGCAAGCTCTAGCCACAGAGCTTCAGGGTCACTTGCAGCAGCCGAAATTGCGATGGAAATTTGCCTGGATGGCACCGATCTTCGGGTTCAAGACTGCGAAACGCGCTCAGATGGTGCTTCCGCAGATGAAGGCTTCGATGATCAGGCATTGGGACAAGGCCATGTATCGGTTAGCGAACTCCGAAGGATCCGCTAACCGTCCAGGTAGTTCGGTGGGTGTCACCCCACAGGATTAGGACAGGAGAATTCGAGCGTGACAAATCCGAACCAACAAACAGATAGGATCATGGCGATCTGGCACGAGCACCTGGAAGTTGCTAAGGCGCTTCCGACGCTCGCCGCGGCCGTCTCAAGCGCGGTTGACATTATTACCTCTTCCCTGTCAGCTGGCGGTCAGTTGCTTGCCGCAGGGAATGGAGGCTCGGCGGCTGACGCGCAGCACATCGTTGCGGAACTCACCGGCCGCTTCTTTCTCGAGCGCCAGTCCTTTCGAGCGATTGCGCTGCACGCCAACACATCGGCGCTCACAGCCATTGGAAACGACTATGGTTACGAGCATGTGTTCGCGCGAGAGCTTTCCGCCCACGCGCGACCGGGCGATGTGCTACTGGGAATTTCTACCAGCGGCAACAGCCGCAATATTTTGCGTGCCATTGAGGTGGCTCGTCAGCGCGATATGAAGGTTATTGGGCTCACCGGAGGATCGGGCGGCGAGATGCGAACGGCGTGCGATCTTTGTCTGTGTGTTCCGTCCAGCTCTACGCCGCGAATCCAAGAAATGCATATCACCATCGGCCATGCGATCTGTGAGCTTGTAGAAGAGCGCCTGGCAAAAGCTTGATAGCAGTCCTCAGAATTCCGGGATTGATCGGCTGCAGAATTGACCGAGATACCAGATGAATTCCACGTCTGATCGAGACCAACAGAACGCACAACGGTTGAGCGCGTCGGCGCGCTCCATCGCCGGCGATGGGATAGAAGTGTCTCTTCTCACCGGTGGGAGTGACAGGCCTTATGTGTACGGTTTGACGGACGCTCTGCTTTCAAAAAACGCAACGCTGGACATCATAGGTAGCGATGAACTCAACGATCCTGAGATTTGCAACAAACCAGGAGTTAACTTCTTAAACCTGCGGGGCGATCAGCGTCCGGGTGCCAACTTTAGGACCAAAATTTCCAGGATTACCAGTTACTACTCCAAGCTGATTCGCTATGCGGCGACGGCCAAGCCGCGAATTTTTCATATCCTTTGGAACAACAAGTTTGAAACGTTTGACCGAACCCTTCTCATGCTTTATTACAAGCTGTTAGGCAAAAAGATTGTCCTAACTGCGCACAACGTCAACATCGCCGCGCGAGATCATAACGATTCGGCCTTCAACCGGCTTACGCTGCGAATCCAATATCGCCTTGCGGACCACATCTTTGTTCATACAGAAATGATGAAGAGTGAACTCGTCCAAGCGTTTGGTGTTCAGGAGACTCGAGTCACCGTGATTCCGTTCGGTATCAACAATTCTGTTCCGAATACCGATCTCACACCGAGCGAGGCTAGGAAGAAACTAGACATCCGATGCGATGAAAAAACGATCCTGTTTTTCGGCAGGATCAAGCCTTACAAGGGACTCGAGTATCTGATGGCTGCATCGCGCCGGCTTCCTGCAAAGCACGATGATTATCGGTTGCTCGTTGTTGGGAGCTTGGATACTCTGAACGGCGAGCAGTATAACAACGCAATCCGGGAAGCTATCCGCGCTGACGTGCTGGGAGTGCGCACGCTCCTAAGAGCAGAGTTCGTTCCGGACAACGACATTGAAATCTATTTCAAGGCAGCGGATGTTCTGGTTTTGCCCTATACCGACATTTACCAGAGCGGTGTTTTATTCTTGGCGCACAGTTTTGGCTTGCCAGTTCTCGCGGCAGACGTAGGATCCCTAAGGGATGACATCGTTGAAGAAAAGACGGGCTTTGTATTCAGGCCTCAGGACCCGGTCGATTTGGCGAGGACCATCGAACAGTATTTTACGAGCGATCTATACGCAGATTTAGATGGCCGCCGCCCGCAGATAAAAGACTATACGAAGGAACGGCATTCCTGGGATGTAGTTGGCCGGATGACCATGTGCGTTTATGCAGGCTTGCTTCGAAACAGCACTCGGAAATTGGCCGACAGCGATGCGCCGAGCATTTCTGGATCAGATTGAGGTCCAATGACCCGAGTTGTCCTATTCTCAGGAACGCAGGCATGCCGGCCCAACAACAATCCATAGATGCGCTGAACACCGATCATTTGCATGCGGACCTGAAAGGCCGGTCTGTTCGCGGAGGGTTGGTAACACTCACGTCGCAGGGCGGCCAGTTCGTTCTGCAGTCAATTTCCACCGTGGTGCTGGCGCGGCTGCTGGTGCCCGCTGAATTCGGAATGGTGGCCATGGTCACGGCCATCACAGGACTGGCCTCCGCGTTTGCGGATCTTGGACTTTCCGAGGCGACCATCCAACGCAAAGAAATAACTCATCACCAAGTCAGCGCCCTATTTTGGATTAATCTCGCGGTTGGATTGGGACTCACGCTCGTCACCGCGGCCATCGCTCCAGTGTTGGCCAAATTCTATCGTGAACCACGTCTCGTGAACATCACGCTGGTGCTGTCCATTACATTTCTTATTGGCAGTTTAAGAGTGCAGCCCGACGCTCTTCTTAAACGTCAGATGCGCTTTTCAGCTCTAGCGATCCGTGATTTGAGTTCCTACGCGTTAGGCGTCGCGGTTGCCGTAACGATGGCCTTGCGAGGAGCTGGGTACTGGGCGTTAGTGGCTCTACCCTTGACGCTGAATTTTTCTCAAATGGTGCTTTCGTGGCTGATGGTCGGTTGGAGGCCGAGCCTGCCTCGTCGTGATGCCGATGTCGGTTCTATGGTCGCCTTCGGAGGCAACGTTGCAGCTTCCTATCTCGTCTTTAATCTGAATCGCAACGTCGATAATGTCTTGATCGGCTGGTATTGGGGAGCGGCTCCCTTGGGCCTTTATTCCAGGGCCTATAATTTGTTGATGCTCCCGGTGCGTCAGCTAAGTGCCCCAGCCGCCAGCGTCGCTGTTCCCGCCTTCAGCAAAATCCAAAGCGACCCGGAGCGTTTTGCACGATATTATTTGCGCGCCACCTCCTTGATCATGTGGATCAGTGCCCCACTGTTCGGTTTTCTCTTCGTTGCGGCAAAACCGGTGATCGTTTTGGTGCTTGGGGCAAAGTGGCAGGACGCTGCGCCGGTTTTCCAAATCCTTGCCATCTCTGCGTTGGGACAAATGCTCCTTGAGACGACTGTCTGGTTGCTTATCAGCCGGGGGCAATCGCGGCGGCTTCTCAAACTCTTGCTGATCATTTCTCCGATCATAGTCGCCAGCTTTGTCATAGGCCTTCCGTTCGGCATTAAGGGGGTTGCGTTATCCTCCTCGCTGGTTCTGCTGGCGATTCTTCCTTGGGCGCTCAAATTCGCTTTTCGCGGGACTGACTTGAATTTGCAGCAGGTCGGGCGAACCCTTTTGTTTCCGATCTCGCTGTGCCTCGCCGGCGTTTTTGTTTCAATTCTTGCTCTACACTTTATCGCGCCGCAGCGAATCGTGTTGCAATTGGTAATTGTCGGTCTGGGATTCGCAACGGCGTACTCTCTGGCGGCATTGATACCTCCTGTGCGACAAGAGATGGTGTCCCTTAGCAAAGTCTTGAGCGATTTGCGGCAGTCCAGCCCCGCCGTCTAGACCGGTTGGTATCTGGACATCGCTCGCGCTTGGATGTAGTTGAACCCTCGAAGGCAGAACTCAATTGATCTGACGGAAGCTGATCCGTATTGTCAACCAGGAAGCATTGGGTTGCGTAGCACTGGACCCTGACCTATCATCCGAAGTTAACGGCCCTTGCAGGTGCGGTCGAAAGCGTCTGGAAGATACAAAACGCGAAAATGGCGTTCTCCAATTATCTGAATCAACGATTTATGCGGAAAAACGCGGTGTTCTACAAGCACTAACAGATTCCAAGGAACTCAAACGATGCGAGGAAAAACAATGCCAAAGACGGCGGAGATGTACGACAAGTTTCAAGAGGAATACGGCTCTCAAGCCGCGGTGCGAAAATACAGCCCGGCGACAGCGGGTTTTGGAATTAACTATCTGTTGCGCCACGACTATGCCGATGAGTATCTCCGCGTTATAAATTCCTACTTGCGAACCTCACCGCCGCGACCTCTACGGCTGTTGGAGTTTGGTTGCGGTGCTGGCATGAATATCATGAGCCTGGTCTCGCTCCTCGAGGAAAAGGGAATTCCGGTGGAGCGTGCCTACGGGACGGACTTTTCCCAAACCCTCGTGGATACCGCGACTCAAGAGGCCAAGGCTTCTCTGCCACCTGCCATTGCTGGGAAACTGTCCTTCCATGTCGGCCACAATGAGCTGTTGGTTCAAGATTTGGCCGCTGCGCGCGGCAAGCCGGTTGGAGACCTCGATGGATACTTTGACCTGATTTTGGGCGTCAATACATTCCGTTATTGCCACCGTCTCGGAAAAGAACGGGAATGCGCTGCAGATGTCTATCGCCTGTTGCGACCAGGAGGGGTGTGCATCAACATTGACATGAATGACCGGTTCCCTGTCTTTCGCAGTCGTTTCAAGAAAGACCCAAGTCAGGATCCAATTGAAGTCTATACTCCCACGCTTGAGGAGTATGCCTCTCCGTTCAAAATCGCCGGCTTCGAGATCCTCACGAAGAAACATTTCTGCTGGGTTCCCCACTCGGCGGGTGCTGCACTGACGCTCTCCTGCCGCATGGCGAGTCCCTTCCTTAATCTTGTGGCTCGCAGCCGCGCGATGCGTTCGTTGGTGGTAGCCCGGAAACCCGCGTAGGACATGCGCGGCTCTCGGTACGTTCGATAGGAATTATTCTTGGCGAAACTAGCAATCATCTTGCATCAGGGCAGTCCCGGCCCCAGGGAACTGCGGCTGAGCCGCATTCTTGAGTTCTTCGGCGTGCCCAGGAAACTGCTCGACGTTTCCAAGTTCACGGAGCCGGCTGATAATTCTGAGCAATATGCCGTATTCGGAACTATCCAGACAATCGCAACTGCTTTGAAGCAGCGACGAGCAACCGACCTCCCGATTTCACATGTGACCGCGTTTTACGCATACGCAGACGAGCAGCGAGATGGTTGCTCGCGTGCGCTCCAGTCGTTAGTTGGGGATGCAAATTTGTCGCTCCAGGAAGCGCCCGCAGGTAATCTGCTGCTTAAAGTATCCAGTAATCTGGGCGATTTGACAGGGCCAATGGCGGGCCTCGAACTTCCGTTGCGATTAGGGAGCGAAGACGCACTCCTGATTGGTGCATCGGCGGGTGGAGAATCGAAGCCGATCAGTGTCATCTCGGCCGGAGGGGCAACGGTGTTCCTTCGGTTCGAGAACACGGGCATTCCCGTTTTTTTCTGTGCAAGCTCGCGAGTGGTTGACATTGACCAACCGGTAGGCCCGGGATTCTACGACATCAAAGATCATTTCTGCTCCGTCGTTCCTCTCGTTATGTTCAGCCGATGTTTCTTCCCAGAAGTTGCCTGGCGGCCACAGGAACTTGGCGCGTGCCTGATCATCGATGATCCCCTGCTGAGAGCCCAGTATGGTTTTTGCGATTTTGCGAAGCTACGCGATCTCATGCAACGCCATGGCTTCACAACGAACATTGCCTTTATTCCATGGAATTGGCGGCGAACCTCGAGTGCCGCCGGCAATTTCTTCAGAAGTGAGTCGGCGCACTTTTCGATATCGATTCATGGGTGCGATCACACCGCCGGGGAGTTCGGAGCGACGTCGCCCGAGGTCCTGCAGACCACAGCACGACTAGCTCAATCCAGAATGCGAAATCATGAAACGCGGACGGGCATACAACACGATTCCATCATGGTCTTTCCGCAGGGAATATTCTCGTCGGCGTGCCCCGAAGTTCTCAAGCACAACGGTTTTCTTGCGGTAGTGAATACCGAGACGGTGCCTGTAGATTCACAAAATTCCCGGACCCGAATCAGAGATGTTTGGGATGTTGCAATCATGAGATACGGGACTTTTCCGATTTTCACACGCAGATATGCTTTCCATGGTCTTGAGAACTTTGCCTTCGACCTTCTGCTCGGTAAACCCTGCTTGATCGTGGCCCATCATGACTTTTTCAAAGACGGCGGCGACGGGCTAATCGCGCTGATCGAGAAAATAAAATCCCTCAATTGTTCCCTGCATTGGCGCCCCCTTGGGGAAGTGATCCGAAGGGCGTGTCGGCGCCGCTGCAACGGAGCAGGTGCGGAAGAAGTGGAGATGTACGGCAACGAACTTCTGGTTGGCAACCCTTCGGATCGTGCGCTGGAAGTGAACATCCTCAAGAGAAAAAGTGAGGGCGAAGCCGTTTCCGAGATACGCTGCGATGGGTTGCCAATGAAGTGGGTGACCGATGCCGACTACGTTTTATTTGGCGAACAGATACCGCCGCACGGCGAAAAACGGTTTCGCGTGTTCTACGACGAGTCGGCGCCTGCTGGAAATGTGCAACGGTCAGTGCGTTACGAAGTCTCCGTAGCCGTGCGGCGACTGCTTTCTGAATTCAGAGACGATTATCTTGCCAGAAGCAGCTTTCTAAGTGGCTCCGCAGACCTGTTGAGAAAGATGCTCAAAAAGGCCACATAACACGATCCAGCGCGCACAAAGATGAGTGGGCCATTGCCAGCAGATAAGTCCCGGCGCGATTCTCGCCTCTCTTGTTTTCAACTTGATCCGACAACGGATGCACGATGGTCGAGATTCGTCGAGCTCCACCCGAAGGCCTCTGTGTTCCATACCGTGGGATGGCTGCAAACTCTCCAGCACACTTATGGATATGAGCCGCTCGCGTTCACAACTTCACCTCCGGATACGGGGCTAGAAAATGGAATAGCATTTTGTTACATCACTAGCTGGTTGACTGGACGTCGCCTCGTCTCGCTGCCATTTTCAGATCATTGTGAGCCCCTTTGTAATTCGACCGAAGAGCTGGATTTCCTGCTCCGCTATCTGCAGACTGCCCGCAAGCAGCAAAACTGGAGATATGTGGAACTTCGCCCCAGCAACGGAATTTTCGGTCAGTTAGCTGAAGCGGCCGGCTTCCGCCCCGGCGCCAGATACTTTCTCCACAGGCTAGATCTGCGGCTGGATCTAGCGGACGTGTTCGCGAGTCTCGATAAGGATTCCGTCCAGCGCCGGATCCAACATGCTGAGCGAGCCGGCTTGATTGAAAAATGCGGCAGGTCTGAGGATTTGCTACGCGATTTCTACCGGCTGTTCGTGATCACCCGCGGCCGCCATCAGCTGCCGCCTACTCCATACGCCTGGTTTCAGAATCTAATTCAAGGCCTGGGTGAAGCACTCGAGATCCGCATAGCCTACAAGGGCGGGACTCCGGCCGCCGCTATTCTCACCTTGCGGTTCAAGGATGTCCTTTACTACAAGTATGGAAGCTCCGACGCGCGGTTCCATAAATTGGGTGCGACACCATGGCTTTTGTGGAACGCCATTTCAGCGGCCAAACTTTCCGGAGCAACTGAATTTGACATGGGCCGAACGGAAGAAGGCAACGCAGGGCTGCTTACGTTCAAGAATCATTGGGTCCCGACGCCCAAAGAATTGGTGTATTGGAATTATCCCGAGCTTTCGGCGGTGGGGTCCGCTGAGGGCTGGAAGATGAAAATGGCGAAACGCGTCTTTTCCTTCATGCCGAGAAAGTTAATGGCGTTGAGTGGAAGGTTGGTTTACCGCCATATCGGATAAATGGTAATAATGAAATAATGGTCTGGAGGCGGCCTTCGCGTGCCCCAGCGCGCCATGATGACAAGGCTTCGTGCCGTGCCAATAGAGCGTCTCGGAATCCTGTGAAGAAAGCGGAGCAATTCAACCGTGTAGCGCTTCAATCGGCGCTCTCATTTGGTTAACTTGCCACCGTACAAAGCGGGGTCGAGCCAAACGGTGATTGAAACTCTCTCTGACTACTATCGCATTCCCGAATCTGCGCTGGGGTCCGTTTTGGGGGCGGATGCGTCGGGCGACACCGGATACTTTAGATTTGGGCCCGAGGTGATTTGCTACGGACAATGCAAATCGGGTGTTGCCACAAAAGTCGAGAACGCGGGACTCTATGACGCACATAAGAATATCCAAATGGACGGAGCGGATATTCACTTGCCGTTCGATCTCACCCGGATCGTCGAGAATCTGCGGCGCGAGCGTTACGTCCCAGGTCTGACACCTGGCCGCGAGAAGCTGATCACTCAAGAGTGGATGCTCAAGGCATATTATTTCTTGAGAGGAAGCCTCCCCGACTCGGTTCGCCGGCACATGCAACGCGTTTATTTCAACGACTGGAAAATCAGGCCCTTTCCCGCTTGGCCCGTGGATTTTACAGTGGACAATCTGCACGAAGAAATCTTGCGCCTCGCAATGGAAGCATCTCACACAGAAAAAGTTCCGTTCATCTGGTATTGGCCGGACGGTGCGCCCAACTGCCTGATCCTGACGCACGACGTGGAGACGACAGCGGGCCGAGATTTCGCGCCTCAATTGATGGATCTCGACGACTCCTTCGGCCTCAAAGCTTCCTTTCAGGTTATCCCCGAAAGTCGCTACACAGTGCCGGATGAATTTGTCGCCAAGATCCGAAATCGCGGGTTTGAGTTCAACATTCACGACCTGAACCATGACGGGCGCTTGTACCGGCAGCGAGGCGAATTTCTCCGCCGAGCGAAGAAGATCAACCACTACGCCGATCTATACAACGCTCGAGGTTTTCGCGCGGGCTCGATGTATCGCATGCTCGATTGGTACGATGCGTACGAATTTTCCTACGACATGTCCTTGACGAATGTCGCCCATCTTGAGCCGAAGCGCGGCGGCTGTTGCACCGTGTTTCCGTTCTTTCTCGGCAAGATACTTGAACTCCCCTTGACCACCAGCCAGGACTATTCAATTTTTCACATCTTGAAAGACTATTCGATTGACCTCTGGAAAAAGCAGCTCGATCTCATCCGTCAAAGGAATGGTCTGATGACCTTCCTTACCCATCCGGATTATCTGATCGAGCGGCGGGCGCGAAAAGTGTATGAGTTGCTGCTCGCCCATCTGCGCGAAATGATAGATCGCGAAAAAATATGGACTGCGCTGCCCGGGGAGGTAGCTCAATGGTGGAGAACTCGACGCCAATTAACGCTAGTGCGAAAGGGCAGCAGTTGGGAAATTGAAGGCCCTGGAAAAGAGAGGGCGCGAATCGCCTACGCCGTCCGCGAAGGCAATCGCCTGGCCTACGAAGTTACTGCCGCTCCCGCGCATGAGGGTGCGCACTTATAGCTCCCATGGACTCCGCAAACAAGCAGATTGAAATCCAAGCGGCCCCTCCCCCTGCGACCGCGACGCATCTTCTTGCGCTCGGCTTCACGCTATTGTGCGTGTTCCCATTTGTCTTGGCATGGGATTTGACGCGGGCGTTGTTCACGCTCGTAGGGACGAACGATACATTTTCACAGATTCCGCTCATCCCTCTGGTGAGCCTGTTCCTCATCTACGGAAGCAGGCAAGAAATCTTTTCAGACATTTCCTTTGGCTGGATTTCCGGAGCCGCCCTAATCACGCCGGGGATGGCATTCGTCATTGCGGCCCGGCTCGACGCCGGCAAACTCAGCCCCGCCAATCAAGCCACCGTTTTCATGTTTGGTATCGTGCTCATTTGGATGGGCGCGTTTGCGTTTTTTTTCGGCACGCGCGCCTTCCGCGCTGCGCGCATTGCGTTGCTCTTTTTGCTATTCGCGGTTCCGATCCCTGAGCCTCTTCTCTCAAAACTGATCGCCTTCTTGCAAGAAAAGAGTGCGGATGCGGCCGCAGCGTTCTTTTCCTTGGGTCGTGTCCCGTATCTAAGGCGAGGGCTCGTCTTTGATTTGCCGGGAGTTTCGATTCAAGTGGCCGAAGAGTGCAGCGGCATACGCTCCACGCTCGCTCTTTTCATCACTACGGCTCTCGCTGGCGCTCTCTTTCTAAAAAGTAACTGGAGAAGGCTGCTGCTGCTGATGGTCGTGGTGCCGATTGCGATCGTGAAAAACGGATTGCGGATTGCGACGCTTTCCACGCTGGCTATTTATGTGAATCCTGCATTCCTCACCGGGAATCTCCATCATCATGGCGGAGTTCTATTCTTCCTGCTTGCGCTTGTACCGATGGCTCTGCTGTTAATATTTCTCGAAAGACGGGAAAGAGCGCGCCCCGTCGCGGCGGCGCGCGCATGAAGACTGTGCGCCGTAATTTGGCGAAACTTCCATTGGGTCTGTTAGTGGCAGAGTGTACTAAATCTTCCGCGAGCAAATGACATGAGGTTTGTAGAAACAAAGATTCCTGGAGTCTTCGAGATTTCAATCGAGCCCAAGTCGGATGAGCGCGGTCTCTTCGCGCGCAGCTGGTGTGCCCAGGAATTCCAGAGGCACGGATTAAATCCCAAGCTCGTGCAATGCAGTATTTCGTTCAACACTCGCAAGGGAACGCTCCGCGGCGTGCACTATCAAGCTGCGCCTTACCAGGAGGCCAAGCTGGTGCGCTGCACCAGAGGATCGATCTTCGACGTAGCAATCGATTTGCGCCCGCATTCGCGGACGTTCAAAAGTTGGGTCTCGGCGGTCCTGACCGCTGAACTGCGGAACGCACTCTATGTTCCGGAGGGCTGCGCCCATGGTTTTCTGACTTTGGAAGACAACACCGAGGTGTTCTATCAAATGTCCGAAGTCTTCAGCGCAGATTCAGCCCGCGGTGTTCGCTGGGATGATCCCGCGTTCCAGATCGCCTGGCCAGCAAGAGTAGAACGAATTTCCGAACGTGACCGAACCTGCCCGGACTTTGTGGAAGTCTGATGCGCCTGCTCAAAGAATTCGATCAGGCGAGCCTTCCAGAAACAGGCCGGAAGCTCCATGACTTCGCCGCGGAACTTTACCCTATTTGCCGGAGCATTACTGGTGATGGAATCCGGCGTACGTTGGCTCTGATCCAGGCTCGGATTCCGCTGCAAACCACCGAACTGCCAACCGGAACACAAGTTTTTGACTGGATAGTGCCCAAGGAATGGAATATTCGAGACGCCTACATCAAGGGGCCGGATGGAAACAGAGTTGTAGACTTCCGCCAGCACAGCTTGCACATACTCAACTACAGCACGCCGATTCATCAGACCGTGTCGCTCGACGAATTGAAACCGCATTTATTCACCTTGCCCGAGCATCCCGATTGGATTCCTTATCGCACCTCGTACTACAAGGAAAACTGGGGATTCTGCCTTTCTCATAACCAAATGCTGGCTCTCAAGGAAGGCAACTACGAAGTCTGCGTCGATTCAACTCTCGAGAACGGAAACGTGCTTTATGGAGAGTGCTACGTACCCGGGCGTTCAAAAGAAGAAGTTCTGATTTCTTGTCACGCCTGCCATCCGTCCCTCGCGAATGACAATCTATCGGGCTTGACCGTTGCAACTTTCCTGGCGCAGTTCTTGGCAGGCAGAGATCTACGCTACTCCTATCGATTCCTTTTCGTTCCCGGTACGATCGGAGCGATCGCCTGGCTCGCGCAAAACCGCACGACTGCCAATCGCATTCGTCACGGCTTGGTTTTGACGTGCCTCGGAGATGCTGGCGGATTCCATTACAAAAAGAGCCGCCAAGGGAGTGCTGAGATTGATCGCGCGGCGGCACACATTCTCCACCATTCCGGAGAGCCGTCCGGAATATTGGAATTTTCGCCAGATGGCTACGACGAGCGGCAGTATTGCTCTCCGGGTTTCAACCTTGCCGTCGGCTGCCTGATGCGCAGCGTTTGGGGTAAGTTTCCCGAATATCACAGCTCCGCCGACAATCTCGATTTTATCCGGCCGGAACAATTGGCGAAATCGCTTCGCGTTTGCGCTGCGATTCTGGACGTGTTGGAGGGCAACCGCCGATACCGCAGCCTGAATCCGTTCTGCGAACCACAACTAGGGCGTCGCAACCTTTATCACACCGTCGGCGGATCTACGCCAGGAATGGATGTCTCAGCCCGTCTCTGGGTTCTGAATCTTTCAGACGGACAGCACTCTCTATTGGACATCGCAGAACGTTCCGGCCTTGCATTTTCCGCAATCAGCGAGGCAGCAGAAGTGTTAGCCCAAAACAAACTGTTGGAAAGTGTACCCGAGGGGATCGGAGAAGAAACGAAGCAGGCCGGCCCCTCGAAGGTTGTCGCGTGATGGCATCTGCAGGGCGCAATCTTGCTATGGTAAGCTCAAATCAAGTAAGGAGAGGAACCACGTGCGAATCATTTTAACTGGCCACAAGGGCTATATTGGCGCCGTTGCAGCGCCTATGCTGCAATCCGCCGGACACGAAGTGACCGGCCTGGATACAGATCTCTTCGCAGGCTGCGACTTCGGCGAACCAACCCCTGAAATTCCCGAGATTCGCAAAGATCTTCGCGACCTGAATAAATCAGATCTTAAAGGATTCGACGCCGTGGTGCACCTAGCCGCGTTGTCGAATGATCCTTTGGGCGACCTCGATCCCAACATCACGTATGACATAAATCACAAGGCCTCGGTGCATCTCGCCCAACTAGCCAAACAGGCCGGCATCACGCGATTTGTATTTTCGTCCTCTTGCAGCACGTACGGCGCCGCCGGAGATGCCATCCACGATGAAACCGCTCCGCTCAACCCCGTCACGCCCTACGGTGAGTCCAAAGTGCTTGTCGAGCGTGATATTTCACTTTTGGCAGATGAGAATTTCAGTCCCACATACATGAGGAATGCTACCGCTTACGGCGCCTCTCCGCGTCTGCGGCTCGATATCGTCCTGAACGACTTCGTGGCAGGAGCTTATACGACGGGCCGAATCTATATTAAGAGTGACGGCACGCCCTGGCGGCCCATCATCCACATTCGCGATATTACCGCCGCAATGCTCAGCGCGCTCGAAGCTGATCGGGAAGTGGTTCACAACCAGGTTTTCAACGTTGGCCGCGCCGAGGAAAACTACCGCATCAGCGAACTTGCACAAATTGTTGTCGAGACGGTTCCCGGCAGCCGCGTGGAATACGCGCCAGGCGGTGGCCCGGACAAGCGCTGCTATCGTATCAATTGCGACAAGATTTACCGTCTCCTGCCAGGCTTTCGGCCGCAGTGGACCGCCCGCAAAGGCGCCCAAGAGCTCTACGACGCATATCGAGCCGCCCGGCTTAGCGTCAGCGATATCGAATCAGGCCGTTATACAAGAATCACTCAGATACGGAAGCTGATAAGATCCGGAGAGTTGGACTCTTCCCTACATTGGGCAGATAGTGGAAACGCTTTTCCACCAAAGGCTGGAATCCCGGCCTTTCCTGGCAGGAATATCACCTAGCTTCACAGTGCTGCCATCTAGCTAAGCCGTTTTAATACATATACTTGGCTCCTGGGCGAGGTGCGTCTACGCGTATGGAACACCCCTAACTTTGGCCGATTGATTGCAATGTTCACCGGAAGGATACTAAACCGTCTGTGACTCTCCGGGCGGTAGCTTATCTACTGTTGCTCGACGCGGCCTGCTAGCCAGCATCTTCTACAGTGAGTCATAGCACATGGCGACAATGATCCTTCCATCCGACGTTCAGCAACCAGCGGCAACCGCCTTGTGCCGCTTCTGCGGCGCGACCCTGCGTCGAACCTTTGTTGATCTGGGGATGTCTCCCTTGTGTGAAACCTATCCTTCCGCAGCTGATTTGAATCGGGGTGAAGTTTACTACCCGCTTCACGTGTATGTCTGCGAAGAATGCTTTCTGGTGCAGCTCGAGCAGTACGAGAGCGTGGAGAACATCTTCAGCGACTACGCATATTTTTCTTCTTACTCCGATTCGTGGCTGAAGCATTCCGAAAACTACTGTAACAAGATGGCAACGCGATTCGCCCTGAACGAAAAGAGCCTGGTCATCGAAGTTGCGAGCAACGATGGTTACCTGCTGCAGTTTTTTGCCCGGCACAATGTGCCGGTGCTGGGAATTGAGCCCGCGGCGAATGTGGCGAAGGTTGCCGTGGGAAAAGGTGTCCCGACGCTGGTAAAGTTTCTCAGCGCACAGCTCGCGAACGAATTGGCCGCCGCAGGGCGCTGCGCGGATTTGGTCGCTGGAAACAATGTCTTGGCTCAAGTCCCCGATTTGAACGATTTTGTCGAAGGACTCAAGCTTCTACTAAAGCCCGACGGAGTTCTCACCCTAGAATTTCCCCATTTGCTGCGCCTGATGGAGCTGAACGAGTTCGATACGATTTACCACGAGCACTTCTCCTATTTTTCAATGCTCACCACAGAGCGCATCCTGCAAGCCCACGGTCTACGAGTATTCGACGTGGAGGAATTGCCCTCACACGGTGGCTCGCTTCGCGTCTACGCCTGCCGCGCGGAATCCAAGAAGCATCCACTCAGAGCGCAGGTCAAGGAATTGATCGCGCAGGAAGAACGCGCCGGGCTGGGATCGATAGCGGGTTATGAGCGGTTTGCCTTGCAGGTCAAGCAGACGAAATGGGCGTTGGTGGAATTTTTGCTCACGGCCGCGCGAGAAGGCAAATCGGTCGCGGGGTACGGAGCTCCGGGTAAGAGTGCGACGCTGCTGCATTACTGCGGCATCGGGAAAGATATGATCGCATACACCGTTGACCGCAGCCCGTATAAGCAGGGTCGCTTCCTGCCAGGCACGCGCATCCCCATTTATCATCCCGACAAAATCCGCGAGACCAAGCCGGACTATATCGTCATCCTCCCCTGGAACTTGAAAGGCGAAATCATGCGGCAGTTGCAATTCGTTCGCGAATGGGGGGGCCAATTCGTTGTGCCCATTCCGAAAGTCAGCGTGTGCTAGCGCAGAACCGAAGGGAGCGAGTATGAAAGTCGTACTTTTTTGCGGTGGTGCCGGGATGAGACTCCGTGGCTACTCGGAGGATGTTCCGAAGCCCATGGTCACGGTGGGATCGCGGCCCGTCTTGTGGCACGTGATGAAATACTACGCACACTTTGGCCATAAGGAATTCATTCTCTGCCTCGGCTACAAGGCCAATGCGATCAAGAATTATTTCCTCGAATATGAGGAATCGGTGTCCAACGACTTCGTATTCTCGCAAGGCGGCAGAACCCTGGAATTCATGCAGCGGGACATTGACGACTGGAAAATCACGTTCGTTGACACTGGACTGCGTTCCACAATCGCAGACCGGTTGCGGCTGGTGGAACCACACCTGAACGGCGACGACATGTTTCTGGCGAATTACAGCGACGGCTTAACGGACTTCCACTTGCCACATTTGATTGACGAATTCTCGCGTCGCGATAGCTACGCCTCTTTTCTCTCCGTGCAACCACGCTCCAGCAGCCTCGATACCGTCCAGATGAGCGATGATGGCAACGTGCACGCGATCAAGTGCATGAAAGACACCAATATCTGGGTGAATGGAGGTTACTTCGTCCTGCGGAAGGACGTGTTCCGCTACATAAATCCGGGAGAAGAATTGGTCTATGAGCCTTTCCGGCGACTCATGTCGGAGGGAAAGGTGTTCTCGCATCGCTATGAAGGTTTCTGGCAGTGCATGGATACCTTTCGGGACAAGCAAATCCTGGATGAACTGGAAGCCGCGGGCAATCCTCCCTGGCGCCTGTGGAAGAACGGCCAAGCCGCGCCGCGCGTAGTTGCCTGATTTGGTTGAGTGCTCAGCGCACGCATACCGCGACACCCTGGCGAAAGGAGTTCAATAAGTGAACATCTTCATCGATCCAAAAATCAATGACGACGACCGCAGGAAGGAAATATACCAGGGTGCAATCCTTTTTCACGCTCCCACCGCCAACGCCGTCAAGTTGTGCCAACTGGCTCAGGAATTAATTGAGGACGCTTTCCAGCCGCTGAATCCCGGAAAAGTCCAGGACGCGATGCCGGCAGAGCGCAGCGCCGAAATTCTTGCGGTGCTGAAGCCAAAGTTCATTCACCATCCCAAGGCCAAGGAATACATCCAGGGACTGCTCGCAGAGTTAGGCTGTGACCTCACGAAAACTTATTTTGATGTGCCGCGAATGCGCACTGCATTTCCAGGCGACTACCTGAAGTCAGGAATAGCGTACGCGTTCCATCCTCATCGCGACACGTGGTATTCGGCGCCCTTCTGCCAGATCAATTGGTGGATGCCCATTTATCCGATCAACTCGGAAAACTGCATGGCGATTCATCCGCGCTACTTTGCTCAGCCTCTCAAGAATGGTTCGAGCGTGTACAATTACCACAAGTGGAATCTGGAGAGCCGGCAAAACGCAGCTCAACATGTGAAGAGCGATACCCGCGTCCAACCGAAGCCGGAAGAACCCGTGGAACTCGATCCCCAGTTCCGCTTAATCTGCGAGCCTGGGGCGTCTTATCAGTTCTCCGCTGCGCAATTGCACTCCACTGTACCCAACACCTCTGAATTCACTCGCTATAGTATTGATTTCCGGACCGTACATTTGGACGACGTCTGGGCCCGCACGGGTGCGCCAAACATAGATTCGGCTTGCACCGGTACGACCATGGGCGATTATTTGCGCGGAACTGATTTCTCCCACCTCCCACCCGACGCGATCGCGTTGTATCAGGATGGAACGGAGTGCATCGTCGCTCCTTCTTCCCAGGTGCCGGAGAAAGTGGCGCCACTTGGAAACTGAATCGCCAGCTGCGGCCTTCATCCTCGAATTCAGATCTCCAAGTTCAGAGATCAGCTAGCTCATGCTCCCTCTCAACCTGAGCAAAAATGCCGATGGAGGATTGACTGTCCTCTGTCTCGGCGCGCATTGCGACGACATCGAAATTGGCTGTGGCGGCACGCTGCTTTATCTCAAGAGCGCCTTCCCGCAAGTGCGGTTCCACTGGGTGGTTTTCAGCGCGGCAGGTGCTCGAGCCCAGGAAGCTGCAAAAGCCGCAGAGCTCTTCACTGCCGGCTGCGAGAAGGCGCTCGCTCTCAAAGACTTTCGTGACGGTTTTCTGCCGTACAGCGGCGCCCAGGTGAAGGATTATTTCGAAGAGATAAAAGCTCAGGTCAAGCCCGATCTGATTTTCACGCACTGGCACGGTGATGCCCACCAGGATCATCGCTTGATCTCCGAACTCACTTCCAACACATTTCGAAACCACACGATCCTTGAATACGAAATTCCTAAGTACGACGGTGATATGGGCCGGCCGAATCTTTACGTGCCATTCGGGCCGGAAGTGTATCAGGCCAAAATTCGTTACATCTTTGATGCGTTCCAGTCGCAGCACACCAAGCACTGGTTTCAGCGCGACACGTTTCTTGCTCTCATGCGTCTGCGAGGGATGGAATGTGCCGCGCCCAGCAGCCATGCGGAAGCCTTTCACTGCCGCAAATCGGTGCTGCAATTTCCAAAGACCTCGTCGGTAATTTGAAATCGAATGACGCAAACCAGCGCCCCGTGTCGCACGTGAGCCCACGGATGTTTCTACCTCACCGAGAATGGCAGTCCTGTTTGCTGGAGAATAAGATTGAGCGGAGATAAAAGCCACACCGATACTGTTGCGACGCCAAACGTGAGTTCCGCTGACGACAAGGACTTCTCCAAGTCCCGCGCGCTTCAGCCGAAGGCGAACGCCCTAATTCCCGGCGGCGCTCACACCTACGCGAAAGGGTCCGACCAGTATCCAGAGCAAGCACCTGGCTTCATCGCGCGCGGGAAAGGATGCCATGCCTGGGATCTCGACGGAAACGAGTTCATCGAATACGGAATGGGTCTTCGTGCGGTCACGCTGGGGCACGCCTTTGAATCGGTTGTAGAAGCTGCCCATCGCCAAATGCAGCTGGGACTCAACTTCAACCGCCCAGTAAAGTTGGAGGTGGACCTGGCCGAAGCGATGCTTGGCGTGATTGACGGCGCCGAGATGGTGAAATTCGCAAAGAACGGATCCGACGTCACCACCGCAGCCGTTAAATTGGCCAGGGCCTATACCGGCCGGGATATCGTCGCGATTTGCGCCGACCAGCCGTTCTTCTCCACGGATGATTGGTTTATTGGCAGCACCGAAACAAATTCAGGGATTCCCCGCGCCGTTATTGACATGACCGTGAGGTTTCCTTACAACGACCTCGCCCAATTGCGAGCATTGTTCGATCAGCATCCTGGTCAGATCGCCTGTGTCTTGCTGGAGGCTGAGGCAATTACGCCTCCCGATTCTGGTTATCTGCAGGCAGTCAAGGAACTCTGCGCGAAGCAAGGCGCTGTCCTTATTTTCGACGAGATGATCACCGGATTTCGTTGGCATCTCGGAGGCGCGCAGAAATTCCACGGCGTCGTCCCTGATCTGTCCACGTTCGGCAAGGCGATGGGCAACGGCTTCGCCATCGCGGCGCTCACTGGCAAGCGCGAACTCATGCGGCTCGGTGGCTTGGACCACGACCAGCCGCGAGTCTTCTTGCTCTCCACGACGCACGGTGCCGAGACCCACGCTTTGGCAGCATCGCTTGAAACGATACGAATCTACCGTGAACAGAATGTGGTCGAGTTCCTCTGGAAACAGGGAGAACGATTGCGCGCGGGAATCAATCAAGCTGTTACGCGCCGCGGACTTGCCGGCTACTTTGAGGTTGTCGGACGCCCCTGCAATCTTGTGTACCGCACAAAAGACAAAGCCGGACAGCCATCGCAAGCCTTTCGCACGCTTTTCCTCCAGGAGCTCATCCGCGAAGGAATCTTGGCTCCATCATTCGTGGTCAGCTTTTCGCACTCCGACGATGATATTGACCGTACTGCTGACGCTGTAGATCGGGCTCTCGATGTTTATGCAAGGGCGTTGGAGGATGGGGTTGAGAAATATCTCGAAGGACGCGCGGTCAAACCAGTCAACCGAAGATTTAATTGAGCCCGTAACGAGCCGAGGGCATTTTTCATGTGCGCAGTCTGCATCAGAATTGAGAATGCATATTTTCTGCAACGAGCAAGCTGGCTAGTCACGAAATCTTCGCGGCGGATGAGCCATGGGTAGGAACAGAATGCAAACTGCAGCCGCAATACCGGATCGATCTCGCGAGATGGACGAGAAGTCCTGGTGGGATTTGTGGAACACGTCCCACCGCACCAAGGACAATAACGACGAGGTTTCCAGCGAGCTCTTTACGCGCGCGGCCGCTGTCATCAACAACATCACGCAAGTCGGAAACTGTGCCATGCTGGAGATCGCCTGCGGTGCGGGAGCTCTTTCACGCAAATTGTTTTATTCCAGTTATCACGGCCTCGACATCTCACCCGCAGCCATCGAACTGGCACGCCAAAAGAGCCAGCAGGCATCCCCACCGCCGGGAGCAAGCGCTCCCACCTATGAAGCCGCCGATTTCCACGACACCGCTCTGCCATCGCAGCCGTTCGATATTATCGTTTGCGTTGACGCGATCTCCTGTTTCCGCGACCAGCAACTCTGTTTGAGCAAGATGGCGAAGAGCCTGCGGCCAGAAGGCCACCTGGTGCTCACCACGGTGAACCCGTTCGTGTATGACCGCATTCAACGCTCCCAGACGGTGCGGTTCGAAAGTGGGCCGGTGAGCCACTGGCTTTCGCGCGGCGGACTGCACACATTGGTCAAGCGCGCCGGTCTTAAGATCGAGCGCTCCTACACCATCATGCCGCGCGGCAACCTGGGGATCTTGCGGTTCGTCAATTCGTGGCGATTAAGCGGGATCCTAAGTCCACGCGCCGCGGAGGTCGCGAAACGCTGGAAAGAACAGTTGGGGTTCGGCCAGTACCGTGTCCTCGTTGCGCGGAAGCAGGCATGACGGGGTTGCGCACCGGCGCTTTGCACAACGTTGAGCGCAACCCGATCATCGTTACTCGCAGTCTCTCGCATCTTGACCGAGCTGCAAGAAGCTCGCGACTCTGAATATTATGGGAGACTCGTCGGACACGAAGAACGATTCCACGGGCTCCGGTCATCGTCAGAGTCCGGAAGCAGAGGAGGGCCTGACCGGAGTCACGGCCCCCGGTGAGTTCAAAAGAAGGTCCGTTCGCGGTGGCACGGCAACTGTTCTAGGCCGAGGCTCTGCCGCGGTGCTGCAAATCGGCACGACCCTGATCCTGGCACGCATCCTCTCGCCGACGGACTACGGGTTGCAAGCCATGGTGCTGACGCTCGTTAATCTGTGCAGCCTGTTCCAGGATGCCGGGCTGAGCAGCGCGACCGTGCAGCGTCCCACCGTAACCAACGATCAAATCTCGACTATATTTTGGATCAACGTCGCGTTAGGCGCGTTCTTGACGGCGGCAGTGGCCAGCGCGGGACCGTTTCTCGTCTCGTTCTATAAAGACCCTCGGTTGCTTTGGATTACCGTGGCCTCGGCGTCAGTATTTTTTTTCAATAGCCTCGCGATCCAGCATCGTTCGATGCTGAATCGCGCCATGCGTTACACCGCCAACGCCAAAATCGAAATCAGCGCCGCGGTGATCGGTTCGGTCGTCGCCATTGTCATGGCAGCGCTAGGGTGCGGATACTGGTCGTTGATCTGCCAGAACATCACCCTCTCGGTGGTTCAGACCATCGCGGCCTGGTTTGCGATGCGTTGGATGCCCGGAAAGCCACGCTGGACTTCCGAAATCCGGTCCATGCTGCGCTACGGCGGCACGGTGACGCTCAATAGTTTCGTAGTCTATGTTTCTTACAATGTGGAGAAGATTCTGCTTGGGCGCTATTGGGGAGCCGCACCTCTAGGGCTTTATGGCCGGGCGTATCAGCTTTCGAATTTGCCCGTGCAGCAAGCTACAGATTCGTTCTCTGCGGTTGCTTTCCCCACGCTTTCCCGGTTGCAGGGAGACCCCCCGCGCCTGGTTCGAGCGTATCTGAAGGCTCACTCGCTGGTGGTTTCGATTACCGTTCCCGCGGTAATCTCGTGCGCTATTTTTGCCAATGAGGTTGTGCGGATATTGCTGGGGCCGAAGTGGGGCGGGGCGGTTCCAATCGTGCGGTTGCTGGCGCCGGCCATGATGGTATTCGCGCTGATGAATCCCATGTCCTGGCTGCTGCGGGCTACGGGCCTGGTGGAGCGCAGCCTGAAGATCGCGGTGGTCATCGCGCCGGTGATGGTTATCGCGGTGATCGCAGGGCTGCGGTATGGGCCGAACGGAGTGGCGATCGGTTACTCCACAGCGATGGTTCTGCTGTTCATACCGCTCATTGCCTGGGCGAAGCATGGGACCGGGGTTTCGAATCGCGATTACTGGGATGCTATCAAGCGGCCGCTGAGCGCGGGATTCATTGCGGGCGCAGCGGGGTGGTGCACTCAGTACGCGCTGCGGAATTCGTTGCCGCCGTTGCCGCTTTTTGCCGTGGCATTCTGCGTGATGGGCGCGATTTACCTGGGAATTTTGCTCTTCGCGATGGGGCAGCGCGCGGAGTACACGGAACTGCTGACTCATCTGTTTGCCAGGAAGAGCGAAGCGGCGGTCGGCAGTTAAGTTGGCGACTGGAGCGGGGCGATTGAGGTGGGCAGGCGGGATGCGAAAGCGTCGAAAAAAGTAGCGATTAGAGTGAGGCGCTGTTGTTTGTTTTCTGTAACTTACGGAGAGTTCTAATATTTGGCTAGCGATTAGAAATCGCGCGATTGGGGCTTGGCGCGGGGCGTTCTCGCCGTGCGATGTGCGGCGCGGGAGGGGTGACCACCACGGAAGATATGCAGCGACTGAAGAGAGACATGGGCGGTGGGTAAGAGCCCGGCGCGAGTTGTAGTGCTTATTCATTTTTTGTTTTCCGTGGCAGATTAACAGGATTGGAACGGCGAAACAGTTGTACGTTGGGACAGAAATGGTACAGAACTGGTACCACCTGGCCGAAATTCGTTGGGCGCGGGAATCCATCGCGATCATGAAAATGAAAAGTTCAAAACATAGCGTAGGCGACTGGGTTGAGGTCCGGAGTAAAGCGGAAATACTCAGTACGCTAGATAGCGATGCGCAGCTTGACGGCATGCCGTTCATGCCGGAGATGTTCGCGTTTTGCGGCCAGCGGTTTCAAGTTTACAAACGCGCGCACAAGACCTGCGACACGGTTTTTCCGGTGCGCGGGCGCCGCGTTGCTGACGCGGTCCATCTGGAAACACGCTGCGACGGCTCCGCACACGGCGGCTGCCAAGCCGGCTGCCTGATTTTCTGGAAAGATGCATGGCTCAAGCCGGTCAGCAAGAATTCTCCGGAGCACGCGGCCTCGGGCGGCTTACGACCTGAGAATCGCTCCTCCGGAACTGCTGGGGGCGCAGGTTGCACCGAAGCGGTGGTCGAGGCGCGTACACAAACCACCGATTCGGACCCCGAAGTACCCACATACAGTTGCCAGGCTACGAAACTGCCGTACGCGACGACACAACTCAATTGGTGGGAGCCTCGCCAGTACATCGAGGATTACACGTCCGGAAACGTCAGTCTCTGGCGGATCATTTCTGGTGGAGCTTACTTTGCCTTTCTGAGCGTTACCAAGGCCATCGGCGGCCCCACTCTAAGGCGTTTATACGACAAATTTCATTGGCTGTGGCGCGGCTCCCCGTTTCCACGGAAGACCGGCATCATTCCCCACGGGCAATCCACTCCCGTCCAGAGCCTTGATCTCCAAGCGGGAGAACTGGTGCAGATCAAATCCTACGACGAGATCCTGAAAACGCTGGACACCGGCAGCAAAAACCGCGGCCTGTACTTTGACGCCGAGGAAGTTCCCTACTGCGGCGGCACTTATCGCGTGCTGCGGCGCGTGGAAAAAATCGTGAACGAGCGCACGGGAAAAATGCGGGAAATGAAGACTCCCTGCGTCATCCTGGATACGGTCATCTGCGATTCCCGCTATAGCGAATGCCGGCTCTTTTGTCCTCGAAGCATCTACGCGTACTGGCGGGAGATTTGGCTGGAACGCGTCGGCCCCACACCGTCTGCACCCCGGCTCGAAAGTACGGAGCAAAGCAGTTCGGCCTGCGAACCGGCATCTAGCAGCCGGTGATTGAACTCCCTCCTGGAATCACTTTGAGCCAGCCGCTGGTTAGCGTCGTCACGCCATTTCACAATACCGCGCCGTATCTGGCCCAATGTATTGAAAGCGTGCTGGCGCAGAGCTACGCCCCGTTCGAGTATATTTTGGTGGACAACTGCAGCACGGATGGTTCGCGGGAGATCGCGGAGGAATACGCGCGACGAGATTCCCGAATCCGCCTGATCCGGCGGACTGAGCTGCTCTCCCAGGTGCGGAATTACAATCGGGCTCTGGACGAGATCTCCGAAGCCAGCCGCTACTGCAAGATCGTGCAGGCGGATGATTTCATTTTTCCGGAGTGCTTGCAGCTGATGGTTCAAGCATTCGAGCGTTCCGAATCCGTCGGATTGATGAGTTCGTACTGGTTGAAGGGCAACGAGGTTCGCGGCACGCGTTATCCGTTTCCGACTCCGGTGATGCCCGGTAAGGAGGTGGCGCGCCTGTATCTCCGCACGGGACTTTGGGTATTCGCTTCGCCCACGACGGTGATGTACCGGTCCTCGCTGATCAAGAAGGGTGAGCCGTTCTATGACGAGTCCCAGCTGCATGAAGACACCGAGAAATGCATGCAGATCCTGGAGCACTGGGATTTCGGCTTCGTACACCAGATGCTTTCGTTTTCGCGCGCGGACAATGAATCAATCTCAAATGCTGTCCGCGGCTTTCAGCCTAACGCAATTGACCGCTACATAATCGTGGAACGCCACGCCTCGGTGTTCTTAGACGCCGCCGAAGCGGCCGCGCTGAAGCGAAGGACCAAGCGGGAGTATTACAGCGCGCTCGCCGAAGCGGCGCTCCGCGGCCGGGAATCAGCATTCTGGCAATATCACGCAAAGGGGCTGAAAACCCTGGGCAAGACGCTCGATCGGCCATACCTGACGCTCGCAATCGCCAAGGACTTTCTATGGAAGGCAGCAAACCCCGGTGCCACGCTTGCGAGAGGGATGCGTTATCTGAAGCGCAAGGCCCGTCGCAAGAGCGCTCCCAACAACTGATTGACGTCGTCGTGCAATCTGTCTAGCAAATGAAAAAGCCGCTAATTTCCGTGGTCATGGCGATATGCGACGTCGAACATTATCTTGGGGATTCGATTGAGAGCATACTCGGCCAAACCTTCAAGGATTTTGAGTTCATCATTGTGGACTTCGGCTCGACCGACAAGTCCAAGACGATTGCGGCAGGCTACGCGGCTAAAGATGCGCGCGTGAAGTTCCACGAGATCCCTCCGTGCGCGTTGCCGGTGGCGCGGAATGCCGGTTGTTTCCAGGCACAAGGGCGGTATATCGCCGTCATGGATGCGGATGACGTGTCCTTACAAAACCGACTGGCCGCGCAAGTGGAATACTTGGAGAGCCATCCGGAGGTTGCACTGCTCGGCGGAGCGACGCAGTGGTTTGACGCAAGAGGAAAATCGCTCGATATCCATCACGTTCCGAACACCTACGCGGAAATTAAAGCCGCGCTCGCCACTCGCTGCCCGTTCTGGCACCCCACAGTTGTCATGCGAACAGAAGCTTTCGCGTCGGTAGGTGGCTACAGGGCAGCGTTCGTATGTGCTCACGACTATGATCTGGAGCTTAGGATAGCGGAGCGGTTCGAGTGCGCCAATCTCAAGCAAGTGTTACTCAAGTACAGAGTTCACCCACAGCAGATATCGATGCGCCGGCGGAGAGAACAGTCCCTCTGCATACTTGCCGCCCAATCGTCCGCGATGGCGAGGAGAATCGGGAATCCAGATCCTTTGAATTCGCTGCAGGCGATCACGATTGAAACGCTCGCCACACTGGGAGTCACACCGGCCACGCTAGAGCGCTTGAGCGTCACCGAATGCTGCCAATGGATCAGAAATATGAGTTTCGCCGGCGAGCATTCCATCGCACTGCAATCGGCGATGGAAATATTGCAATCCGACCGGCAATACGTAGAGCAATGGCAAATCGGGGATTTGTACATGACCATCGCGTTCATCTACTGGAAACAGAGAAAGGTCCTGAAATGCATTAGCGCCTTGGGCCGAGCGGTAGCGATGCGGCCCAAGGTAATTGGGCGCCCGCTGAGGCCGTTGCTGCATTGGCTTGGACTTGCGTGATTTGCAACAATCCGCTGGCGTTCGGTGAGTTTCACGTCGGGACATCGAAAATCAGTTCTGCATCGATGGAAATTAATGGAGTGATGCGGTGACCGTCTCGGTCATTTTGTGCACGTTTAATCGAAGCCAGAGTCTGGCGAAAACACTGGAGAGCCTCGCAGTATCGATACTGCCGGAATCTGTCGCATGGGAAGTATTGGTAATTGACAACAATTCAAGCGACACAACCCGTGAGGTCGCGGAGAGTTTTTGTCAGCGGGACCCAATTCATTTTCGATATCTGTTTGAACCCACCTCGGGCAAGTCACATGCGCTCAACAGGGGAATCCGAGAAGCAAAGGGGCAAATACTAGCATTCACTGATGACGATTTGACGGTTGAGGCGACCTGGCTGCAAAACTTGACCGCGCGTTTGTGCGATGGAGAGTGGGCTGGCGCGGGGGGACGGATCCTGACTGAGAAAGCATTCTCGGCGCCGCGGTGGATTCCACGGAATCGAAGAGATGCGTTGGCTCCGCTGGCGGTATTCGACCCCGGCCTGGAGGCCGGACCTTTAAATGAATCGCCATTCGGCGCGAACATGGCATATCACCGCAGGGTTTTTCAAAAATATGGCGTTTTTCGAACCGACTTGGGTCCCGGCGTCGGTCACGGAAATCTCCAGAAGAGCGAGGACAACGAGTTCGGCTACCGGCTGCGTGCGGCCGGCGAGCGACTGCGGTACGAACCGTCGGCGCTCGTGTATCATTCCGTGCCGCCGGACCGGATTAAGCAAAGCTACTTTCTGAATTGGTGGTTTCAAAAAAGCCGCTCGGATATCCTGGCGTTCGGCCTTGGACCAGAGTTCAGGTGGTTCGTCGCCGGCATTCCAATGGGCCTGGTGAGAAGGCTTGCGGTTTGGTGGTTTCGCTGGATGATTACCATTGAGCCGTCACGAAGATTTGACTGCAAGATCAAGGTTTGGCAGATTTTTGGCGGGATTGTTGAATCTCGCAAGCAACCGAATGCGGGAAGAACCGCGACACGGAGTTCCAATTGAGATCTTCTGAAGCGCCACGCGTGGAAACGGCCTCCCAACCAGGAGCTATTTCCAGTGCACCCAAATTCAAGCAGACACGGATTTGGGCTTGGGCGCGCAATAGCTGGCTGGGCGAGTGGTGGAGAGCAGTTCGGCGATGCCCACACGAGGTTTGGGCGTGGGCCAACCTCGAGAAAGTTTCTTATCCAGACGTGGCGCAGCTGGCGAAATCCATCGCGGTGCTGGACGCTCGCGCCGCACACCCACTCGACGCCAAAAAAGAAGCAGAGGCGCCAATTTTTCTGCTGTCCACCGGATGGCGAGCAGGCTCAACGTTGCTGCAACGCGTCATGGTGACTGATCCACGACTGCTGCTTTGGGGAGAGCCGCTGGGCGAGATGACGATCGTCTCCAGGATTGCCGAGATGATCAGTCCCTCGATAAGCGAGCGAAATTTGCAGCTTTGGAAGGAGCAGCTGGACCCGAGCTCGCCCGAGTTGTCCACTTCGTGGGTCGCGAATCTGTATCCCCCGAGCGACGATTTCCGCTCGGGCCTGCAAGCTCTCTTCGATCAATGGTTGCGCGAACCTGCCCGCGAGCGCGGGTTTGCTCGCTGGGGCATGAAGGACGTTCGGCTGAGCGCCACCGATGCCACCCTGCTGCATTGGTTATACCCAAATGCGAAATTCGTGATCATTACTCGCCATCCCTACGACTCCTACCGATCTCTTGCAGATGCGGGTTGGGGAGAGGTGTACGACAGATATCCCGATGTGAATGTTGATTCGGCTGCTAGTTTCGGAAGTCACTGGAACCGGTTAGCAACCAGCTGGTCGCAACTGCCGGCGGGATTCCCGGCGGTGCACATCAAGTATGAAGATCTGATCGCGGGCAAGGTGAATTTCCGCGGGCTGGAATCGTGGCTGGGCATTCAGATCAAAGAAAATAAAGCGCTCTCCGTCGCGGTGGGCGGCACCGCAAAACGCGCGCGGCTCGCCTGGTATGAACGCATGATCATCGCGCACGAAGCCGCAGAGGGAATGCGCGCCATGGGATATTCAAAATAGCCGGGCAAACAATGAAGAAATTCCTGGCGGTTTCCGGGTGTGCATCGCCCGATGCCTGACACCCGTGAAAACGGCCGGCGTTCGGTGCTGCGGGCGTTGCTGGCGGGTGCGGTGCTCGTCGGCGTATTGCTTGCCGGGATTCATTTCCGGCGTGTTCTTAGGGCGGCTCACGACCCTGGATTTTCAGTGGCGCCGGCGCACGCCACCATTGCGATTGGCTCGCGGGACGGCGCACGGCCGATCGTCAGCGCTAGTGGGGAGTTCATAACCCTCGAACCGGGCGGAAAGTTTCTAATCAATTCGATCACGAACAAGCCGGTGTTTATCACTGGAGATTCCGCGTGGTCATTGATAACGCAGCTGGACAATGCGGATGTGGAGCTGTATTTGTCCGATCGCGCCTCGCGCGGATTCAATTACATCTGGTGCGCGGCGGCTGACAACTATTATCAGTCCAATGCACCGAAGAACTTTTACGGATTCGCGCCCTTCGATGGGCCGGACTTTACCAACGAAGAGGGCCATTACTGGGAGCATGTTGACGACGTCATCCGCCGGGCCGGGGCCCACGGCATCACAGTTGCACTCGCTCCCGCGTTCGTCGGGCTGAATGCTTCGGTGGGCTACCTCGCGAGCTACCAGCGCAGCTCGGATAGCGTGGTTGCCGCTTACGGCGAGTTTCTGGGCGAGCGGTACAAGAGCTTTCCGAATGTAATTTGGGCGATTGGTGGAGACGTTGACCCGGGCAGCGGAGTGGTGCCAAAGCTGAGCGCTCTGGCGACTGGTATCAGATCGAAGGACAGTGTCCATCTGGTTGTTGCCGAGGGTGAGCCGCAGCACGCTGCGTTGGATAGTTTCGCGGGAACGACTTGGATGGATTTGAACTGGCTTTATTTTCATACGACCAATGTTCCCGGCGGCGCGGCAAGTAATTATTCGCGCTTGCCCTGGTTGCCTCCGTTTCAAGGAGAGGGTTGGTACGAGAACGATCACTCGATGACGCAGTTGCAACTGAGGGAGCAGGGATACTGGGCGGTTTTGTCCGGCGCGTACCTGGGTAATGGCGGTTTTGGGAACGATCCGCTGTGGTACTTCAACGGCGGCCCCGAAGCGAAGCCTGGAGAACCTGGGTGGCGAGACCAGCTCGCTTCTCCTGGTTCGATGAGTCAGATGGCTCTGGGAAAACTTTTTCGTTCGCGCGAACATTGGAAATTGGTGCCGGATCTAAACCATGTGGTCGTCACAGCCGGTTATGATTCGCGCGGTTCTTTCAGTGCAGCTTGGGAATTTGTGCACAGTACGGTCCATCGGGAGTCTTACCGTTTGGGTGGCGCGTCCTCGATCGCGGCGCGTACTTCGGATGGGCAGACGATCATCGCCTACATGCCAAACGGCAATGCCGCAACCATCACAATTGACATGAGCAAGATCACGGACTCCGGATCGCAAGCAAAATGTTGGTGGTTCAATCCGCGCGATGGCTCGAGCACTTTGATCGGCACCTATGCGACGAGCGGCTCTCGCAAATTTACTCCGCCGGACGCGAATGATTGGGCTCTTACGCTCGACGGCGCGGCCGCTAACCTGCCAGCACCTGGCGGCGCAGATCGCTGAGCGAGGTTCGATTGACCCTCTGGCGCAAGCGCGTGCGAATATCGCACGTTTCGCTGGATTGCCGGCGCGACTAAATTCCGCCGGGCGGGTTACATAGGCCAAGGCTCAAAGACTCACAGCGGGATGAGCTGATCGCAGCTCACAGTACAAATCCAAGGACACAAACGATGGCACGAGAGCTCCCCAGCAGCTCGCCGGCAAGCGTTGAGGCCCAGTTCGGTCGGTCGGAGACTGAGTCGCCTGTATGCAGTACCTGGCGCAACCCTCGACTGGCTGGCCGCATTAGGGAATTGGACGGGATTAGAGGGCTGGCGATCCTGCTGGTATTAGTACAGCACTACGTTTTGGACGCGGCCATCATCCCTGTACCCGGCTGGAAATCCCATATCTTGGCTGTGTTCCGGCTTGCCTGGAGCGGCGTTGATTTGTTTTTTGTGTTGTCGGGATTCCTGATCGGCGGGATTCTCATTGACGCGAAAACGGCTGAGAATTATTACTACACATTCTACATGCGGCGATTTCACAGAATCGTTCCGCTGTACTATCTGTGGCTGGTCTTGTTTTGCGTAGGCGTGTATTTCTTTGGCTACGCAAAATCGCAGTTCCTCTTTCTGCTGTTCAAACGGAATAGTATTCCGTTCTGGACCTATCCTCTATTTATTCAAAATATTGCCATGGCCTTTCACGCCGGGATTGGACCGTTATGGTTGGGAATTACTTGGTCGCTGGCCGTCGAAGAGCAGTTCTATTTGCTGCTGCCGTTGGCCATACGCCAATTGAGCATCAAAGGAATTCTGCGCCTGGTGTGTTTCGCCATCTTCGCCGCGCCTGTGATTCGGATTGTGATGTTGCGGCTTGGCGGCGGACCGCTCGCTCCCTATGTACTCCTGCCTTGTCGCGCTGATGCACTCGGCTTCGGCGTGCTCGTTGCAATACTCGTGCGTTCCGAAATTGTTTGGACATGGCTTGAGTCTCATCGGAAACAAATTTTGCTGGCATTTTTGTTGCTCGGCGTGGGGATATTCCGATTGCTCTTCATCAGAGAGCCGTTCGGAAATCCTCTGTTCGTATGTTTTGGCTACAGTTTGATCGCGGCATTTTACGCGGCGCTACTGTTGCTGGTTATCGTCAATCCGGGACGAGTCGAAAAACTCGTGTTCGGCTGGAGTCCGCTTGTGAAGCTTGGAATCATCGCCTACGCCGTTTATGTTTTCCATCAAGGCGTCAATTTTCTGTGGCATGGTGCGGTTTTCGGCAAGATACCGAGCGTCAATGATTGGCCCGCCATCCTCCTGACTCTGATTTCGCTCGCCACCGTTCTACTTCTAGCTGAAATATCATGGCGAGTGATGGAACGCCCTCTCATCCAGCACGCTCACTCCAGGTATCGTTATTCTACGGCTCCGTCTCAGCATCCTCCGTTGCTGATCAGTTCACCCAGATTGTTGTAGCTGGAAGACAGCACCTTCACGCGACCGACGCGAGCGAATGGCAGCCTTGCAATTCCCACGAACCTGAAAAATCGTGCCGCCGCGCAAACCGCTCCTGGCATGGGCAAACTTCAAAAAGGACACAGGTGCAATTAGACGAAATGACTACAACTGAAGAACGCGGCTCCAAGCGAACGCCGGACAGTTTGCCCCGCCCCCATGGTGGCGAGCTTGTTAATTTGATAGCCCCGCCAGAACGAGCCGCGGAGCTGCAAAGGGCTTCCCGCGAATGGGCCTCCTGGGATCTGACTCCCCGGCAGCTCTGTGATCTCGAGTTGCTTCTGAATGGGGGATTTTCTCCTCTGCGTGGGTTCATGTCGCGCGCCGACTACGAAAGCACCTGCGCCCAAATGCGTCTCGCTGACGGAACGATTTGGCCCATACCGATCACTTTGGACGTTTCCGAGGAGTTTGCGAAAACCATCGGATCCGGCGTCTCGATCGCCCTTCGCGACGCGGAAGGTGTCATGTTGGCGGCATTACACGTGGACGAACTCTGGAAGCCAGCTCGATCTGAAGAAGCAGTCACGGTTTTTGGCACGAAAAGCCCACTGCACCCCGGCGCAAATTATTTGCTTGAGCGCAGTAATCCCTGGTACGCAGGAGGCCGGCTGGAAGGAATTCAACGTCCTTCACACTACGATTTTCGGTCAATTCGTTTGAGCCCGGCAGAGATGCGCGCCGAATTCGCACGTCTAGGATGGCGTCGAATTGTTGCCTTCCAAACCAGGAATCCGATGCACCGCGCGCATCAGGAGTTGACTCTTCGTGCAGCCAAAGAGGTGGAGGCGAATATCCTGCTGCATCCTTCCGTAGGCATGACGAAGCCTGGAGATGTCGAGTATTACGTCCGCGTCAGGTGCTACGAAGCGCTGCTCTCCAAATATCCCAAAGACACGGTGAAACTTTCGCTCTTACCTTTGGCCATGCGGATGGGAGGCCCGCGGGAAGCCGTCTGGCATTCCATTATTCGCAAGAATTATGGCTGCAGCCATTTCATCGTCGGTCGAGACCATGCCGGCCCAGGAAATGACGAGAACGGAAAGCCTTTTTACGGCCCGTACGCCGCTCAGGAATTGCTCGAAGCGCACCAGAAAGAGGTCGGCGTCACTATGGTGCCTTTTCCGATGATGGTTTATCTCGAGGATAAGGATGTTTACGTTCCTGAAGATCAAGTGCCCGCCGGTTCTCGCGTCCTGAATATTTCTGGCACGGAACTGCGCGCTCGCCTGGCGGGTGGCCGAGAAATCCCTTCGTGGTTCACTTTTCCTGAAGTGGCGCGCGAACTTCAGCGCAGTTATCCGCCGCGGCAGCGTCAGGGATTCACGGTTTTCTTTACCGGACTATCCGGATCTGGAAAATCCACCATCGCCAATGTCCTGCTGATTAAGTTGCTCGAACTGGGAGGACGCCCGGTTACCCTATTGGATGGAGATATCGTCCGCAAACACTTGTCATCGGAGCTTGGCTTCTCGCGGGAACATCGCGACATCAACATTCGGCGGATCGGGTATGTAGCTTCAGAGATCACGAAGAATGGAGGAATCGCCATCTGCGCACCCATCGCTCCATTTGACGAAGTGCGCAAGCAAGTGCGAGAAATCGTCCAGCCGCATGGCGGATTTATCCTGGTGCATCTCGCGACGGCACTGGAGGTTTGTGAACATAGAGACCGCAAAGGGCTGTATGCGAAGGCGCGCGCTGGGATCGTAAAACAGTTCACCGGAATCTCGGATCCCTACGAGGTGCCCGGTGATGCTGACGTTACTCTGGACACCAACGATCTGACGCCGGAAGAAGCCGCACAAGAGATTTTCCTGCATCTGCAACGCGAAGGATTCATCGGAGCAAATGGCTAGTCGAGTTTCGCTTTTCTGAAGCGCTTAAGGGCACACGGTAAACATGAAAATCAGCACTCGCTCGCATATCTTGACGCGGATTGAAGAAGCCTTGGTCGCGGCGGCGCGCTCCATTTCTCCCTTTCTTCCTGGGAAAGACACCGTGGAATTCAAGTCCGCAACTGACCCCGTCACCGAGGCCGATCGAATCGCAAATCGCATCCTTCGCGATGCTTTGCTGCAAAATAACGAAGGCTGGCTCTCCGAGGAAAGTGTTGACGATTTCAGCCGCTTGGACAGGAAGCATGTGTGGGTAGTGGATCCGATCGATGGGACGAAGGAATTCATATCGAGAATTCCGGAGTGGTGTATCTCTGTAGCATTTGTTGAAGACGGGCGCGCCGTTGCAGGCGGCATCTGTAATCCCGCCAGCCGCGAAATGTTTCTTGGAGCGCTGGGTGAAGGAGTCAAGCTCAACGGCGGCTGCGTCCGCGCAAGCGATTGCCAGCGGCTGGAAGGCGCCGTAGTTCTCGCGAGCCGGAGCGAGCTAGATCGAGGAGAATGGGCTTGTTTCCGGGACGAACGTTTCTTGATCCGTCCCATGGGCTCAGTGGCATATAAATTGGCGCTGGTGGCGGCTGGCATGGCTGATGCCACGTGGACACTGTCCCCTAAGAACGAATGGGATGTAGCCGCCGGGGTAGCGCTAATCGAGGCCGCTGGAGGATTTGTGCGGAAATTGGATGGTTCCGAGCTCCGGTTCAATAATCGCTCGCCGCTATTTCCTGGATTGCTGGCCTGTGCTCCTCAGCTGGATCGCGATGTGAATTCGTGCCTTCGCGAGCGAGCGGGCCAAACCTAACGAAACTTATTCTTTGCTGCCGACACATTACGAGCCGAACCCCCGCAGTGCCACGACCGACGTTCTCGTACCAACAACCAGCCATTCGCGCTCGTACCCTGTCTGTACCAACCTTCCGCGCGCCCTGCCGAGCACATTAGGCCAATGATTTTCGTTATAGGATTCGTAATCGCGCTAGGAGTGGGCCTCACCGGAATCGGTGGCGGGAGCTTTACAGTTCCCGCGCTCGTGCTGATCGCGGGGGTGCCTGCTAATGCGGCTGTTGGAACGGCATTCGTATTTGCCGCAGGATTACGATTAATCGCGGCGCCTTTTTACCTTTTCGAGAAAAATGTTCATAAAGGATATCTGCGTCTTCTATTGCAGGGTGCAATTCCTGGCCTGCTCATCGGCACAATCGTCCTTCAATTCCTAAGCAAGAAGAGCAGCCCCGCGGTGATCATTATTCTCGGGATCGTACTTACGGCGTCCGCCGCAATTTCCTTCACAAAGCGAATGCAAAACCGGGAATTCGCTCGAAAAAATTCTCGCTGGCTAGCATGGCTCGCTTTTCCGATTGGGGTGGAAGCCGGGTTTTCATCGGCTGGAGCGGGCGTGCTGGGGACAACGTTGCTGATGAACTATTCAGAAATGCCGCCCTCTCAGGTAGTAGGCACGGACATTCTGTTCGGGCTCGTACTGGCAGTGCTCGGGAGCGCGTTCCATTGGAAATTCGGCGCCATTAGCGCTTCGATTCTTTGGCAACTTCTTATCGGTGGAATTCCGGGCGTGCTTCTGGGATGCGCCTTCGCCCGAAAAGTACCGGCACGGAGTCTGAGAGTGGCGATCGCGCTGATCGCACTTCTGGCAGGCTTACAGCTGGTGTGGGATGGAGTGCGCACCTTGCGGGCCAGTCACGCGGAACAGTCCGCGCTCATGGGGAGCGATCAGTAGCAGAAATATCATGAACCTGATGAGCTCCTTGAGGTGTTACGCTCAGCAACGCTGTCGCGCGATGCCCCGTAGAAACCGTTCCGTTATGCACGCTCCAATGCTGCCGTAGCGGAACTCTTGGCTGGCCTCGATAAATATTTGTACCGGTGCCCCTGGTCGACCAGCGGTTTCTCGAAGTAAGTCCACGACAACTTTGCCAGCACGATCACCAGAATTCCCGCGATGAGCGTCAAGCCAACACTGTATGCATCGGTCAGAGTCGGCCAGGTCTTCCCGCCGAGGCCGTAGATCAGTCCCAATATTGGGTAATTGAATAGATAAAGACCGTAGGCAATCAACCCTAAGTTCATGAGCGGACGCAGCGTGAACAAACGGCTGACGAATCCTTCCTGAGTGACCACGACAATCAAGATGGAAACAAAGAACAGCGCGATCCAGGTGTAACCGAACGAAATAATCCCAAACGATTTCGTATCCCAATGCAGCCGCATCATTTCTAAGACCCCCAAACCCAATAGCCCGCAGGCTGCGCCGACCGCGTTCTTGTGTGCCAGCAACCACGCCCAACATCTTGAGTTTCGCACCGCCCAGGCGGCGAAGACTCCCAGGAACAGCGAGTCCATGCGGCAGGGTGCCAACACGTACGCCGCGATTTCTGTCCGCGACGGGTCGAGGCCGAACCACATCGCAACTCGAATGAGCGAAGCCAACAACACGCCTGCGGCGAGCAAAAACGGCAACGATTTCCGGCTGACGTTTCGGACGATAAAAGGCAGAGTTAAGTAGAATTGCTCCTCAATCGCCAGCGACCACGTGGATGCAAGTTCCCGGGGACTGATGTTATTAAGTCCCACCATCCAAAAATTCTGCCCGAATGTTAAATACGCGTACCACGGCACGCGCCCGTCAAACAACCACGCGTGCGTGCCCAAACGCAGATGAAAAACGAACAGGCTGAACAAACACAGCGCTGCATACAGTGGCAAAATTCGGTAAAACCGCCGGATGTAGAACACCGAGTAATAGTTTTGCGACCCCTCGACATCAAGCAGGGTGCCGCCTATCAGAAATCCAGAAAGCACGAAAAATAAATCGACTCCGGCCCATCCAAACCGCAGCGCGGTGAGCAGCTTCCCGTTTAGAATATAAAAGCCTTCCAAACCGAATCCGTGATAAAGCAGGATCATGAGGATGGCCAAACCCCGGATGCCGTCCAACGCCGGAATGCGTTGACGGAATTCTGCAGTAAACTTTCCCGTGAGATCGCCCGACAGTTCGGTTTTCATGGGTTGGCGGCACCCTGTTGGTGCATAATTTTTTGCAATCAGCACAGGGGGTGTGGGGTGAGGCGGAATAGGCGCCGATCGTAACAGGCACGACACTAGCACATTATGTAAGCGGCCACCCAATGTTAATCAAACTGGTGTTCAACTGTTCAGTAATCAAGAAGGCTGTGCGCCGATGATTGTAGTCAAAGGCGGCGAAGACGGTGGGCCGTCTTGCGTGACGGATTTGCTGCGGTTCCAGCAGTGCTGTGCAATCGTGTTTCGTTTGGTTAGGAGGAGGTTTTGCGGGCGGGCGCCTTGCCAGTAGTCGAACCGATTTCGACCTGTTGACGAGGTGCCCGGCCAGCGGCGTGCCATCTCCGCCGACGCCGGCGCGTATACTCAGTTCTCAAAGACCAAAGCCCGGGGAACATCCGCCAACGCAAGACTTCGCGCGACGCTGAATCAGGGTGCAGGACTCCCGCTCGGCGCAGACAGGTTCACGCTTGCATCATCAAGCACCAAGACCCAGTCGCTGGAGTTAGGAGCGGTGAAATTGTGGGTTCCGCTACTGGGGAACGTCCCGGCGTTGGTTGCGACGCCAGTGGACGGGTTGTACCACCATGCTTGAACTGTGCTGGTGGAACTGGTGATTTGGCTCATCGCCACCGTGATGGTGGTAGCGTTCCCGTTGGGAATGTACGCGATTATGGTTTGCCCGTCGCTGGTTCGTGCGGCGGTTGTTGCCGTGAGCCCTGATCCATATCCGGCCGTGACAACCGTGTGATTGATATCTGGCACCAGTAGCCAATGTTCCCGGCTGCTGAAGAGGCGCCCTTGGTACTCCTGCGAAAGCGATCCTGCTGAGCCAAGCTGACTCTGCCAACTCGGGCTCCCACTCGTGCAGCAGGGGCTGCCGTTCGGGGAATCGAAACTCCAGATCGCGCCATTGCCGAACATTCGTCCGACGTAGCAGCCGGACAGAATCTCGGTGTACTGCTCGTAGCGGACATTCAGCTCCGTCATCGAGTTTTCCAGCTCGTAGAAATTCTCACCGCACAACGGCGGCAGGGATGGACTCTGAGTGTAAGCATTCTGAGCTGCGCCTACGGTGGTGGTCAGTTGCGGGTAAGCCCAATTGAGCGTGAGCCATGAAGGCACCGCAAGAGATTGCGCCTGATACGCCTGGACGCTGTTGTCGCCATTGGTCGCGCATTTCTCGCAGGCTTCGAGCGTGATCAAATGGTTCGGGTCCGCGGCCGCGATAGCGGCTCCTACGTCATTCAGCCTTTTGTAAAGACCCGATGTCGAGGGCAGCGAATCACCGCCGAGGAGCCACACGATATTCGTATAGCCCGAATAACGTTGACCGAGGAATGTTCCGTACGCCGACATCGTCGCATCCGACGCGTTGAGCACGCTGCTTAGGTAACCCTGTTCGGAACCGTTGCCGGGAAAGAAGGGATTCAAGAAAACGGTTATGCCCAAGGTCTGCGCTTGGGAAACCACGGAATCCAAGTTCGCCCAGTAATTTGCGTCCTCGTTGGTGAAGTCCGCTCCGTCAAAAGGTGAGTAGCCGTAAAAGCTCTTGGGTGGATTGCTGGAGAAGCCGCTTCCGGCTGGTCCATCAGCGGCGGCTACCCAAATGGCGTTGAAACCCCGGCTGGCTCGGTCGTTGAGGTACGTTGATACATCCGAACTATCGAGTTCAACCGCCAGGTCAAAAGCATCGTCGCCGACCACGAATACGGGCTTCCCGGTGATTGTATTCACCAGGTATTTTCGATTCGAGCTGAGAGCCATCATCTGGCCCTGCCCGCTGCCGACTGTCAACGTGAGGCTGGCGGTCTGGGTGCGGATGGGGTTGCTTGAATCGCTGACTTCGAACGTCAGAGTATTGGTCACTGCTTGCGTCGGCGTGCCGGTGATGGCACCCGAGGAAGCGTTCAGGGACAGACCTGCCGGCAGTGTGCCGCTGATGAGAGTCCACGTGTAAGGTGCAGTTCCGCCGCTTGCAGTCAAGGTAGTGCTATAGGCCGAACCGATGCGTCCGCTGGGTAGCGCAGTAGTGAGAAATACGAGAGCTGGCAAGTTAACGGTGAGCGTCAGCGTGGATTTGCCTGCGCCGGTTGCGTTGGCCGCACTCAAGCTTGCGGTGGAAGTACCAATGACTGTTGGTGTTCCGGAGATCATTCCCGACCCGGTGTTCACCGACAATCCTGCCGGCAAACCCGTCGCCGCGTAGTTGGTCGGCGCATTCGTGGCAGTGATTTGATACGAGAACCCGCCTCCCATCATCCCGCTTGCGGTCGTCGGGCTGGTGATCACAGGTGCGGCACCGACTTCGGCGGGAACCGAAGTAGCAGGTTTCAGCGCCAGCATCTGCATCGTCCAGCCACTGGTTGCCGATCCAGTCGCCGCATAGCTGCCCGGGTTGCCTGCCATCTCGTCCTCGATGAGATTGCCATTGAACGTCGAGCGGCCAGTGAAGCCAGAACCAGCCGAGCAAACCGAGTCGCCGATGCAGAATCCATAGATAACATCACCGGCATAGTTCGTGGTGGCGTTGCCGCTGGAAACCGCGCCGGCGCTGCCCGAAGCGCTCGCTTGAGCGTCGATGGGGTTGGTCAGATCGAAGCCGGAATATTCAGCCAGATAAAGTTCCAACCAACTGGAACTCGCGGTTAATTTCACAGTGACGGTATCCGCGCCGCCCTTAATGTTCTTCGCGTAGTACACCCGGCTGCGCACGCCCCCCGGAGAAGTCAATTGATTTCCGGCCGCGGTAAAGACATTCCCTTGGGAGTCGGTGACGGAGGACGGAGTCGCGGCCGTACTGTAATCGAAGGCAACCAGGATGAGGTCGCCCGCGTTTGTGTTCGCGGAGAAAGCGAGAGACAAGGTACTCGGAGAACCACTAGCAGCATTACTGGCTGCTTGCACGAACGGTCCTGAAGCAGCGGATGCGATCGTCAAAGTTAGAATGGCGTTACCCGTTCCACCGGAATTGGTCGCGCTCACGCTTACCGTCGAAGTCCCGGCTGTGGTTGGCGTCCCGGAGATCAATCCTGTCGCGGTGTTTACTGACAATCCTGCCGGGAGACCTGCCGCTACATAACTAGCCGGTATATTGGAAGCAACGATCTGATAGGAGAACGCGCTTCCGGCCGTCCCGCTTGCACTGTTCGCGCTCGTGATCGCTGGAGTTGCCGGCGGGTCCGGGTTGATGGTAAGCGTCAAGCTAGCGTTGCCCGTGCCGCTGCCGTTGGTTGCGCTCAAAGCCACCGTTGATGTCGCCGAAGTCGTCGGTGTTCCGGAGATCAATCCCGTCCCCGTGTTCACTGACAGACCTGCCGGCAAACCCGCCGCTGCGTAACTGATCGGAGTATTCGTCGCTGTGATCTGATAGGAGAAAGCGCTTTCCACCGTCCCGCTTGCCGACGTTGCGCCCGTAATCGCCGGAGCCGGAGTTGCCGCTGCGTGGATGGTCAACGTCAACGTGGCGTTGCCCGTGCCGCTGCCGTTGGTTGCGCTCAAAGTTACCGTGTCTGTCGCTGCGGATGTTGGGGTTCCGGAGATCAATCCTGTCGCGGTGTTCACTGAAAGACCGCCGGGCAAACCCGTCGCCGCATAACTGGTCGGCGTATTCGTCGCAGCGACCTGATAGGAGAACGCGCTTCCCACCGTCCCGCTCGCCGTCGTCGTGCTTGTGATCGCAGGCGCCCCACCCACAACAGAGGAAGCAGGTTTGAGCGCCACCATCTGCATCGTCCAGCCGTTCGTCGCCGCGCCAGTCGCCGCATAATTGCCTGGGTTGCCAGACAGCTGGTCCTCAATAAGTTTATTATTGAAAGTCGAGCGAACATTGAAGCCGGAACCGGCGCTGCAAATACCCCCGTCCTCGGTGGCGCAGTATCCGTAGATCACGTCACCGGCATACTTCGTCGCGGCGCTCCCGCTGGAAACACTGCCGGCGCTGCCCGTGGCACCCACTTGAGTATCAATGGGATTGACCAGATCAATGCCGGAATATTCGGTAAGAAAAACCTCAATCCAAGCGGAGTTAGCGGTCAGGTTAACCGTCACGGTATCCGGACCACCCTTAATGCTCTTCGCATAGTAAACGCGGCTGCGAAT
>Ga0209221_1000093_pt1 | contig 53128 bp, 47 predicted proteins | sample BlaSpr_A8_Ref_O2_FD_187989 | JGI IMG/M metagenome (GOLD analysis project Ga0209221, IMG submission 187989) | Forest soil microbial communities from Thunder Bay, Ontario, Canada - Black Spruce, Ontario site 2_A8_Ref_O2 (SPAdes) (version 2) | ecosystem: Environmental > Terrestrial > Soil > Boreal...
TGGTGCAATTAGCCATGGAGGCGCTGCCGCTGCCGTTCCGCGAAATTCTGTTGCTTTGCGAAGTAGAGGAAATGTCATATCAGGAGATTTCGGAGGCATTAGCCATTCCGATCGGCACCGTCATGTCGCGACTGTCTCGTGCGCGGAAAGCTCTGCGCGGCGCTTTGCAAACCAGGATGACGGGAGGCCGGCGTGGCATGTGAAACCTGGCGTGCAAATCTAGACCGTTATCTAGATGGAGAGCTTGCGCCTGCGGACGCTGCGGACTTCAGCGCGCATCTTCGAAGTTGCGCCGACTGTACGGGCGAGATTTTGCAGACGGTGCAGATCAGGCGCCTCGTGCATTCGGCGGGAAAGCGCTACACGCCAAGCGCGGAGTTTCGCAACAAGATCGGCAAGCAATTTGCTTCGAAACCTCGCCGCGCGCGCTTCAGCAAGTGGAGTATTGTTTTCGTGCCTGCTTTGGTGTTGCTGGCAGCCGCGTTGCTTTTGAGCTCCTACTTTGATCGTCAGCAGAAGGCGGAGCAGGAGATCTTCAGCGAACTCGCGGACCTGCATGTGGCGACTCTCGCCAGTTCCACGCCGGTGGATGTTCTTTCTTCCGACCGGCACACAGTGAAACCATGGTTTCAGGGCAAAATTCCGTTCACATTTAATTTGCCGGAGTTGGCGGGAACGGAGTTCAGTCTGCTGGGCGGACGCGTTTTCTATCTTCACCAAACGCCCGGCGCACACCTGATTTACCAAGTGCGAAAGCATGAGATTTCGGTCTTTATTTTGCCGGACAGCGCCGGGACTCTCAAAAGCTTGACGGAAGGTACAGCGAGCGTCTTGACGTTCAATACGGATACGTGGACGGAGAACGGGCTGCGCTATTTTGTCGTAGGAGATGCCAATGCCGGCGATCTGCGGGCGCTGGCTAAGCTGCTACAAGGTGCGGGATAGAAAAGGTGCTCGGGACGCAATCATTTGCTTCCTCGATACAAACCTGCGATGCCGAAAGTGTAGGGAGTCCAACTGGCTTCGCGGAAACCGGCGCGGCGCATGCGATCGAGCATCTCTTTTGGCTCGGGAAATCTTTCCACTGAATTAGGCAGATAGGAATAGGGCCCTTTCACGCCGGAGACCATCGTCCCAACCCGCGGTAAGACTTGTTTGAAATAAATGCGGTAGAGGCTGCCCATCAGACCTTTGGGCTCGCTGAAATCGAGGATGCCGCACTGGCCAGCAGGCTTTAGCACGCGGACGATTTCGCGCAGGCCAGCGTCGTAATCGGCCAGATTGCGGAAGCCGAAGGCTGAGGTCACAAGGTCGAAGTGGTGATCGGGAAAGGGCAGGCTGAGTGCATCCGCTTCGATCCATCGCGGAGTTGGCTTCTTTTCCAGCGCACGTTGGATGGATTTTGCGCCGGCGCGCTGAAGCATGGCGTGAGAGAAATCCGCACCGACGATCTGCGGTCGAGGTTTTCTGGCTTGATTCTGTAGGGCGAACGTCATATCGCCGGTTCCACAGCAGAGATCGAGTATTTGCGCATCGCTCGAAGCGAGAACCGGCGCGAAGGTGCGAGCTGTACGCCACCACCACAGGCGATCCACGTTAAACGAGAGCACGTGGTTCAGCAGATCGTAGCGCGGAGCGATGGAGCTGAACATCTCCCGCACCGCGCGACCGGCCGATTGGGGATCGTGCGCGCCTTCCGGAGCGGCTCCGATCACAGGGATGGGTGAGTTGGGCATAGTGAAATCTTAATTGTTGATTGATGATTGATGATTGATGATTAAAAACCTCAACTTACAGTTTTTTAATCGACAATCAGCAATCATCAATCATCGATTCTTTCTTTTCTCTACCCTCTGTGCGACAGGCGAAGAAGTTCCTCGACGGCGCTGAGCACGACTTGATCGGGCACATCGGCGGCGATTTCTACTTTGCCGATTTCGCGGGGAAGGACGAAATGAACCGCGCCACTTTGCGTCTTCTTATCGGCCTGCAAGCGCGCCAGAATCTTACGCGGATTCACCTTCAGTTCGGGCAAAGGACCGAGGCTTAAGACTGCGTCTGCAATGCGGCCAGCGGTAATGCTGTCGGTGCGGCCGACCGAAAGGGAGATGTTGGTGGCGGCGATCAATCCCCAGGCTACAGCTTCGCCGTGAAGCAGGGTCTTATAGCCGGTTTCAACTTCGAGCGCGTGGCCGATAGTGTGGCCGAGATTCAGCACACGGCGCAAGCCGCCTTCTTGTTCGTCGGCGGAAACGATTTCGGCTTTCAGCTTCACACTGGCTGCGATCAGTCCTTCCACTTCGACGGAGTCGCGTTTGAGGATCTGCGCTCGCTTCTGTTCGAAGCGCAGGAAGAGATCGAGATCGCCGATGATGCCGCACTTGAGAGCTTCGTAGAGTCCAGAGCGAAAGGCGCGCTGGGAGAGCGTGTGCAGAACTTCGGGATCGATCAGCACGACGCGCGGATGGTGATAGGTTCCGAGCAGGTTCTTCCCTGCCCCCAGATTTACACCGGTTTTGCCGCCGACGGATGCGTCGACCTGCGCCAAGACCGTGGTTGGAATCTGGACGAGATCGACGCCGCGCATATAGAGTGACGCGAGCAATCCAGTGACGTCGCCGACTACTCCGCCGCCCAGGGCGATGAGAACGGCTTTGCGGTCTGCGCCCAGGCGCACGAGTTTTTCCGCCAAGGTTTCAATCGTAGCTAGTCTTTTGGCTGGTTCGCCGTCTGGCAATTGCAGAACGTGAGGTTTGAATCCGGCTGCGGTGAGCGAACTGAGCAACTTCGCGCCCCAGCGGCGGCGGATTGGAGCCGCCGTGATCACAAAAAGCTTGCTGGACTGGGGCAGCAATTCCGCGAGCAGCGCTCCAGAACGGGTCAGCAGCCCGTTCTCAATCCGGGCCTGATAGGGACGCGGCGGGACGTGTATGGTGACTTGCGCCATAGTCCACCATCATAGCGTATGGAAACTTGTGGGTAGAATATTGAACTGGCCGTGGGGTCAGGTTTTAAAACCGTTAACCATTGAGGACACGAAGGTGAGATTGCCGAGTTGCAGCGGGCAGATATTGACGGGGATTCATTCAGGGCAGGCGCAATGATGCTGGTTAACTACACTCTTGCCATCCCGCCACAGGCCACGATCCGGTTAGAAATTTGACGTAGCACTCCTCGTGCACAGCTTTTCCTTTTTCGTCGGTAGACAGGTCCACCGTGAGATTGACCGGCTCGGAACAAATTGCACAATGTAAAACCGTGATTGTGCAACGTAAAACGGTGAAGGGGTGACCACCCATGCGATCTCCTTTGGACGGTCAGCAGCGGCTTATGTGAAAGTGGATCAGAACGCTCGAATCTACAATCGACCAGTGTCTATAGGAACACCGGCGTTCGTGATTTGTTTCGCGGTTCCCGGAAGTTCGACCAAACTTTGACATCCGTGCAGGGACGCTCAGCCGATCTACCGATAGATTGTCGGGCTGTGACGTGTTTTCAACGATCTACAGGCAGCGATGGGTGTCTAGAGGTCACTTGTGCGCATGTGCGCGGGGTGCACGAAGCAGCCCCGCTAATTTTCCCTCGGCTTGGTGCCGGGATGTACGACCGAGGCCAGTATGGAGATAAGAAGGATGCCGGATACGACGCTGAGCACGGCCAGGGTTGGGACTTTGAGGTAATCCTGGGCGATCATCTTTAATCCCATGAGAACAAGAATGATGGCCAGGCCGCTATGCAGATGGCGGAATGTTTTCAGGAGTTCGGATATTGCAAAGAATAGCGAGCGCAGACCGATGATGGCGAATGCGTTCGCGGTGTAGACGATAAATGCGTTGAGCGTGATCGCCATGACGGCCGGGATTGAATCCATGGCGAAGAGCAGATCAGTAGTTTCAACGACTAGCAGCACGACCAGAAGCGGCGTGGCATAAAAGCCCGGACTTCCCTGCCAGTCTCGCACAAAGAATTTGCTCCCTGAGTAACCGGTTGTGACTGGCATGAGCCGGCGCAAGGCCCTTACGATGGGATTCTTTGCTGGGTCGACTTGGTGCTCGCCGATAAAGCCCAGGCGAATTCCGCTGTAGATGAGGAGTGCGCCGAGACCGTAGAAAATCCAGTGGAAGTGCTGCACGAGGCCAATGCCGGCTACGATGAGGACGCCGCGCATGAGCAGCGCGCCGAGGATTCCCCAGAACAACACGCGGTACTGGTGCTCGTACGGGACAGCGAAGAAGCGGAAGATTACGAGGAAAAGAAAAAGATTGTCGACGCTCAGCGAGAGTTCGACGAGATATCCGGTAACGAACTCAACTGCGACTTGCCTTCCCTGCCAGAAGAAAATCAGAACGGCAAATGCCATGGCCAGGGAAAACCACATGGCGCAGCGGATGAGGGCATCGCGCGTGCGCCCGGCGCGTCCGTTCTGGACGGCAAAGAAATCCAGCGCGAGTGCGGCGAGCGCGAAGATGTTGAAGAAGACCCAAGGATAGAGCAATGGGCTTACATGCTAAATCAGAATGCAGGATTGTTGAAGGGCGCTTGAGTAGCAACGCGATTCGCCGTCATCAGAAGAGAAAGAGCCGAGCTTCGCTCGGCGGACAGCCCGGGGGCGGCTGTTCCTACATGAGCAACTACGTTTTTGGAGGCAATGTGTCCATCTTGTTGAGGATGCGAATCGTTTCCAGAATTGTAGTGCCTGTGATTTCCAGGCTTTTAGGGCTGAGCTTGTCAACTGTGTCTTGCGGGGTGTGCCAGAAGACGTTGTTGTAGCCGTAGTTGAAGTCGATCAAGTCGGCGCAGGCCACGCCCTTTTGCATGAAAGGAATGTGATCGTCGGTTACCTGGTTGATGGTCGCGAAGAAATGGGATTGATATCCCATGCGGGTCGCGGCCTGATAGACCACTGCTTCCAGCCACGGGGTCGAGTTCAGATCGCGATCGATGTTGAGGTCGGCGTCGCCGATCATATCGGCTAACAAAAACGCTTTGATGTTTTTCAGCGTGCCGTCGCGCTGCCAATTCTGCGCGAGATGGCTGATGCCGTAGAGGCTGTCTTTATCGAAGGGCATTTCCGTTTCCGGTTTCATGGCCTCTTCGGCGTCATCCCAGACCAGCCACACGCTGTAACCGTCGTTCTTTTTGCCGCGCAGCTGGTTGGCGATTTCGAGCAGCAGCGCGCTCGAAGAAGCGCCGTCGTTGGCGCCGATGTAGGAGGTGTTGCGCAGGGGATAATTTGTATCGTAGTGGCTGGCGATGACGATGACACCGTCGCGAGTGCCGGGGAATTTGGCGACGATGTTGCGCACAGGAAACTTACCCTCAGGGGTGTCGGCGGTGAAAACATCGTCGTCTATCGCATCGCCCTTCAGATTGGAAACGATGAAATCCTCCACTTTCCTGTGATTGGCGCTGCCGAGCGGGCGCGGACCGTAGGCGACCATTTCCTTTACATATTGCATGGCGCGAGCCGAGTCAAAGGTGGGCGTAGCGCCTGTGTCAGAGGGGAGGTTGAGATTGGGAAGCTCTTGATTCGCCGGAGCCGCGGCAGGCGGGGTCTGAGATCCAGCTTGAGCGGTATTCTTGCCGTCCTGATCGCAAGCAGCAAGAATCGCGATTAGCAGGAGGAACAAAATTCGAATCGTTGTCTTTTTGCTTGTCATGCTTATCTTTTTCTCATTGCTTCTCTACTTCTCATCGCTTCTGACTGAAAGTCCTTCGCGGCGAAATCGACTCCTGCGAAATTATGCGCCGAGTTTTTCCTTCCGGGCCAGGCGTTGCTTGGGATGCACAAAGTAGGCGATTGCGATGCTCACGACATACAGCCCGATCATGGGAGCGGCAAAGATGCACATATTCAGAACGTCTGGCGTGGGCGTGACGATGGCAGCGATAATGAAGATAATCAAAATCGCGTAGCGGAAGTTCTTCCACATGAAGCCCGCGGTGATGATGCCCATCAATGCGAGGAAGAAGATCAGAATCGGCATTTCGAAGATGAGGCCCATGCCCAGGATGATGCTCAGAAACAGCGAAGTATATTCGCCGATAGTGATCATGGGCTGGAACTGGCGGCCGAAATGAATGAGAAAGCCCAGCGCCTGGGGATAGACAATTTTGAAGCCGAAATATCCTCCCGCGCTGAATAGGAAAATGGTTGAGACCATGAAGGGCACGACGTAGCGTTTTTCATTGCGATAGAGGCCGGGTGAGATGAACATCCAGACCTGATAAAGAACGAATGGCGAGGTCAGAAAGAGTCCGGCCAGCGCTGCGATCTTGAGATAGAGATTGAAGGGCTCGGTGGGATTGAGATAGACGAGCTTCTCCGACATGCCGTTATCTTTAAGCGCCTTCATGATGGGGCGCTGCATCACTTCGTAGATCTTGTCGACCTTCCACCAGCAGGCGCAAAATCCCACGCCGACGGCGGCGATGGAATAGACGAGCCTGGTGCGCAGTTCCTCGAGGTGATCGAGGAAGCCCATGGTGGGCATGTCAGGCTTCGATTCCTCGGCGGTGGCCGCGGTCCGGCTTTCAAACATGCGAGTCCTGCGTGGCCGGGGCAGGCTCGTTTTCAGGGATGGATGCGGAAGGTAGTGCCGGAGGAACCTCGGAATTCTCAGCGATAACGTTGGCCTCGGCTAAGTTGGTCATGGCTACGCCGCTGCCGGCAAGTGTGGCCTCGGCGGGCGCGGCTAAGGACAAAGACGCGCCGGTTTCCTGCGGTAGAGCTTCGCTTGCGGCGGGGTTCAGGCTCAGGCTGGCGACGGCACCTTTGGGCGGGCCCGTGGCAGAGAGGAGTTCCTGCTTCTTCTGAGTTTCTTTCTGCGTTTCCAGATGGTTGATCTCGGTTTCGATCTGCGATTTGAATTCGTTGGAAGCGCGGCGCAGTTCGGCGAGAAGCTTACCTGCCTGGCGAGCGATTTCCGGCAGCTTCTTGGGCCCAAAGACGACCAGGGCCAGAATGAACAAGAAGATTGTTTCGGAAAAGCTCACCGGTTCATCATAACTGCGGAAGGTAAAGTGCGGCAATGCCGGGAAATGTGTGATGCCCTTGGTAACTATCGGGGCTCCGGCGCATCTAACCGGAGTGGTATACTGCGTGTATTTAGCGCTGTAGCTGGGGAAAGTTCAACATCCCTCAATCGAAGGAAATATTCAAGATGGCAAGTAGTTCTCGCCGGTCTGATTTACGCCGATCTAGTTCTCGCCGATCGCTCTTTCTAGTGGCTTTTTTTCTGCTAGCCTGCGGGTTCCTGGGCATTCTTTTTGCCCAGCACACCGGCGAGCAGTCGGATTCGCTCTCCAGCGACTCTGACGTTAAGCAGAGCCTTAAGCAGTTCACCGACGTTTACGCCACGATTGAGGATAACTACGCGGAGCCGGTGAATCCCGACAAGGCGATCTACAACGGCGCGATTCCGGGCATGCTGCACGCGCTCGACCCGCACTCGAACTTTTTCGATCCTAAATCCTATGCCCTGATGCGCGAAGACCAGCGCGGCAAGTACTACGGCGTGGGCATGACGGTGGGGCCGCGGAACAACAAAGTGATCGTCATTTTTCCATTCACTGGGACGCCGGCTTATAAGGCGGGCATTCATCCGGGTGACGTGATTATTGGGGTGGATGGCAAGTCCACCGAAAACATGAGCACCGGCGATGTGGCCGATCTGCTCAAAGGGCCGAAGGGCACGACGGTTCACATCAGCATCTCGCGCGAGGGCGTGGAGAAGCCGATGGAGTTCACCCTGATCCGCGACGAGATTCCGCGCTACAGCGTAGATGTGCACTTCATGATTAAGCCCGGCATTGGATACCTGCACGTGACCGGGTTTAACGAGACCACGGAAGAAGAGGTTTCAAAAGCACTGGATGAGATGGGTCCCGATCTCAAGGGACTGATTTTGGATCTGCGCGGAAACCCAGGCGGCTTATTGAGTGAGGGAGTAGGAGTGGCCGATAAGTTCCTGAAGAAAGGCCAGCTCATCGTCTCGCATCATGGCCGCGCCTCAGCGGAGAAGCGTTATGTAGCACAGCATGGCAATGGCGGAAGAGATTATCCGTTGGTCGTGCTGGTGAACCGGCTGACGGCTTCGGCGGCGGAGATTGTTTCGGGAGCGATTCAGGATCATGACCGCGGCCTGATTGCAGGCGAAGTGACGTTTGGTAAGGGATTGGTTCAGACGGTATATCCCTTGTCTGAAAATACCGGATTGGCGCTAACCACGGCGCACTACTACACGCCCAGTGGGCGGCTGATCCAGCGGGATTACAGCAACATTTCGCTCTACGACTATTACTACAATCGCGATTCGGAATCGGGCAGCAACGCCAACCGCGAAGTGAAGCTGACGGACAGCGGGCGGACGGTTTACGGCGGCGGCGGCATCAGCCCCGACGTGGTGATTCCTCCGGTGAAGGGCAACCACTTCCAGGACACGCTGTTGCAGCATTATGCCTTCTTTAACTTTGCCAAGGTTTATGTAGTAAATCATCATCCGACTAAGAGTTTCGAAGTGGATGACGCCACGCTGCAGGAGTTCCGTAAATCGCTCGACGAGGCTAGCATTCCTTATACGCAGGCCGATTTTGTGGACAACAACGAATGGCTGCGAGCCAATATCAAGGCGGAGATTTTCGTCGATGCGTTTGGTCAGGACGAGGGCTTGAAGGTGAGGACGGAAGCCGACCCTGAGGTGCAGAAGGCTCTGGAATTGCTTCCGCAAGCGAAGGCTCTGGTGGATAACGCCAGGAAGATTGTGGCGGAACACAATAACAATGGAGCGTTCAATCGGTAGCGTTCGAAGAACGTCTAATCGAGAGCGCTTAATCGAGAACTGGATTGCTCTTGAATTCTTAAGGCCCGGGACCAAACGTCCGGGCCTTTTGTTTGGCTGGTGGTTATATTGACTTCGCTATCCTGCTATGTGAGAATCCGCGTCAGAGTGGCCCGAGGCCCGATTGCCGGACCTTGGAAGGGGCTTTTTATCGGAGCGGATTTTATTGGGAAAGCAGTGCTGGGTGGAATGAAGGGTATGGGGCAAGTGCGGGGTAGGAATCGTGACGGCCGGGCTTTCGGGCCGGAGCCGGTTTGAATCCGGTTGCGCTTGGCCTGGCTCTGGCCCTGGCATTGATTGCAGGATATTCGGACTGGCGCTTCCGCCGCATTCCGAACTGGCTGACGGTCTCGGGATTGATTGCGGGAATCGCGGCGAATGCAATAGTGGGCCGCTGGGGCGGGTTGAAGACTTCCTTGCTGGGAGCGGGATTGGGGCTGCTGCTTCTGTTGCCCTTTGTTCTATTGCGCAGCCTGGGGGCGGGCGATTGGAAGCTGGCGGGCGCCCTGGGCGCGTGCGTGGGACCGGCGGTATTGGCGGACCTGCTGATGGGATCGATCTTTGTGGCGGGAATCATGGCAGTCGCGCTGGTGATTTATAAACGGCGGACGCTGGAGACGCTACGGAATATTGGTCGAATGCTGGGGGCGATTTTTACGCTCCACATGCCGGGGCCTGAGGTCTCGCTGGATAATCCGCAGGCTCTGAAGGTGCCCTATGGGGTGGCACTGGCGCTGACGACGGTATTGTTTTGCGGGGTTTGGGCGTGGAAGATAAAGTGGGGAAGGTAGAGATGCAGAGGTTGGACGCAAACGGAACGGCGCGCTGGCGTGGCTTGGCGCGAGAGACACATGGTCAGGAGATTGCCGAAACTGCCGTGGTCTTGCCGTTGCTTTTCCTTGTGCTGATTGGCATCTTTTGGTTTGGGCAAGCATTTCGCATCTATGGCACGCTGACCCAGGCGGCAAGAGCGGGGGCTCGTGCCGCGGTCGCTCCAGCATGCGCCACTTGTGGTGCCGCCACCAATACGCCTACGCAAAATGCCGTCAACGCGGTCACGAATTCCATGTCGGCCGCTCATTTGAATACCGCACAGCTCAAGCCGTGGGGAACAGGTTGGAATCCGCCCACGCTCTGCTCCTGCGGGAGCACGGATTCTGCCTGCGACGGCGGTGCTCCAGTGCAATGTGACACCAGCGTCGCAGGCAATAATGTTTGCGTGAAACCCAACGTGCAGCTCTCCTACACAACGGTGTTAAATGGGGCCGGCGTTTGTGGCACTTCCGTCAGCATGGGCTACAAGTATCCGGCTTCTTTCACCCTGCCTTGCTGGCCGCAGCCTTGCACGTCGCTTGACCTGAGCCAGATGACCTTGACCGGAGAGGCTGAATTAAGGCTGGAGACGCAATGAAGGAGGCTTTACATCCGAGGCCTGGCTCCCGATGGCTGCGGCGGACGCTGACCGAGGAACGCGCTGCCCAGATTGTAGAGTTTGCGGTTTCGCTTCCCTTGCTACTGCTATTCCTGGTGGGAATTTTCGATTTCAGCGGAGCCATTTCGCTCAAGCAAAAACTCACCAACGCGGCGCGGGACGGGGCGCGGGTGGCTGCGGCCGACCCAGCGACCGATCTTGGCTCTCCATCTACAACCGTTCCGGTTTCGATCAGCGATGCGTATCAGACGGTCGATAATGATTTGCTTTCCGCGAAGGTCAACGACTGTGGTATGACGGGAACTACACCCACTCTAGCCACTGGAGTTCTCGCGTGGAAGTCGCCGCCCTTAACAGGTTGCGCGGGTGGGACTGGATTGGTGGTAACGATTCAGCGTGGATGCGTGGCGCTCATCACGGGCACGACCACCGACATGGTGAATACGTGCGTCACTATCCAGTATCCATACCAGTGGACATTCACCAGCGTGTCCGGGTTGCTGGGTGGTTCGTTTATCCCCCCAAGCAAAATTACGACCACTTCTACATCGTTCAATGAAAATTGAAGACCAAGGATTGAGGAAGGCATGCTGGCACCGCTAATTCGAAGGCCGAGACGAGGGGCGGATTCGCGTTCGGGCGAACGGGGCGTGACCCTTGCACTGGTCGCGATAGCAATGTTCAGCATCATTGCCATGGCAGGCCTCTCAATTGATGTGGGCACGCTCTACGAAGCCAACGCCGAGGCCCAGCGCAGCGCAGATGCGGCGGCGCTGGCGGCGGCCAGAGTGCTTTCGTTAACCGGGATTACGGGAGATCCAACGAATTCGACGGGGCTATGGAGCACTGCTTGTGCGGCCGCAACAACTGTGGCTCAGGCAGTAGCCAATCAGGATACGATCGGAGGCGCGGTACCCTCGGCAGTCACCGTCACTTATCTTTCCACCGATGGTACCAATTGCGGTTCCGCGAGTGGCGGGGCTTTCGGAGTGAACCCGATGGTAAAAGTTCAAGTGCAGCAAGCCAGCTTACGGACTTACTTTGCTCGTATCTGGGGACGAACCGCGAACAGTGTGAGCGCGACCGCTACCGCGGAGGCCTTTAATCCTTCGCAAACGGACAGCTTATACGGCACCACGACGCCGGTGCAGCCAAGGTGCGTGAAACCATGGATTGTACCGAATAAAGATCCCGGAAGTACGGCGAATCAATTTGTCAGCACCACAGCAACAACTCAGGGAGCGATTCAACGCGGGAAAATTAGTGTAAGTAACAACGGGGCGGGCGTGATTGGGGAGCAATTCACTCTGTCGGCTGACTGTAACCCGGGCGGACGCTGCGGCACCGGCACGTCGTATACGGCACCGATAGTTACCGGCGGGGCCACGCAGTTTATGCCTGCGCTGGTTAGCGGTACGCCTATGGCGGTGCCTAGTTGTTCTGGAGGGACTGCATTTGAGCAGGCGGTCACCGGTTGTGATCAGACGACGGCTTACCAGTGTGGCGTATTAAGTGCGGTTGCCTCTAACCCTAATGAAGCGGACCTGAATGAACGAAACGTTCCCAGCAACACTTATAGCGACGTGCAATGCTTGACGATTGGGGCTGGCGGCGGCGGGACGCCAGATTCCATTAATACGGGCACATATCCTTATCAAATTACCGCTGGCTCGAGCAATCCCCTGGGCGTGAGTGGGACTCCGATTACCAGCAGCAACTCAATTGTGAGCATCCCGATCTATGACGGAGCGACTCTGTCGGGCAGCAACACGCCTCCCGTCACGATCGTAGGGTTCCTCCAATTGTTCATACAATCTGTTACCCCGGCGGGCCAGATGACGGTGACGGTGTTAAATGTGGCTGGCTGCGGGAATGCCGTTCCTAACGGAACCCAGCCGATCTACGGCAGTTCTCCCGTGCCGATCCGCTTAATCACGCCGCAGTAAATCGCAATCAACAGAACTCCCTCGCGGTGGTGGGAGTTGCCGCGTCGGGAAGAGAAGGCGTCGAACTGCGCTCGATGGACAGCCGGGGGCGGCTGTCCCTACATAAACATCTTCCTGGCTCAATTTGGGACGTTGTTCGGAGCGCTGCCTTCGGCGTTTATCGGGTCGACGGCTGGGTCAGGATTTTGCGGGGGTGGTTGAATTCGCTCCTGCTCGGCCTGGTCCACGGGTTGCACGGGGGGCATCTGTTGCAAGGGGTGGATGGCGGGATTGGGAGCGTCCGGACGGGTGCTTAGAATGACGCGGTCGAGAATGGCGGGATCGTTGGCGGAACTTAGAATCAGGAAATTAAATCTCGATCCGTTCAGCAAGTGGGAGAGCACTTCCGGCGCGGGGGCGGGGCCGAGATCGGCGACCACCTGCTCCTGCTCTGCGCCGGCGGGAATGGGAATTTGAGCGCCGGTGCGCTGATGAATCGCCGAGAGCACTTCCGACAGGCTGGCTTTATTGGATTTCACCGTGAGCTGCCCGTTCTGGAATGTCACCACCAACGGCAGAGGCGGCGGGGGCGTGATCTTATACGACTGCACCGAAGGCTGCACCGGGTAGTTGGTGGTGACCAGTTTCGCACCGGAAGCCGAAGGAGTGAATGTCGCTAGCTGCGCGGCCGTTGTACCAACCTTTGTGCTAAGCCCAGTGCCCAGCTTAATGAGCACAGTTCTGGCGGAAGGAAAAATCTGATAAGGCTGGGGACCGTCCAAATCAAAAACCACGCGCGTAACCGGCGGCTTGGAGGAATAGAGCGCGACCCGCACGCTCTTGACGCCGGCACGATTCAGGCTCTGGTTGCGGAGTTGGGCGGCGGGAGCGGCATTGGGGAAATCAACCACCAAGCGATCTGGATTGGCTAAGATCTGGGCTTGTGGAACCACCCGGTCGGCGCCAGCAACTTCAATCTCAATTTCCACGGGAGCGCGAGTGCCCAGCACCTGCACGCTCTTCACCGAAGATACGGCTTGCGCAGCGACGGTTGGGCTCATGGCCAGACAGGTTGCGGGAGTGAGAACGAAAAAGCGTAGAAGTAAAGCGCGTACAAGTCGGGGGGAGCGATGCATAAGAATCCTTCGATTGTGTGGACTTAAAGCGATTCTAGCAGCGCGTTCCGCACGAGAGTGACTCAAGAGTGACTCAAAGGTGCTGCTACTTTGGGTTCCTGGGGCGATGCGGGTCAAGGCGGGAACCAACGCAGGAGAGTTCGTGGCAGGGGTACAACTTGCGGCCGTCGGAATACCGTGGCTGGAAAGTAAGGAGTCGAGCTGCGCTCGAGGGACAGCCGAGGGCGGCGGTTCCTGTATAGACACTCTGGAGAATCGCACCACTGGGCTTACAAGCTAAAACCGTTGAGCCACGCCTGCGTTCTGAACCATTTTTCGGCGCGCCTGCCAGCCGATGAACAGCAGGCCGGAGGCAAACAACACCCAGGTCCCAGGCTCCGGGACGACGCCGGGCCCTCCGCCGCAGCCAGGTGTCTTCTTGCCCTTGCCAGGACCTTCGTCGCCGACGCAACATCCGGAATCGCCGCTTCCCTTCTTCCGGTTGGGTCCGCAGAGCGCGCTCGGTAATGGGGGAGGCGAAAGCGGAACCCAGCCGCCGCCGCCAACTGGATCGTAAAGGCTTAAGGGACCCACATTGTTCAGGCCATTTGGATGGCTCAGCAGGGCCGACTCGAATGGAACCCCAGGAGATTGCATCGCGCTACCGCTGGGCATTCGAATAGGTTGATCGAAGGCCATGGCGGGAGGTTCGACCGCAGCCTCCACACCAGTCCGCGGACCGTTTTCAACCCGATTGCCGCAGCGGGCCCGCGCCCAGATCTTGCCATCGGTGATAAGTTTTTCGCCTTTGTGCAGAGTCACGCTGTGATGCATCCAGTAGACGTGATTGCCGATGCGGTAGGACATGTATACCGTGCTGGATAAGGCCGCGCGCACCACCCGCGCATGGTCATAGTCGAAGCCTGCGTAGTGGGTGGCGACAATAGGATCATGTTCCGCGACCCACTTCAATTCCTTGGCATCCTCGATGCCGCCGGGGATGAGCGAATATGGGTACACCGGGCGCTCGGGAGATGGAGCAGCTTGCGAGACCAATTTGTTAAGCGTAAGGAGGCGCTCACGGCTTAACTCCGCTTGCTCGAACGTGGCCGGCAAAGACCGGCGGGCGCGAAATAAAGAGGGGGTCAGATATTTCAGAGTAATTGCTGATACACCGAGCGTAAAGAAGACCAGCAGAGCCACAGCACCGCGGCGGATCATACGGTTGCGGCGATGACGACGGCTGCGCCGCTTTTTCCCGGGTTTGTTCCCCTGCACCGAATCGCTCAAGAACAGCTCCTACTGCACATGACTAGCCTGGGATGCAGATTTCGACACTCCACCGAGGTTAGATAGGCAGTTTAAGTTCCATCGCTTGGCGGGGGATCCAAACAATCTAAACGAGATCGACGACATCTTGGCGACTATGGTAGCAGAGACCGCAAGGGTTTGCGCAATAGATGTCTCACCTTGCACTAATGACTTTCCTGAGTCAGGCTGTGCAAAACTTCGTCAAGACCATAGGAAATGCGGGCTCTCGGCCTGTATCTGGAATATTGAAACTTTGCCGCTGCTCCGGACGTAACAATCTTTGACTGATTTGTGCTTTGATTCCTGCCTTTATCGATTTGCACCCAAAAGGTTTGTACCTGGACTTGGATCGTGCCCAATATTGGTTGCGGAAGGCAGAGTTCAATCCACGCAGGGGTACAATAGCTCCCGGTTTGCGATGAGGTATGAGAGAAGGTCAGTCGGAGTCCGATAAACATTTCTGCAATTGGAGGTGGATGTGGCACTCACGATTCAGGGTCTTTCGAAGACCTATCCCAATGGAGTGAAGGCGCTGAAGAACCTTTCGCTCACGATCGGCAACAGCATGTTTGGACTGGTAGGGCCGAACGGTGCGGGGAAGAGTTCGTTGATGCGTACCATTGCCACGCTGCAGGATCCAGACTCGGGCAGCATCCACCTCGACGGGATCGACGTGTTGCGCCAAAAAGATGAGGTGCGCCGGATTCTGGGCTACTTGCCACAGGAGTTTGGAGTCTATCCCAAGCTATCGGCGCTCGACATGCTTCATCATCTGGCCATCATGAAAGGGATTTCGTCGAGGGCAGAGCGCAAGGAGATCGTGGATCTACTGTTGCAGCAGACCAATCTCTGGGAGGTTCGCAAGAAGGCGCTCTCGACCTACTCCGGCGGGATGAAGCAGCGATTTGGCATTGCACAGGCTTTGCTGGGCAATCCCCGGCTCATCATCGTCGACGAACCTACGGCGGGTCTCGATCCCGCGGAGCGCAACCGCTTTCTGAACCTGCTGTCATCGCTGGGCAGCGACCGCACTGTAATTCTATCGACCCATATTGTGGATGACGTGCGGCAACTGTGTCCCCGCATGGCGATCATCGCTTCGGGAGAATTGCTTCTGGAGGGAGCTCCGAATGAGGCTATAGCCGGACTTCGCGGGAAGGTCTGGAAGAAGGTGGCCACGACGGCTGATGAGTTGCAAAAGATAGGAAGCCAGCTTCATGTGATTTCGACGCACCTGGTTGGCGGCCAGCAGGAGATTCGCGTCTACGCGGATGCCTCGCCGGGGGATGGTTTCTCGCCTGTGGATTCCGATCTTGAGGATGTGTATTTCGTGAACCTTTCGCGGCAAGCGAAGGGCGCGCTACCGAATTAGCGTCTTCACCTGTAGAGGATTTCGCCATGCGGCTTTTCTGGGAATTTTTCAGCTTCGAGCTTAAGTTCAGATTCAAGAGTCTTTCCACTTACGTCTACTTTCTGCTGTGGCTGACGTACTCGTTTTTGAGTGTCGCTTCGGAAAGCTTCGGACCGGTCGGGGCCAGCAACGGGAGAGTGCTGCTCAATTCGCCCTATGCCAATACCTTCAACGATATCGGCGCGGCCTTGTTTGGCATTATCGTGATCGCGGCCATCTTTGGAACCTCGATCCTGCGCGACTTTCAACGAGACACGTACCAGATCCTTTTCACCAAGCCGATCACCAAATTTGCCTATCTTGGCGGACGCTGGGCCGGGTCTTACGTGGCCACGCTGTTCGCCTTCTCCGGACTGATGCTAGGCACGTTTCTGGGAACATTCGCGCCCTGGGCGGATCACACGCGAATCGAGCCGAATCATCTTTGGAACTACCTTCAGCCATTTCTTTCCATCATTGCGGTTCAGATATTTTTTCTCGGCGCTCTGTTTTTTGTTGTCTCCGCTCTCACCCGCAAGATTTTCATTGTCTATCTCCAGGGCGTGACTTTGTTCATGCTCTACGTGATTGGCATAACGGTGTTTTCGGCGACGCGATCCCTGGAGCGTTTTTGGTCGGGGATTCTTGATCCAGTCGGCTTCATTTTATTCGACGGCGTCACACGTTACTGGACGGTGCTGGAAAAGAACACGCTGTTCGTCACCTGGTCGGCGCATGAGGTAAACGGAATCTTCCTTTACAACCGTTTGCTCTGGATGGGGGTTGGAGTGCTGGCCCTGGGTGCGGTCTGGGCTTTTTTCCCCATGTCGGTCGAGGCGCTGACGGCGCGGTCGCAGGGGCGGCGAGCGGCCCGCGCGAAAGAGCAGGAACTTGCGGAAGCCGCGCCTGCCAGGGCTCTGGCTCCGGCGCGCATACCGATTGTGCACTATTCGTTCACCTTTGCGACTGGGTTCGCGCAATATCTATCGCTCTCGCGTTTGCGGCTCAAGAACATTCTGCGTGACATCCCTTTCTGGGGAATTCTGGCTCTGCTGATTGCGTTTGGCGTTAACAACGGCCATTTTGCGGGCCATCTCGCCGATGAGAATGTATGGCCGGTCACCTACCTGATGTTGCAATCGGTGGAGGGCAGTGCGATGTTGTTTCTCTACATCGTGGCTACGCTCTACGCGGCGGAATTGCTTTGGCGCGAGCGCGACATTCATTTTGACGGCATCCATGACGCGCTCCCCATGCGCGAATCGACCGACTGGTTGAGCCGGCTTACTGCCGTGGTCGTGATCGAACTGATCCTTTTGACCGTGGCGATGATGGTTGGGGTTCTGATGCAGACCATCGCCGGCTATTATCACTACGAATTGGCGCAGTATTTCAAAGAGCTTTACATCGTGACGTTCCCGCAGGTATTTACTTTCCTTTTACTGGCGATGTTCGTGCAGACCGTCGTGTCCAACAAGTTCGTGGGGCATGGAATTCTGATCGGGATTTTCGTGCTGGTGCCGATCCTGAACAGCTTCGGCTGGGAGAACACGCTCTATCTGTTCGGGCAAGTGCCGACCTATACCTATTCAGACATGAACGGCTACGGTCATTTTGTGCCGATTATTTTCTGGTCAATCACTTACTGGCTGGTGATTGCGGCGGTGCTCGGCGTCGCTTCCATTGCATGGGCCCGGCGTGGAGCGGAGGACTCGCTGAGAGCCCGGACGCGGCAGGCGCGACTGCTGGCTCCGCGGCTTGCCCCCATCGCATTGCTCTTTGCGGTGGTCGCAGCAGGTGCGGGGGGGTGGTATTACTACAACGCTCACATTCTGAATGAATATCTGGATTCGCAGGCGCGTCGCGACATCCAGGCCGACTACGAGCGCAAGTACAAGCAATATGAGAACCTTCTCCAGCCCAAAGCTACGTCAGTAGACGCGACCATCGACATCTATCCCAACCGGCGTTCCTTTGACGGAAAGGTGCGCATGGTTCTTCAGAACAAGACCGGGCAGCCAATCCCGCAGATTCACATCACCGACATCAAGCAGTCCGTCACCAATTTGCAATTTGACCGGCCGGTTCATCTGGTGAGTTCGGCGCCGCGGAATATTTATTCCATTTATGCTTTCGAACAGCCGCTGGCACCCGGCGAAACGGTTATGCTCACCTGCAATGTGGGTCATCAGACGCATGGGTTTCGCGACGGCAACGAACTGCCGGAATTTTCCTCCAACTGTACATTTTTTGACTCCGATTACATGCCTTTTGTTGGTTACAGGAACGACGAAGAACTGGACGATCCGCGGCGGCGGCGCGAAGAACATCTTCCGCCGCTCGAAGAAATGGCTCACCGTGGCGAACCGATTCATTCGGTCAACCAAATCTTCCCGAAAGACGCCGACTGGGTTACTTATCACACGGTCGTCAGCACCGTGCCGGATCAGATGGCCATTGCGCCGGGATACCTTCAGCGCGACTGGCAGGCGAACGGCAGGCACTACTACGAATACAGCATGGGCTCGACCCACATCCTCGATTTCTATTCTTATATCTCCGCACGTTATCAGTCGCGCAAGCAGATGTACCAGGGTGTTGGCGGCGATGTATCGCTGGAGGTTTACTACGATCCGGCCCACACGTATGACATTGATGACATGCTGGCGAGTTCGCGCGCGGGGCTAGACTACTACCAGCAGGTTTTTAGCCCCTACCAGTTCACGCAGTTCCGCATCTTCGAATTTCCCCGGTATCGCGGCTTCGCACAGTCCTTCCCCAACACGATTCCCTTCTCGGAAGGGATCGGATTCATCGAACGGCTGTTGAAGCCAACTGATATTGACATCACCTATTTCGTTACGGCGCACGAACTAGGACATCAATGGTGGGCGCATCAGTTGATTGGAGCGGACGTAGAAGGCTCCAACATGATGGCGGAGAGCCTGGCGGAATACTCGGCGTTGCAGGTGATGCAGCACAAGTACGGGCGCGATTTGATGCACCGTTTTCTGAAGCATGAGCTCGATGGTTATCTCCGTGGTAGAGCCGGCGAATTCCGCCACGAGCCTCCGCTTGCGTTGGTGCAGCGCGAGCCTTACGTCTGGTACCAGAAGGGCGGACAGGTACTCTACACGCTGGCGGACTACATCGGCGAAGACAAAATGAATCTTGCGCTGCATAACTTCCTGATGCAGTACCGGTATGCCAATGCGAACAATCAGGTGGACGCAGTCGACAATAGTAAGGACCCTGCAACGGCTTCTGCCGCGGTCGACAGTCCGTATCCCGATACGCGCATGCTGGTAGATGCGATTCGGGTGCAAACTCCGTCTGAGTTGCAATATCTGGTGGATGATGGCTTCAACCGCATCGTTCTCTACGACAACAAGGCAATTTCAGCGACGTCAGAAAAGACTCCGGACGGTAAATACAAAGTCACTTTGGAGGTGCAGGCGCGCAAAATGCAGGCGGATGGCAATGGCGCGGAAACGCCGATGCCTCTAGCCGATTACATCGAGATTGGAGTCTTCAGCGGCAAGAAAGATGAAGAGAAGCCTCTGTATCTGAAAAAGGAAAAGATCAGCGAGGAACATCGGACGTTTGTGATCACGGTGGATCAGCAGCCCACGCTAGCGGGGATTGATCCTTATAACAAGCTGATTGACCGCAATGCGGATGACAATATGATTGATGTGGCGAAACGGTAGTAGGCCGACTTACGTCGTTGCGCATAGTGTCGTTGAGAATAGTAATGGGGAGCATTCGTGCGACCGGACAGCCCCTTCGGCTCCGCTCAGGGCAGGCTTAGGCGGCTGTCCCTACATAATTTTCCGGAAAGAATTGGAGCGGGAGACCGGGATCGAACCGGCGACATCCAGCTTGGGAAGCTGGCGTTCTACCGCTGAACTACTCCCGCCCGGCGGAAAGACTGATGGTCTTACTTCGAATCCAACCAAAGTCTAGCATTCGATGGCGGAGGAAACAATCGGATGGCAAGTTTAAGGACAGTACCGCAGCTTGCGCCGGGAGGTTCCTTCGGCTGTGCCTCAGGATGACGCCTCGACTGGCGGTCGGCTGTTAGACTGAAGATCAGACTGAAAGAGAGACCTTGGTTTTGTCGACTACTTCTCCACGAAAACACGCGGGGCCCGGCCCATCCGGGGATCAACCTGCGGTTCCCGAGCCAACTTTTTCGGAGCGAGCGCGGACTTTGGTGTACCTCGGCCGCATTGGCAGCCTCTCGACGTTATCGCGCAAGCAGCCGGGATTTCCTTTCGGGTCGGTGATGCCTTACGGGCTGGATGAGCGTGGGCGCCCCGTTTTCCTGATCAGCACCATGGCCATGCATACGCAGAACTTGCAGAGCGACCCCCGCGCCAGTTTGCTGGTAACGCAGGCCGACGGAGATGGCGATCCGCTGGGCGCGTCGCGAGTTACGCTGGTGGGAAACGTCGCAACCATACCTGAGGGCGAAACCGCCGGGGCGCGGAAGCTTTATCTGGAACGCTATGCCAATAGCAAGTACTGGGTGGACTTCGAGGATTTTTCTTTTTACCGCATGGATGTGCTGGATGTTTATTACGTGGGTGGGTTTGGCGTGATGGGGTGGGTAAAGGCCTCGGACTATGACACAGCGCAGCCTGACCCGCTGGCCGATGCGGCGGCAGGGATTCTTTCGCACATGAATGCCGACCATAAAGATGCGTTGGTGCTGCTCGCGCGATCATGCGCGGGAATTGAGGCGCAGGAAGCAGCGATGACGTCGGTCGATCGGTTGGGATTTCAAGTGCGGCTGAAGACGCAGGACGGCATGCGGGGCGCTCGCATTGGATTTCTACGCGAAGTGAGCAATGCGAACGATACCCGGAAGGTTCTAGTGGAGATGGTGCAGAAGGCGCGGGAAAAAAGTGGGCAGTGATCGGTGGTCAGTGGGTCGGCGAAAATCGGGCTGGGATTTGCTGCCCTCGACCACTTATCACCGGCTACTGCCCACCGACTTACAAATTCTCATTCCCCAAAGGAAAATGCCCGGATTCTTGCGAATCGCGGGCATTCGTATCACTCAGAGAGTGGTTTTAGACAGCCTGAACGTTCTCCGCCTGCCAGCCCTTGGGGCCCTTGGTCACGTCGAACTGCACGGTTTGGCCTTCTTGCAGGCTGCGGAAGCCGCCAGCCTGAATCGCGGAGAAATGCACGAAAACGTCTTCGCCATTTTGACGGCTGATAAAGCCATAGCCCTTGGCGTCATTAAACCACTTCACTGTTCCTTGTTCTGCCATTGATAGTTCCTATTCTTGTTTCTGTGAATTGTGCTATGGAAGATTCGCTGCTAGTGAGGGGGTGACGCTGGTTGGCGATACCGACCTTCAATTGCTTGTGAGTCAAACTTAGCTGGAACCGATTATACAGTTTTGGACCAAAATTGCACACAAAATCTTGCAAATCCGCCGGCGGAGGCTGAAAACAGGATAAACCTCGGCTACGATTGGGTTTAGGAACCGATTTGAGGCCTGACCGGGCCACCTCCGAGGTTATCCATGGCGAATTTTTATACAGATGTAATCTCTCCGGATCTACGGTTTGAGTCGATAAGCCGGGTCAGCGACGTTTCCCTGCTGGAGCCGGCAACGCGGCAGTTGGTGGCGGGGATTCTCTCCGCCGCCAAACAGATGGGCATCGAACTCATGATCTATGAGACCTACCGCAGCCAGCAGCGGCAGCAGGAGCTGTTCAATCAGGGCGCGACCAAATTACACCGGGTGGGGGTGCATCACTACGGATTGGCCTGTGACATTGTGAAGGTGGTGGGCGGGGAGCCTTCGTGGAAGGGTGATTTCTCGTTTCTTGGGCAACTGGCGCAGAGCAGTGGGATGATCTGGGGTGGGGATTGGGGCTCGCCGCAGATCCGGCATTCGTTCATTGACGCGGTACACGTGCAGCGCTGCACCGTGGCGCGGCAAAGCGATTTATTTGCGGGCGTGTGGTTTCCCGATGCTGGCTACAATCCGTATGACGACCGACAACATTTGTGGGTTGCAACGAATAAGCTCGCCTCCGGAGTGGCGGCAGGAGAAGTATCCACCGGCAAGCGAAGCTAGGTAACTGCCGGCAGATGTGGAAGGGGAAGCGGCCGAGCTTTGCTCGACGGACGACTGGGACGGCTATCCCTGCATGCCTGGGCCTCAGGTTCGCGGCTGACGTATTATGGTCGTTCAGCTTTTCCAAATGTTTTGCCAAAAGTTTGAGAGGCGCCCCACTCATGTCCCGAAGGCAATCTGATCAGGAAGCGAATGCGAGCCGACGCTCTTTTCTAAAAACCTCCCTGCAAGCGTCAATGATCGGCAGTGCGGCTGTCGGTCTGACCCCACTTTATCCTGCTCTCGGCGCAGCGCGCGAGATTTCAAGCACTTCCCCTGCTACCGACGTGAAGCCCTTCGAACTCGATGAAGTCACAATTTCTGATCTGCAGGAAGGAATGAAGTCGGGGAAGTTCACTGCGCGGGAATTGGTGGAGAAATACTCCACTCGCATTCAGGAGATCGACAAGAGTAAGAATGGGCCTGCTCTGAACAGCGTGATTGAACTGAATCCCGACGCGGAAGCGATTGCGGATGCGCTGGATCAGGAACGAAAAGCCACGGGAGCGCGTGGACCGCTGCACGGAATTCCGGTTTTCATCAAAGACAACATCGATACCGCCGACAAGATGCTGACCACGGCGGGGTCGCTCGCACTGGTTGGATCGAAGCCCGCGAGGGATTCTTTCGTCGCCGAAAGGCTGCGAGCCGCAGGGGCGGTGATTCTCGCGAAGACGAATCTGAGCGAGTGGGCGAATATCCGTTCCAGTCATTCCACCAGCGGATGGAGCGGGCGCGGCGGGCTGACGAAAAATCCTTACGTGCTGGACCGCAATCCTTGCGGATCGAGCTCAGGCTCGGGCGCGGGGGTGTCGGCGAATCTGTGCGCCGCAGCGATTGGTACGGAGACCGACGGCTCTATTGTTTGTCCGTCTTCCGCGAATGGCGTAGCGGGCATCAAGCCGACGGTTGGTCTGGTCAGCCGCGCCGGAATCATTCCGATTTCTCACAGCCAGGACGGCGCTGGCCCGATCTGCCGCACGGTCCGTGATGCTGCGATTATGTTGGGCGCGCTCACCGGCGCTGATCCGCGGGACTCCGCAACTGCGGCGAGCCAGGGAAAGTCTTTCACCGACTACGCCCAGTTCTGCAATGCCAATGGATTAAAGGGTGCGCGCATCGGCGTGGCCAGAAAGTATTTTGGATTTAGCGATTCCGTGGATGCGTTGATGGAGCAATCTCTCGATGCCATGAAGAAACAAGGCGCCGTTCTGGTGGATCCGGCAGACATTGAGACGCTGGGTAAGTTTGATGAGAGCGAGTTGTTGGTCTTTATGTATGAACTGAAGGCTGATCTTAATGCCTATCTGGCTGGACTTGGGCCTGCGGCTCAGGTTCACAGCTTGAAGGATGTTATCGACTTCAACGAGCGCAATCGGCAGAAAGAAATGCCTTACTTTGGGCAGGATTTATTCGGGAAAGCCGAGAGCAAAGGGCCGCTTACCGAGAAGGCTTACCTCGATGCTATTGAAAAGAATCATCAGTTTGCGCGAGCGGAAGGCATCGACGCGACGATGGATAAGTATCATCTGGACGCAATTGTCGCGCCGACCGGAGGGCCGGCCTGGATTACTGATCTTATTAATGGAGACCATGTGGCAGGCGGAAGCTCAAATGCAGCTGCTGTGGCAGGCTATCCGAACATAAACGTCACGGCGGGATTCATCGCCGGCTTACCCGTGGGTATCTCCATCTTTGGGCGAGCGTGGAGCGAGCCAACGCTGATTCGCCTAGCCTATGCATTTGAACAAGCCACGAACGCGCGGCAAAAGCCGCTTTTTCTATCGACGATTGGCGCTGGGTAGCATTACCCTGGCCGGGAAAAAGTTCCAACTCAGGATACTTGAACGCTGTCTGCCCAGAGGTGCGGCGTGAAGTTTCTATTCGATCAATCACCCATGTTAAGTTAGTAACAGGGGGTGGGAATGATGATGAATCAAGTAGTAGCTTCCCTGCAAAGGGAGTACTCCCGACTTGAAAAAGAAATGGGGAGGGTGGGGAAAGCGCTGGAAGCTCTAGGTCATTCTGGCGGCAAGAAGCTCAGAACCAGGCGTACTTTGAGCAAGGATGCGCGTCGGCGAATTGCCGAAGCGCAGAGGTTGCGGTGGGCGAAAGTAAAGAAGCAATCCGCAAAGCTGGCAAAGGCTTCATAGATACAACGTGCTTCCTTCGTCTCATATCCGGCCTCGTTCGTAACTTCTCTCAAAACTTTCGGACGAGGCCAAGTTTCACACTCGCAGAATGCTTCGTGCCGGTTTTCCTAAAACTCTTGCGATCTTGAGTCGATTTAAGTCCAGCGGAACCATCGCAATGCCAGCGCGAACGAGATACTCCCCCACACGATCAAAATAATAAGTCTCGACCATTGGTGAATGAGCGGTGTGCCTTCCAGAATGCTTGCGCGCAACGCATCATTGAGAGCCGTGAGCGGAAGAAGCTTGATCAAGGGCTGAATGACCGGGGGAAATCTTTCATAGGAGAAAAACACTCCCGAGAAAATCCACATGGGCATCATGACAAGATTCATGAGGCCGCTGACGCTTTCAATTTTTTGCGCGCGGCTGGCAGTGAGGAGTCCGATGCCTCCGAAGGCGATCGCGCCGATGGCACCGACCAGGAGGATGGCGAATAGCGAACCCAGCACTTTCATGTGAAAAACCAGAACTCCGAGCGTGAGGAGCAATCCGATTTCAATAATCATCAGCACCAAGCGACTGGACATGAGAGCGAGCAGGAAATCTCCTCGCCGCATGGGAGTGCCTACAAAACGCTTGAGCAGCTTGCGCTGCCGCATATCCACCAGGGCAAAGCCGATGCCCCACATTCCGGAATTCATCAGATTCATGCCGAGCAATCCGGGGATCAGGAAATCGATATAACGAGAACCCGGGTCGGAGGAGGTGACAACGCTGGTGGCGATAACATTCTTACGACCGGCAGCGGATTGCAGCGCATCGTCAACTTCTTCACGCGCCAGAACGCTCTCCGGCCGAGCGGGATCGTAGAGGTATTGTAAGCCTCCATTTTCATCGGACTCGATTACAAGATCGTACTTGCCCAGTCGAAATCCCTTGCGCGAGGTTTGCTCATCCTGAATGCTTATCTTGAACGAAGCATGTTGCGGGGAGCGTGTGAGCAACGATTGCGCCTGCTGCGCTTCAACTCCCTGCACAATCGCGACGGATGAGGCTTCGCCGGGCTTGTTGCGGAAAGCTACTCCTAATCCCACTGCGAGAAGAAGCGGAAATACAAATACCCAGAAGACGACCTCGGGCTCGCGCTTTAATTCCAGCATGCGGGCCATCAGAAGATGCAGATAACCGGACCATCGGCCGTTGCGCCTGGGCGGGCGTTTCTTCGAAATGCTTCCCACGGGTGTTTGCTCAGCAACGCTCATAAGGCGAATCCAAAACCACTCTCGTCATCAATCATCTTTGCTTTGTCATACCGTGCATAGCGAGGGAATTTGGTTCTTGGCTGCACAACTTGCACTTTGTGCATTGCCGCTACAGGCAAGCACCAGGATCCCTCGCTGTGCTCGGGATGACAAAGTAGTATCGGGATGACAGGCTCACGTCGAGATATACGGCTAGACAGAAAACCACTCTACCTCGCCGCTGGCCGCCATTTATTCAAGAACTCCAGCAGCGCTTCCGGCGTAAGCGACCGCGCATCTTCGAACTCGCCATTTTTCTGGCTCATTACTACTTTGCCATCGCTCTCGGCTACCACCAGCGTAGGGATGCCTTTATCCAAAGTGGCGTCGAACTGCTTTACCACATCCGCATTCTTTTTCTCGTCGTCGCCAAGGTCGACGTGCACCACTTCGTAGCCTGCCATTGCCGAAGCAAAGTCGGGCCGATGAAACGCCAGATCGAGCACGTGGCAGTCAAAGCACCAGTTCGCGCCAAACACGAGCAACACGCGCTTGTGCTCGCTGGCTGCCTTCTCTTCCGCTGCCTTGATCTCGGCATGCGTGTCCGCATCCGCGGGATAAATGTTCTTGTTCATGTCCGAAGGCTGCGCCAAGTGAGGTTCGTCCGCTCTCTCGACTCCCGTTACCTGCCAATGATCTCCTTGCTGCCGCCATCCCTGACCATCGGTCACGTGCGCGGTGAGACCGTTTGGTAATTTCGCTTCGGCTTTGAAAACAATACTCGCCCGGCCAGGCTTCTCTTTTATCCGGACGATCTCGATCTTGATACTTTGCGCCTTTAGGGCCAGCCAGAAATTCGCGTCCGCATCGGCGCTGGTGTTGACGCCGTTGGCCATCACCTGGGCCACCGGATCGACGCTGTAGAGCGCCTTTAAGGCCGCCGCATCGCCCGCGACGATCGCGTTCCTCCACTGATCCAGCGGAGGGAAGCCGGTCGAGTCCGCGGCTGAGGTCTGCGCCCAGGCATACCGTCCGCCGAGCATCACAGTCGCCATCAAAAACAGAAGAACGATGTAGCGAAGTTTTCTCTGTAGAGTCGCGCCCATTTTTTTCCTTTTAGTCATCTCACTCCTCCCGCAGATGCCGCCCAGTCAAACGAACAAATACATCTTCCAGACTCGCCTGGCGCGTGGTCAGATGTTGCAGCTTACTTCCCTGCTTTCCCACCACGTCCAGCAATGCCGGAATCGTCAAGTGCGGTTCCTTCACGCTTAATGCCACCATGCCATCTTCCTCGCGCGCGGAATCCACACCAGGAAGAGCGCGCCAGGCCTCGAGCGAGCCGCCATCGTTATTTTCCGCCGCATTTCCTCCTACGGAAAATTCTACGAAGTGGTGGCCTCCAAGTTTTTCGATCAAGTTTGCCGGCGAGCCCTCGGCGATAATCTGTCCATGATCGACGATGGCCAGGCGATCACAAAGACGTTCGGCTTCATCCATGTAGTGGGTAGTCAACAACACGGTGCCGCCATTTCGCTGAAAGCCTCGGATGATGTCCCACAACTGGCGGCGGCTCTGGGGATCAAGGCCGGTGGTGGGCTCATCGAGAAATAAGATTTTGGGATTGCAGACAAGTGCGGTTGCGACAGCCAACCGCTGCCGCTGTCCGCCGGAAAGCTTTCCCACCCAGGCGTCGGCCTTTTCGGTGAGCTGCAACTGTTCCAGAACTTCTTTGGAGTCGCGTGGCTCGCGGTAAAAGCTGGCAAACAGGTTCACGGTTTCGCGCACGGTAAGTTTTTCGGAAAGCCGCGTTTCCTGGAGCGATATGCCCAGCCACTCGCGCATCTCTCTGGCATCGGTATTCCAGGTACGGCCGAAAATGGAGACCTCGCCGGAAGTTGGTTGCAACAGGCCTTCGAGAATCTCGATGGTCGTGGTCTTCCCCGCCCCGTTCGGGCCGAGTAAGCCGAAGCATTCGCCGGCCTCAATCTGAATGTTCAGCCCGCGCACGGCTTCGACTTTGCCGTCGTAGGTCTTGCGCAGGTCGCGACATTGGATGGCGACAGCCACGCAGGCATTCTAAATGAAATCGCCGGCAGGCAGGCTTGCAGGCTTCGGCGCCGATTGGGATTCTGCTGTTAAAATATCGCATCGACCAGTGCCGGTGCTTCATCTTTTCTTCATGCGCAACATCCTTACGCGCAACGTCCTTATGCTCAACCCTGGGCGCGGCTTTACTTGACGGTCTTCCTTCTAAGACGCCCGTGTGTCGTTTCCAAAACAAGTTTTAGTTGCCTCGCTCAACTTCGGGTTGAGTACGAAAGGAAGCCGCTTATGCTGCGCAAGCTTTGCGTATTACTGTCCTTGTTTGTCGCCGTGACCTTATCACTTGCCGCTCAGGACTCCCGCCACTTTAGCTTTCATTACTCATTCACCGTGAAGAACCTGGCCGCGGGAAAGAGAGTTCGTATCTGGATTCCCGCCGCACATTCGGATGCCTACCAGCAAGTGAAAGTCGTCTCGGTTAAGAGCGATCTGCCGTTAAACAAAAATACCGACTCAAAGTACGGCAATCAGATCTACTATGCGGAAACCGGTTCGCCGCACTCAGAGCTGCACTTCGATATTGAATATGACATAGTCCGACACGAGCGAGTGGCACTGAGTGATGGCATGCCTCGCATCACTGCAGCATCGCTTTCAACCTCTGAGAGGCAACAAGACTTGCAAGCAGACGTTCTTGTCCCGGTCACCGGGCGGCCTGCGGAGTTGGCCGCACAAGTCACGCAAGGCAAGACGCAAACTCTCGATAAGGCATGGGCAATTTATGACTACGTCTTCACCACCCTGAGCTACGACAAAACTGGCACCGGCTGGGGCCGTGGGGACGTTCTTTATGCCTGCGACGCCAAGAAGGGTAACTGCACCGACTTTCATTCCTTATTCATTGCGATGGCGCGCTCGCAAGCAATTCCGGCGCGCTTCGAGATCGGTTTTCCTATTCCATCCGATAGGCATTCCGGCGAAGTGGCGGGCTATCACTGCTGGTCTGACTTCTATGTGGATGGAAAAGGATGGATCCCAGTCGATATATCCGAGGCGTGGAAGCATCCCGAAAAGCGAGATTATTTTTTCGGCGCGCATGATGTGAATCGAATAGAGTTCAGTATGGGCCGCGATCTGAGATTGAACCCTGAGCAAGACGGCAAGCCCCTCAATTATTTTGTTTATCCGTATATCGAGGTGGATGGGAAGGAGTATCCCAACGTTTCGTTAGACTTCTCGTTCGCGGACCAGTCGCCTACAGTCGCCATGGCCAAATGATTATGGGAAGGGAACGTGCCACCCATAGCGTCATTAAGTCCAAGCTATCTTTGCGAAATCAAATCCGGGCCGTTAGGCTGTGGTAGATCGGGAGGAGGCGGGGGTGGGGCCGGCGTTGCGCCACTGGCGGGCTGAGGCACATCCTGGGAATCTTCTCCGGGGCGGCGAAGGCTGGGAGCACTTGAGGGACGTTCCTCGGGCTCCTTTTTCGCTTCCTTGTCCGTCTCCTTGGGCAGCAAAATCACTTCTTTTTCCGTGCGGACAATTTTTTCTCCATTCACTCGCATTATTTCGACGCGAACCACCTCATCCTCGACAAAGCGTACGAAAACGACATCCTCCGGAGCTTCTCCGTAAATCCACTCTTCGTATTGGGTTTCTCCGTCGCGCTCCCGGACTTTTTTAGGCGGCTTGCCTTTGGAGTGCAGGACCATCTCCTGATTCATGCCTACCAGCACGCGATGTTGCTGGATTGCCTCCTTTACTTTCGGCGGCATGGTGTCAATGTAAGCCTGCTGCTTGTTTTGAGCATGGAAATCGAGCACGGGGTAGAGTAAGGCGCGCAATTGGGGCGCGCTCATTTCGGGGACGTAGTTATCAAAATAGAGATCCACGTAAGAACCATGAGGGTTCTGTTGCGCAGCTTCTTCCTGGGTCAAGGGACCATTGGCGCCACCAACCTCGATGTGTTGGTACCACTTTTTGCGCACTATGGCGCCGCCATTGATTTCAAAGTGAATGTGGTCGTTCTTGATTTGAACGAAAGAAATATGCGCAGGATCTCCGGGCTTTACTGACGGCCCGTAAAGGTTGAGGATCTGCTGCAATTCGATTCCATGCGGAGTGACCACTCCGTCTTTGAGCACGAGTCCCTTGGTCCCCATAGGGAAAGGCGTTCGGGCGTAGACGAGTTGCATTTCGAAGTCGTGAATAATCTGGTAACGCGTCTGCTTCGCGATATGAGGCGCATTGGGAGGAATGGGCGGCGCAGGAGGAGCCTCCTGATTCTGAGCGTCCGGTGTACTCGACGACGGGCCATGCGACAGGGAGGTCCGCAACTGCCCGTTGTTCGACTGCGCATGAAGTGGAAGCAGACCGGACAAAAGCAGAAATGGCAGGAATGAAAGAAGGGCCTTACACCGAGAGAGAGTCATGCAACACCCCGAGGCGCTTGCAAGCATTATATGCGATGCCAAGGCTGGGGGTTGCTATGAAATTGAGCCGAAATACTGCACTACGTCTATGCGCTCTCAGGTCCGCGCTTTTTATGCTGTTGACATTTGGTCATGATGGCGGCACGAAGCTTGCCGCGCAGATCTTCGGGCAGTTCGTAGAGCTGCGAGTCGCGGTAGATCTCGATGGTCTTTTTGGTGGTGTCGCAAACCACGTAACAGTTATGGCACCAGGAAAGATGATTCTCCAGTTCGACTTTGGTGTTTTCGTCGATCACACCGTCCAGATAATTGGTGAGCTCGTGTAAAAATTCAGCGCATTTCACTGGTTGCCATCTCCACGGTTGCCATCTCCATTGTTCTCGCGTCTCTGGAAAAACCGTCCCAACCGCTCACGAAGCTGCAAACGTGCCCGCAACAGCCTCGATTTCACCGCCGGGACGCTCAATTCCAGCGCCGCCGCGGTTTCCTCGGTCGAAAGTCCTTCCACATCTCTTAGTACGAACACGGTCCGAAACCCTGGGGGAAGGCCTTGGATCGTCTTACTCAAAATCTCCCGCAACTCAGCCTGCGTATACTGCTGCTCGGGATTCGGACTCCAATCCGCAATTTCACGCGGAAGCGAGTCGTCTTCCGTCTTAATATCTTCATCCAGGGAAACCGTACGTTCCGGTTTCTTGCGGCGCAACTTCATCAACGCTTCGTTGACGGCGATGCGCACCAGCCAGGTATAAAACTTCGACTGCTCCTGGAACTTCTGCAAATTCCCGTACGCCTTTAGGAACGCTTCCTGCACCACATCTTCCGCATCTTCGCGATTTTGCGTGATGTGTTGCGCGATCCGAAAAACGTTACGGTCGTAGCGGCGAACCAACTCTTCAAAGGCCGAGTCGTCGCCTTGCTTGGCGGCCCGTACCAGAGTCAGCTCATCACTGACAGGCCCTTCTAGCTTGTTTTGGATGGCTCCCATTGTCTCGACGATGCAGTATTTTGATGGCGGACCAGAAACCTTACAACACCAAGGTAATCTTCATTATTCTACTTGGTAGCGGGAGATTTGCCCAATCGGGAAAGGGTGCGGGAGCGCCGGTCAGCTGCGAATTCGGTTCAAAGCCTGCGAAAGGGCGTCGAGGGAAAGCTGAGCGGCGTGCGTTGAAGCATGAGGAAGGCCTCCGACAGCGGAGTCTAAGTCCGCGCGGCGCAGAGTTCTTGCCTCTTGCAAAGTCTTGCCCACAAGCAGTTCGGTAAGGGCGGAGCCGCAAGCCAATGTTGCCACGCAGCCTTTTGCCTTAAAAAGCGCATGAGTGATTCGTCCACCGCTTACCTTCAGACTTAAAAGCAAAATGTCGCCACACGCAGGATTCTCAAGGCTGGCGGTGGCATCGGCATCCGCGAGTTCTCCAACGTTGCGCGGATTCTGGAAGTGATCAAGCAACTGTGTGGAATACATCGGAGGGATAATTGTAAACGCCGGAGTGGGTCGACTTAACCTTGCTTGCGAGTACCGTCGGGGAAATAGATTTGCCATCCATTCGCTCGAGCTAAAGCTTCCAGATCGGGATTTGGATTTACCGCGAAGGCATGTCTCGCCATGGTCAGCATTTCGATATCCCAACGGGAGTTGCCGAAAGCCGTATCCATCTCTTTTTTGGCCACTTCGCGCAGCGCCTGCGTTTTCCCGGGCCCGGAAGGCACGCGAATCAGGCGATCTGTGGCGATATTGCCGTCAAGTTCTACCTTGGCCGCCAGTACATGGCTTGCGGGTATATTGAAATATTTCATCGCGGCGCGAATTACCCACTCATTCGAGGAGGAGACGGCCCAAATTTCGCAGCCTTTTTCCTGGAGTCTCCGGACCAATTCGCGCATTTCCGGGAATATCTGCTTTGCAAAAAACTGCTCGAAAAACTGTCCGCCCGCTTCCAGCATTTGTTGGTCCGAGTTGCCGCGATACATGGTCGTCATCTCGCCGCACATTGCAGCCTCATCGATCTCGCCGCGCTTGTAAGCGGCGAAACGATCACGCATGGCTTGGGGAGTAATGCCGTGGATTAGGAGATTCGGTGCACTTCCCTCCCCTCGCAAGGTCCAGTCAAAAAAGCGCTCGCCTGCATCGCCAGCCCATAAGGTTCCGTCGCAATCAAAGGCCGCTACGCGCGGCTCAAGCATGAGAACTGAATCCAGGAATTGAGTTGCGAGTGGGGCGAGGGTCTGCGATTGGGTAACCGGCATCCTTCGACGATAACCCGCTGAAGGGCGCACGCGCAATGCGAAAGCTGGCTATTGAGGGATGAGATTTTCAGCGGAAAGGTTAGCGTCTGCTTCCTGTTTGCAGCGGTTGCTGCGCCGCCAGTGCGGCGTATTCCTCCGGCGTATTGATATTCAATGCCACGAAGGGATTGTCAACCTTCACATACTTGATATGAGGCTGATTGGCGTGTTCCACTTCGCGGGCAGTTGAAGTTGTGGGAACGCGAAGAAATGCCTCCATCATTTCGCGGCCGATCAGGTAAGGATGACCATGCTTGCCGGAGAACTCGGGAACAACCGCCCAGGTTGGCTGATCCGACGATTCAAAAGCATCGTGCAGGAGATTTAGCGTGTTGCGGTCAACCGGAGGCCGGTCGACCAGCGTGATCATGGCAGCATCGCGACCACGGTCCAGCACTTCGCGAATCCCTACCTGCAAGGAACTGAACTGGCCGCGATCAGGATCGGGATTAACCGCCAGAGACGCTCCTTGCGAATAAATTACCGGAGCTAATGTCTTCTGGTTCTTGCCCGCAACCACTACCACAAAGTCGCAAGCTTCCAGCAAAGAACGAATGGCGGCGGAAAGGAATGTTTCACTAGACGATCCTTTTCCGGCGACGGCGGGCGGCCAGGGCAATAATGCTTTATCCGTTCCCATGCGCGAGGATTCGCCGGCAGCGAGGATTATTCCGCCGAATGTAGAAGCGCGGATCATGCAGCGAAGATAGCAGGAACGGGGAGAAATTGCTGATCGTTGCTTGTTGATCGTTGCTTGCTGATTGATGATTAAAAGCTCGGTGCGATCGCCGGTATTCAATCAACAATCATCTATCACTCAATCAACAGTTTCTTTGTCCAACGCCGCGTTCAGCTCGTCTTTGTCTGCGCCATTGACCTCTTGCGAATGAAACCAGCTCATGTGCGGCAACTTGACACCGGCGTGGCGCCGGACGGCAATCAACTCAGCCGTAATCGCAACCGCAATTTCTTCCGGGGTGATTGCACCAATGTCGAGTCCGATGGGAGCGTGGACTCGATCGAAAAGATGAGCCGGAACACCTTCCCCGGTGAGCGTTTTGAAGATTTCGATGATTTTTCTTCTGGAGCCAATCATGCCTACGTAACGGGCGTGAGTCTTAACCGCCCAGCGGAGAACTTTCATGTCGTCGCGATGACCGCGGGTAACGATGACAACGTAGGCGGCCTCATTCGGATCAAATTTGTGAGTTGCTTCCTCGAAGTCAAGCGCATGAACTTCGCGGGCGGCGGGAAAGCGTTCCTGGGTGGCGTAGGATGTTCGGTCGTCGATGACGATGACATCGAATCCAGCATTGGAGGCCACCTGACAGAGGTTCATGGCCACGTGACCTGCACCAAAAACATAAAGCAGAGCTGGAGGCAGAACAGGTTCAATGAATACTTCAAGAGTTCCTCCACAAACCAATCCGGTATCGTACTTTGGGTCCTGGTTAAGATCGAACGTCAGAGTGCGCGGTCTCTCCGATTCCATTACTTCGCGGGCGGCTTGCCAGACATCTGCCTCGACGCAACCGCCACCGATGGTTCCCACGATCGAGCCATCGTCACGCACCAACATCTTCGCGGTGCGAAACGAAGGAATGGATCCGCGAACATTGACGATCGTGGCGACTGCCCCGCGCCGACCGTCACGGCGCAGTTGGACGATTTGCTCGTAGATGTCCATCGGTCTGAAACCTGGTTGCGACTTCGATTATCGGTGGGTAAACAGGAGGAGTCAATCGGTAGGAAAGCAAAAGCCGCTGGTCATCACTCCGGGGCATGGGCGGTGTTTCAAAAAGCACTGACTGGTTTGTCAAACCATCTCTATCAAACCATCTCTCTGGTTGCGCGATGGAAGAGTGCTGTCAATTGTTAGAGCAATGTATCCTTTGTGTAAACATGACTCGCGGGAGAGCTTCTATGAAAGCAGTACGCATTCATCAGTTTGGTGGTCCGGAAGTTTTGCAATATGAGGATGTGCCCGATCCGCAACCGCGGAAAGATCAGGTGCTGGTGCGAGTGCGGGCCTGCGCGCTAAATCATCTTGATCTGTTTGTGCGGCAGGGTTTGCCAGGAGTGAAACTGCCGCATATTCTGGGCAGCGATATTGCGGGAGAGATTGTTGAGGCGGGAGAATATGTCAGCAGACTGAAAGCCGGCCAGCGCGTGCTGATCGCTCCCATGCATTTTTGCGGGCAGTGCGAAAAGTGTTTGGCGGGGCTGCAAAATCAGTGCCGGGAATTTACTGTCCTGGGCAATGCGGTGGATGGAGGAAACTGCGAGCTGATTGCGGTGCCTGGGGCGAATGTGATTCCAATTCCCGATTCGCTCGATTTCATTCAGGCGGCCAGCGTACCGCTGGTATTCGTTACCGCATGGCACATGCTGGTGGGCCGTGCGGGTGTGCGTCCGGGGCAGACGGTGCTGGTTCTCGGCGCAGGCTCCGGGGTGGGAATCGCTGCGATTCAGATTGCCAAATTTTTCCATTGCCGCGTAATCACCACGGCGGGCACCGACGCCAAGCTCGCGAAGGGGAAAGAACTGGGAGCAGATTATGGCATCAATCACTACCAGCAGAAAATCTCGGAAGAGGTCCGCAAGATGACAAACAAAGAAGGCGTCGATATTGTTTTGGAGCATGTGGGCGCGGCTACATGGGATGAGAGTGTGAAGTCGCTTAAAAGCAGTGGCACGCTGGTGACCTGCGGCGCTACGACTGGGTACAACGCGGCCATCGATCTGCGGCATTTGTTCGCGCGACAGCTTACCATTTTGGGCTCCTACATGGGGACCATCAGCGAATTGCACGAGGTGTTACGGCATGTGTTTGCCGGGCGCTTAAAACCAGTTGTAGACCGCGTGTTTCCGCTGCGCGAGGCACGCGAGGCGCACGAGTACCTGGCGAAGAGCCAGATGTTTGGGAAAGTTGTGTTGAGCGTGTAATTTGGTCGTTAGCTGATTGTCAATAGCCGTTAGTCGTTGTCGAATCATTACCTATTAACGTCCACCAACCAACGACTATCGACCGGCGTCTCCGTTCACCGTTTCTTTTTTGAGGCCGCCGTAGGCTTCGTTCCCTTTCCTGGCGTGCCGGCATGTGCCGTGGTCACTGTGTTCTTTTTCAAGTCGATTACAAAACTGTCGATCATGGTTGCGCTGGGAGCAGATCCGGTCACGTATGGAGCTGAACTGTAAGTTCCGACGATCTGCGTTTTGCTCACTTCGAAGCGCAGAAATCCGAAGTTCTTCTGATCATATTGCTCGAGCGTTAAACCGTTGGGAAGAACCAGTGGAACTTTCGGAGGCGCGCCATTTACGGTGTGGAGCGTCCCCAGCTTGGTGTAGCCACCGGCGCCAGCCACCAAATAAGGGATTGCTAGCTGGCCTTTCGGTCCCTTCACGACGTTAGTAAAACGCTGATAGTTGTGAACGTGGCCCGACAAAACCAGATTGGGATATCGTCCCGTGGCTTTGAAGCTGCTGGAAAGAATCTGATCGGCAACGCTGCTGCCCGAATGCTCGGTATCGCCCGAAAATGGCGGGTGATGAATGGTCACGATCAATGCAAGGTTGGGGTCGGCAGCCTTCAGTTCGCCCTGAAACCAATTGATCTGATCCTGATGAATCTCCGCCTCGGTCTCGCCGACGTTCGAAAATAGGCCGATGATCGTGGCGAACGGCGTGGTGAATGTCCAATAAACGTTCGGCAAATCCATCTGCGTGCGGTTAGCGCCGGTTTTGAACGAACCTGGCTGGGTTGGATCCTTCGACATGAAATTTTGCACCCAACCGTCGAGCGGGACTTTGGTTGGATCAACCGGGCCGTCTTGCGGATCGTCGGGTTGGCAATCGTGGTTGCCCGCAATGGCAACGATAAAGGCGGGATAGTCTTTGTAGGTTTCGTAGAAGTAGGCGCCGTACTTATCGATATCGCCGGCAAAATAAATCACGTCGCCGAGGTGGTAGTAAAACGCCGGTTGCTTGGCATCGGGTGAGTTTTGAATATCCTGCGTCATGATCTGGGCGACCAAATCTTGCGGACCCGAGTTCCGGTAGTCGCCGGTATCGCCGACGGTGTGGAACACCATGGTACCTGTGCTCTTAATGCTCGCAATGTCGGCGGCGGGTAGCAATTGGGATAAGTCAAAACGATAGGGCGCAGGTCCATTCGGCGTGGGAAGGGGCTGGAAAGGATAGTTGGGGAGCTGTACCGCTGCGCCAGACCGCGAGGCCTGAACGGGAAAATTGGCCGCGGGAATTGGCGGAACATGGCTCTTCCTCTGGCCGGCCCCGGTGCCGGTGGTTAAAGAACGGAGTGGACTCATAAAACGTCTCCTTCAAATTGTGAGCTTGAGGCGTGGATAATACGCGGCTCGCATCTCTCATTTAGATGCGCAGCGCTGCCATTGATTAGACGGGGCCCATACTTCTGGAGGGGAAGACGCAAGCAGATTACAACAAATACTTGGATTGTCAAGAGCGGGGCGAAGAATCGAGCAAGGACTCTATTGCAGGGCAGTTCCAAATGCGGCTGGCAAGAAGCTTGAACCACTAAGGTCACGAAGTTTCGCAAAGGAAATCGATCCAAGAGCGTTTCTTCGTGCTTCTTCAGGGCTTTGGTGGTTGACGGTTTTGCAAACCGACCCAAGTAATCGCTCTATGCCTATTCTTCCAGCGTCGATAGCGCAATGGGTTAAACTAGATTCATGGCTCCCGAATTAAATTTTGGTCCCTACGTAGATTTTGAAAACGGCAAGAAGGTCGTTAAGGATTTGACCTTTGGCAACCCCACGCCTGAGGGCGTTGTACTCACGACGCTGGATTCCGCAGTGAACTGGATGCGCAAGGGATCGATTTGGCCGATGACCTTCGGTCTGGCCTGCTGCGCGATCGAGATGATGTCGATGGGCGCATCCCGCTTCGATATTGCGCGCTTTGGAGCGGAAGTATTTCGGCCATCGCCACGGCAGAGCGATCTGATGATCATCGCGGGGCGCGTATCGAATAAGATGGCGCCGGTCATTCGGCAATTGTGGGAGCAGATGCCGGAGCCGAAGTGGGTGATCTCGATGGGCGCATGCGCGACCTCGGGGGGAGTGTTCAACAACTATGCGCTGGTGCAGAGTGTGAACCAGGTGATTCCTGTCGACATCTATGTGCCCGGTTGCCCGCCGCGCCCGGAGCAGCTGATTTACAGCATCACTCTATTGCAGGAAAAGATTCAAAACGAACGCGGCACGATCAAGAAGGCGCTAAACCTATCCTGATTAAGCTCTGCCCTTCCGAGCCTGTTCCAACATTCTTGTTCCAACATTCTTTTGATAATTAGCAGGAGCCAATTACTAAGGCAGAGGGGCGGCATAAATATCGCTTCCCCCTCGTCGATTTTCGAAAACAATGCCTGCCCGCGATCCGTTCCTATCAGAAAACAGTTGGAGCATGGAGGATAAAAAGCCGTCCAGCCTTCGGACGTCCCTGTTCTTGAAAAGAAATTAGACTGGCCGTCGTAGTCGTCATCAGAGCTCCAGACTTGCGCCAAAAGATGTCCGGACCAAGCTTATTGTGCGACGCGTAGCCGGAAGCGGACAGGATGGGCAACTAAGCCTTCAACTTTATTTCGTCGTACCAAGTCATTTGATCGTTCCCAAGTCGGGAATTTACAACTCTATTCTCTTCAACAGCTTAACTTTTTTCAGACTTTGTCCCGATAGCTCTCCTGGCGGATTGCGAAACCATTTCATTCTGAGCGGAATCTAACTCAACGTGTGCGAATGACGTTTCATTTGGGGGCCGCACACTCACTACAACTTAGCATTACAACCCAGGTGAAACCCAGGGATGGAAGGTGCTCCATGTTGGAAAAATTGTTTGATGCGATGTTCGGCTGCCGTCACTCTCGTTACAGTTTCCCCGTGACAGTTCGCGGAAAAGCCCGGCCTCAAGCTGGCGCGTTGACGGGAACATATGTTGCCTGCCTGGACTGTGGCAGCGAATTTCCCTACGACTGGCAGGAAATGAAGGTAATTCACTCTTCCGCGGAAAAGCGCGAGTATGTCGCTTCGCTCGCCAGCAGGCAGCCAGCTTAGAGAAGTATTAACGAACGAATATCAACAAGCGATAGATAACGAACGACAAGATTGGCTCGCGCAATTGTGAGCGCAGGCATGCTGTAGTCTGGCAATACTCAGCTTTCGATTCAGCGTCGAAATTTAGTTAGAGGAAGAATCGTCGCGCCGTTTCAACGTCGGACGGTCATCATCGGTCTGCCCGCTGCCGTTCGTCGAATCGCCGTTATTCGTAGAAGCCCGGCGCAGGCTGGGTTTGTTCTCATCTTTCTTGTCCAGCACTTTGTGCTTGTTCTCAATTGACGCCAGCCGCGCTTTCACATCGTCAAATTCCGACGTGGTGACAATATATTCCTGCTTCGCTGGCAAAATCTTGGCGATTTCTTCTTGCGTCTTCTCGATTCGATCCGGAGTCTGCGGGTGCGTGTCAAAAGCTTTCGCCAAAGTTCCGGGCTTCTTCTTCTCCATAGCCTGAATCTTCTCGAAGAAGGAAACAAACGCCGAGGGATCATACCCGGCGCGATACATGGTTTGGACGCCAAGATAATCAGCTTCAGCTTCGAAGCCGCGGGAGAATTTTAAGAAGCCCAACATCGCCGCGGGGCCGGCGGCTTCATACGCACCGTAGCCAATGCCACCGCCGATGAAAATCAGCGGAATCGTGGCCAACTGCATCAGGGTGCCGCGAGTCTGTTCGCGAGCCAGGTGGCATGCCGCCACATGCGATATCTCGTGCGCCATAACGCCCGCCAGTTCCGCTTCTTCATCCGCGGCCAGAATCAATCCTGAGTTCACATAGAAGAATCCGCCGGGAAGCGCCATGGCATTCACCACGTCGGAGTCGATCACTTTAATTGTGAAGGGCACTTGCGCGTCGGAGTTCCGCACCAGGTTCTGCCCAATACGGTTCACATACTCAGTGACGACAGAATCGTTCACCAACTTAACTTGCGACTCGATCTGCTGCGCATAGGAGCGGCCCATGGCAACTTGCCTTTCTATGCTGTACCAATTGCCCACGCCGCGGCCGCAGCCCACGTTCCGGTTGCCTATCGCATCCACGTCATTCTTGCCGCCATCGTGCTTAATCTGACTATCGTCCTGGGTAGGCAAATTCGCCGGGGGCTGGGCTGGTGCGTTTTGCACATCACCAGCTTTCGGCTGCCCGGCGTTCGGATCCGAAGTCGGCACCTGCTGCGGTTGGGTTTGCGTCTGAGGCTGAGTCTGGCCCGGGGTTTGACTAGGACCAGGCTGTGGATTTTGCGCAGAAACCGAGAGGCCCGCGCCAAATACAGCCACCACTACCGCACTTGCCAGCCAACGGAACTTCATGGGGAACTCCTTGAGGACCGCCTCTTAATGCGGATTATACGCCCAGCGTGCGCGCGGAAGCTGGGAACTTTCGATCTGGATTGTTAGAGGCAAGAGTCTCTTTCGGGGTTACCTGGAAAGGCGGAGGGTAGCGTTTTTAAGAGCGTCGAAATGCGCCCTCGTCGCAAGCGGCGACTGACGCTCGGGCGCAAGGAAGGAGCAAGATCAGGCTGCCGCTGGACTGGCAGAGGCAACGGCCACTGGCAGTCGGGCTACAATGAGCGTCCCCTTGCCGTTCGAACGGATTTCGAGGGTGCCACCCAATTGCCGGAACCTTTCTCGCATGCCCCGGACTCCCACTCCCGGGGTGCCTGCCGAAGCCATCTCAAGTTGTTTTTCGCGTGGTATGCCCCTACCTTGATCCTCGACTTCTACGAAAACGTGCCCGTCGGAGGTGGTAATGCGAATTCTCGCTGTAGGGCTCTGCGAATGGCGATGAATATTCGTGAGGCACTCCTGCACAGTCCGGAAAATTGCCGTTTCCGACTCGCGCGCCAGGCGCTCAAAATCCGCGGGGACCTCCAAGTTCACCTGGATCTTGCTGCGTCGGGTAAAGCCTTCCACATACCAGCGGAGGGCCGAAGCGAGTCCAGCTTCATCCAGCAGAGGCGGATGAAGTAAGTGGGAGATGGTGCGGACCTCCTGACTGAGTTCCTGTACCAGAGCCGCACTGTCAGTAACCGTGTTGGCGGTCTCAGTGAGACGTTTGAGATCGGCTCCCACGGAGGCGAGGTTCATTCCCAGAGCTGCCAGCATCTGGCCCACACTGTCATGCAACTCGCGGGCGATACGCCGTCTCTCCTCATCTTGCAATTGCATCAGACGGGCTGACAGTTCCCGCAGATTTTGATTGGATCTGTCGAGGTCTGCGGTACGCTCAAGTACGGCTTGCTCAAGTTCTACCTGCGCTGCTGATAACGCTTCCTCGCGGCGGCGGCGAGCTTCTCCCATCATCACCAGGACACCAGAAGCTAGCAAGAACACCAAAATACCAACCACCCGCTCCGTGCCCACGATGCGAAGGGAGTGTACCGGCGGGATGAACCAATATTTCGTCCCAATGAGCCCAAGCACCATGCTGACGATAGACGGGCCGACCCCACAGTACCAGGAACAGAAAGCTATCGAGGGAAACAGCGTGATGTAGGGTACATAGTCGCCCAAAAAGCGACTTAGTTCCCAACGGACCAGCAAGGCCACTGCAGTCGCCAAAAGAGCGAGAGTGTAACGCATTCCGGTCGTCTTCGAGATTTGGGTGGACAGCGAAGTGCTGGTCGCCATAATTTCATCCCCGCTTTGGCAAATCTATAAAGGCAACACAGAAATTGCTAAGAGCACTGCCCAAGAAAGCAACAACAATTTTATAACGAGAATCTTCAATAAAGCAGATTTTTACAGGACAAGCGTGCCACCCGGATGTGAACCTGTCCGATCAAGTAACACCATGGGCTCCGGTCTGTGTTCCTGAGAAATACAGGGTTCGCTTTAGCGCAGATTTGCTCGATCTCCCGGCGAAAGTTCCTCTATCAGCGCTCGACCAGCGCGTTAAACCAAAGAAAATAGAGGTCGCGGCCAATGGCATGACTCGTGCTTTTACAGTTTTCATAAGTCGAGCGCTGGAGAAAAGTTAATGTTGAACGTACACATCAATAACATCGGCGACATGGCGATTATCGAGTGCGAAGGCAGAATTGTGCGGAGCGAGGCGGCCCTCAAACTACGCCAGGTAGTCAACTCGCAATGCGATGCGCGAACTATTGTGCTTGATCTCTCGGAAGTGGCTGCCTTCGAAGCGGGAGGCTTAGGGATGCTTGTGTTCTTGCAGCGATGGGCCCTCGATCACGATATTCGCCTGAAGTTGTTCAATCCACGTCAGTCGGTTCGCTACAGGTTAGAGCAAGTGAGCTCGATGCGACAGTTTGACATTGTTACTCGCGACGAAATGATGGCACTGCTCGCTCTCGCTTATCAGGGCGAAAACGCATTAGCTGCCTGAACCGCGAAGGACTACCGGTTGACGATTTGCCACTGGCTGGTAACCTCAATCCGCGTGTGCAGTCGGCAGCAAATTCCTTCAATCATTAAACCCGCCCCAAAGGCTTTTATCATTAATCGTCAATCCACGTCATCAATCAACAATCATCAATTAACAATCATCAATTCCAGAATCCTCTCGATCCCTTCCTGAAATTCATCCTCCGGCGCAATCAGACTGAGCACCAAATACCCTTCGCTGGGAAAATCATAAAAATGTCCAGGATGCGCCAGCACGGATCTCTCCCGTAATAATCTGATCGCCAGATCTTCATCGGTCTGCGTTACTGGCACGCGCAGCACCGCGTACCATCCCGCTTCCACGTGCAGGCGCTCACAGGATTTTTGTCCGGAAAGCTGCTGATCCAACTGGCGATCTAGCTCAGCTAGATTTGTCCGCACACGATCCTTGAGTTGCTGCTGAATTGGTTTTCGCTCCGCCAACAGTGCAGGCGTTGCCCACTGGATCGGCGCATTCATCGAGAGGAACGTATCGGCGATGATTTCGAGCCGTGCCAATGCCGGCTCGACGTCCCTCGAGGGACCGCTGGTAGCAACCCACGCTACTTTCATTTGCGGCAGCGCGCAGATTTTAGAAATGCCGCTCAGCGTAAAGGTGAGCACTTCCTGATTTGCGGCGAAGCTTTGGCGTGGCGAACTATCTAAAGCATAGTCGAGAAAAACTTCGTCGGAGATAATTGCCAGCTCATGCCTATTGCAAAAACCATTGAGCAGGTCGCGCTCGTTCTTACTCACATAAGAGCCGGTGGGGTTGTTGGGATGGACCACCACCACTCCTTTTGTGCGCTGCGTCACTGCTTTTTCTAATGACGGGAAGTCCATCTGCCAGCCGTGGTCATAGATCAGCGGGTAGGGCACCAATTTCACATCCTGCAAGTCCGCGAGAAATTCAAACAACGGATAGCTCGGATTGGGCACCAGTAATTCATCCCCGGGATTGCAAAGCAAACGGAAGACAAACGAATAGCCTTCGCTGGTGCTGGTGGTGAGGATCAGATGTTCGGGATCGAACGCCGTAATGCTCTGTGAAGCGCGGTAGTAATCCGCAACCGCTTCCCGGGCCGCAAGCAAGCCTTTCGGTTGCGGATCGTAATCCATGGCATGCTGCGAAGCGAGAGATTGCAGAATCTTCGGCTCGTCGTAATGTAGTCCGGCGCGCGTGGGATTCGACAGCGTTAGATCCAACACTCGCCTTTGGACTTGCACAGCTTGAACTTTCGCTTCTTCGAGCGCGTCGGTGAGCCGGTTCCGCGTCAACCTCCAGCCCGTGCGGTCAGAAAACATCGTCAGGAAGCCTCTTTATTTTTTCGTACAGGTCGGCTCGAAGTGTGGACCGGAAAAAATCCCGACCCACCAAGATCACGAAGTGCACCGAGGCATCGACCCGGCCTTCGTCCGCGCACCTTCGTGTCCTTTGTGGTTAAGGTTTTTTCGCACTAAGGCTGCAAATAGAATCCCAGCTCTTGCGGAGGCCGCAAAACTTTCGTCGCGTCGTATTGCCGCCGGGCCTGGTGCACCGCGACGATCTTTGCTTCCAACTCGAGCGCAAAATTATCGTAGCGGACCATAACATTTTCCAGCCAATACGGGCTGTATTCCCGCAGCCAGGCATCGTGATACATCTTACCCAGTCGAGTCGTGGCGTCTCGCAGATCCTCAATACGCGCGTTAATGTCCGAGATCTCGGCCAGGTCGTTGTCTACGCGATCCGCGTCGCCTTGGTTTTGAAAGGCATCCCAGTAAAACTGATTAATCTCCTGGATAAACTGCGCCTTCATTCCCAGAACATCCCATTTCCACGCGGCGAGCACCATGTCGTCAAGCGAAAACTGGTTGGCGTGAGCCTGGTCGCGGTTGCGGTAGAGCGACACCAGCGCATGCTCTGCGCCCAAACGCATGTCGCTGGCGGCGGGCAGAATTTTCTGGGTAAGCTTTGCGCCCTCCGGCGTAAAGGGATCTGCCCAGAATAATTCGTCCGTCTCCATATCAACTTTAATTTTTCCCAAGGCCTCGTGTCCCTCGTCCAGATCCTGCAACACATCGCGGAATGTAGCGCCATCGCTGCGGTAAAACGCCCAGTCGTAGGCATCTTTAAATTGATCAAGATTGCTATCGGAATTGCTCGCTTGCCAGCCTTCCGCCGCTCCATACACCAGCGCGGGCCACGCCATGCCGTAGATCGACTCGCCATCGTCGTTCCACGTGGTGTTCAGCATTCCTATCGCGCCCAGGCTTTGGCCATCGCGCACAAAATTGTGAATGTTCACATAGGCGTCGTCCAGATTCGGCCAGATCTGGCTCCAATTGTTCGCCCCAGGCGCGACTACTACGTTAAGGCCCGCATCGCGAAACGGTTTGATAATGCTCACGTAGCTTGGCTTGGGATCGTAATCCCACGGCACGGCAATCATGTCCTTCGGAAGCGTCCCGAGCAATTGCGGATATTTCACCGCGATATCACCCCAGAACATGAGTTGCTTGTGATAGGGCTCGAGAATGCCGTTCACCTTCTCAATGTGTTCGAGATAGACGCGGCCCAGCCCTACTTCGGCGGCGCGGGACGCGGTTTGTCCATGGCCGAGCTCGAAAGTTTCGTCGCCGCCAATGTGCAGGAAGGGCCCGGGAAACAGCGGCACCAGATCGGCGTACATGTCTTTGATGAGGTTATAAGAGCGCTCTTTGGTAGGAGTGAGCACATGCCCGTGCGGACGTTCCGCTACATCGGAATAGATCTCGTACTTCAACATTTGGTGAAGATGGCCGAAGGTTTGCTGCTCGGGAAGAATGGTCACATAGCGGTTCTTCGCATAGGCCACGAGCGCTTTGATTTCTTCCGGCGTAAGCGCAGATTCCTTGGGCGCGGCCAGCGGCTGGCTGGGAAAATCGAAGACATCTTCCATGTAGAGGGCGAATACGTTCACTTTATAAGCTGCCAGCGTGGCGATCTGGCGCTTCATAAAATCCTCGGTAGGAATCGGGCCGCGGCTGATGTCATCCTGCACGCCTCGCCATTCCATGTTGGGCCAGTCGCGGATCGACACCGCCGGGCACACCAGATGACCGGCGTCCTTGTGAATCAGTTGGCGTAAAGTTTGCACTCCGTAGAAAAGTCCCTGCCCGGTGTTGGCCGCAACGATCAAATGTTCTTTATCGGAGAACAAAAGATAACCCTGGTCGCCAATCGAATCTGCCTTCAGCCCCTTGGACGCGAGGAATGCCTTTACTCTCTGGTCTTGCAGCCGGGCAAGAATAATGGCGCTGCGGGACTGCTTCGCGTCCGCTTTCTCGCCTGTGATCTGTACATTCAGACCGGACTGATCGTGGATCTCTTCTGCCAGAGTCTCGGCGGCGATGCGATCTTCTTCCTGGTGTCCGAACTCCACCAGAATCTTGGTCGTCGGCCGGACGCGAAAACTGCCGTCGCCCAGTTGCACTTCCTTCGGCAGAGGAATCAATCTCAATTGGTTCCTGGGTTGAGTTTCGGCATTAGAAGCCAGAGCAATAGAAATAAGAGTAAATAGCAAAACTATTTTCATTAGGGTCCTTGGAGCGATACTTACAGCGAACTACAACGATTATGACTTCCACAACATTTCACCTTGTCATTCCGAACCGGCTGTCAAGCCGGTGAGAACCTGCCCTGAGCGAAGCCGAAAGGAATCTGCTTTGTGCACGCAAAAGCAGATTCCTCGCGCGATAATGCCGCGCTTCGGAATGACAAAGCTTCCACCCTTGCTACGCAAACGCCTCTTTGTTTACCACATACGGCATCTTCGCAACATCTCCACCATAGTTCGATTCAAGCACATCGATCAATCCCTGCACACAACGTCCGGCCATGCCTTTATTGGGGTCGGAATCGAGGCGCGTAATGCGCGCCGCGCTGGCGAAGTGCGGCAGGAGACGGCATCGGTCGGCGATGGCCGGGTCGCGCAGCGGCGAATCCGCTGGCAACGGTTCTTTCTCGTAGACATCCAGCGCCGCGCCGCCAATCCAATTCTCCTTCAAGGCGCGGGCCAACGCGGCTTCATCCACCACCGGCCCCCGCGAAGTATTCACCAGGAAAGCGGTCGGCTTCATCATTCGCAGAGTGTCTTCATTAAAAAGATGATAGGTCGGAGTGGCGCTCTCGCCCGGCCGAATCAGCGGCACGTGTACGCTGATGAAATCCGCATTGCGCAGCGCTTCCTCAAACGATACGTATTTGATCCAGTTTTTCTCCGGCGAGATCCCACGCGAGAAGCGCAGATCCATCGTCTCCTGAATCGCGCCAATGTAGTTGTGATTCTCGTACGCCGGGTCGTAACACAACATGTTCATATCAAAACCGGCGCACTTCTTGATCATGGCGAGACCAATGCGCCCCGTGCCGATGATGGCGATCATCTTGCCGGTTACTTCGTCGCCCAGAAACGGAAGATAAGGATGCCAGAACCCCCACCGGTTCTCGCGCGTGAGATGTTCGGCCGGCCACATCTTGCGAGCCAGCATGCCCAGCATGAAAAAGGCGAACTCCGCCGTGGCTTCGGTCAGCACGTCGGCGGTATTGGTAAAAGGAATCTTAAAGCGATTGGCGTCGGCGCGATTGATGTTATCGAAGCCCACGGCAAACTGCGCCACCACTTTTAGCGAGTTCTTGCCTGCCTCAAAAATCTCTGCGTCGATCGGATCGCGCAACGTGGTGATCAACCCGTCAATGCCGGACTTCACTTTCTCAATGATCAGGCTCTTTGGTGGGGCTTTGGGCTCCGGGTAAACCTCCAATTCGTAGCCGCGCTCGCGCAAACGGTTCAGCGACGCTCCAATGTCGCAAGTCGCAAACACACGGAATTTCTTGCTCATGTATGTTCTTCCGAAGCTCGGGAACTGAAATCACCCATGAACGTGTCGGGCACCCGAGCCAACGAAATATCATACGCGGAGATCGGATCGTCTGGCGGTTTTCAAACGGAAGAGAAACTTTATCGCGCTCCGCGAGGGTGCGGATCGGGCACCGAGCTCTTAACTTTTTTTCGCCGAATGTCGCTCACTACATCCATGATACGGGTTTGGATGTCGCGAACGACTGAGCCCATATGGGTGAAACAGCCAGCATCACCGCAAGTCCAGAAAGTGCTAATGGCTTCGAAAGCATGAAGATACCTCTCAGGTGCTCGAATTTATCTGTAATCCTGAGTCCTGCGGATCCATCCCGCGAATCCTGATGAAAAGTTTGTCATCAAAAAAGTTTGTCATTCCGAAGCAGGGTATTATGGCGCGAGAAATCTGCTTTTGCCCGGCCAAAGCGGATTCTCTTCGGCTTCCCCCTCGCCTTCACCCGGGGTTTGGCAAACAAGGCAGGCTCTCACCGGGCAAGGAACACCCGTTCGGAATGACAAAAATGAAAGGTTATTCAAACTAGACCACAACTCTTATTCGTGCCGCTTTACTCGGAAGGCCTTACTCGGACTTCCAGGCAATTTTGAAGCTTGAGCCATCCGTCGAAAGGGCTGCCGGAACCGCTTCATCCTTGGCGGTGGTCTTGCTGACCATCGTGATCTTTTCGAGACTGGTGCCAAAATCACTGATCGGCCCGGCGACCTTTGCGTCGGTGGCGTAATTTGTGTCATTCACATCGGTATAGTCTTCGCCGTACGAGGCTGTACCGAAAGCCGAGAGAGGATAGTAGCCGCCGCCGCTGGTGCAGCAAGGCGCCTCGGCAATCCACTCCGCCGATGTGCGTTTCGCCGTCGGGGACTTTGCTATTTTGGTGAAGGTCTTTCCGGTGGTTTCGTTGGTAATGGTAAGAGAGAACTCTGAGTCGCTATAGTTGACCGCGGCTGAGATCTTGTTGCCCGGTGACACTGCTACGGTTGGGATAAGCTCGATGTCCTCCACCGGGTAGAATTCGTACCAGGCGTAATACTTTACAGTTGTGCCCGTGCAAATCGCCAGAGTTCCGGTTTGCTCCACGGAGGTGTCGGAGAGTCCGTCAAGACCCACCCAGAAAGCAGCGTAACTATTGGGAGTTTTAGTGCAGTTGACCGTGGGCTGCTTCCACGAACCTGAGGCGTTGGTAAACGATGTGCCCTTCACAGCGTAGCCGGCCCAGTTGTAGGACTCCAGTGAACCATCGGGGCGCACCCCGCGCAACTTCATGGGAGAGTGCTCGAGCTTAAATTGTTCGAGTGGGTTTGGCGATGGAGGTACGGAGGGTGTCTGTGCAAATACCGGTGCCACTAAGGCAATCGCAAAGAGGCATCCTAAGCTTTTCAATAGCATTGACGTCCTTTCTCGGAAACTGTTTCTTGTTAGTAATTGGCTGGTGGAACTAAGCCATCTTATATGCAACCCGAGCGCTGTCAAGGTGAGGGACTTGGTAACCCGGATCCAATTGGAATAGGTAGAAATTAATATTAGGTTAGTGAAACCAAGCTGCCTTATATGGAGCCTGGGTACCGTTACGATAAGTTACGCGGCTACCAAGGGGCGGGGTTGGAGTAAGTTGAAATTGTATTCAGGTTAGAGGTTTGTTCCGGCCCACTTATCGATACGATCCAAGGCTTGCTGCAAATTCTCCAGCGAGTTGGCGACGCTGAAGCGAAGGTAGCCTTCACCGAATTGCCCAAACGCGGTGCCCGAAAGCGCGGCCACGCCGGCTTGTTCCAGTAGGGCATCCGCGAGTGGCTTGGACTTCCATCCGGTTCGGGTAATGTTCGGGAAGGTGTAGAAAGCTCCCTTGGGCATGCGGCAGGAGAAACCTTTGATCTTGTTCAGGCCCGCGACGAACACGTCGCGCCGCCGCTTGAACTCCTCACACATGTGCTCCACGGAAGACTGATCGCCGCGGAGCGCCTCGATTCCGGCCACCTGTGTGAAACTGGCCGTGCAGGAGTTGGAGTTCGTCATAAGGCGCGTGATCTGCGCCGCCAGGTCGGGACGCATCACGCCGTAACCCATTCGCCATCCAGTCATAGCATAGGTCTTGGAGAATCCATCCAGCAGGATGGTCCGCTCCTGCATCCCGGGAACGGACATGATGGAAAAATGTTCGCCCTCGAACAGCAAACGGCTGTAAATCTCGTCGGATAAGACCAGGATATTGCGATCCCCGATCATACGGGCAACCTGTTCGACATCTTTCCGCTGCATCACTCCGCCGGTTGGATTCTGCGGAGAGTTCAGAATGATCAGCTTGGTTCGATCGGTAATCAGCTTGGCGAATTCGTTCACGTCGAGCGAAAAATCATGGTCCTCGCGCAATTGGATGGGCACGGCTTTGCCGCCAACATACTGGATCATCGACTCGTAGATGGGGAATCCAGGGTTGGGATAAATGACCTCGTCCCCTTCATCGATCAGGGAAAGAATGGTAAAGAAGATAATCGGCTTGCCGCCGGGAACAACCACAACTTCATCGGCTGCGACCTTCACGCCACGAGTGCGGGCTACGTATTCTGCGATGGTCTGGCGAAGCTCGGGCAAGCCGGCGGAGGGGCCGTAATGAGTCCAACCCTTGTGAAGGGCGTCGACTGCGGCTTCGATCACATTCGAAGGAGTATCGAAATCAGGTTCACCGATCTCAAGATGAATAATGCTTTTACCCTGGCGCTCCAGCGCGCGAGCTTTGTTGAGAACTTCGAAAGCGGTCTCTGTACCCAGGCGCGACATACGGCGGGCAAGTTGTAATTCATACTGCGCGGTTGGCGCCATGATGAAATCTCCCGACAATCAAACTGCACATTATACGATGGCGCCGGAATAAATACCGCGACTTTGGTACACAGCAATTTGTCCTCTTCAGCAGGGGAAGAGTCGAGCTTCGCTCAACGGACAGCCGAGCGCGGCTGTCCCTACATAGAGGATCAATTACATAGAGGATCAGTTGAGTTCAGATCCGGGCGGGGCGACGGCCGATTCTGTTCTGCCAATGAGTCCACACGAACCACACTGCTCCCAAAAGCAAAGCCGCGGCAATGACGGCATCGAACTTGTGAAAATACTTTCCCAGTTCGCGCCAGTTCTGACCTAGCTTCATCCCAAAATACGCCAGCGCCAGGCACCACGGCCACGATCCTAGGAATGTATAGAGATGAAAACGCCCGCGTGGCATGCGGGCAATTCCCGCAGGCAAAGCAATGAAGGTACGGATCACCGGTAGAAGCCGCCCGAAAAATACGGCCAGGTATCCCCAGCGCAGGAAAAATCTGTCGGCCCAATCCAGTTCGCGCTTGCCCATCAAGATCCATCGGCCATAGCGTTCCACCAGCGGACGACCGCCGTAACATCCGATTTCATAGGCCACCAGTGAGCCTAGATTGCAACCGATCGCCCCCGCGGTCGCTACCCACAGGAGCTTAAAGGTTCCCGTAAATACGAGATAGCCGGCGAACGGCATGATGAGTTCCGAAGGCAATGGGATACAAGCCGACTCAATTGCCATCAACAGCGTGATTCCGGCATAGCCGCTCGTGCTGATCACGGAGTTGATGAAGACAAAAATTAGAGCGAGAAGTTTTTCCGTCATGAGGTAGTTGTAGGAATCGATTTCCGGTTCTCAGGTCTCAGGTCTTGACGAAAACTCGATCAGAAACTCAGAAACTAAAGATCCGCGTACGAGGATTTCGATCTGATTTTGCTAACTAATCTAGTGTAACGGAAGTTATGAAACGCCCGGCTTTCCAAGGGACTTAGAACGAGCCATCCTGGGTGAAGGTATAGCCGGGAAGGCCAGCGCCCTGCGGCGTTTTAGCCACTTTGACGCGGACCGTAGGGGCGTCCGGCGCGGAGATACCCGCGGGACGAAGCATGGCGTACTGCGTGAACACTTCGCTATAAACCTTGGTGACCAGATAATCCCGGCCATCGGAGTCGCTGCGCCACACTTGCCCGAGTTGAATCGAGTTGACAGCCATAGGAGAAATTCAAGCAGCAGGAGATTGATCTCCAGAGTACCCAGCCCACCTGCACGAGTCAACCACTCCCGAGGTTACCGAGGTCTCTGCTAAGATGTTGCCCTCATGCCCCGGGGCAGAACTCCTCGCCAACCCGCCAGAACCGGACGCCAAGACCGCGTGACGAGGATACCGGTTCGCTCGGCTCCAGATGCACCGACAGGCGCGAAAGCGGCTGGGTCGCGAAAGATCGCGGACCAAGCCGCAAAGCGATCACAGAAACCACTAGCCAAAGGCGTACCTGCTAAGAACAAGGGCTACAACCCGTTGGCGCCGGATCGCGTTGCGGAAATCCTGCGGCGTCTTAATGAACTTTATCCAGGCGTTACCTGCGCGCTCACTCACACCAGCGCATGGGAACTCCTGGTCGCAACCATTCTTTCGGCGCAATCCACGGACGTGAACGTCAATCGGGTCACTCCGGAACTGTTCCGCAAATACCCCACCGTGGAAGCCTTTGCTGCGATCACTCCCGAGCAATTGGAGCCCGATGTGCGCTCCACCGGATTCTTCCGTAACAAATCCAAATCCGTAGTCGGCGCCGCGAAGAAAATCGTCGCCGACTTCGGCGGACAGGTTCCCATGAACATGGACGACCTGCTCACGCTACCCGGCGTCGCCCGAAAAACCGCGAACGTTGTACTGGGATCCTGGTTCAAGATCGCAGATGGAATAGTTGTTGATACTCACGTTCACAGAATCTCTCGCCGGCTGGAGCTGACAACGAACAATGATCCGCAGAAGATTGAGCAGGACCTTATGCGGATCATCCCGCGCGAAAAATGGATTCTTTTCTCTCACCAAGTCATCTGGCATGGCCGTAAACTCTGCATCGCTCGCAAGCCTAAGTGCGTTGACTGCGCCCTCGAAAACATTTGCCATGCTGCCGACAAGACGTGGAGCACGGTCGAGATGCATAAGGACGCAAAGGCCTAGACTCCGCGTTTGCCAAAGCTTCCCTTTTCGGCGCCTACGGGCTTCTCGCCGCTAATCTTTATCGCTTCCTGAGGGATTTCCCAGATGCGTACCCTGCTCGACAACGACTACTTGCGCTCCGAACTCAAGCGACCCACGATATTTCCAACCTGCGCGAATGTGTCACCAGGCTGGAAGTCGAGCGGGGCGCGTCCGCCAATCGTCGCTTCTCAACTACTCCCAGAAAAAATCCTTTCTTCCATTCTGCTAGACTTTTGCTTCGAACTTAACCCTCGACCAACCTCCATGCGCTCTTTCATTTCGTTTGCTATTGTCATTCTTATGACCACAGTTGCCGTGGAAACTCTCTCGGCGCAGACTCTGCCCGCGCCTGAAGCCATCACTGATCCCAAGCAGGTCGCCAGCAAACCGAACGCCGAGGTCGAACCACGGAGCCTAACCATCGAGAAGCTGTACATGACTCGCCAGGTCGGCCTTCCCACCTGGTCGCCGGATGGTAAACAGGTCGCCTTCATCTCGAATATGAGCGGGCGAAATAATATTTGGCTGGTTCCCGCCGAGGGCGGTTGGCCCGTGCAACTTACGGTGAGCGACCAGCGTCAGACCGCGCCCGCATGGTCGCCTGACGGCAAGTGGATCGCCTACCAATCTGATTACGACGGCGACGAACTGTGGGACATTTTTCTGGTTTCGCCCAAAACCGGCAGAGTGGTGAACCTCACCAGCACGCGCGAGATAGCCGAACTGAATCCAACTTGGTCACCGGATGGGCGGTATCTGGCATATGAGGTCAAAGCGAAGACTTCCGCCGCTTATGAAATCGACATTTACGACACCCTGATGCGCGAGGTGAAGCATCTCACCACCAGCACTCCACAGGATAAGAGTAATTACGATCCCATCTGGCTAAAAGACGGAAAATCCATCGTTTACACGCAGGATCAAGCCAAAGGGACGGATTCGAATATTTTTATCGCTGAGATGGCGACGGGCAAGAGCACTTTGCTCACGCCGCACGAGGGCGAACAACGCTATTCCGCCGATGATGTTTCGCCCGATGGAAAGCGTGTTCTGATCACTTCGAATGCGGCGAACGGCTATCAAAACATTGGCTTGCTGGAAATCTCGACTAAGAAAATCTCATGGCTAACCAAGGACAAATGGGCGATCCGCGGCAGTGAGTTTTCTCCTGATGGCAAGCGCATCACCTTCACTGCCAACGTCGACGGAAGCCAGGATATCTACCTGCATGACCTCGCAACTGGCAAGTCGACCGCGCTGCCCATACCCAAGGGAGTGAACGAGCCCACGGGTGGCCATTCGGCGTTCACCAAAGATGGTTCACGCCTTCTCTACTATCACAACGGTCCTACCGCTCCCGGCGATCTTTGGGTCTATACGCTGGCCACCGGCAAGTCGCATCAAGTCACACATTCTCTTGTCGCTGGCGTTCACTCCGAAGATATGGT
>Ga0209221_1000094_pt1 | contig 52930 bp, 58 predicted proteins | sample BlaSpr_A8_Ref_O2_FD_187989 | JGI IMG/M metagenome (GOLD analysis project Ga0209221, IMG submission 187989) | Forest soil microbial communities from Thunder Bay, Ontario, Canada - Black Spruce, Ontario site 2_A8_Ref_O2 (SPAdes) (version 2) | ecosystem: Environmental > Terrestrial > Soil > Boreal...
CGAAGTGGAGCGCGGGCAGGTGTTGGCGAAGCCGGGGTCGATCACGCCGCACACGAAGTTCAAGGCGGAAGCGTACGTATTGACGAAGGAAGAAGGCGGGCGGCACACGCCGTTTTTCACCGGGTACCGGCCGCAGTTTTATTTCCGCACGACGGACGTGACGGGGGATGTGAAGTTGCCGGCAGGAGTGGAGATGGTGATGCCAGGCGACAACATTTCCTGCGAGATTACTTTGATTACACCGGTAGCCTTGGAGAAGGGCTTGCGCTTCGCAATTCGCGAAGGCGGGCACACCGTGGGCGCTGGCGCTGTGGCCGAGATCATCGAGTAAACATGCCAAACGGAGAAAAAATTCGGATTCGTTTGAAAGCGTACGATCACCGCATTCTCGATCAATCTACGAAAGAAATTGTGGACACCGCGAAGCGCACCGGAGCGGATGTGGCCGGGCCGATTCCTTTGCCGACGGTTATTAACCGCTGGACAGTGTTGCGTTCGCCGCACGTGGACAAGAAATCGCGCGAGCAGTTTGAGATGCGCACGCATAAGAGGCTGATTGATATTTTGGAGCCGACGCCGGACACGGTGGACGCGCTGATGAAGCTGGATCTGCCGCCGGGCGTGGACGTGGAGATTAAGGCGTTTGGACGCGAGCATACCGGAAAGTAAGTAATAATTAGTGAGTAGTGATTAGTGAAGCGAATCGAAACCGTCTTCGACAGTGGAAGGCGCGAGGAACGAGAGAGCGAGATGGCAGTCAACGGCATATTGGGAATCAAGCTGGGGATGACGCAAGTTTTTGCGGAAGACGGCACGGCGGTTCCGTGCACTGTCCTGCAGGCGGGGCCATGCGTGGTGGTGCAGCGCCGCACGAAGAACACTGATGGTTACGAAGCGGTGCAGCTGGGCCTGGTGGAATTCATCAAGCCGCAGCGGGTGAACAAGGCGCGCACCGGACATTTCAAGAAGGCGAATGTGGCGCCGCTGCGTTATCTGAAAGAGATTCGCATTGACGATGCCAAGGACGAAGCCAAGTCCGGGGATCGCGTGCTGGTGGAGAATTTCAAGGTGGGCGAGCTGGTGGACGTGACCGGCGTTAGCAAAGGCAAGGGCTTTCAGGGCGGCGTGAAGCGCTGGCATTTCCGAGGCGGCGACGCGAGCCACGGGTCGATGTTCCACCGGGCGCCTGGTGGAATCGGAGCGAGCTCATTTCCATCGCGCGTGTGGAAGGGGCAGCATTTTCCGGGACACATGGGAAACGAGCGCAAGACTTCGAAGAATTTGCGGGTGGTGAAAGTGGATTCCGAAGAGAACCTGTTGCTGGTGCGCGGCGCAGTGGCGGGGCCGCAGGGCAGCTACATTTTTATTCGCAAGGTTAAGGCGCATCTGTAAGCGAAATTTGTAAGCGAGAGAGACGACACGATGCCTGTTGTGGACGTAAAGAACCTGGAAGGAAAAAAAGTCGGGCAGATTGATCTGGCCGACGACGTGTTTGCCGCGAAGGTGAACCCGCACCTGCTGCACGAGGCCGTGCGGCACCATCTGCGGGGCGAGCGCGCGGGAACGCACAAGACGAAGGACAAGAGCGAAGTTTCCGGCTCGGGCAAGAAACTGTGGAAGCAGAAGGGCACGGGACGCGCGCGCGTCGGATCGATCCGGTCGCCTTTGTGGCGGCACGGCGGCACGGTGCACGGCCCGGTGCCGCGCAGTTACGACTACGCGCTGCCGAAGAAAATGATTCTGGGCGCGCTGCGCTCGGCGCTGTCCGCGAAGGTGGCGGATCAGAAATTGACCGTGGTGGACGGCTGGACACTGGAAACGCACAAGACCAAGGCGTTCCGCGAGACGCTGGGCAAGTTGAACAAAGAGACCGAAACGTACCTCTTGGTGGAAAGCGGCGCGAACGTGAATCTGGAACGCGCCAGCCGCAACATGGCGGGCGTGACGCTGGTCCCTCCGACGGCGCTGGAGCCTTACGATTTGCTGCGCCACGAGCATGTGATGTTGTCGCGGGAAGCGGTGGCGAAATTGAGCCGATCGCTTTCGGCGACGCGTCCGGAAGTGCCGGTACAGATTGAGCCGGCTCCGGCAGCGGCTGAGAAGAAAGCTACGAGCGAGAAGAGCGCGGAAGCGAAGGCTCCGGCCAAGCACGCTGCGGCGAAAACGGAAAAGTCGGCGAAGAAGCCCGCGGCAAAAAAAGCAGCGAAGGCCAAAGCCAAGCCCAAAGGGAAGAAGGGATAAGCGATGGAGAACAGGGTTTATCAGATTATCCGGCGTCCCATCATTACCGAAAAGGGTTTGGGCGTGAAGGAAACGCAGCACACCGTGGTGTTCGAGGTGGCGAAGGACGCGACCAAGACGGAAATCAAGGAAGCGGTGCAGCGCGTTTTCAAGGTGAAGGTAGATCACGTGCGCACGGCGATTTTTCACGGCAAGTTCCGCAGGCGGGGACGCGCTGAGGGTTTCCGCAGCGATTGGAAGAAGGCGTATGTGCGGCTGAAAGAAGGCGAAAAGATGATCGAGTACGCCGAGAACATTTAGTTTTTAGATGTTGAGAGTTTAGCGGGTCCGAAGTTGGCGGCAAGCAAGAGCAAGCGACCGAGTGACTGAGACGCAGGACAGTTCGAGGGGAACCGGTAAGAGGCAACAATGGCAATAAAAACATTTAAACCGTACACACCGTCACGACGCTTCCTGACCATGCTCGATAAGAGCGAGATCACCAAGCAAACACCGGAAAAATCGCTGGTGGAAGTGCAGAAGCGCACCGGCGGACGAAATTCGCACGGCGAAATCACCGCATGGCATCGCGGCGGCGGGCACGCGCAGAAATACCGCACGGTGGATTTCCGGCGCGAGAAGACCGGGATCCCCGCAAAAGTTGCGGCGATCGAATACGACCCGAACCGCTCGGCGCGCATTGCGCTGCTGCACTATGCGGACGGCGAGAAGCGTTACATTTTGCAGCCGGTGGGCCTGGAAGTGGGCATGACGGTGCAGAACGGCGCGGGCGCGGAAATTCTGCCGGGCAATGCGTTGCAGATTCGCAACATTCCCCCGGGCACGATGATTCACAACCTGGAACTGTATCCCGGCAAGGGCGGGCAGGTGGTGCGTTCGGCGGGCGGCGCGGCGCAGCTGATGAGCAAGGAAGGCGATTTCGCGCTGGTGAAGCTGCCTTCGGGCGAAGTGCGCAAGTTCAGCATTGATTGCATGGCAACGGTGGGGCAGCTGGGCAATCTGGATCACGAGAATGTGACGTACGGGAAGGCGGGAAGGACGCGTTGGCATGGCAAGCGTCCTACGGTGCGCGGCGTGGCGATGAACCCGGTGGACCATCCGCACGGCGGCGGTGAAGGCCGCGTGAAGGGCAATCATCCGCAAACGCCTTGGGGATTTCCTACGCTGGGAGCGAAGACGCGCAAGAAGCGTCCGAGCGACCGGATGATTGTGGAACGGCGCAAGCCATAGCTTTAGTGAAGTTGTGAGGAGCAGTAGAAAAGCAATGAACCCGGCGCGGGGGACAATGCGGAGTTACTCGATGACAGCCACTAGATCATCAAGACGTGCAACCAAGCGTGCGGGCAGACGTGCGCCGCGACGCGCAACACGTGCGCGGAAGGCAGTTCCGCGGCGCGCAGCAAAGCCGGCGGTAAAGATTGCTTCGAAGCTGGTGCCGGCGCCGCAGATTCAGTACCGGTTGTGCCGGTCGGGCTGGGCGGTAATTGTGGAACGGATTCCTAACGCGCAGGGGACGCGGTTTGTTTGTCCTTTCTGCCCGTTGTCGCACCGCGTTTCCGGGCCGGTGCGAGGATTCAAAAGAGTTCGCCGCGCGCAGTGGATAAAGCTGCGCCGCGTGGAGGAGTAGGACAAAAGATGCCGCGCTCGCTGAAGAAGGGTCCGTTCATTGACGGCCACCTGCGTAAGAAGGTGGAAGGCCTGAACGCCCGCAACGAAAAGAAGGTGTTGAAGACGTGGTCGCGCCGTTCGACGATTTTGCCGGACATGATCGGGCACACGCTGGCGGTGCACAACGGCAAGAAGTTCATTCCGGTGTACATCACCGAGCAGATGATCGGACACAAGCTGGGCGAGTTTGCGCCCACGCGCACGTTCAAAGGGCACGCGGTAAAGGCGGCGCTCGAGAGGGCCGCAGCATCGGCAGGCGCGCCAGCGGCGGGAGCAGCACCAGCAGGCGGAGCAGCGCCGGCAGCGAAGTCTTAAAGGGAATAAAAGATGGCAACGGCAATTCAGGAAACGACGGACAAGACATCGATTGAGGGAATCGCCCAGGCGCGTTACACGCGCGTTTCGCCGCAGAAGGCGCGGCTGGTGATTGACTTGATTCGCGGACGACGCGCGGAAGAAGCGCTGCACACGCTGCAATTCACGAAGAAGCGGGTGGCGAAGGATATCGAGAAGACTTTGCGCAGCGCCATCGCCAACGCCGAACGCAAGGCGGAAGATTCCGGCGAGACGCTGGACGTGGACGAGCTGTTTGTGACGCGCTGCTTCGTGAATGAAGGGCCGCGCTGGAAGCGTATGCGTCCGGCGCCGATGGGCCGCGGGTTTCGTTATCAGAAGCGGACCAGCCATATTGTGGTGGAGGTTTCGGAGCATCACCGCGCGGTGGCCGGTCGCGTGGCAGCAGCGGCAGCGGAAGCGCAGGCATCGAAGGGCGTGAAGGGCGCGATACGCAAGGCGCGCAAGACATTGGAACAACGCAATAAGCCAGGACAGAAAAAGAAGAAGTAGCGGGAGGACAGTTTGGGGCAGAAAACACATCCGTACGGTTTTCGGCTGGGCTACAACAAGGTCTGGAAGTCGCGCTGGTTCGCGAAGAAGGATTATGCCGACCTGTTGCATGAAGACGTGGTCCTGCGCAAGACGCTGAAGGAAAAGCTGAAGTCCGCGGGGATCAGCGGGATTGATGTGGAGCGCGCCGCGAACAAGCTGGTGGTGCGGATTTATACCGCGCGTCCTGGAATCATCATCGGCCGCAAGGGTTCGGAAATTGACAAGCTGAAGGCCGACGTGCAGAAGCGCACCAAGCGCGAAGTGCATATTGACATTCAGGAAGTGCACCGGCCGGAGCTGGATGCGCATCTGGTGGCGGAGTCCATTGCGCTGCAGCTGGAAAAGCGCGTGGCTTTTCGGCGAGCGATGCGCAAAGCGGTGGATTCGGCGCTGCGCTTTGGCTGCAAGGGAATCAAGGTGCGCGTGGCGGGCCGCTTGAACGGCGCGGAAATCGCACGTAAAGAATGGTATCTGCAGGGGCGGCTGCCTTTGCAGACGTTGCGCGCGGACATTGATTTTGGCACGGCCGAGGCGCACACGACGTACGGAGTGATTGGCGTGAAGTGCTGGATTTATCAGGGCGAAAAAATCCCGCAGCGCGTGAACAAGAACGCGCCAGCTGCGGCGGCAAAAGCTTAGCGCTAAAAGCTAAAAGATTAAGGACACGGGCAAAAATTTATGTTGATGCCGAAAAAAGTAAAGTACCGCAAGCAGCAGCGCGGGCGACGGACTGGAAAAGCGTGGCGCGGCGGAGCGCTGGCGTTTGGCGAGTACGGACTGAAGGCTCTGGAACCGGCATGGATCACGGACCGGCAGATTGAAGCAGCGCGCGTGGCAATTACGCGCTTCATCAAGCGCGGCGGAAAATTGTGGATCCGGATTTTTCCGGACAAGCCCTACACCAAGAAGCCGGCCGAGACTCGTATGGGTAAGGGCAAAGGTCCGCCGGAGAAGTGGGTGGCGGTGGTAAAGCCGGGGCGAGTGATGTTTGAGATGGCGGGCGTGGATCTGGCGTCTGCAACCGAAGCGATGAAACTGGCTTCGCACAAACTGCCCATCCGGACGAAGTTTGTCAGCCGGGCGGAGGAACTGTAATGGCGGAACGAAACGCGGGGCGCACGACGAAGTACCGCGAGATGAGCAAAGCCGAGCTTGAAACGCAACAGGGCGAGCTGGCAGAGCAGATTTTCCGGCTGCGTTTTCAACTTTCCACCGGACAGGCCGAAGGTTTGAAGAAGCTGCGGGAAGCGAAGCGCGATTTCGCGCGGATCAAGACGGTGCTGCGCGAAACTGAATTGAGGAAGGCGTAATGGCAAACGAAGCAGTTGGAGCAGCGACGCAAGAGAGCACGGCGGAGCGCGGAGTCCGGCAGGAACTGACCGGGATCGTGACTTCGACGAAGATGCAGAAGACGATTGTGGTGAAGGTGACGCGCGCGGTGCAGCACCCTCTCTATCACCGGGTAGTGCGCCACACCAAGAAATACTACGCGCACGATGAGACCGGGGAAGCGAAGGTAGGCGACACGGTACAGATCGCTTCCACTCGGCCGCTTTCGAAATTGAAGCGCTGGCGGTTGAAGGAAGTATTGCAACGCTCGACGCGCGTGGCGTAAAGCCCGTCGCAGTGGTGGCGGTGGCGTGGCGGAACGGCAGTTAAACAGGGAGCAAGATCATGGTACAGATGCGAACATGGCTGACGGTGGCGGACAATTCCGGTGCGCGCCAGCTGACCTGCATCCTTCCGTTGGGAGGGGATGCGGGGTTGACGGCGGGATTGGGCGACGTCGTCACGGCGGCGGTGAAGGAAGCGCAGCCGGAAAGCCAGGTGAAGAAGGGTACGGTAGTGAAGTGCGTGATTGTGCGCACGCGCAAAGAGCAGCGACGCAAGGACGGAACGTACATCCGGTTTGACGATAACGCGGCAGTTTTGATTAACGATGCGAACGAGCCGATTGGAACGCGCGTCTTCGGGCCGGTAGCCCGCGAGTTGCGCGACAAGAAGTTCACCAAGATCATCTCGCTCGCTCCGGAAGTGTGGTAGCCATGAGAAAAATACAGGAAAAGCCGGCAGCATTCAGCATCCGCCACGGAGACATGGTGAAGATCATGTCCGGGCGATCGAAGGGGAAGACCGGGAAAGTGCTTTCGGTGAATCCCTGGAAACTGACGGTGACGGTAGAGCACGCGAACATGATGAAGAAGCACACGCGGCCGAACCCGTCGAAGAACATCAAGGGTGGAATTCTGGAGAAAGAAGGACCAGTGCACGTGTCGAACGTGCTGTTGGTCTGCCCAGGATGCGGCAAGCACACGCGCGCAGGGCATACGACGCTGCCGGACGGAACCAAGGTGCGTTCGTGCCGGCGTTGCAACACAACTTTTGAGAGCTAGAGATTTTTTGCGAGGTAAGGGCGAGAAATGATTACGCGTTTGCATGAAAAGTACCGCAAGGATGCAGTGCCGGCGCTGTTGAAGCGCTTCGGGTTGAAGAACACGATGGCTGTGCCGCGCGTGCAGAAGGTGACGGTAAACATCGGGATGGGCGAAGCGAGCGCTAACGTGAAGCTGCTGGACACGGCCGCGGCGGAGCTGGGACAGATTACCGGGCAGAAGCCGGTGATTACACGGGCGAAGAAGTCCATCGCGAATTTCAAGATTCGCAAGGGCATGGCCATCGGTTGCATGGTGACGCTGCGCGGCGAGCGGATGTACGAGTTCCTGGACCGGTTAGCGAGCATCGTGCTGCCGCGCGTAAGGGACTTCAAGGGATTGCCGCCAAACTCTTTCGATGGGCGCGGCAATTACACGCTGGGGCTGAAGGACCAACTGGTGTTTCCGGAGATTGACTACACGCGCGTGGACAAAATCAAGGGCATGAACATCACGATCACCACAACCGCCCGCAACGACGAAGAAGGGCGCGAGCTGCTGAAGCTGCTGGGCGTACCGTTCAGGGTCCAGAGCTAGGATTTAAGGAGAAAGAGCGAGTATGGGACGCACCGCACAATTCGCGAAGCAGTTGAAGAAGCCGAAGTTCAAGATCCGCTGGCGCAACCGCTGCAGGGTTTGCGGACGTCCGCGCGCTTTTCTGCGCAAGTTTGAGATGTGCCGCATTTGTTTCCGCGGGTTCGCGCTGAAGGGCGAAATTCCGGGCGTGACCAAGGCGAGCTGGTAGTTTTTTGGGCGGGGCACCGCAAGAACTGGTTTTGGAAAAAAGGCAGTGGCTAGTGATGAGTGGCTAGTGGCTAGAAACAGCTACGAGGATAGACGAGTTCTCACAGAGACTCTGAAGCCCAGCACTTCCGTAGAAGTGGAAATAAAGCAGAGCTGGGAAAGTAAAGTAAGGACGAGGAAGAATGACGACTGATCCGATTGCCGATTTGCTGACCAGAATTCGCAACGCCTCGCGCGCGAAGCACTCGCGGGTAGATTTGCCCAGCTCGAAATTGAAAGTGGAGCTGGCGCGCATCCTGAAAGAGGAAGGCTATCTGGCGAATTTCAAGGTTGTGGAAGAGCAGAAGCCGAAGAAGACTTTGCGCCTGTTCCTGCGCTACACGCCGGACCGCCGCAGCGTGATTACGGACCTGAAGCGCATCTCGCGGCCGGGCTCGCGGCGCTATGTGGGCAAGACGGACATACGGCAAGTGGTGGGTGGAATGGGAATTTCGATTGTCTCCACGGCGAAGGGATTGATGACGGGACAGGCGGCGCGGAAGGCCGGAATTGGCGGCGAGATCATGTGCGAGGTCTGGTAAGAATCAGGCGGGAATTTTGTAACACGAGGATCGAACAGAGCCATGTCGCGAATTGGAAATAAAATTATACCGGTACCGTCCGGCGTGAAGATTCAGATCAAGGAAGATGCCGTGGAAGTGCAGGGTCCCAAGGGCAAGATGCGCGTGGTGGTCCCGAAGGGAATCAGTTTCGAACAGAAAGACGGCATTCTGACCGCGAAGCGCGAGTCAGACGACAAGCGCGCGCTGCATGGCCTCGCGCGAGCGCTGGTGGCGAACGCGGTGACCGGTGTGACGACTGGCTTCAAGAAGGATCTGGATATCGTAGGCGTCGGCTACCGCGCCGAGGTGAAGGGCAAGAACGTGGTCCTGGCGCTCGGCTATTCGCATCCGATCGAGTTTCCGATTCCGGAGGGGATCACGATCGCCATCGAGAAACAGGTGCACATGGTGGTGACCGGAGCGGACAAGAATCAGGTGGGGCAGGTGGCCGCGAATCTACGCGCGCTGCGTCCGCCGGATCCGTACAAGCAGAAGGGCGTGCGCATTACCGGCGAGCGCTTGAAGAAGAAGGCCGGCAAGGCTGGCGCGAAGTCGGCAGCGGCCTAGGCCAGGAGGAGAGCGAACGTGGCAGCACCGGTTCACAAATTATCGCGGCAAGCGCATCGCCGCCGCATTCACGTGCGGACGCGCAAGACGCTGGTGGGAACGGCAGAACGTCCACGGCTTTGCGTGCACCGTACGTCGAAGCACATACGCGCGCAGGTGGTGGACGACCAGACCAATCGGACGATCGTGTCGGCCAGTTCGCTGGACGGGGAAGTGCGCAAGTCCATCAAGGGCGGCGGCAACATCGCGGCAGCCAAAGTGGTGGGCAAGGCCATTGCGGAACGCGCGCAAGCCAAGGGCGTGGAAAAAGTGGTTTACGATCGCGGGGGATATCAATATCACGGGCGCGTGAAGGCGCTCGCGGAAGCGGCCCGGGAGGCGGGCCTGAAGTTCTGACAATTATGTCGAAACAAGAGCTCAAAGACTCGTTAGCTGTACGCCGTCCGGTGGAAACCAACCAGGCGAATTTGAAGGATCAGGTGGTTTCGATCAACCGTTGCACCAAGGTTGTGAAGGGCGGAAAAAACCTTAGCTTCTCGGCGCTGGTGGTAGTGGGAGATCAGGGCGGCCATGCCGGCTTTGGTATGGGCAAGGCGCGCGAAGTGCCCATGGCCATCCGCAAGGCGATTGAAGCGGCCAAGAAGAATATGGTGAAGCTGAACATGAAAGGGACGACGATCCCTCACCAGGTGCTGGGACGTTTCGGCTCGGGCCAAGTGCTGCTGAAGCCCGCGCCGGAAGGAACCGGAATCATCGCGGGCGGAGCGGTGCGCGCGGTGATGGAGGTTGCGGGAATTCAGAACGTGCTGACGAAGTCGCTGGGCACGTCGAATCCGCACAACGTGATCAAGGCAACGTTTGACGCGCTGATGCATTTGAAGGATGCGGCCAAGGTGGCGGAAGGCCGCGGGAAGATTGCGGAGGAAGCGACGGCACAGTAGTTCCTTCGCGCTAATAAAATGACAACGACGACATCGACACAGACTGCTGCAGCGAGCAAGAAGAAAACAGGGAAGTTGAAAATCAAGTGGGTGGTCAGCTTCATCGGCTGCCCGCGCGATATGCGCCAGACGGTTCGCGGGCTGGGATTCCGGCGCATGCAGCAGGTGCTGGAAGTGGAAGACACGCCATCTATTCGCGGCATGATCGCGCGCGTGCATCATCTCGTACAGATTGAGGGCTGAGAATGGCACAGAAACCAACACTATCGAATTTGAAACCGCCGCGCGGCTCGCGTCATCGCAAGGTACGTGTGGGGCGCGGCATGGGCTCGAAGATGGGAAAGACGTCGGGCGCGGGCAACAAGGGGCAGCAGTCCCGTCGCGGATATTCGCGCAGGCCGGGATTTGAAGGCGGGCAGATGCCGCTGCACCGGCGATTGCCCAAGCGCGGATTTTCGGCGCCGGATTCGACGACGTATGCGGTGATTAACGTCGAGAGCCTGAACGTCTTCGAGGCAGGCGAAACGATTTCACCGGAAATTTTGTATGCGCTGGGCGTGTTGCGCGTGAAGCGCGAGGCGCTGAAGATTCTGGGCAGTGGTGAACTGAAAGTGGCGTTGACGGTGCAGGCGCATGCGTTCAGCAAGTCGGCGGAGGCAAAGATCACGGCCGCCGGAGGAAAGGTCGAAGTCCTGCAATGAACAAGTTGTTCCTAGCCATTCGGAATATTTTCAGCACGCCGGATTTGCGCAACCGCGTGCTGTTTACGCTGGGCATGTTGGCGGTGTATCGCCTGGGCGGGCACATTCCGACGCCGGGAATTAATACGGCGCTGTTGCAGGACATGTTCCAGAGGGGCCAAGGCTCGGTTCTGGGATTGATTGACCTTTTCAGCGGTGGCAACCTGCGCCGGCTGACGATTTTTGCGCTGGGCATCATGCCGTACATCACGGCGTCAATTATTTTGCAGTTGATGGTGGTGGTGTGGCCTTACCTGGAGCGGTTGCAGAAGGAAGGCGAGTTGGGGCGGCGCAAGATCACGCAGTACACGCGCTACCTGACGATTATTTTGAGCTTGTTTCAATCATTCACGATCGCGAAGACCTTGCAGCTGCAGAACATGAACGGCGAAGCGCTGGTGTATCACCCCGGCGTGCGGTTTACGCTGATGACCATGCTGACGCTGACCACGGGATCGGCGTTCATCATGTGGTTGGGTGAACAGATCAGCGAGCGCGGCATCGGGAATGGAATGTCGCTGATTATTTTCGCGGGCATCGTGGTGGGATTGCCGAACGCGGTACACGATCTGTATCTGAAGACGACGAGCGGTGAGTGGGGATCGTTGGCGGGCGTGATTTTGGTGGGGCTGATCGTTTTGATGCTGGCGGTGGTGGCGTTCATCGTGTTCGTCGAAGGCGGACAGCGGCGGATACCGGTGCAGTATGCCAAGCGCGTGATGGGGCGGAAGGTGATGGGCGGGCAGATGACTTATCTGCCGCTGCGCGTGAATTCCGGGGGAGTGATTCCGCCGATTTTCGCGAGCTCGCTGCTGACTTTTCCGCAGACTTTGGCGCTGTTTTTTCAGAACAAGTCCACGGCGTTCGGGAAGTTCGCGAACATGATCAAGTGGGGCGAGCCGCTCTATACATTGATTTATGTGACGCTGATCATATTTTTTGCGTTCTTTTACGTGGGTATTATTTTTAATCCCACAGAGCTGGCGGACAACATGCGGAAGTACGGCGGGTTCGTGCCGGGGATTCGTCCGGGGCGGAATACGTCGGAATACATTAATCGCATTTTGACCCGGCTCACCTTCGTTGGCGGCGTGTACCTGGCGGTAGTCTGTTTGCTGCCGGAATGGATGATTTCGGGGATTCACCTGCAGCATTTGTGGCTGGTGGGCGACTGGTTCGACCGGCACATGTGGCGCTTCGTGCTGGATGGCTTGAACGTGCAATTTTATTTCGGGGGCACGTCGTTGCTGATCGTGGTGGGCGTGGCCATGGATACGGTGCAGCAACTGGAAGCGCAGTTGGTGATGCGGAATTATGACGGGTTCGTGCGCAAGGGCCGAGTCCGGGGCCGTCGCAGTTAATGATCGACGCATCGGCGGTGAGGATGGCGCTCAAACGGGCGTTAATTTTTCTCGGTCCACCGGGAGCTGGAAAAGGCACCCAGGCGAAGCGCATGGCCAAGCAGTTGGGCGTGCCGCATCTTTCGACCGGTGACATGCTGCGGGACGCGGTGACGCGCCGCACGTCCGCCGGACGGCTGGCGGAGCCGATCATGGAGCGCGGCGACCTGGTGCCGGATGAGATCGTGCTGACGATGGTGGAAGACCGGCTGTCGCGCGAGGACTGTGACGAGGGATTCATCTTCGACGGTTTTCCGCGCACGAATCGGCAAGCCGAAGAGTTGGACAAGATTTTGCAGCGGCGCGGGCTGGGCAAGCCGCTGGTGATTCAGTTTCTAGTGAGCCCTGAAACGCTGGTGCGGCGCGTGGCGGGCCGTTGGACGTGCAGCGTGGGCGGCGAGACGTACAATATTCTCGAGCGGCCGCCTAAGACGCCGGGGATTTGCGACAACGACGGCGGGAAATTGATTCAGCGGTCGGACGACCAGCCGGAGATCGTGAAGGAACGATTCGCGGCGTACGAACGGCAGACCGAGCCGCTGGCGAAGTATTACCGGACGCACGGTGTGCTGGAAACGGTGGATGGTGATGCAGGGGTAGAAGAGGTAACCCGCGCATTGAATGAAATTCTGAAGCGCGCGGAAGGGCGCGATGGTCATCTGTAAATCGCCGGCAGAGCTGGAGAAAATGTACCGCGCAGGGCAGGTCGTGTGGGGCGCACTGGCGGAAATGCGCACGATGATCCGGCCGGGCATTTCGACGAAAGAACTGGATGAGTTCGCCGAGGATTACACGAAGGAACACGGCGCGCGTCCGGCGTTCAAGGGTTACCGCGGGTATCCGGGCTCGGTGTGCACTTCGATCAATCAGGAAGTGGTGCACGGGATTCCATCGGCGGCGCGGAAATTGCGCGAGGGCGACATTCTTTCGATGGATTTCGGCGTCGAGCTGGACGGGTATTTTGGCGACGCGGCGCTGACGGTTCCGGTGGGCAAGGTGACACCGGAACGCGAGAAGTTGTTGCGCGTGACGCGGGAATCGCTGGAGCAGGGCATCGCGAAGATCCGGGCGGGGAATCGCCTGGGAGATGTATCGGCCGCGGTGCAGCAGTGGGTGGAAAAGAACGGGTATTCGGTGGTGCGCGAGTTTGTGGGCCACGGAATCGGCACGAAGATGCACGAAGATCCGCAGCTGCCGAATTATGGTTCCCCGGGACAGGGCCCGAAGTTGCAAGAGGGCATGGTGCTGGCCATCGAGCCGATGGTGAACACGGGCGGCCCGGGCGTGCGAGTGCTGGACGATGAGTGGACGGCGGTGACGGCAGACGGCAGCGATTCGGCGCACTTCGAGCACACCGTGGCCGTGACGAAAAATGGACCGTGGATTTTGACGCGGCCGAAAGAAGCGGCGGGACCGGTCTGGTAAGCGGCAGGACGCAGAAGTTGGCTGGAGTGGAACACAGGAGCGCATGAGACCAAGGCCAGAGAAGGAAAAGAAGAACCCGGGCGAGAGCGGTAAGGAAGATGCCATCGAAGTAATGGCTACCGTGATCGAGCCGCTGCCGAACGCGATGTTTCGCGTGGAGCTGGAGAACAAGCACCAGGTGCTGGCGCATATTTCAGGGAAGATGCGCAAAAATTTCATCCGTATTTTGTCGGGAGATCGCGTGGCGGTGGAGCTTTCGCCCTACGATCTGACGCGCGGCCGGATCGTTTACCGTTACAAGTAGAGCGGCGGCGCGGAGCAGCAGAATTATGGGGCCCCCAAGAGGGCATGGAGTGGAAAAATGAAGGTTCGGGCATCTGTAAAGAAAATCTGCATGAAGTGCAAGATCGTTCATCGGCGCGGCGTGGTGCGCGTGATCTGTACGAACGCCAAGCACCGCCAGCGCCAGGGATAGGTTAGGCCAGAGGCCGGAGGATAGAGAATGGCTCGCATCGCAGGTGTGGATTTGCCGCCGAACAAGCGGCTTTGGATTGGGCTCACTTCGATTTACGGCATCGGGCAGGCGCGCGCGAAATCGCTGGCCGCGAAAGCGAACGTGGACCATACCAAGAAGATCAAGGATTTGACCGAGGATGAAGCGACGCGGCTGCGCGCGGCGATCGAAGCCGAAGGCGGCATCGAGGGCGATCTGCGCAAAGAAACGCAGATGAACATCCGGCGGCTGATTGAAATTCAGGCGTATCGCGGATTGCGGCATCGCCGTAATTTGCCGGTTCGCGGACAGCGCACGCATACCAATGCGCGTACGCGTAAGGGACCACGGAAGGGCGCGGTAGCGGCGAAGAAGATCGCGGCTCGCAAGTAGTAGCACTCGAAAAGATTGAGCGGTTTAGATCGATAGGAGCGACACGAGCGTGGCAAAAGAACCGAAAGACGCGGCAGCAGCACCGGGAGGCGCGCCGGCAGCAGCGGCGGCGAAAAGCTCCAAGCGCAAGAAGGAATTCCGCAAGAAGAAAGAAAAGCGCGTGGTGCCGCACGGCGTGGTGTGCATCCAGGCGACGTTCAACAACACGATTGTGACGCTGACCGATCCGGATGGCCGCGCGGTGAGCTGGTCTTCGGCAGGCTCGGTGGGATTCAAGGGTTCGCGCAAGGGCACACCGTATGCGGCGCAGCAGGCTGCGGCGACGGCGGCAGGCGTGGCGCGCGACCAGTACGGGATGAAGTCGGTGGAAGTGCGAGTGAAAGGGCCGGGCGCAGGACGCGAATCGGCAGTGCGCGCGCTGGCTTCTTCGGGCTTGCACATTAACGCGATCAAGGACGTGACGCCGGTGCCGCACAACGGCTGCCGACCGCCCAAGCGCCGCCGCGTATAGCGGCCGCGCAAGATAATCAGGGAAATTGCAGAGGTTGAGATAAAGGAGATAGGACTTGGCAAGACATCGTGAAGCGGTTTGCCGGCTGTGCCGACGGGAAGGGCAGAAGCTCTTCTTGAAAGGCCTGCGGTGTTTTACAGAAAAGTGCGCGATTGAAAAGCGCAATTTCGTTCCCGGGCAGCACGGACAAGCGCGGCGGGCGAAGATGGTGGGCTACGGCGTGCAGTTGCGCGAGAAGCAGAAGGTGAAGCGCACCTACGGGCTGCTGGAGCGCCAATTCCGCACGTATTTTGAAAAAGCGTTGCGGACCAAGGGACCAACCGGCGCAAACCTGATGGTGATGCTCGAGCGTCGCCTGGACAACGTGGTCTACCGCATGGGCCTGGGCGGCTCGCGTTCACAGGCGCGGCAACTGGTGCTGCACGGGCACATCCGCGTGAAGGGCCAGAAGGTGAACATTCCCAGCTACCTGGTGAACGTGGGGGATGAAGTCACGCTGAAGGACAAGATGCATGAAAACGTGATGATCATGGAAGCGCGCAATCTGGCGAAGAGCCAGGGCGTGGCCCCCTGGCTCGATATCGATCCAGCGAATTTCAAGGCGCGCGTGGTGGCGATGCCTCGTCGCGAAGACGTGCAGACGCCGCCGATGAACGAGCAGCTGATCGTGGAACTGTATTCGAAGTAGCGCGCGGAGATTATCAACGTTTATAAGTTTGTCGGTTCGCCGCGGGCGAGCCAGGAGGAATGTCGAAGATGTGGAAGGGCTTCCAGAAACCAAAGCGGTTGGCAGCAGAACCAGAAACACTGACCGATAAGTACGGGAAATTCTCAGCGCAGCCTTTCGAGCGCGGCTGGGGAACCACGGTCGGAAACTCCCTGCGGCGCGCGTTGCTGAGCTCGATTGAAGGCGCAGCGATCACCGCGGTGAAAATCGAAGGCGTGTTGCACGAATTTTCGCCGATTCCGGGCGTCGTGGAAGACGCGACGGACATCATTCTCAACCTGAAGGCGGTTCCGCTGAAGTTGAATACGGACCAGCCCAAGACGATCACGCTGATTGTGGATACGCCGGGACCGGTGACCTCCGCGAAAATCGAAGAGGATGCGGATATCGCGGTGCTCGACAAGAACGTGTACATCGCGACGGTGAGCGAAGGCGGCAAGTTTGAACTGGAGTTGCGCGTGAAGAACGGCCGCGGCTACGTGGCGGCGGATCGCAACTTCGACGAGGACCTGCCCATCGGCTACATTCCGATTGATTCGGTGCACTCGCCGGTACGCAAGGTGAACTACGCGGTGGAAGCGGCTCGTTTGGGTCAGATGACGGACTACGAAAAGCTCACGCTGGAAGTCTGGACCAATGCGGCGATTACCCCACAGGACGCAATTGGGCTGGCGTCTAAGCTGATGAAGGACCACATGAGCATCTTCATCAACTTCGAAGAGACGCCGGACCTGCCGGAAGAAGTCGTCGAGAACTACAGCGATCCACGCTTGGAATTCCTGGACCGCTCGGTGGAAGAGCTCGAGCTTTCGGTGCGCTCCTACAATTGCCTGAAGAACGCGAACATTCAGAACCTGCGCGAACTGGTGCAGAAGACCGAATCCGAAATGCTGAAGACCAAGAATTTCGGACGCAAGTCGCTGAATGAGATCAAGGACATCCTGCACAAGATGGGCTTGAGCCTGGGCATGAAGTTTGACGAGCACGGCCGCATCATCTGGCCGCCGCTGCCAAGCCAGACTGCGCCTCCGCCTTCCGAGGGGGATGCCACGGCAATGTAATCGCGCGGGAAACCGCACGAGCCACGGTAAGCGACTATGAGACACCTTAAATCAGGGTCAAAACTCGGGAAGCAGCCCGCGCATCGCCGCGCGGTGCTGCGCAACTTGGTGACGAACCTTATCGAGAAAGAACGCATTCACACCACCATCCTGCGGGCGAAAGCCACCCGCAGGCTGGCGGAGAAAATGATCACGCTGGGCAAGCGCGATTCGCTGCATGCGCGACGCCAGGCGGCGGCGTTCCTGATGACTCCAGGGGCTACGGAAAAGCTGTTCACCGATCTAGCGCCGCGATTTGCGGATCGTCCGGGCGGTTACACGCGGATTATCCGGGCGGGCTGGAGATTGGGAGACGGAGCGGATCTGGCGATTCTGGAGTTTATCGGCTCGGAATTGAAGAAGAAGGACAAGAAGCCGCGCCGGAAGCAGGATGTGGAGACGCCAGAGCAGGAAGTGGAGAAGGAAGCGGTGGCGACGAAGTAGCTTCCGTTACGTTTTGTTTCACTCTCGTAATTCAAAAAAGGCCCGCTCCGATTCTTCGGAGCGGGCTTTTTTTTCGTGTATGCGTGGTGTGGATGCGACGCTACTGCTTGATTCCCAGCCACGAATTGTAGATGGCCTTCTGCTGATCCGTCGGATGCTCCATCAATTTTAGCGTGTAGGTGGGCTTGGGATTGGTCTTGAGCGCCACCGAGAATTCCTTGAATTCGCCGAGGCGCAGGACGGTTACGCGCACCGTGTCGCCGGGCTTGTGCGCCGCGATTTCCTTAGTGAAACCATCGAAGTCCGCAGCGCGACCGTCCAAGGCGTAGATGATATCGTCGTGGTCCAGTCCCGCAGATTCGGTGGGGCTGCCGGGAATGACATTGCGAACTTTGGCGCGGCCATCGTCGTTCTTGATTGTGTCAATGCCGATCCACGGTTTCTCGGTATCGAGCTTCTTCTCGACTGTAATTCCCGCGTAGGCGAAATACTGTTCGTACGGAATCGGGTCCTTGCCGGAAATATACTGGCGAAAAATTCCGCTTACGTCCGTGCCAGCGACTTCGGATGCGGCTTTGATGGCGTCGTCAGGCTCGAAACCCGGTTTGGGAAGCGCGTGGTGCGAATAGAGCAGGCGCATCCAGTCGTCGAGCGATTTCTGGTTGTTGGTGTCGTGACGGATCGCGAAATCCATAATGTGGCCCATGATTTGGCCGCCGTCATAATAGGAATACCAGGTATTCAGCAGATTGTTGTCCTGGTGGATTACGCTGTCGCGCGGAAACCAGGTGTCCCAGCTGGTGTCTTCGATGCTGCGCTCGCTGCGGCCGGGTTGCGCTTCAAATTTTGTGATGAGCTGGCTGATGGTATCGAGATATTGCTCGGGAGTGATCAGCCCCGCGTGCACGAGCGCCAGCGCGCCGTAATAACTGGTGAGGCCTTCGGAGATCCACAGGGAGGGCGTGTGGACCATCTGCGAATAATCGAACGGGCCGAGCGGAAGCGGGCGCAAGCGCTTGACGTTCCAGGCATGGAAGAATTCGTGCGCGGAAACGAAGAGCTTCAGATCGTAACGATTGACGAAACCGGGCGCCGGCTCGGTGGAATCCCAATCCGCGGAGAAATTGATTTGGGTGGAATTCAGATGTTCCAGGCCGCCGCCGGTCTTCGGCCAGACGTGGAAAATAAAATAGTATTCCTTGAAAGGAGCGGCTTGGCCGGAGGTGCCGGCTACGGGCTGGAAGATGGGGACTTCAGCGGCAACGGTCTTCTGCAGGTCGTCCACGAACTTCGCGAAATCTTTCTGGCCCATCACGTCGTGCACGATCACATGATATTTCGTGCCCAGGACTTCGAATTCTTTTTCGGCGAAATCGGAGATCTCCAGCGGGCAATCGGCGAAGGTGTCGTAATTGGCTGCCTGAAAAGTTGTGGCGGAGGAGTGGTCCATGCCGGTGGCGACGCGCCAGCCATTGGGCACTGCTATCGAAAGCGTGGCGGGACGATCTTTACCGCCGACGACATACATCCACACGGAGGGGCCGCCGATGAACGCGTGGCGCTCGTTGTATTGCGCGATGTTGTTCTGCAGCGTGTTGGCGTAAACCTGGTATTCGACTGTGACGGATTTTGCACCAGCGAGGTTAATGCGCCAGGTCTGGCTGTCCGTCTTGCGCCAGGTCAATTCCTGGCCGCTGGTTGAGTGCGCGCGGAATCGCTGCACGTTCGCGGAGTAGTTTTCGATGTAGTAGGAGCCCGGCGCCCAATCCGGGATGGCGAAATCCACGGTGGCGCCGGAGAGCGCGTCCACATGCATCGTGACGTCGAGCAAATGAGAGTTGGGGCGTTCGAACTTCAATTCGTAAGCGACCGGGTTGGCAGCGAAAGCAGCGCCGGAGAATGTTAGAAAGTATACGGCGGCGAGTACTGGCAAATAACGCGAGAAACGGCTGGACATCGGAGTCTCCATTCCTGTGATTGGATTTTTTTTAAGTTGTGTTGATTGGGGCTGCTCCGGCGGCTTTCCTTTCATCCTTGTGTCGCTGGTCACGAGCCTTTCCGAGCAGTACGAAAAGTGATGCGACGAGCTGCGCGGCGATGCCTCCGGTGGTGTCAATGAGCACGTCGCCCACGGCGGCGGTGCGGCCCGGCACGAACGACTGGTGATATTCATCGAGCGCCGCGTAACAGGCGACGATCAGGATGGTGATCAGAACCCAGCGCAAGTACAAGCCTTTTTCGCCGGCGCGAATTCCGCGCAGGATGAGCATGCTGAGAATGAAATATTCGGTCAAGTGTCCGCATTTGCGGATGATGTGGTGGAGGAAATCGAGAGTGTCAGCGGAAGCGTGGGAAAGAAAAAAGCGCAGGATGGGAATGATCACACTGCCGGTGTTATCCGACTTGAACAGGCCGGTCGAAAATATGGAGATCACGACGGCCCAGAGAATCGCAGGCCACCAGTAGCGGAGCCAACTCATCCTAGCGGTCCGGCCCGGCGCAGCGGCGGATTGATTGGATTCCAATTTTCAAAGGGACTCTATTCGCGTCTGTAATTCGGAGCTTCTCGGGTGATGATTACGTCGTGCACGTGGCTTTCGAGCAAGCCGGCCGACGAGATGCGGATGAACTTGCTACGTTCCTGAAGCTCGGTGAGATTGGCCGCGCCGCAGTAACCCATGCCGCTGCGCAGACCGCCGACGAGTTGGTCCACCAAGCCCGCGAGCGGGCCTTTGTAAGGGACCTGGCCTTCAATGCCTTCGGGAACGGACTTGCCGCGTTCCGCGCCTTCTTGCGCGTAGCGATCGGCGGAGCCTGCTTCCATAGCGCCGAGCGAGCCCATGCCGCGATAGGATTTGAAAGTGCGGCCTTGATACAGAATCGTTTCACCGGGCGATTCTTCAGTGCCGGCGAAGAGACCGCCGATCATGACGGAATTGGCTCCGGCGGCGATGGCCTTGGTGATGTCACCGGAAAATTTGATGCCGCCATCGGCGATCACAGGTACGCCGGTGCCTTTCGCGGCGCGAGAAGTTTCGATGATCGCGGTGATCTGCGGAACACCGGCGCCGGTGACCACGCGCGTGGTGCAGATGGAACCGGGGCCGATGCCGATTTTGAGGCCGTCCACGCCGAGCGAAATCAAATCGCGCGCGCCTTCGGCGGTGGCTACGTTGCCGGCTACCACTTGCATTTCTGGGAATTTTTGTTTCACGGCGCGAATGGCGTCCATCACACGTGAGCTGTGGCCGTGGGCTGTGTCAATCGCCAGCACATCCACTTTTTCGCGCGCCATTTCCGCGGCGCGTTCCAGGAAATCGCCGGTGGCGCCGATGGCGGCGCCGACGCGCAGGCGGCCGTGTTCATCTTTTGTAGCGTTGGGGAACTCAATTTTTTTCTGGATGTCTTTTACGGTGATCAGGCCTTTCAGATTGAAATCCGCGTCCACGACTAACAGTTTTTCGATGCGATGGCGCTGCAGGATCTTTTCGGCTTCGTCGAGGGTGGTGCCTACCGGAACGGTGACGAGATTATCCTTGGTCATCACCGAGCTGACGGGCTGGTCGAGGTTACGTTCGAAACGCAAATCGCGGTTGGTGAGAATGCCAACGAGGCGCGCGCCGCGAGTGACGGGCAGGCCCGACACTTTGTATTTATTCATGATGTCGAGCGCCTGGCGGACGGAAAGTTCCGGGGCGATGGTGACGGGGTCAACGATCATGCCGCTTTCCGAGCGCTTTACGCGGTCCACCTCCTCGGCTTGGCGGTCAATGGTCATGTTGCGGTGGATGAAGCCGATGCCGCCCTGACGGGCGATGGCGATGGCCAGGCGCGCGTCCGTTACTGTGTCCATGGCCGCGGCGACGATGGGAATATTGAGTGAAATTTTGCGCGAGAGGCAAGTGCGCGTGTCCGCCTGCGCCGGCAGGATCGACGATTTGCCCGGCAGCAACAGCACATCGTCGAACGTCAGCGCTTCGGGGATGGGTCCATCAATCATCTATTCTCCTATGAGTCCGAAGGTGCCCATATGCAGCAAAGCCCAGCCGGATGCGCTGGGCTCGAGGAAGATTCATTTGTAGCGGCAGACCTTCATTATTGAAGTGTTCATTTTATGTGCTTCCGCGGGTGAAATCAAGCAGCGACAGTCGGAGCTGATTTGAAAGCTGACGGCGAGTAAGGTTGCGCGAAACCTCCTGACTCCCTACCATGTGAAGAGTGAAGGAATTCAGACCACATCCACTGTTGCGCAATGCTCATGCGATGACCATCGCGGCGAATTTCTGGCCGCGGCCGGTTCCGCGACTGCCGCGCGGAGTGGCGCGTTCGTTCGACACTGAACCTGGCACCCAGGTTCTTGGCCAGTGCCACTGGCAGCAGAATCCGCGCGAACATCCTACCTTGGTGGTGCTGCACGGGCTGGAGGGTTCGTGCGAATCCGGGTATATGCGCGGCACGGGGGAGAAGGCGTGGATCGCCGGGTTCAACGTGGTGCGTTTGAATCAGCGGAATTGCGGCGGTACCGAGAGGCTTAGTCCGACGCTATATCATTCCGGATTGAGTTGCGACGTTCGTGGCGTGGTGATGGAACTAGCCGCGACGGACAGTTTGCCCGAAATATTTGCCGTGGGTTATTCGATGGGCGGCAACCTGGTTCTGAAGATGGCAGGAGAAATGGGCGATGGCCCACCGGCGGAGCTGCGCGGAGTGGTGGCGATTGCGCCGGCGCTGGATTTGGCTGCTTGCGCGGATGCGTTGAGCCGGCCGCGCAATTTCATTTACGAGCATCATTTCGTGACGCGGCTGAAGCGGCACATGCGGCACAAGGCCAGCCTGTTTACGGAACTGTATCCGCTGCATGAGCTGCACGGTTTCCCCCGGATTTCTTCGGTGCGGGAGTTTGACGATGTGATTACGGCGCGCTATTGCGGATTCGCGGATGCCAGCGATTATTACGCGCGGTCCAGCGCGTCGCAAGTGGTGGCTGAGATTCGCGTGCCCACTCTGATTATCGCGGCGAAAGATGATCCGTTCGTGCCGTTCGGGCCGTTTCAAAGTCCGGCGATTCTGGGCAACCGATGGATCACTTTGCTGGCGCCAGAGCATGGCGGGCATTGCGCGTTTATCTCGCAGGAGGATGGGCCGGAGCGGTTTTGGGCGGAGGCGCGGATCGTGGAATTTTGCAGGAGCAAGTCGGAATTGGCGAGGATGCCTAGCCCGGAGCCAGACCGCGGGCCGAAACACGTTCGCGCATAGATTTAGAGTCTAATGAGTCGGCTGGACGCCTGCCTACGGCAGGCATGCTCGCGCAACGTTATGCGATTGGAGTTTCGAGTGATGGCTGGAATCCCGGCGTGAGCAACTGGGCTGCTCCTGATTCAGCGATTACCATATCGTCTTCGCAACGCATGCCGTAATCACCGACCACGTAAATTCCGGGTTCATTCGAGAAGGTCATGCCGGGCTTAAGGATTGTGGTGTTTCCGCGGACCAGATAGGGCGATTCGTGACCATCCATGCCAATGCCGTGACCCAGCCGATGCGAAAAGTATTTGTAGCCGGGACCGAATCCGGCGTCGGTTATCACTTTACGCGCGGCATCGTCCACCGAGCCACATTCGTGACCAGCAACTGCTGCGGCGAGCGCGGCGTTCTGCGCGTTGCGCACAATTTCAAAGACGTGCTGAAGTTTTTCCGGCGGCTTGCCGAGAACGCCCAGGCGCGTGACGTCTGACTGATAGCCATCCACGGTCGTGCCATCGTCAATCATCACGCCGACACCTTCGCGCAGCACCTGCTCCTCGCGCGAGCCGTGGGGAAGAGCAGAGGACGGCCCGAAAAACACGGAGGCTTCGCCCTGCAGACCCATGCGGGCATAGCCGCGCGTTGCAAGCTCAGAGACCTCGCGCTGCTTCATGCCTTCGCGCAACGAAGCGAACACGGCCTTGTACACATCGCAGGTGGCCGAGCAGGCCAGCCGCATCAATTCCAGCTCGTGCGCGCTTTTTTGGGCACGGCAGCCGACGGTGATCGGATCGCCGCTGGTGTAATCGAGTGAAGTTGCGGCGTGGCGCAGCCCATCGAAAAAAACGTAGCGCGTCGTGGCCTCGACGCCGACCAGTCCCGTGCGAATGCCGCGCTCCAGCAGCCATTTTTCGATGATTGCGTAAGGGCTTTCGTCTTCCTGCCAGACGCGGAGTTCGATGGGCCAGCGCATCTGCTCGTGCAGGCGGCCTTCTTCAAACGCCGGGGCGACCAAAAGCGGATCACCTTGCCGGGGCACCAGAAAAGCGAGGATGCGTTCGCTGGGCCACCAGTGAATGCCAGTGTAATAGACCAGCGTGGTTCCTGGAGTGACGTACAGAGCTTCGAAGCGCGGCTTGGAATCCGCCATCAGTTGCTGAGCGTGTGCGACGCGCGCTTGAAGCTCTTCTGCGCGAATCGGTTTCACGCGATCGCCGAAGGGTTTCAGGGCATCGAACGCGGGCGGCAACGATTGTCCGGTGTCTTGCGCGGGCGCTCGTTGGCCAGCTGCAGTTCCAGTAAAGACAGCTCCCGCGGCGCCGCCAGTAGCGACCGCAGCGGTCTTGAATAGGTCGCGCCGAGAAAATTTCATGGAACTCCTGACGGAAAAATCAGTGAAAGTGCGAAATCAGGACGGCGTCTGTGACGGCGCGTCCGTGAGCGTAGATAATTTGTTTCCCGTCCGGCGATAGAGTGTACGCGCCCCACTGAAAATCCGGCCCAAGATTCATCACTTGCTTGGCGGCGGCCGGCGTGCTGCCCTGCGGACCGACGGGTTGGGCCCTGAGGCTAATCACTCCATCTTTGTTCAAAGGGTACAAAATCGCGCGACCGTCTTTCGTCCAAGCGAGTTTCTGTCCGCCGTCGCCGCCGAGGGCCGCTTGCGTTTCCTGTGGCAGGTCATAGACGTTGCGAATTTCTCCGCCGTCTAGCCCAACGATCGCGAGGTTTGGTCGCTTGCCGGGTTCCGGCTGATACGCGCAAGCCACAGAGCTTCCATCTGGCGAGATCACCGGAGCAAACAATTCCTCTTTGGAAACTGCGGTGGGCGTACCGCCATCAATGCTGACGCGCATCAGGTGAGTGGAATTGCCGCTGACATCAACGTAAACTACGAATTTTCCGTCTGGCGAGCAATTGGGATGCACCGCAAGCTTACCGGTGCTGAGCTGCACGAGATTGGATCCATCCATGTCCGCGCGCCAGATGGAGCTGCTGTCCTGACCGCGGCCCATGGAGAATACGAAGTGCCTGCCGTCTCCGCAACTGGAAAGCCAACTGGGACTGGCCACGCCGGATCCGATGTCGTGGACGTTGGTGCCGTCTGGCGAAGCGCTCGCGAGCTGGATGCTCCCGGAGGTGTAGTAGGTGTATATGATTTTGTCGCCGGGCGTCCAGATGATGCCTGAAATTCCGTCGGCGCGGCTGATGCCGCTGGAGATTTGGCGAGGCGCCGAGAAGGAAGCGGAGCCTCCGAAATTCGCAACCCACAAGCTTCCGGTGAGAGATACCTGGGCGGAGGCCAGCGCGGAGCCGTCGGAAGTGATGCTTGTACCGTTGTAGAAATTCAAGTCATTGGTGACGCGGCGAATTTCGGCGTCGGGATAGCTGAGCGAAAAGAGTTGCGCGTTGAGAGTCGTTTTGGCGACGCGCGCGTTGAAAAGGAGCGCGGAACCATCGGGAAGCCAAGCCATTTGATCGGGGGCAATCCAGTCTTGGGAGCCCAAGCGGGTTTTCGTCTTGGAATCAACGTCCACGAGTTCGACGGCGTATTTGCCAAATTCGCCGCTGGGATTGTCTGCGACGGCTATGCGCTTTCCATCGGGCGACCACGCCGGGCCACTATCGGAAAATCGCGGCGGATTGGTGAGAACTGACAGGGGCTGCTCACCAGTGCCGTCCGAGTTTGCAATCATCAAGTAGGAAGTCTTGGTCTTACTGGCTTGGCGGACGAACACGAAGCGCTTTCCGTCGGGCGAAAAACTGATGGGACTATCCACATCCACAATTATCTGGCGCGGCGCGCCACCCAGGGAAGGCGCTTGAAACAGGGTGCCGACGCCGACGGATTCGTCACGCTTCACGAAATAAAGATAATTGCTATCGAGTGAAAAATTTAATCCTTCGATCTCGCCTGGAGAGCCAAGTTCCACCTGCGCGGTGCTGCCAGTGGCGAGCTGACGAATCCAGATGCCGTGGCTGCCTTTTTCATCCGCGACGTAGGCGACCCACTTGCCGTCGGCCGAAATCGTGGCGGAATGAATGTTGCCTGTGGAAGTGAGCGGCGAAATGGACATTTGAGAGAACGAGGCGGCTTCGTGGTGCGGGTGCCCGTAGCGGTCGTGAAAAACGATGGCGAGAATCGCACCGACGGCGATGAGGATGACCACAGCTGCGCCGATCCACAGGCCCAGACGCCCGCCACGATTCACAGAATCGCCTGCGGAGCCGGCTGCCGGAGCTGGAACCGAGGTCTGATGCGAAGCGGCCGGCTGCGCCACATTCGTGCCAGAACCGGGATTCGCCGTCGCGCTGCTGGCGCCCCACGTGCCGGTGGAACCGCTCGACGCGCGCGACGAATCGGTGTCGCGTTTCAGGCGCTTCAGATCGCCGCGCAGTTCCGCAGCGGTCTGGTAGCGCAGGTCGCGATCTTTTTCGAGCGACTTTCCGATGATTTCTTCCAGCTTGGCGGGGAGCACAGGATTGAGCGAGGTGGGCGAAGCAGGCGTGCGATTCAGGATGGAATCGAAAATCACCGCGGAAGTATTGCCGTTGAATGCGGCCTGGCCCGTGGCCATCTCGTAGAGCACCGCGCCGAGACTGAAGAGATCGGTGCGCGCGTCCAGCTCCTCGCCGCGCGCTTGTTCGGGAGACATGTACGCAATGGTGCCGATGGCTGAGCCGGGACTGGTGAGCAAGAGATTATCAGTAGTGGGCTGAGTGATGCTGTTGCCCGCACCGACTGCTTCACCGACGCGCCGAGTCGCAGCTTGCTTGGCCAATCCAAAATCGAGAATTTTCGCCTGGCCGCGGGAAGTGATGAAAATATTCGCGGGCTTGATGTCGCGATGAATGATGCCGCGAGAATGGGCGGCATCGAGCGCATCGGCAATTTGCGCGCCGAAATCGAGCAGGGCATCGGTGGCCATGGGCCGACCGCCAATGCGTTCACGAAGCGTTTGCCCTTCGAGGACTTCCATCACCAGATAGGGGCGTCCGTTGTGTTCGCCGACATCGTAAATGGTGCAAATGGCCGGATGATTCAGCGAAGACGCGGCGCGCGCTTCGCGCTGGAAGCGCTCGAGCGCGGCCGGATCGCGTGCGAGGTCTGCGGAGAGGAATTTGAGCGCGACCTGACGGCCCAGGCGCGTATCTTCCGCGCGAAAGACCTGGCCCATGCCGCCGCTGCCGAGCGGATCGAGAATACGGTAATGCGAGATTGTTTCGCCGATCATAGTGATGTTTGTGCGCTCACGTTCGCACGCCATCGTAAACAACTGCGCGCGATGGCGCAAGGAGCTAAAAGGGAGTAAATTCGCGGCTGGCGAACAAAACGGGAACGATTACAGCCTCTTAGTGCCAGCCGCGAGACCCTGATTTCGGCATGAATTTGTGCAACTTTTCCGAAGGCCCTGGGTTTCACTCCGCAGCAACAAAAGGGGCTCCGGCCCCCGGCCATAATCGATTAATCATCTAAGGAGAAATTTAATGGGGAATCCTAAAGGTATGGGTGTGTTCGTCGCATTTTTCGCCGCGCTGGCGCTTTCCAGCTGCGGCGGGGGTGGCGGGATGGGAACGACTTCGACGCAGGGCCAGGCTTCGGTTTATACCGTGGGAACGGATGCTCCTTTGCCGAGCATAGTTTCCTGCGAAGTCAACGTAACAGGAATCACGTTATTCAATGGCACGACGAACGTCAGCGTGCTGTCGCAGCCGCAGATTGTGGATTTCGCGAAGCTCAGTGGTTTGCATCAGCTGCTGGACCTCACCTCCGTGCCGACCGGAGCCTACACTTCGGCGACGATTACGATTGCCACACCGGTCATCGGGTTCATCGACACTACTGTAAATCCTCCCGTGATCAATACGATCAACGGAACGCTCTCGCAATCGAGTGTGACGGTGAACTTCGCAAACCCTGTGATGGTTTCCAATGCGGATCTGTTTGGCCTGCGCATGGAATTTGATTTGCGCAAGTCGCTGCAGACCGACGGAAACGGCCAGGTGACCGGCGCGGTGAATCCGATGTTTGAACTCGCGCTGCTGAACTCGACCGACTCGCAGGTTTCGATTGATGACTTTCACGGCGGCGTGGTGGGCGTGACCGGGGCGAACACTTTCACTATTCAGGGACCGCACGGGCGTCAATGGAATGTCACTACCAGTGACAACACCATGATGGACGATCCCAGCACTGCGATGAGTTCGTTTACGACCGACACGATCGTGGAGGTTTCGGGCACGTTGGATCCGGTTACGCACGACATTGACGCATCCGAGGTGGAAGTCGTCTCCAACGACGGGTTCTTCATGGGCGGTTTGTTCACCAGCATCCGGCCGCCATCGGCTCCGGCTACACAAGCGGATTTGTATGTTCGTGAATTGCTACCGGCGATAAACGGAGTTGCAGACGGACAAATTGAAACGCTCGATTTGAACGGCTCGGAGAGATACATGATCGAGCACATCAATCTGCCGCTGACGACGTTGCTCTTCAACAATTCGGAACTGGCGGCGGGGCAGCGCGTGGGAATCGGTGGGGCGCTCGCTACTATGAACGGCACGAGCACTCTCACGGTTCACCGCGTGGTGCTGCGGCGTCAGGGGCAGGCGGGCGCTTGGGTTCCCGGCAGCACGGTAGTGCAGAACAACAACGCCGGCGCGTTCCAGTTGAACGATCAGTGGACAGCAGGCGTACTGCTACCTCAGCCGCTGACTGTGATGACCACGAACGACACCAACTTCATTAATTTGAGCGGGCTCCGCGCATTGCAAGGAACGCAGGCGATTTCGATTCGCGTGGTTGGTTTCATACTGATGAATCAGGCCACGGGCCAGCCAGTGATGGTGGCGCGTTCGGTGGAGGAACTCGCTTCATAACCATTCATAACCGTCATACCACGTTATAACCGTTGGCGAGTAATTCTCGGCGACGGGCCACAGTCCCGCACTACCTCCGGCGGGACTGTGGCATTTTTCTTTTGCCTTGCACCTGAGTGCGCCAGAGCTACAATCCCCGGCATGGACAAGCCTGAGAGTTTTGCTCAGTTCTGGACGTTCTACGTGCTGGCACACCGACAGCCGCTGACGCGAATTTTCCATACTGCGGGGACGCTCGTGGGATGGTCGCTGCTGGTGGCGGCAATCGTGTTGCGCAGGCCGTGGTTTGTTCTGGCAGCGTTTGCCGTGCCTTACGCGCTGGCATGGTTTTCGCATTTCTTTGTGGAGCACAATCGCCCCGCGACGTTTGGGCATCCGTTGTGGTCTTGGATGGCGGATCAGAAAATGGTGGCGATGGTGCTGACGGGCAAGATGGACGCCGAGGTACAGCGTTGCGCGTCGGTGGAGGGCGCTGGATCCGCGGCATAGCGCGGGTGAAATCTACTTTGTGTTAGCTGTGCACTGCTAATGCTGCTGCAGCCGCGCCTCAGTGTTCCACTTGAGTTGCGACAATCTGCTTGCCGCGCACTTTGATTTCGATCGCCGTCGGAGGCCGCACGCCTTGGCCGCTGACAATCGCGCCGCGGATCACTCCATTCGGGCCCGTTCCATAACGCGTGAGGTCGAACACCGTGCGATTGCAAGGATCTCCCACCATGGGATGATTCGCGTGAAAACCGTAGTCGTGTTCTAGCTTGCCGAGGTCGGTCACATACTCGAGTTCGCATGTGCCGAACGGCTCCCGCAACGAGAAACCCCAATAAACTCCATTAGGAAGATGAACGACGGCGGCCGATAGATTATCGGCGGTTTCCGGCACGTGAAATTCGAATCGCTTGGACGACCAGGGCTTCGCAAGCTCCGCGGTCGTGGCGACGGGCCCCGGTCCCACCGCCAAAACCACGGCCGGCTGCGACACCGCTACCGGCGGAAGATCCACAACCGGTACGGCTGCAGGAACTTCTTCTGATTGCGCGGGAGTGCCCGAATGTTTCCACAGAAAAAGTGCGAGCGAGACGAGTCCAATAGCGAGGGCAGCGATTGCCAGCCATTTTTGTGCGGGGATTTTTTCGGCCGCGACTGTGGGGCTGCGGAACTGTGACGTCGCCGGCCGCGGCGGCTCGGGCGCCGGCTTGTTACGAGCCGGGTTGCCGGTGACGCCGGGTATGTTCGGCTCTTGCGGCTTGAATGGGTCTTGTTCTTTAGGTTTGTCAGACATGGTGAACCGCTCTGTGGTAATCCTCAGCTTGATTTGGTTTGCAGGAATTTGCAAGCAGGGTGATGCCTTATACGTTAATGGATACGCAGTGGGCGAATGCGGGAGACTCCGCAGCGGTTTGGCGTCGTGGTGCTGCGTCCTGCGGGCGGCGAGGCCGTTCAGGCGGGATGCTCGACGCGTACGGAATGATGCGCGACGTACTCGTGGAGATTCGCGAGAATCAGCAACAGCTCGAGCATGCGATCACGCTGTTCTGGTTGTGGCTCGTCAGCGCTATCTTCCAAATTTTTGACCGTAGCGAGCGCGTCAGAGAGCAGCCATTCGAGACTCTCTTTCGTCAGTGGGGCGCCTTCACGGCAACGCTGGAGAGCTTGATCGGTGCGCAGGAACGCTTCGTCGAGAAAATGATCCAGGCAGAGTTCCGTGCGGGTGAGAGCTGGAGGCGTAGGCTTCGCGCACCCCGGACGAGCGCAGTGGACGGATACAGCGGCAGTCATCGCACACCCCTGATTCTCGAGCGGCTACTGCCTCGAGGTTGGGGAGAGAGTAGCACAAAATTTTTGCGTGCAAGTTACGGTGAGCTGTAAAGGATAACAACGTTGCGGTCTCGCCGACAGACAGGCCGGGAGACACGCGTAGCGAGCGATTGCCTGCTGCACATGCCAGCCGCCGCAGCGCGCGTCTCTGTGCAGGTTTCTGCGCAAGAAAAGTTTTAGCGGATCTGAATACTGCCGGAGCTGGTGCTGAGTTCCACGGTGGGCCCGCCGCCTCCCACTTTTCCTTGCAACTCGCGCGGGCTGAGCTTGCCCTGCACCGCGATTTCGCGGGTCGTGTCAATGCTGCCGGAGCTGGTGCGCGCCACTAGATTGAATGCGGCCTGCTGCGGCAGCTCGACGCTGACGTCGCCTGAACCGGTATGCAGACGCCACTCGCCCGTCGGGTCCCCTTGCGCGGTAATGCTGCCGCTTCCGGTCTGTACTTTCACCGCACCCTTCGCGCCTTTGATTTCCACGTCGCCCGAGCCTGTGCCGATTTCCACGTCACCTGCCGCGGTCTGTTCGAATTTCACACTGCCGCTACCGCTGGAAGCCGTAAGAGCGCCGGCGATTCCGATGGCGCGAATGCTGCCGCTGCCAGCCGTGGCGCGCGCCGCGCCGTGAATTCCGTTGAGTTCGATCTCTCCCGACCCGGTGCGTGCATGCGTTTCACCGCCGATGTCGCTGAGCCGCACACTCCCGGAGCCGCTGCTGGCGTCTGCTGGGCCAGAGATGCCCCCGACGACCTGATCGCCGGATCCGGATTCGGAATGCAGCTTGGTTTGCACCGGCACGATGAGCTCGTAGCTGATGGAAATATTGTTCTTCGAATCGTGATTTTCAATGTGACCCACGCGAATTGTGTTGCCGTGCTGCTCGATTGGCGGGTTGGCTTCGATCTCGTGGATGCGCTGTTCGGCATCAGCGCCGAACCAGCCGTGATTGGCGTGGATGCGGCCGTGAATCTCCACCTTGCTGGAATCTCCCGTGTGCACAGTGATCTCGCCGGAGCCGGTCTGGACGTCCAGATCTACCGCGCCCGTTACCGTGAGCGTCCGGTCAAAATGACCCTCGTCGCTGGCCAGCGTGGGCTTGGCGGCCACGGTGGCGGCAAGGGACAACAGCAGCGCCAGCATTGCGGGAAAAGCACGCGTACGAATTCTCATTTTCCATCCTCCTAAGCAGATTGGGCCGAACTCGGATGAAGATACGCAGACGTCGCTGGAAATGTTCCAACGGGCGAGTGGAGGATGCCTAGGCCGCTTCGCCGTGGCACTTCTTATACTTCTTGCCAGAGCCGCAAGGGCAGGGATCGTTCCGGCCGACTTTCGCTCCGGCGCGGGCGGGTTTGGGAGCTTCGACCGGAGTGTTACCAGTCTGAAACTGCATTTGCTTTTCCTGGCGGCGCTGCTTGCGTTCGATTTCTTCAGGCGAGAATTGCGAGAGACCGCGCGGTACCAGCGGCTTTTGCGAGGGCGGTGCGGCGGGCTGCGCAGCCGCGGCAGCAGGTTGTTCTGCCGGACGCACCAGGAAGAGGAACCGCACGGCTTCAGTATCAATGCGATTCATCAGCTCATCGAACAGAATGAAAGCTTCTTTCTTGAATTCCACCAGCGGGTCTTTCTGCCCGTACCCGCGCAAGCCGATGCCTTCCTTCAAGTGGTCGAGCGTGAGCAGATGGTCTTTCCACTGACCGTCCACCACGTCTAGCAGGATGTGGCGCTCCAGCCAGCGCAGGGTCTGCGCGCCAAAAAGCGCTTCCTTCTCTTCGTAGCGCGCGCGGACTTTTTCGATGAGCATTTCGCCAGCGGTTTCATGAGTCAACGTCGCGAAATCCATGCCCACGGCCTTGGGATCGAAGCCGAACTGGTTCAGGATTTCGTTGGAGAATTGCGTGACGTTCCACTGGTCCGGGTGCTGCTCGCGCGGGCAATAGGTTTCGACGAGTTCGTTGGCGATGGCGTCGGCGCGTTCCAGCACGAATTCTTTCTGATCGCGGCCTTCCAGGAACGAGCGGCGCAGGTTGTAAATCGTTTCGCGCTGCTTGTTCATTACATCGTCATATTCCAGCAGGTGTTTGCGCGCTTCGAAGTTCTGCGCTTCCACAGCCTTCTGCGCGTTTTCGATGCGCTTGCTGATGAGCTTCGATTCGATGGGCACGCCTTCCGTCATGCCGAGCCAGTGCATCATCGCTTTTACTTTCTCGCCGCCGAAAATTCGCAGAAGGTCGTCTTCGAGTGAGAGAAAGAATCGCGAGGAGCCGGGATCGCCCTGACGCCCGGCGCGGCCACGCAACTGATTGTCAATTCGGCGAGCTTCGTGACGTTCGGTGCCCAGAATGTGCAAGCCGCCCATGGCCACCACTTCGTCGTGTTCTGTTTTGCACTCCGCGGCGAACTGATCGTAAATGGGCTTCCACTGCTCCAGCGGCACCTGAAAGATTTTGCCTTCGATTTGAAACAGGACCATCGCGGGACTGCTGCCGCCGTTGGTAGGAGCTTGCGAAGCTGCGCCGGCAGCGCTGGCTGCGTCGGCTTGCGCTGCCGTTTCGGTGCCGGGAGCCGCGCCGATCACCGAGCTGGCCGGCGCGTAAGGAAGAGCGAGCTTATTCTTCAGGCAATAATCGCGCGTCATGGCTTCGGGATTCCCGCCGAGCAGAATATCCGTGCCGCGGCCTGCCATGTTTGTCGAAACCGTAACCGTGCCCTTGCGTCCCGCTTGCGAAATGATGATTGCTTCGCGCTCGTGCTGTTTGGCGTTCAACACCTGGTGCGGAATGCCGGCCTTTTTCAGATGCGCGGCAATCTTTTCCGATTTTTCGATGGAAATGCTGCCCACCAGTACCGGTTGGCCGCGTTCGTAATACTGGCGAACGCCGCCAGCGTGCGTGCCGTCTTCCTGCAGAATTCCGTTCACTGCTGCTTCGAACTTTTCCGCTTCGGTGCGATACACTACGTCCGAATTTTCGATACGGATCAAGTTCTTATTCGTGGGGATGGCCACCACTTCGAGCTTGTAGATCTTGTCGAACTCAGGGGCTTCGGTTTCCGCGGTTCCGGTCATGCCGGAAAGTTTTTTGTACATGCGGAAATAATTCTGGAAGGTGATGGTTGCGAGCGTCTGGTTTTCCCGCTCGATCTTCACGCCTTCCTTTGCTTCCACAGCCTGATGCAAGCCATCGGACCAGCGGCGTCCGGGCATCTGGCGGCCGGTGAATTCGTCAACGATCACTACTTCGCCGTCTTTCACCACGTAATCCACGTCCTTCTGAAAGAGCGTGTGGGCGCGCAAGCCCTGATAGACGTGGTGAATGATGTCCATGTGCGCCGGGTCGTACAGATTGCCCAGGCTCAGCAGTTGCTCGCACTTCGAGACGCCTTCTTCGGTCAGAGTTGCCGTGCGGTGTTTTTCATCGAGCGTGTAATCGATGTCCAGGATCAGCTTGGGGATGACTTTGTCTATGCGGTAATACTTGTCGGTGGATTCTTCGGCGGGGCCGGAGATGATTAGCGGCGTGCGCGCTTCGTCAATCAGGATGGAGTCCACTTCGTCCACGATGGCGAAGTGATGGCCGCGCTGCACGCACTGCGTCAAATCATACTTCATGTTGTCGCGCAGATAATCGAAGCCGAATTCGTTGTTGGTGCCATAGGTGATGTCCGCGGCATAGGCGGCGCGGCGTTGCACGTCGTCTAGATCGTGCACGATCACGCCCACGGAAAGGCCCAGCATTTTGTAAATCGGGCCCATCCATTCCGCGTCGCGGCGGGCGAGGTAATCGTTCACCGTGACGATGTGCACGCCCTTGCCCGTCAGTGCGTTCAAATACGCGGGCAGCGTGGCGACGAGCGTCTTGCCTTCGCCCGTCTTCATTTCCGAAATTTTGCCCTGGTGCAGCACGGCGCCGCCGATCAGCTGTACGTCGAAGTGGCGCATGCCGAGAGTGCGGCGGCCAGCTTCGCGCACCAGCGCGAATGCCGGTACCAGCGCGGGCTGCAATGCTTCCTGCATTTTTTGCTTGTAGTCGGGGTCGTCGCGCTCCAGGCCTTCCATGCGCGCCTGGACCTCAGTTTTCAGTTGGGCAGTCTTCGCCGTAATCTCGGCGTCCGAGAGTTTGCGCGTCTCGGGCTCGAGCGCGTTGATCTCCTCGACCAACGGCTGCAATTCTTTCACGTCGCGTTCGTGCTTCGTGCCGATGAAACGCGCTACGACGCCATTTATGAATTTTTCAACATCCATATTTTCAGATTAGACGCATGCGGGCCCACAAACGGGGCGAAATTGTCGTTTAAGCTCCCGTGAACGGGGAACCCGACCTGCAGGTGTGGCGGCTGCGAGGATCGCGCGTCTCCCTAAATGCTATTGTATCCGCTTGCGGGATTTCGTGCAAAGCGGAGTGGCGCTGGGCGCACTATTTTTTGCTGCTGCTGCGCATTTCAGCGATTTATATTCAGCGCGGTCGGATGGCGCGGCTCGTAAAGCCCCATTTCGCCGCCGCCCGGAACCGTGATCGCAGTGACCAAGCCCCATCGTTCCGCTTTTACGGGATACGCGAATTCGACTCCCTTGGCCTGCAGAGCTTTTGTCGTGGCGTTGATGTCGTCGCACATCAGGTAAAGCTCGTAATGAGGTGTGTGCTCGGTCGGGTGCACGGCAAACTCGGCCGGGGGCAGCGCGAAAATCAGCCAGCCGTGTCCAGCGTCCACGGAGCCTAGCTTTAGCACGTCTTTAAAAAAGCTGCGAACTTTGTCCGCGTCCTTAGCATAGAAAATCACATGGGATCCGTTGACCATACTCGCTCCTTCTTGCGCCTGACTGCGCAGTTTGGATTCATGTTAAATGGCCTACCTGGCATCGTATTGCGATTGCGGCACCGCTGCAACAATCTGAATTCACGCCGACGAAACATCTTAGGCGCCTTGCCGCTGGGCGCTGGGCAGTCTATGATTTGAGTGATGAAACTGTGGCTTCGGAAGCCTCGTCGCACGCGGATTCGCCGAAAGGACTCATATGCCTCCCGGACCGGGACCTGGACCTGCAGCAACGCTTGAGAAGCGACCGCCCATCGCAGGCGTCAAGAACCTTGTGGCCGTCGCCAGCGGTAAAGGCGGCGTGGGCAAGACTACCGTCGCCGTGAATCTGGCGATTGCGCTGAAAAAGCTTGGCGCCACGGTTGGCTTGCTCGATGCCGATGTGTACGGGCCGAACGTGCCGGTGATGCTCGGCACGAACGAACAGCCGCGCGCGCTGGACGACAAGACGATCATTCCTGTGGAAGCTTACGGCGTGAAAATGATTTCCATGGGGCTGCTGAATCCTGGCGATAAGCCGCTGGTGTGGCGCGGACCGATGTTGCACAGTGTGATGCAGCAATTTCTGCGCAGCGTACAGTGGGGCGCGCTCGATTATTTGATCGTTGACCTGCCTCCAGGCACCGGTGACGTGCAACTTTCGCTGATCCAAAGTGTTTCGGTTACGGGCGCGGTGGTGGTCACTACGCCTTCCATCGTGGCGCTGGCCGATGTGCGCAAAGCGGTCGAGATGTTTCGCCAAGTGAATGTCGAGATTTTGGGCGTGGTCGAGAACATGAGCTACTTCAATTGCCCGCATTGCAACGGGCGCATTGATGTGTTTGGCCACGGCGAGGGCCAGCACATGGCCAAGAATTTCGGCGTGCCGTTTCTGGGCGAGATTGAAATTGACCCGCAGATTCGCATTGGCGGCGATACCGGCAAGCCGGTGGCGTCGCTGGGTGAAGACGCGCCCGGCGGTAAGAGCGTTTACGCGGTGGCGCGCAATGTGATCGCGCGGCTGGAAGTTGTGAACGCTTCAGCCGGCGCGCCTGTGGTGCAGATATTGTAGTGTGGTGTGATTTTTTCGCGGCGCCTCGCGCAGTGACAAAAACGTACCTCGAACGTTAATCAGGAGTGGTACCTTGCTTCGCAGCTACAAGGGACAAATGCCGCGCGTCGCGGCCAGCGCTTATATTGACCCCCAGGCCGTCATTATTGGTGACGTCGAGATCGGCGAGGATTCCAGCGTGTGGCCTTGCGCTGTGATCCGCGGCGACGTGCATTACATTCGCATCGGGGCGCGCACGAATGTGCAGGACGGCTCGATTTTACATGTGATGCGCGACACCAACGCGCTGGTGCTGGGCGACGATGTTACGGTGGGCCACAGCGTCACGCTGCATGGCTGCACGATTGAATCGCGCTGCTTGATCGGCATGGGCAGCATCATCCTGAATGGCGCGTTGATTGGCACGGGCTCGATCATCGCTGCGGGGACGCTGGTGCCGGAGCGCACCATCGTTCCGCCGGGCAGCCTGATGATGGGCCAGCCGGCGAAGTTGCGCCGCGCGCTCGGTGCTGAAGATCTGGATTCGATTGACGCGTATGCGCGACGCTACGTCGAGTATAAAGAGACTTATCGCGCCGAAGCTGGTTGACGAAAACGGCAGTGATTAGTGACGAGTGGCTAGAAATGAGGGCGCGTGGCTGAGACCGCAAATATCAAGCCGCGGCACTTTAAGGAATTGCTCGTCTGGCAAAAGGGAATGAAACTCGCCAAGGTAGTTTATCGCCGGACGCGACGTTTCCGGCGGAAGAAAAGTACGGGCTGGCGACCCAGATGCGGCGTGCGGCGGTTGCGATTCCTTCGAACGTCGCGGAAGGCCAGGCACGCTACGGCACGGGTGAGTTTGTCAGCTTCTTGTCGCGCGCGAGCGGTTCGCTGGCTGAATTGGAAACGCAGGCGCTGTTGAGCGCTGATCTTGGTTTCTGTAAGTCCTCCGATATTGAACAGATCACCGGAGAGATAGGAGAGCTGCAAAAGATGCTGGCGGCGATACGGCGCAAACTTCCGGTTGTCTAGCCACTAGCCACTATTCACTAGCCACTGCCTTTATGACCCAGCTCAATCAATTCCGCGCTATCAAAGGCACCCGCGACATACTTCCACCCGATTCCAAGCTCTGGAATTGGTTCGAGCAGACGGCGCGTGAAGCGTTCGGGACCTACGGATTTGGTGACATTCGGACGCCGATTTTTGAGGAAACACAGCTTTTCGCACGTTCTATCGGCACGGACACCGACGTCGTCTCGAAAGAGATGTTTACGTTTCAAGATCCTCTGGCGCCTGAAGCACTCGTGCGGAAAGCAATCGAACGGGGCTTTGATGCAACGAAAGTGCACCTGGGCGGCGGGAAAGACTCCAAGGCCATCTGGGATGCTCTTTCCGAATTTGACTGGCTGACCTTGCGTCCAGAAGCGACAGCATCGGTCTGTCGCGCCTACATCGAGCACGGAATGCACGTCCTGCCGGGGGATGTGAAGTTGTACTACATGGGGCCGATGTTCCGGCGCGAGCGGCCGCAGAAGGGGAGGCACCGGCAGTTCTACCAGATTGGAGCGGAGGTGCTGGGGCAATCAGACGCAGCGGCGATCGACGGCGAGGTGATCGAAATGTTGATGGTGTTCTTCAGGCGTGTCGGCCTTACGCGAACGACGCTCTATATTAATTCGATCGGCGACAAGAATTGCCGTCCGCAGTATGTGGAATTATTGCGGCAGGAACTGCTGAAGGTCAAGGAGCAGCTTGGGCCGGATTCCCAGCGGCGCATTGAGACCAACCCGCTGCGCGTGCTGGATTCGAAGTTACCGCACGAGCAGGAAATCATCGCGAAGTTGCCGCGCATTTCCGAGCATTTGTGCGCTGATTGCCGCGAGCACTTCGCCAAACTGAAAGACGAATTGAAGCTGCGCGGGATTACGTATGAAGAAAACTGGCGATTGGTTCGCGGTCTGGATTACTACACGCGGACGACTTTTGAGGTGATTGCGGAGGGGCTCGGCTCGCAGAATGCGGTGTGCGGCGGCGGACGCTACGATGGGCTGGTCGAGTTGCTGGGCGGACCACCAACCAAAGGGATTGGCTTCGCAATCGGCAGCGACCGCGCGATTCTTTCTATTCAGGAGTCCGGCAATTTGCCACAGCTGCCTCGACTGGATGTGTTCGTTGCTTGGATGGGATTGCCAACTTACGCCACCGCGGTAGGTCTCGCTCGAAAATTGCGCGAGTCGGGTCTGTCGGTCGAGCTGCCGGGCGAGGAAATAAAATTCAAGAAATCGCTAAATCTGGCGGACAAGCTCGGCGCGCGCTACGCGTTGATCATTGGCAGCGACGAAGTCGCGTCGGGGACTTTCACGCTGAAACGGCTGGCTGACGCGGATCAGAAGAAGCTTTCCGAATACGAACTGCTAGAATATCTGGAATCAGAAAAACGCGGCACGCGGGGCTGACGCTACGATCGCAACATAACGTTTTTGCGCAGCCCACGCCGGCGGAAGGGAACCCAATCGTGCTCGATGCTCTCGGCAACTTGAAACGCACCAACTACTGCGGCGACCTGCGCGCGTCGGACGCTGACAAAGACGTGATTCTGATGGGCTGGGTTCATCGCCGCCGCGACCTGGGCCAGTTGATTTTTATTGACCTGCGCGACCGCGCGGGCCTGGCGCAAATTGTGTTTAATAACGAGCTGCATCCCGAAGCGCACAAAAAAGCGGAAGAGCTGCGTTCGGAGTTCGTGGTGGCCGTCGAAGGCAAAGTGATTCGCCGCCAGAAATCCAACCCCGAAATCGCATCCGGCGAAGTGGAAGTGATGGCCACGCGCCTGCACATTTTGAACAATTCCAAGACGCCGCCATTCCAGATTGAAGAGGAAGTGACGGCGAGCGAAGAGACGCGCCTGCGCCACCGCTATCTGGATCTGCGCCGGCCGCGGCCGCACCGCAACATCGAGCTGCGCCACCGCATTCTCTTCGAGATACGCAAGACGCTCGACAGCCTGGGCTTCTTTGAAATTGAAACGCCCATGCTGACGCGTTCGACGCCCGAAGGCGCGCGCGACTATTTGGTGCCGAGCCGCGTGCATCACGGGCAATTTTATGCGCTGCCGCAGTCGCCGCAGATTTTCAAACAGATCCTGATGATTTCGGGCATGGACCGCTACTTCCAGATCGTGCGCTGTTTCCGCGACGAAGACCTGCGCGCCGACCGGCAGCCGGAATTTACGCAGCTGGACTTGGAAATGTCGTTCCCGCGCCAGCAGGATATTTTTGAGGTAATCGAACGCGTGATGATTCGCGCGCTGGAAGTCGTCGGCGTGAAAGCGCAGGGGCCGTTTCGCCATCTCGATTACAAGGAAGCGCTGCGGCGCTATGGGTCGGACAAGCCTGACTTGCGATTCGGCATGGAGCTGCAGGACGTGACGCAGCATTTCGAACCGGCGCGCGCGACGATCCATTTCGAGGGGAATGTGCAGGCGCTGGTCGCTCCAGGCGCGGCTGGCTGGTCGCGCAAACAGCTCGACGAACTGGGCGAAGCTGCGAAATCCGCCGGGGCGCGCGGCGTTTACACGGCGAAAGTGACCGCGGAGGGGATTAGTTCGGCGCTTGAGAAAACTCTTGGTGCGGACGGGTTGAAAATATTGGCGGAGACAGTTGGCGCGAAAGCGGGCGACCTGATTGTCGCGGTTGCCGCGAAAGAACAAATCGCGCACACCGACACGTCTCTAAATGTTGCGGGCCAGGTGCGCCTGTATCTGGGCGACAAGCTCAATCTGATTGACCGTGCCCGATGGGAATTCGCGTGGATTACCGGCTTCGCGCTCTTTGAATGGAGCGAGAGCGACAAGCGGTGGGTGAGCGCGCAGCACCCCTTCACCGGGATCGTCGAGGAAGATCTCGACAAGCTGGAAACCGCGCCATGGGAGTGCCGTTCGAAGGGCTACGACCTTGTGCTCAACGGCGTCGAACTGGGTTCCGGGAGCATACGAATTCATCGCCAGGATGTGCAGGCGCGTATGTTCCAGGCGCTGGGGCTGAGCGAAGAACAAGCACGCCAGCGGTTCGGGTTTTTTCTCGATGCGCTTACTTACGGCACGCCACCGCACGGGGGCATCGCTCTGGGACTCGACCGCGTGGTAATGCTGCTGGCCGGCGAAAAATCCATCCGCGAGGTGATTGCCTTCCCGAAGACGACGGCGGCGCAGGATTTGATGGCCGAGTCGCCGTCGGCAGTGGGCGCGGATCAGCTGAACGACCTGGGAATCGCCATTAAACAAGCGGAAGCAGGGATGACGGCAAAGAAGGACGCATGATGTCGTATCGACTGCCGATTGGCACACCCATTGCAACGTTTCGGGGTTCGGGATGTGCTGGTTTGCACTCCGCGAGACACATTTCATGAGCCGCATCCGCATACTTCCGGAAACCGTCGCCAATAAGATTGCGGCGGGCGAGGTGGTCGAGCGGCCGGCGTCCGTGGTGAAGGAACTGCTCGAAAATGCGCTGGACGCGGGCGCGCGCTCGATTCGCATCGAGACGGAGTCGGGCGGCAAGCGCCTGATCCGCGTGATTGATGATGGCTGCGGCATGAATCACGACGACGCTCTGCTGGCTTTCGAGCGCCACGCCACGTCCAAGCTGCGCACCGCCGACGACCTGCTCTCGATCGCGACGCTGGGATTTCGCGGAGAGGCTTTACCCACCATCGCCGCGATCTCACGCCTGCTGCTGGAAACGCGCGACGCGGAAGAAGGGGAGGGAACGCGCATCGAATTCGCGGGCGGCAAGCTTCTGAGCGTGAAGCCCGCGGGCGTGCCGGTGGGAACTTCGATCAGCGTGGCGGATATTTTTTATGCCGTGCCGGCGCGGCGCAAATTCCTGAAATCCGAAACCACTGAGCTGGGCCACATCGCATCGCTGGTAACCCATTACGCGCTGGCGCATCCCGACCGCCATTTCCTGTTGAAGACGCCGTCTCAGGAAATCTTGAATTGTTCGCCGGTGGAAAAACTGGCGGATCGCGTTTACCAGATTTTCGGGCGCCAGTCGCTGGAGGAGCTCACCGAAATTCCCGCCACGGAAGCTGCGATGCGCAGCGGCATTACCGAGCCGCCGCTCGAGGCTGAAGAGCGCGCCGCCACATTGCGCGTCAGCGGATTCACTTCGCGCCCCGAAGTGCAGCGCAGCAATCGCAACGGCATTTATATTTTTGTGAACCGGCGGCTGGTGCGCGACCGCCTGCTGCTGCACGCCATCAGCGAGGCCTACCGCAATATCGTGCCGCCCGGCGTATTCCCGGTGGTGCTGCTATTTCTGGATTTGCCGTACGAGGAAGTGGATGTGAACGTCCACCCGGCGAAAATCGAAGTGCGTTTTCGCCACCCGCAGTTCGTGCACGATTTCACGCGCGATGCGATACGCCAGGCACTTTCTGTTGCGCGGCCCATTCCTGGATTTCCCGCGGCGCGCGCGGCGACTGCTGCTGCGACCGCTACGGCGTCTGCTGGACCGAATGGCGGCTCGACTGCGTTTGCAGCGGGGGCCGCGGCGATTGACCCAACGTTTTTTTCGTCGGCAAGCGCCGGAGGGGCGCCTGGTGCGTTTCCCGGTCCTCCGCGCGCGATAATTCCGGCTTCGTTCGGCGACGTGGCTGGTGCTGCCGAGGGATTTGAATTGTCCGGCGCGCCGGACCGCCCGATTTCGCAGCGGTTACAATTCAATCCAACCGGCGCGAGCGATTTTTCGCTCGCACCACAGGAATACGTCGCGCCCGTCGCCGGCGAGAACATCAACATCGCCGAAACTCCCGGCGCACTGCCCAGCGTGGAAGACATCGCCGACCTGAAGCCTCTGGGCCAGGTGAACAGCAGCTTCATCGTCGCGGTGAATGGCGAGGGATTGTGGATCATTGACCAGCATGTGGCACACGAGCGCGTGCTCTTCGAGCAGCACTTGCGGGCGCGGCGCGAAGGCGCACTCGGCGGGCAACGACTGCTGGTACCGCTAATTGTCGAGCTGAATCCCCGGCAGCTGGCGATTTTCGAGCAGATTGGCGAAGAACTGCGCGCGAACGGATTTGAAGCGGAACTGATGGGCGCGCGCAGCGTGGCAATTCAGGCGGCGCCTGCCGGAATCACCAGCGGAGACGCCGAACGCCTGCTCTACGAAATTCTGGACGGGATCGCGCGCGAAAACCAGGCCATCTCGATTGATTCGCTGCAAGCCAAGATCGCCGCTTCGACTTCGTGCCACGCGGCGATCAAGGTGAATACGCCGCTGGACCCGGCAAAAATGGAATGGCTGCTGGGGGAACTCGCCAAGACGGAATATCCGATGAGCTGCCCGCACGGCCGGCCCGTGGTGCTGCGCTATTCCGTGCGCGAAATCGAGCGCGCTTTCAAACGGATTTAAGGGCGAATTTGTTCGCGAACTTAATCCTGAATTTCACGCCGAACTCCGGCCCGCGAGTGACCTTTTGAAGAAACTGATTATTGCCATAGATGGGCCGGTCGGTTCGGGCAAGAGCACGCTGGCGCGGCGCGCGGCTGAGCTGCTGGGTTACGTGTACGTAGACACCGGAGCGATGTACCGCGCGCTGGCGTTCAAGGCGCTCCGGAACGGCCTCGCCCTCGATGGCAATGACGATGATTTGGTGGCGCTGGCCCGCGACACGCGCATTGACCTGCGCGCGGAAGGCGGCACGCAACGAGTATTCCTCGATCAAGACGATGTGACAACCGCGATTCGTACGCCCGAAGTCTCTCAGGCCGCTTCCAAGATCGCCGTGAACCCCGGAGTGCGTCAGGTTCTGGTGGCCGAGCAGCGACGCGCCGGCGAACAAGGTGGCGTTGTGATGGAAGGGCGGGACATAGGCAGCGTCGTGTTTCCCGACGCACAGCTGAAAATATTTCTCACTGCCTCGCCGGAAACACGCGCGGAGCGGCGTTGGCGCGAGCACGAACAGAAGGGCGACCACATCAATCTGCAGCGCACGCTCGAGGAGATTCACGAGCGCGACCGCCGCGATTTGCAGCGATCCAGCTCGCCGCTGGTGCGCGCCGCGGATGCCGTGGTGGTGGACAGCACCGCGATGGAACCGGAAGAAGTTGCTCGGCTGGTAGTGCTGCTAGCCAAAGAGCAGGCTGCCGCAAGCGCAAACTAGCGAGCCGCCGCTGTGATCGGTCACCGGCCACGCTTGCCAAGTCGCCCGCAGCCCAGCCGGAAACCACTGGCCCGCTCACCTTTTCCCGCGGCGACACAATCTCCTGCTGCGGCGAAAGTATCTGGCGCGCCCATTCCACGGCCTCCACATATAGCGCCGGAATTAGATCTTCCTGGATTCCCAGCCGCGCGGCCGCCGGCCCGATTTCCTCCCAGCGCCCTCGTTCGTAATTCAACGCGAACTCGAAAATTTCGCGCAGCTTGTTGGCCTTGCCCATCAGCGCATCGCGAATTTCCTGGTGAATGGTGATTTCCCGCAGCACATCCGGCATGCGCATGTCCAGAATTGCGTCCATTGCGGATAACAGGCCGAGCAGGAAAAGATCGTTGGCCGATTCCGCGCGCCGCGCGCAGGGCGCCAGCAACTCGCAGAATTGCGCGCGAATCAACGGCAAAGCCGCCAGTTCCGCCGGTTTCCCGCTGGCCAGGCAGGTGACGGCAATCAGCGAAACCCACTTCCGGGTGCCGCGTTCGCCCAGCAGCGCGAGCGCGTGGGGAATGGAGCGCACTTCCACGATCAGCGGGAACGCCGGAGAATTCAGATAACGCAGCAGGCGAAAGTTGAGGGACGCTTCCGCTTTGATCCGCGCGCTGACCTCGTCAATATCCATCTGCGCGCGGTTCGCCGCCTGCAGCACCAGCAGATCGTTCAGCTGGTTCGGCGGACTATCCTGGCGCGTGAGCATTTCGGGCCGGCTGAAAAAATAGCCCTGAAAGTAGGCGTAGCCCCAGCGGCGCGTGCGGTGGAAATCGTTGTAGGTTTCCACTTTTTCCGCCACCAGGCGAATATTCATTGGCAGGTAAGTCTGCGCCAGGCGCAGCTGGTCGGCGGACGAAGTGGCCAGCAGATCCACTTTGATGTAGTCCGCCATCGCGACCAGCGGTTTCCAGTCTGGGCGTTCCTCGAAATCATCCAGTGCGATCTGATACCCGGCTTGCTTCAGGCGGCGGCAGGCGTCGTGCACTTCGTCGTCCATGGGAACTGTTTCCAGGATTTCCAGCACCACGCGGTCCTTGGGCAGCCTGGTCGCGAAATCGCGAATCAAAAAATCGCGCGTGCAATTGAGGAACGCGCAGCACCCCGGAATCAGGCGCTCCATGCCAAACAGCAGAATGTTGTCCACGTTGGAGGCTGAAGCCATGTATTCCTGCACCGCGTCATAGCGGTTTTCCGGGCCGGAGCGGAACAGCAATTCGTACCCGTACACAACGCGTGCGGCATTGAAGATGGGCTGGCGCGCGAGGAACCGTTGCACGTGTTTCTCCTTCCCGCTGTACGCGGGTGCTGCAATACGGGAAGGGGAAAAGGGCTTATGCCCGCGAAAAATTGCGGTTACGCGGGACTGGACATCGAAGCGAGGAATTCGCCGTTCGTTTTCGTTTTGGAGAGGCGTCCCAGCAGAAGCTCCATGGCTTCCACCGTCGAGAGAGGGCTCAGGACCTTGCGCAACACCCAGATGCGGTTCAATTCGTCCGCGGGCAGCAGCAGTTCGTCTTTGCGGGTTCCGGAACGGTTGATGTCAATCGTCGGGAACACGCGCTTGTCCACCAGGCGGCGGTCCAGGTTGATTTCCATGTTGCCGGTGCCTTTGAACTCTTCAAAAATCACGTCATCCATGCGGCTGCCGGTATCAATCAGCGCGGTAGCGATGATGGTGAGCGAGCCGCCCTCTTCCACGTTGCGCGCTGCGGCAAAAAACCGCCGCGGGCGCTGCAGGGCGTTGGCGTCAATACCGCCGGAGAGGACTTTGCCCGATGGCGGCGTGACGGCGTTGTAGGCGCGTCCCAGACGTGTGAGCGAATCCAGCAGGATGACCACGTCGCGCTTGTGTTCCACCAGGCGCTTGGCCTTTTCCAGCACCATTTCGGCGACTTGAATGTGCCGTTGCGGCGGTTCGTCGAAGGTGGAGCTGATCACTTCGCCCTTCACGGTGCGCTGCATGTCCGTGACTTCTTCGGGGCGCTCGTCAATCAGCAGCACGATCAAGGCGACTTCAGGATGATTGGTGGTGACGGAATTGGCGATGGACTGCAGCATCATCGTCTTCCCGGTGCGCGGTGGAGCGACGATCAAGCCGCGCTGGCCTTTGCCGATGGGGCAGAGCATGTCCAGCACTCGTCCGGTGAGATTCTCCTTGGTGGTTTCCAGGCGGATGCGATCGGCCGGATAGAGCGGCGTCAGGTTGTCGAAAAATATCTTGCTGCGCGCGACTTCCGGGTCCTCGAAGTTGACCGCTTCGACTTTAATCAGCGCGAAGTAGCGCTCGCCGTCTTTTGGCGGGCGCACCTGGCCGGAGACAGTGTCGCCAGTGCGCAGATCAAATTTGCGGATCTGCGACGGCGAGACGTAAATGTCGTCCGGGCCCGGCAAGTAGTTGTATTCGGGAGCGCGCAGGAAGCCGAATCCGTCTGGCAAACATTCCAGCACTCCTTCGGAGAAGATCAGCCCGTTCTTTTCCGTCTGGGCGCGGAGGATCTGGAAGATCAACTCCTGCTTGCGCATGCCCGAGGCGCCGGGAATGTTCAGCTCCTTGGCGATTTTCGCCAGGTCGGTGATGTTCTTATCTTTCAGTTCTGCAAGGCTAATGCTCATCGATTTCGTTCCTTCCAAAGCCTGGTTTTCAGGCAGATTGGTTTCTGAATGGATTACGGGCGGGCGCAAATTCGAACCTGCCACTCTTTTGCAACTTTAAAAACGGGAAAACCTACAGACAACCGGAAACCTCTGGCCGCGGGCCAAGCCTGCTGATCAAAATGAGGAAGGACCAGAGGGTTTCAATTGGTTAGTTCATTGTCCTGCGCGACGTCCGCGCCGAACTCGGGTTCAACTCCGGCAACCGGCGGGTGACCGGGAATCGGCAGCGGATGCTCCAACGCGATCTGCAGCACGTCGTCCATGGACTCGACAAAATGAATGGACATCTGCGACTGGATGTCCGGCGGGATATCCGCCAGATCTTTTTCGTTGTCCTTCGGCAAAATGATGGTGCGCAGGCCGAGGCGATGCGCAGCCAGCAGCTTTTCCTTCACTCCGCCGATGGGCAGCACCTTGCCGCGAAGGGTGATTTCGCCGGTCATGGCGATATCGCAGCGCACCGGAATTTTGGTCAAAGCGCTGACGATCGACGTGCAGATGGTAATGCCGGCCGAGGGACCGTCCTTCGGTATCGCGCCTTCCGGGACGTGCATGTGAATGTCGAGGTGCCGGTAGAAATCCTTGGGTAGGCTGAAAAGATGGCTGCGCGAACGAATGTAGCTCATCGCGGCCTGCGCCGATTCCTGCATCACGTCGCCGAGTTTGCCGGTAAGAGTGAGCCGTCCGCGGCCCTGCATTAGCGTGGCTTCAGTGGAAAGCACTTCGCCGCCCACTTCCGTCCAGGCGAGGCCGGTGGTGAGGCCGATCTCGTTTTTCTTTTCCGCCAGGAAGTCGCGGTACTTCAGGATGCCGAGGTAGTCGTTCAGGTTCGCCGGAGTGACTTCCACGGCGACGTCCTTGCCTTCGGTGACGACCTTGCGCGCCACTTTGCGAGAAATGTTGGCCAGCTCGCGGTTCAGGCTGCGCACGCCCGCTTCGCGCGTGTAGTGGCGGATGGTGCTCTTGATGGCGTCGTCGGTAATCTTCAACTGATTTTTCGCCAAGCCCGTGGCTTCCAGCTGCTTGGGAATCAGGTAGCGTGTGGCGATTTGATATTTTTCATGCTCGGTGTAGCCCGGGATGCGCAGCACTTCCATGCGATCCTGCAGGGGCTGCGGAATGGTGTGCAGCACGTTCGCGGTGCACACGAACATGACCTTCGAGAGATCGTACTCGACGTCCAGATAATGGTCGGTGAAGGCGTGATTCAGTTCAGGGTCCAGCACTTCCATCAGCGCCGCCGACGGATCGCCGCGGAAATCCATGGACATCTTGTCCACTTCGTCGAGCACGAACACCGGATTCGTGGTGCCGGCCTTGCGCATCATCTGAATTATCTGGCCGGGCAGGGCGCCGATATAGGTGCGGCGGTGGCCGCGGATTTCAGCCTCGTCGCGCACGCCGCCCAACGACACGCGCACGAATTTGCGTCCCGTGGCGCGGCCGATGGACATGGCGAGCGAAGTCTTGCCCACGCCTGGAGGCCCGAGGAAGCAGAGAATCGAACCCTTGGGATTCTTTACGAGCTGGCGCACGGCTAGATATTCCAGGATGCGGTCTTTAATCTTGTCCAGGCCGTAATGATCTTCGGAGAGGATGACTTCGGCGCGCTTGATATCGCGAATTTCCTTCGAGCGCTTCTTCCAGGGCACCGCCAGCAGCCAGTCCAGATAATTGCGCGATACGGTGGATTCCGCGGACATCGGCGGCATCATTTCCAGCCGCTTCAGTTCCTGCATGGCCTTTTCCTGCGGGCCTTCGGGCATGCCGGAAGTTTCGATTTTCTTTTTCAGCTGCTCGATTTCGTTGGCTTCGCCGCGGCCCAGCTCTTTCTGGATGGCCTTCAGCTTTTCGTTGAGGTAGTACTCTTTCTGTGCGCGCTCCATCTGACGCTTCACGCGGGTATTGATGGAGCGATCCACGTTCAGCTTTTCGATTTCGACTTCCAGAATGTCCGCGATGCGGTTTAGGCGCTCGAGCGGCTCGAAAAGCTCGAGCAATTCCTGCTTTTCCTCGACGGGAATCTGCAGGTTCGCGGAGATAGCGTCGGAAAGCTTCCCGGCATCTTCCACGCGCACAGCTGCGATCATGGTGTCGTAATTCAGGCTCTGCGAGAGTTTCACATACTGTTCGAACAGCCCAGTGACGCGCTCGGAAGCCTGCTGCAGCTGCGGGGAAGGCTCGGTCTTGGAAGTGACCACGCGGATCGAAGCGCGGAAAAAGCCTTCGTCGCTGGTAATCTGCACGATCTTGGCGCGCTCGGTGCCTTCCACCAGCACCTTGATATTGCCGTCAGGCAGCTTCACGCTCTGCACGATGTTCGCGAGCGTGCCCACCTGGTAGATTTCTTCGGGCTTGGGATCGTCCACCGACGCGTCATGCTGCGTGACCAGGAAAATCTTCTTGTCGCCAGCCAGCGCGTCTTCCAGCGCACGCACAGACGCTTCCCGGCCCACGATGAAGGGGTGCATCATCTCCGGGAAAATGACCATTTCCCGGACCGGCATCATCGGCACGCGTTTGATTTCGCCTTTTTCGCGATTGAACATCGATTTCTTTTTTCTCCCGGTACGCTAGCCTGCTTTTTCCAGCAGGCTCCAATTGATTTCGCGTCCCTTGACCATGTCTGCGGTAACCACGAAGTCGCGCAACTTCCGCTGCGCAGGCAAGTGGTACATCATTTCCAGCATCAAATCTTCTAGAATCATGCGCAGGCCGCGCGCGCCCACTTTGCGCTGCAACGCCAGCTCGGCAACGGTATCGAGAGCGTCGTCGGTGAAGCGCAGCCGCACATTCTCAAATTCAAAGAGGCGCTGATATTGCCGCACCAGCGCGTTCTTCGGTTCGGTGAGAATGCGCACCAGCGCCGATTTATCCAGATCGCTCAGCACGCCCACCACCGGCAAGCGCCCTACAAATTCCGGAATCAAGCCGTAACGAATCAGGTCAGTGGGCTGCGCCTGTTCCAGCATTTCAATATTGCGCCGCGATGCGGTAGTTACCTGCGCATCGGCCTGGAATCCCAGCGATTTATGCCCCACGCGCCGTTCGATAATCTTTTCGAGCCCCACGAAAGCCCCGCCGCAGATGAACAGGATGTTGGTCGTATCCACCGGCGTAAATTCCTGGTGCGGGTGCTTGCGTCCGCCCTGCGGCGGCACGTTGGCAACAGTGCCTTCCAGAATCTTCAGCAGCGCCTGCTGCACGCCTTCGCCGGACACGTCGCGGGTAATCGAAGGGTTTTCGTCTTTCTTCGAGATCTTGTCAATTTCGTCTATGTATATGATGCCTTGCTGGGCCTTTTGGACGTCTCCATCCGCGGCCTGCAGCAGCTTCAGGATGATATTTTCGACGTCTTCGCCGACGTAACCCGCCTCGGTCAAGGTCGTCGCGTCCACGATGGCGAACGGCACGTCCAGCATGCGTGACAGCGTCTGCGCCATCAGCGTCTTGCCGGTTCCCGTGGGACCTACCAGAAGGATGTTGGACTTCGCCAGCTCTACGTCGCCCGGCTGCTTGTTCAGGAAGATGCGCTTGTAGTGGTTGTAAACCGCGACCGCGAGCTTCTTCTTGGTCTTGTCCTGCCCGATAACGTAGCCATCCAGGAAGGCCTTGATCTCGGGAGGGCGGGGCAGACGCCGGTTCGCCGGGCTGGACTGTTCGCGCTTCTCGTCCTCGAGAATCTGTTGGCAGACGCCCACGCACTCGTTACAAATGTACGAGCGCGGATATTCCGATGGAGAGCTGATCAGCTTCTCCACCTGCTCCTGCGTTTTATGGCAGAAGGAACAGCGTAACGGCTCTTCCGGTGTGAACCGTTTCACTGATTAAGCTCCCTCGTTACGGATTTCACCACACCCTTGACGAATATATTTCGTATTCTAAAACGGAATCCGGCCGGGTGGCAGGGAATCATCTGTTTGGCTACTAACCCTTTGGAACGGCAGTTACCTGTGCTTCGTAATGATTTCGTCCACGATGCCGTAGGCCTTCGCCTGTTCGGCCGTCATGATGAAATCGCGTTCCACGTCTCGCTCGATTTTTTCCAACGGCTGGCCCGTATGCCCGGCCAGCAGCTTATTGAGCGATTCACGCGTGCGGATGATCTCTTTCGCGTGAATGTCAATGTCCGTGGCCTGGCCTGACAGCCCGGACATCCACGGCTGGTGAATCAACACTCGTGAATTCGGCAGCGCGTAGCGCTTCTTCGGAGTGCCGGAAGCCAGCAAGACCGCCGCAATCGAGGCGGATTGGCCGATGCAATAGGTGACCACATCGGGTCGCACAAACTGCATCGTGTCGTAAATCGCCATCCCTGCGGAAATCGAGCCACCCGGCGAATTGATGTACACCGAGATATCTTTCTCGGGATCTTCCGACGCCAGAAACAGTAGCTGCGCGGTCACCAAGTTGGCCACGTGGTCGTCAATCGGCGTGCCGATGAAAATAATGTGATCCTTCAGCAGCCGCGAATAAATGTCATAGGCTCGTTCGCCGCGGTTCGTCTGTTCGACGACCATCGGAACAAGCGTGGTGGCGTACGGAGTCGCGTCGTTTGTATGATCCATTGGAAGTGTCTTTGCGCGCTGAGGGAGCCCGAACCAGTGATTACTCTTCACGTTTGGCTGTCTTCTCGATTCGGGTATTGCTGTAGAGCCACTCGATTGTTTTGTCGCTACGCAACTTCGATTTCATCCTATCGAGCGCTCCCTGCTTTGTCAAGCGAGCCCGCAGTGCCGTTGCTGATTCGCCACTGTGTTCCGCCAGCGCATTTATTTCCTTTTCGACGTCTTCGTCGGTTGCTTCGATCTTTTCCGCGTCGGCGATGCGATCAATCAGCAATTCAGCTTTCACATCGTCCACCGCGCGGTCGTGCTGGCCCTTCCGGAGCGACACCCAATCCACATTCACAGCACGCGGGTCCACCCCCTGGGATGCCAGTGAGCGCACCGTGCGTTCCAACCGGACGTCCATTTGATGCTCCACGAGCGCTTCGGGCACCGGGAAATCATGCTTTTTTACAAGCGTTTCCAGAATCTTCTCCCGCGCCTGCGCCGATTGCCGTGCTTCCTTCTCGGCTTCCAGATTGTCCTGAATTTTCTTGCGTAGCTCGGCGATGGTCGTTACGCCGCCCACTTCCTTAGCTACTTCTACCGCGAACTCGTCATTCAGTTCGGGCAGCTTCTTCTCCTTGATTGCTTGCACGTCCACCGTGTAGTCGTAGGTCTTGCCCTGGAGCTTCTCGTCCGGATAATCATCAGGATATTTAGCCTGGAATTTCTTGGTTTCACCGGAATTCGCGCCGCGCAGATTTTCCGTGAAGCTCTCCAACGTTTCTTCGGCGCCGATGTGGCACATGATGTTGTCGGCTTCCACCGGATCGCCTTCACCCTCGGGCTTGCCGGAAAGTTTAATCAGCGCGTAGTCGCCGTCTTTCGCGGCGCGGCCCTCTACCGGCACAAAAGTCGCGGCGCGTTCGCGCATTTCCTCGATCACCTGATCAATCTTGGTGTCGCCTGCGTCCAGATCCTCCACTTGCACTTCCAAGCCCTTGTATTCGCCCAACTCGAATTCCGGAAGGACTTCGAACACTGCGCGGAATTTCAGCGGCTCGCCTTCTTTGAATTCGACCTTGTCCACTTCGGGGCGGGTTACCGGGACCAGCTTTTTTTCATCGAGCGCTTTTTCCAGATATTCGGGTACCAGGGATTGCACCACTTCGCCCTGAATGTCTTCGGCGAAGCGCCGGCGAATCAGCGTCACGGGCGCCTTGCCCGGACGAAATCCGGGAATACGAGCCACGCGCGCCAGATCGCGCTCCACCTTCTGGCTGGCTTTGCTGACGACTTCAGCTGGAATTTCCAGCTCGATTTCGCGTTTGCAGGTCGGTTCGGTCATGGGATTTTTTGCAGGGGACGGACTGCGGAACACCCTGATTCCAATCTGCCTTTCGCCTGTTCGAAATCCGAGAGGGAGGACGGCAGGGAAGCGCGGCCAAACGCAACCGCATCAGAAACCCTAGTATAAAGAAAGTATAAGCCCGCGTCAACGCCGATTGGCTGGAAAAAAGTTTTCAATTTGGGTGCATGTCGCGCGCAGTTTGTCCGCGCGCCGGAATTCGATCGCGGAACAGGACAAGCGGCAATACAGGCGCCCAGTTGAGTGTGCCGATGTACCTTCTCGCGCTATACTTTCACTCGGGAGAACAAAGATGAACCAGCCAAATGAAGACGCCGCGGCACAATTGAAGCGCGAGCATGACGCCGCCAAGCAGAGATTAGAATCGTTGCGGGAAGAGGCGAAAAAGCTCGACCACGGTTTCGAAGAGAAATTGAAGGAAGAGATATTGGAAGCTGAAGTGGAGCTGACCCGCCTGAGCGGTATGCTCGGACAAATCGGGCTGTAGCGGCTCACGTCGCGTCGAGCAAGAATTTGCGGCAAGAATGCGAAAAAAGAATGCGGAAGAAGGGACTCCAATTTCGTATAGTATAAGGCTAGTGTTTTCAATATAAAATAGAGTTTCTTGACTTTTTCTTGACACGAATTCGAGTCTGGTGTAGGATTCTGGCTGGAGGTGAACGATGGCCGGAGTTGCAAAGAAGATCGGATTCGCGGTGGCATTCAAGGTGGCTGACGGTTCGTACCCCAGGCACGCGATCGTGTTCAAGCGCAACCTGCCGTGGCGCTGCAAACTGAATGCTGATGCGCCGGAAATCGCGATCCCGAAGGACGGCGCGTTCTATGCCGTCCACGCGAAGGGCGTCAACACCCTGAAACCGGAGACGCGCGCCACGCCTCTTCCCGGCAACCTGGATGCGGCCTTCGATGCCTTCCGTCAGTTCGAGGCTGATTATCAGCGCAAGCTTGCCGGCGTTGCGCTTGCGGGCGCGATCGATCAGGATCTGCCGCATCACGTGCGCGGCGACCTGAAAGAAATGGGTACGGTCGCGCCAAAGCGTGCCGGCCT
>Ga0209221_1000095_pt1 | contig 52867 bp, 49 predicted proteins | sample BlaSpr_A8_Ref_O2_FD_187989 | JGI IMG/M metagenome (GOLD analysis project Ga0209221, IMG submission 187989) | Forest soil microbial communities from Thunder Bay, Ontario, Canada - Black Spruce, Ontario site 2_A8_Ref_O2 (SPAdes) (version 2) | ecosystem: Environmental > Terrestrial > Soil > Boreal...
CTCCCGTCTGGGAGCTGGGCGTTCAGGAGCGGGTTATCTTCGTCAAGTTTCTTACCGAGCTGATTGGCAATCACTTCGAGGCCAGTCCGAAGCCTGCCGGCTTCGAAGGAAATGGTCTTTTCTTGGCGGATGATTCCGTCGCGTTCGTACCACCAGGAGGTATCAGGATTGCCCATGATTTCGCTGATGCTTCCGTCCAGCAACAGCGGCTCAATCGGTCGAAGGAAGGGCAGGATCAATTCGAAGCTCATAGCGGGTACCTCACATCGATCGAAGCCCAGCGGTTCGCCAGGCTTCCGAGAATGAAAAACAATGGCTTAGGCGGCGGTCTCCTCCTGGGGCGATTCATCGTGTTCCCGATCTTCCGGGGCAGCCTTTTCAGCACGGTCCAGCTTTAGGATTGAAGCCACTCGGATTTCCGAGACGCGCTGCCGCGAGTCCCTCTTCTTGCTGGTGTATTCCTGGCTGCGCAGCTTGCCTTCTACCTGGATATGTGCGCCCTTCGTGAGCGTCTTGGCGAACTCCGAGAGCTTGCCGAAGACAACGCAACGATGCCATTCGGTGTGCGAGATGTATTTGTCGTCCTTCTTGTAGGAGGACTTCGTTGCCAACGAGAATGTCGTGAAGCTGCGCTTGTCGTTGGTGCGAACTTCTGGGTTGCTGCCGAGAGAGCCGATGAGGGTTACTTTGTTCTGGTACATGACAGTGTCCCCGTTGTTGAATTCGCCCGTTGTTGCTCGGGTCACACTTGGCGGAGCTTAGCGAGTGGGCCCGGCTTTCTGGGAGGGGCCCGAAAGAAGTTTGCACGGCGCTCTCTTGCCGTGGTTTCGGAACTTGTTTTGGGAGGAACCGAGACCCCGAAGGGGCGCGCAATCCGAAGCAGAAGACCGAGTGCAGCCGGGGGCAGGAAAGACCCCGAAGCTGTGACCGAGCAAATGACGGGATACATAACGGCAGACACGCTCCACAGCAAAGTTGTCATCTTCACATTGGTCCGGAAGTCCACCGCAGGAGTGCGATTCGAGCGGCACAGTCCGCCGTATGAAGAGCGCAATTCGCCACCATAGCTGCGCGTCAGGAAGGCGATCGGTTTGGCGGATGGAACCAACCAACATGTCATTGGCGCCTCCCGCAGCACCTCAAATCCCGCTGCTTGTGGCGCAAACCTAACCTGACTTAATCATGATGTCCAACAACTTCTCGTCATTCTGTTATTCCCAGGAGGAATAAGGAACGAACGCAGTGTCGCGAGCAAATAAATCGCACCTCTCAGCGCAATACTTCGTGTGGAGAATTTCCTTCAGGAGGCGATTTTGCCGGCAACCTCGATTCGAGGACCGCTACACGGAGACCGTCTTATTGAGACGGCCCCGAGATGCCATCGTGCCGGCGGACGCGTGTCCAAGTTTTCTCAACCTGCGTCCAAGTGCCCGCCGATGAGGCAGATGAGTGTGTCGTGGTCCTCGACCCCCAGATCTTCGGAAACGACGCCCCGCATCCGCAAAGTGATTTGCTAAAGGAGATGTGAGGTGACAAGTCGGTTTACCGCTGTCTGATAGTCCCGGCAGGAATATCGCGCGGACGAGAAGTTGTTGGACAAGACGACAGGAATGAATCAAATTGGCTGAAATCGTCGGTTGCCTGCGGACTCTAACAGCCAAAGGGGACCGCAGAGATGGAACGGTGAATCTATGTCGACCCAGCCTGATCGAATTGCTTCACAGGAGCGCTCACCGTCGGTTCGAGAGGCGCCCGTGAGTCAACAATATGCAGCTAGTTTTTTGAACATGCACCCGAAAACCGTGCTGCGCAAGGCCCGTGAAGGGACACTGCCCGCTCACCCAGTTGGGATGGAACGGAAGCGCTGGCACTTTTATGTGTCAGAACTAGATGACTGGCTCCGGTCTCAGTTCATCTGAGCAGTCCGTCTGGCGTCCCCACAGAGGTGTGGCCTTATCTAGTCAAATGGCGGTGGGCGCGATGTTCTTGCCGCTGCAGGTCGATTTGTCACGTAATCGCGAAGTTGATTGTTGGTTTGTTCGTGGCGACAGTGGACGTCGGGACGCACAGTCGGGTAGATTCAACCCACCACCTGCGCTCTCGCAAGGAGGAATCCATGAAGAGAGCGCGTTATCAAGAAGGTTGTTTAATACGATCTAAGCGAAAATCCGGTGCAGTTTGGGAGTATCGCTACAGAGAAAGGCAGCCGGACGGCAGCAAGAGGATGCGATGCATCGTTGTGGGTACCGTTGCCGCAATTAAAACCAGGGCAACAGCACTTCAGCACATCGAGGTCCTTCGAGCTAATGTGAACCGGGAGATCATTGAGACGGGCAGTCCCACGATTACGACCTTCAAGTCGCTGATTGAACACTACCGCGAGCGAGAAATGCGGATGGACAACCACGATAAGAAGGCGTACTCGACCAAGAACCGGAACGAAAGCTACTTGCGAAAGTGGATAATTCCTCGCTGGGGTGGTTACCGCCCGAGCGACATCAAGTCGGTAGCGGTTGAGGACTGGCTGGACACTCTGGTCCGCGATACCGGCGACAATGAAAAGAAACCACTGGCAGGAGGCACGAAAGTCAAGATCCGCAACATCATGAGTGCGATTTTTCGCCACGGTATGCGACATGAACTTCTTCCCCGAGTCGAAGCTGCCAACCCGATAAGGTATGTGCGGCAGAGCGGAAAGAGGCAAAGCATTCCCCTGGCGCTGGAAGTCGAACAATTTCAAAGCTTGTTCGGAGCTCTCCGGCAAAGAGAACGGACCATGGTGTTACTGGATTGCGGCAGCGGCTTGCGTTGCGGCGAACTGATCGGGCTACAGTGGCGGGACTTCGATTTCGCCCGCAAACAGATGAGTGTCACTCGGTCGGTTGTTAACATGGTCAGCGGGAAGGTGAAAACAGAGGCATCGCAGAAAACGGTGCCGCTGGATGACTTCATGAGCGAAGAAGTATTGGCGTGGTACAGAATCACGCCATATCAAAAACCGGAAGATTGGGTGTTTGCCAGCGATTCACCTCGTGCCGGGGCGAAACGCGGCAAACAGCCGTATTGGCCGATGACGATCATGAGGAGGTTCATCAAACCGCTGGCGAAACGGCTGGGTATAGGCAATATCAGCTGGCACACTTTTCGACATACCTACTCAAACCTCTTGCACGCCAATAGGGAGGACCCCAAGGTTGTGCAAGAGCTGCTGCGTCACTCCTCCATCAAGATCACGATGGATGTTTACACGCAGGCTGTGACTTCTGAGAAGCGGAAGGCACAGTCGAGGGTGGTAGAGTTGATCGCTCCCAAACCCAGGCCGGAGGCAGGAAAATGCGCACTACCTGTCTTAACGTTACATACCGTTACATGAAGAAGCGCGCCAAATCTCATGCAAGTCATTGATTAGATTTGGCGTCCCCGACGGGATTTGAACCCGTGTTACCGCCGTGAAAGGGCGATGTCCTAGGCCAGGCTAGACGACGGGGACCACTGAGGAATCAAACAGTTGCCATTCTACCATCCACAGGCCGAGTACGGGTTGCAACCAGCCTCATCACGCCCCTATGTGAAATCCCAAGCTGTGCAGCGACGGGCTCGATATAGAGCTGCATAACCTAGACATCCAGTAAGCTGCTTCCTTTTCAACCTGGGGACTGGCAAAAAGATTCTGAACAATGAGTCTGTGCCGCTCGTCATCGAGCCGACCACCAGCATGATTGGCATTCGCGGCGGCTTTCTTCAGAGTCGCATACGCTGCAATCATCTCGAGCGGGACTAGATCCTGTCCTATGCTGAAATGTTCAAGTGCCCGCTGCTGGCTACATTCATTGCGCTCACGGTCTTCTCCTGCTTGAACTTTTTGCGTCATAACCCTTCCTCCTCCGCAATTAAATGCTCGGTGAACAGATTAAATAATGTGCAAAATTTCAGAAGGGGACACATCAGGAAATACGGCGGCGTGGGTTCGTCAACCGGGGCTATTGGCACTTCCGCTGTTCTCGCGCGAGGTCGTACACTGGTACCGATCTGCTTAAGACGGAGCCACGAGCATTGGACAACAAGCACTCCGAGGAAGACCGTCAGATAGGACTTACCTCGGGGATCACACGTCGTGACTTTCTCAACAGCTCGCTCCTTGGTAGCGGAGCGCGCTGCTTGCAGCAGCATGTCCCATGCACGCCATGGCACAGGGAAAGGAGCCTAAGGCGGGTTCCGGCGCGGGGTCTCCGGAGACCTTCAGCGGCTACGGCGGCGTTGGCGACTATGCGGATGCGAATGGCAACACGCTGCCGGTAGTAGAGGCCGCACATCGGGTGCGCGACGGATTCTACCAACAGTTTCCAAAGGCTCCAGAGGAGACAGGCGAGACCTTTGATCTGATTATCGTAGGCGGCGGGTTGACCGGCCTGATGACGGCGCATGAGTATGCCAAGCGTGCACAAGGTCGGCATCATTCGCTCGTTCTCGATAACCACTCCGTCTTCGGTGGCGAGGCGAGGCAGAACGAGTTCGAGGTGAATGGGCATCACCTGATCGGGCCGCAGGGATCGAACGACTTCTATCCTCCGCAGGAGGGATCCAACACTCAGCTGGATCAGTTCTTCACCGATTTCAAGCTGCCGCGCACGTACTCGTTCCAGTCCTGGAATCCTGCCCTGAAGCCGCTGCGCTTCTCCTACGACAATTACGCAAACATGGATGGGCTCGACGAAGGCTACGTCGACGTGGGGTACTACTTCGATCAGAAAAGTGGTGCCTCAAAGCCAACCTGGATGCTGAATATCTGGAGCAATGACCTTCAGGGCACGCCCTTCAGAGAGCGTGCCAAGAAGGATCTGATGAGCTGGCGGCACGACTCCGGCCAAACCGGAGATGATGATCCGCACTTCCTCGATTCCATCACCTACAAGCATTACCTCGAAGTGGTGAAAGGATACGATCCCGAGGTCACAAGGTTTTCTCAGCCGATGGTTGGTCTGCTGGGCGGGGTTGGCTGCGATGCTGTGGCTGCCCGCGTCGGTCACGGGTTGGTCTCCGCTTACCAAAAAGTGCCGAGGCGCACGCTGTCGTTTCCGGGCGGCAACTCGACCATGGGACGACATCTCGTTCGTGGGCTCATACCCGGCTCAATCTCCGGAGATTTCAGTTTTGAAGGCGTCATGAACGGTCGTATTGATTTCGCGGCTCTCGACAAACCGGAGCAGCCCACGCGCATCCGTCTCCGCTCGACGGTGACCCGGGTCGAGCATGAGGCGCGCAGCGGCGCGAGAGATATGGTGGCCGTGACCTATGAGTGCAAGGGGCAGGTATACCGAACTCGTGCTCGCGCCGTCGTTATGGCTTCAGGCGGATGGATCAACAAGCGCATTCTCGTCGGAATGCCGGATGATATCCGCGCTGCGTACGATCAGTTCTTCTACGCGCCAGCTCTGATTGCCAACGTAGCGCTGACAAACTGGCGATTTCTGTATAAGCTGGGCGCACCGGCGGTGCGCTGGATGGACGATGGCACAATGTTCGGCTACTGTGCCAACATCCGCCGCGATATGGTGATCGGCGAGTACAACCCGCCGCTCGATCCAGACAAACCCACACTGCTGACCTTCTACATGGGCCTGTATACCCCTGGACACGGTGCGCACGAGCAGGGGGTACTAGGAAGGCTGCGCCTGCTTTCAACCAGCTACGTCGATTACGAACGAACGATTCGCCGGCAGATGACTGAGATGTTCGGCAGCCTCGGCTTCGATGCGCAGCATGACATCGCAGGTATCATCCTGAACCGCTGGGGCCATGCCCGCGTGATCCAACCGCCCGGCTTCTATTACGGAGTCAACGGCAAACCCAGCCCGCGAGAGGTCGTAGCCAAAGGATATGGCCGCATCGTAATCGGGCACTCGGAACTGAACGGGGCGCAGAACTATACGGGAGCATTCCAGCACGCAAAGCGCTGCGCGGACGAGGCCTGGGCTTTGAACTCGTAGAATTTGTTGGCTGCCTAACTGGCTTCAATATCTGTGCAACCACGCGAAAATGCGTCGCCAGACTGCGTACCTGCCTGGGCAGTCACAAATCGTACCGATCTCCGGGAATACTTTTGCCGGTCACGAAGTTCCTTTGCTTACGCTTTTTCGCTCGCGACTACTGAAACTTCGTTACTGGCGCGGAGAGCAATCACTAGCGCGGCTCAGATGGCTCACTTGGTGCCCCATCTGCGTTCCAGGCGGTGACCCGATATTGAGCGCCCAGGAAAATCGGATGGGGATCGGGCCAGGGATCGTCTGTGTCGGTGGCGCAATGGTCGCAGATGGTTTTCCAATCGGCTGAACCTGCGTCTTTGCGCTCGATCGAGTAGCGAACCGCGCCTGCGGAACCGCGCCACGCGATGAGTCCACCAATCACGATCGATGTGATCAAGGGACGCGGCGGGATCATGTGCTGCGGAACAGCCGTCCCGGCCATGGCGTACGCATGCGCACGCAGTTGCTGCGTGCGCTGCGCCATCTCTTCGGCAGTATTCACCAACGTCGTCACACCGGGATAGTAGAGTGCCCACCACTGGCCACTCTCGCCGATTTGGGCGTAGGGCAATTGCGCGGCGTTTGCCGGGATGGGCTGGAATCCGAAATTGTCCAGGTGCGCTTGCAGCGCCCAGAAGTCGTCACCCGAAACGTTCGGATCTTTCGCCAGCGCATCCAGAACCTGCTGCAGGTCGGCCTGCGATTTCCAGTCGGTGCGGTCCCAACCGAATTCGTTGACGATGTAAATCTTGCCGTGCCCCGTGATGGTGCGGGCGTCGGCGGTGAAGGTCGCCGCAGTAGTGTGGAGGCTCGTGCCCAGGAGCGCGTCCCAGTGCGGGTAATATTCGAAAGTCACGAGGTCGGGCGTTTTGTTGTCGAGCACGGCCGGATAGGAGCGAAATATGCCCGACGTGTCGAGATAGAGATGGCGCGGATCGACGTTCTTGATATGCGTGCCGATGGTTTCGACCCAGTCGGAAACCTGCTCGAGCATCTCAGGACGGCCGCCCATGAACAAGGTGATGAGACCGCACATGTTGCAGTCTTCCCAGGCGAGAATTGTGGGATCGTCCTTGTAACGCACGCCCGTCAGGCTGTTCACGTGGTTGAGGACGGCGTCGATGTGATGCTCAAAGGCAGAGATGAGTCCGGGATCGGAGAAAAAATCCGTGGGGTTCTGTTTCTTTTCCCACGCGAGATATTGGCCCATGCCGCCGAGGGTGCAAGTTGCGCAATCGCCTAGCAAGGTGACGATAACTCTCATGCCGTGCTGGCGAGCGGCGAGCAACGCGTAGTCCGTGGCGGCGAAAGCGGCGTCGTTGAACTTGCCTGCGGTGGGCTCGACGCATAGCGGGCATCCGACAGTGTCGCCCATGGTTTGAGATCGCACCACGCGCGCCCCCATCTCGGCGGCAGTCGCGAAGGCGTCGTCCACCTCGAAATGGCTGGGATAACGCGGGCCTTGCGGGTCGTGCGGGCCGTAGCCTTCGAGGCCAAGCCACTCGATGTTCGGGCCGCTGTAACGGTAGGGAGCTCCAGCAAGAGTTAGCTTTGTCCCGGAGCGCCGGACAAATTGCTCCGAATTTTGGGCTTGCACGCAGCTGCAGATTGCAGCGAGAACAACGACGGCAAAAGTCTTCGAGGACTTCATTACGTGTTCTTCCTCTTTAATTTATATACGAATCGCGGGAGTGAATTTCCTCTGTGTTCTCTACGGCAAGGCATTGCAAGCTTACGACAGCGAGACACTGGGCCCTCCTACTTATAGCCCCGCGCGATGTGTTGAAATCCATACCGCGCTGAGTTTTCTTGACAACTCGAACACTTCATCGGGAAAGGTCTTCCACGGTTGCGATGGTTTCAGTCGCTCTTGTTCATGATCAACGATTTTATTATCAACTTTATTATCAACGATTCGCCACCTTGCTCGCCCGCTACCACGGCCCCATCGATCATTTTTGCCCCTGGGGCATCGGGGTTTGGAACCGATTGCCGGTTGCAGCAAAACCTGTCGCCGGCCAGCGGCGGGCCTGCGCGATACAGATGATGTGCAGGATGAAAAACAGCGGCACAGCGAAGGTGGAAATGTAGCTCATGGGAAGGACGGTCATGGCCCCAGTGGGGATTCCATGCGGATCAATGACCCCGGCGAGCGTGCCCAGGGCTAGAGCATTGACAAGGTCGGTGATTCCGAGGACCTGCCAGAAGATGAAGCCCTTGCGATGCGCGGGGTTGGCCAGCCGGAGAGCCGCGAACGGTGCTGTCACGCCGATGGCGATGTCGCCCCATCCGGCAGACAAGGCGAAGAAGGCAGGCAGGATCTTATAGGTGCCGAGGACGAGGAACACAAAGCCGGCGATGCGCATGCTTTGCACCAGTGTCAGGGTGCGTGGGCTCAGCAACAGAACGAACTGTCGGAATCCCGGCGAGGCGGCAAACCAAATCAGGAATAGCGCGATGGGCGTGGCCACGGCGAGGCCGAGAGCGAGCGGCGGGGTGTTCGGAGCGTTCCGGTACAAGTGCAGTGCAGAAGAGAACAGGGAAAAGACGAACCATGCTGCTAAGAGCCCGGCGCTCAGTTTGGCGTATTTGGACATGGAAATCTCCTTATTCCGCTACCGTTGCAGTCACTTCGTTGGTCAAGTTCAAAAGTTTGTTCCAGCGCTTGGTCCCGAGACGCGCACGCAAACCCTGCTGCACTTTTTCCCAGTGGGGCCGCGCGCGCTTGAATTCGGCGCTTCCGGCCTCACTCAGGGAGAGCCAGCGTTCCCGGCGGTCTTCGCCGGATCGACTGGCGATCCATCCTCGGCGCCCCATGATTGCGAGCGTGCGGGTGAGCGTGGTGCTATCGATGGCCAGAATCTCCCCCAGCGTTCTTTGGGAAACTTCTCCGGCTTGAGACAAGGCTTGCAGGAGGGTGAATTGTGTGGCTCTCAGGCCGAGTGGCCGGAGCGCCGTGTCGTAGTGCTGGGTCAGAACGCGCGAGGCCCGACGGAAGCTCGCGCACATGCAGGGAAGAGCGAACGTGGTCGGCTTGCTCATCCTGTAATAGATGTATATGCATGTAATGTGATTCAAAAAATCGTTCTCAGTCCCCTACGAAGCGGATCGCAGTTCGTTGCTCGAGACTTGCGCCCAGCAGTTTCTCCAAATCTGGTAAGCCGTAGTCCGGGTGAGCGGCGGCGGGGCGACAAGAGTGCGCGACGGACCGTGGACCAGCGACCTCCAGAACTTGGCCATGCGTTTTAGTTTGGGTTTTTCCGTCTCTTTCGGCCGGTAAAATAATGCTCACCGAAACAACGCACTCGGATGCTCATTGTGGGAGACGCACGCATACCGACGACAGAGAGGACTTGGTGAGAATCGCGACCTTCAACATTAACGACATCAATAAGCGGCTTGACAACCTCTTGGCTTGGCTGAGCAAAGCTGAGCCGGACGTGGTTAGTCTCCAAGAACTCAAGGCGGAACAGGGAGCTTTTCCCGTCAATGCCCTGAGGACTCTCGGGTACGAAGCAGCCTGGCAGGGGGAGCGCTCCTGGAACGGCGTGGCCATTCTCGCGCGAAACCACCCTCCCGTGCTGACCCGCGCAAGCTTGCCGGGAAACCCGGAAGATCACCAGGCCCGCTACATCGAAGCGGCTGTTCAGGGAGTCCTTATCACTTCCATTTACCTCCCCAATGGGAATCCGCAACCTGGACCGAAATTCAACTACAAGTTGGCCTGGTTTGAGCGCCTCATTGCCCATGCTGCCGAACTCATGGCGAGTGGCGCTCCGGTGGTGTTGGCCGGTGACTACAACGTCGTGCCGACACCGCAGGACATCTATCCGACGCGATCGTTGGATAACAACGCGTTGATCCAACCCCAAAGCCGCCAGGCCTTTGCGCGCTTGCTGGCTCAAGGCTGGACTGACGCGATGCGGAGGTTACATCCAGACGGGCCGCTCTGGACATTCTGGGACTACAAATATGAACGGTGGCCGAAGGACAAAGGCATGCGACTCGATCACTTTCTGCTCTCGCCGAAGGTGTCGGACCGACTGGTGGACGGTGGTGTAGACCGATGGGCGCGCGGGCAGGTAAACGCCAGCGACCATGCGCCAACATGGATCACGCTCGATCTTTAGACCCGAACTGTCTCCATCACGAATCCAGTAAGAGCAGGGCGCCGGCAACAAGAGTTTTCCAGGATTTTTGCCAAGACCCGCCAAGCGCCGCCGAAATGCAGTTCGGCCTGCGGGTCTGACGGTTCAACAAGATGTTTAGGAGCTGTCAGCGTTGAGGATTCGCGGCTGTGCCCAGCTTGCGGCTCAGGAACTCGGCGCTTGCGGCATAAGCGCGCACCCAGTCCCGGCGCAGAAGGAAGTCGTGAATCTCGTCCGGGAAGATCAGTTCCTCGAAGTCGACCTTCTGTCTGCGCAGGGCCTGCACAAGTGCTTCGGTTTCGGCGAAGGGCACGTTGCGATCGTCGTCGCCATGGATGAGCAGCACCGGCGAGCGCCAGGTGGCGACCGAAGCCAGCGGTGAGGACTCGAAGGCAATCCGCGCCACATCCGGCCGTACGCGCGGGTCGTAGTTCGGCGAAAAGGTCGGCAACTCGGTGTTCCAGTTATGAACGCCGTGCATGTCAACGCCGGCGGAAAACAGATTGGAAGCTCGAGCCAGCGCCAGCGCAGTCAGGTAACCACCGTAGCTGCCACCCCACGAGCCGATGCGTGTTCCATCCACGTCGGGCCGGCTTTTCAGATAGAGCCCGGCGCCCAGCACGTCGTTAAACTCACTTGCTCCCGTGGCGCCATAATTGAGCGCCTCGCGGAAGTTGAGTCCATAGCCGATGCCGCTCCGGTAGTTCACACTGAGCACGATATAGCCGAGGCTGGCCAGATACTGGTTCATGGCGTAGGCATTCGAGTAATACTCCATGTAATGCCAGCCGAGTAACATCTGCCGCTGTGAACCACCGTGGAAAAAAACCATTGCCGGCCGCCGTTCGCCCGGCGCAATTCGTTCGGGCATGAATAACTGGCCGTGAATCGCGAGTCCGTCTGCGGCGGGAAAGATGACTGGCTGAGGCGTTACGAAGCGGGCGGCAGGATAATCGGCAGGAATCGCCTGCGGAGCAAGGTCGACGAGATGGCCGCTCTCGACCACGGCGGCGCGAATGGGTACGCGGACATCGGAGCGCAACACAGCCACGGTCACGCCGTCACTCGCTACCACTGGCTGCGTCTCAATGCCGTCTCCGACCGTCACGGCTTCTGCGGCACTGTTCGACCCATCCGCAGCAAAAATGACCCGCCAGACGTGGCGCCGGTCGATGTCATTCTGATTGGAGTCGAAGACCAGCGTCTTGCGGTCGTGGCTGAGAGAAACATGCTCGACCTCAAAATTGCCTGGCGTGAGCGGCATAGCGGACCCGCCTGAGGCGGGCACGGCAAAGAGATGAAGCCAGCCGTCGCCCTCCCAGGGAAAAACGATTCGGTCGCCCACGGTCCAATACAACTGGTTCGCCGAATCCGTCTCGCGATAAGCGCTGCCGGCTCCTTCAGCCGCGCGCCAGGCTTCCTGCGCCTTGCCGGAGGTCACCTGCACCACGCGAATCGACCAAGGCAGCGCCGTGCGATGCGGCTCAAAGAGCAGCGAATCCTTGTCGGGCGGAATGCGCAGAAAAGCGATGCGCGTGGAGTCAGGCGACCATACGGGGTTGCTGTCCAGGTCGGTCGAAGGATCAAGATACGCGACCGAACCGGACGCCGCGGAATAGACAGCGATGAAGCTGTGGTCACCGCGATCACTCACAAAAGCGAGGCGCGTTCCGTCGGGAGACCAACGCAAACCCTTTGCCGAGCCTCGCGTTTGCAGCAGTTGCTCTGGCTTGGCTTTTGGATCGTCGTTCGGATGATCGAGGTGCAGCAGCCAAATTTGACCTTTGAGAGTGTAGGCCAGCTGTTTGCCGTCCGGGGACACTGCAGGTGCGAGGCCGCCCTCTCCCAACAAGCGCGGCTCGCCGCCCTCGGCGCTCACCCCCCACAACTGTTGCTGTGCACCCATGGGGAAGCCAGCAGGATTTGGCACGGGATGGTTCTCACCCATGGCGCTATCGCCGCGAACGTAGACGATCGACGCGGCGTCGCCGGTCCACTGCACTCCGTTGATGTCTTGGCCGTCGTCGTCGGTATAGCGCGTGATCTGTCGGGATCGATAGCCCTTGCCATCCGGCGCGGGCTCAGCCACCCACAGGTTGCGCCGGCCGCCGATGTTCGCCACCCACGCCAGCCGACCACCCGATGGAGCGGCGCGCAGATCGGACGTGTATGGGGCGCTCAGAGCTTGCTCAATCGTGAATCCCTTGGCCTGGGCAACTGCCGCTGGCGTTCCGAGTGCAAGGATCGCAGCGATCGTGGCAGCAATCATGGCCCCAGTCCAAACCAATCCCACCCCCTGCCCTCCTGTTCGCGTAATGCTCATCCGCTTATCCCCCGAGAAAAGACATTGTGCCATACCGGGAGGAGTCGAACCGAGCGTCTCTCGGGCCACAGCGGCAGTCCGGTTTCGACGATTCCCCTCAGGCGAATGCAATGGGACCAGATACCGATCATGCGGGGCAAGCGACTTGACTGCTGTCCCCGCAAGAAACCACGCACTCCACGTCCCGTTTTGTCTCGTTTTTAGGGGCGTATCGAAGAGGCGTCGCCACGAAGGAAGATGGTTGTACGTTCGGTTTCCACCCCGCCCTGGCGAGCAGTGGGAGATGCAGGACTTCGAAGAGTACAGAGAACAAGGCTTAGCCGTAATTGAGTCGCTGCCCCGCGAAGCCCTGCCGCCACGCATTCTGACCTATCCGATGAAGGCTGGCGCATTCGCAAAAACAGAGCATTGAACCGAAGGCTCTCCACGTACTCGTCCTCCATTTAAAATACATCTAGAATATGTCTATGGGCGATTCGCTTTATTTGAGTTTGTGGTTTCCGAGTTTCGATGGGGCAGAGATTTTGCCGCGAACGGTGAGTGTGCTCCGGCAGATTCCGTTTTCTGCCACTCGGGACGGAGTGACCTACACCGCGATCCAACCGGTTTCCTGGAGTGAGCCGACCATTCTGGAGCGCCGTTTTCGCCCCGGGGTTGCACCGGAAGAGGCCGTGGCCGATGTCGCGGAGTTTCTTCACGATGACTATGCGTACGTTTTCGAGGCCTATTGGGATTTGTGGACTCCTCCCGAGGGTGCGGAAAAATGGGTTTTGGAACCCGCGTTAGTGCGTCTGGTGGCGCACGGAACAGAATTCGAAGACCGAGCTGCGGAAGAGACTGGGCACATTCAAATTGACTTTGGATTGGATTCGTCCTTCTTGCACGAAGAAGTCGCATTCACTGCTGAGGCAGAGCGAAACATACGGAGCAACGTTCAGCAACTGGTGGAGTTTACCGCCAAGGTGGAAAAGAATGCGGGAGCAACCGGGCGTCTGCTCTGGTCGGAATCGGAAGAAAATTTGGCACAGAAGCTGATCAACCGGCTGCAGCGCGTGCAATAAGGATATGTTTATTTCTTCGTTTCCTTGCCTTCGGTCACGATCTCGGAAAAGTCCGCGATCGTGGAGAATTCCTTGACCACGGTCTGCAACAGAGCCAAACGATTCGCGCGGAGATTATCATCGTCAACCATGACCATGACCTTGTCGAAAAATCGATCGATCGCCGGACGCAATTTCGCAATCTCGAGCAGCGCCCCTTCATAGTCGCGCGCGGCGCTCAGCTTCCCGACGATCGCAACCGTCTGCGGAATCTGCGCGAACAGTTCTTTTTCGGATTCTTCCTGCAGACCATTGGGATCCACGCGTAGCGCAACAACCTTCGTTTTTTCCGCTGCCTGACGCAGAATATTCTTCATACGCTTGAAGGCGCTCGAGATCGACTCGAAATCGGCCGAGCCGCGTACCTTGCTCACCGCCGCAGCACGGGCGATTGCATCCACCACGTCGTCGGAATCAACAGCGAGCACAGCGCTGACCACGTCATACGCGTATCCGCGTGCCTCCTTGAGATAGAACTCGAGACGCTCGCGGAAGAAGCTGCGTACAGATTCCGCATAGGCGGCATTCGAAAACTTCTTCTCCGCCTCCGAGCCTCGGTAACGGATGCGAGCATCGGCCATGATTCGCGAGAGGCGCAACGGCAATTTATGCTCCGCGATCGTCTTCACGATGCCGTTCGCCTGGCGGCGCAGGGCGAATGGATCCTTGGATCCGCTGGGGATGAGACCGAGCGCAAACATTCCCGCGATGGAGTCGGACTTATCCGCAATCGAGAGAACCGCGCCCTCAATCGTGGCGGGCGCAGCGTCCTCCATCGATTCGGGCCGGTAGTGATCGTAGATGGCCCGCGAAACCTCCAATTGCACATCGGGCCTCATGTCCTCGTCTAGTTCTTGCACTCGCGCGTAAAGACCGCCGACAATTCCCTGCAGTTCGGTAAATTCCTTGACGAGTTCCGTGGTCAAATCGGCTTTTGCCAGCAACGCCGCTTTGTGAACGACGCCGGGTCGAATCGCCATGCCGCTCTGTTTCACCGTCTCGGCCAACCAACTAGCAATGCGCTGCACGCGCAACGTCTTGTCGTAGTAACTGCCCAGATCTTTCTGGAAGGTGACGTTGCGGAGCAAACTGACACGCTGCCGCAAGGTCTGCTTTTGATCTGCCTGCCAGAAAAAGCGGGCATCGTTAAAGCGGGCGCGCAAAACGCGTTCATTCCCGTGCCGGATTAATCCCTTCGAGTCGCCCGCAGTGTTGAGCACCGCCAGAAAGTGCGGCAGAAGTTTTCCATTCGCATCCTGGATGGCGAAATATTTTTGGTGATCGCGCATCACCGTGACCAGCACTTCTTCCGGCAGATCGAGAAACTCGGGATCGAATCCTCCGAGAATCACGGAAGGAAACTCGGTGAGATTGACGACGGTCGCGACCAGCGGGGTGTCTTCCCGCCAGCGCGCTCCGGGTATGGTGCGCGTGGCAGCGTCGAGCGCTTTACGGATCACATGCTCGCGCTCGGGAGCGCTCAGAACCTTCGCTTCGCGCAGGGCCTCGACGTAGCCGCTGGGCCTAGAGATAGCGACCGCTCCGCCCCCGGCATCGCCAACGATAACGCGATGCCCACGAGAAATCTTGCCGGCGATAAGGCCGAATAATTCCACCGGGATGACCTGTTCATCGAGCATGGCTACCAGCCAGCGCACCGGACGGACGAATACTTCCCCGCGCTTCCGCCAGTACATATTCTTCGGCCAATAAAGCGTCGATATTTCTTTGGGAAGAGCTTCGGCAAGAATTTCGGCGGCACTTCGGCCCTTCCGCGTAATCGTGGCCGCCAAATATTCGCCTTTCGGAGTGCTGAGCCTCTCGAGTTTGCCGACATCCACGCCGACTTTTTTGGCAAACGCATGCGCTGCCGGAGTCGGCTGCCCATTTGCATACGCAACTTGCACGGACGGGCCGCTCACTTGCTCGGTAATATCGGGTTGCGAGTTGGGAATGTGGGAAGCGAGAACGGCCAGACGCCGGGGCGTGTCGAGATGCGAAATCACTCCAGCCGGCTCGAGACGCTCGCGCACTAACAATGCGTGCAAGCGTTCGCGCAACTCGCGAGAGGCGGCTTCAATCATCCGCGCCGGGATTTCCTCGCATCCGATTTCCAGTAAAAAGTCAGCCATCAGCAACTTCAGTCTATCGTCTCAGAATGAAAGCCAAATAAACGTGAGCGCACCGCAATTCACAATCTTTAGTCCACGACCCTTAATCCACGATCCTTAGATCGGCTCCGAGGTTCATTCCACCGAAACCAGCTTGCCACTCTTGTTGGCGGCTGACTTTGGCAGCTCGCCGCTCTTCTCACTTTTTTTTTCGGGCCGATACTGCTGATCCATCCAGGCCTTAGCAATGCCGACCGCCAACGCCCGCACCCGCGCGATCACACCCACGCGTTCGGTCACCGAAATTGCGCCTCTGGCATCAAGAATGTTGAAGTAGTGCGAGCACTTCAGGCAGAGATCATAAGCACCGAGTAACGGGAAGCGCGATTTCTCGCGCGCCATGCCATCACCTTCACTCTTGTCTTTACTCAGAGCAGCGTAGCGTTCGAGCAATCCCTTGCATTCGGCCTCGCACCATTCGAAATGCTTCCAGGTTTTCTCGACATCGGCCATCTCAAAGTTGTAGACGGAGAATTGTTGCTCGTCCGCCATGCGCACTTCTCCGTATTTCACTTCCCTGCCCGTCTCCGGATCGCGCGCCCACACGATGTCGTAGATCGAGTCCACGTCTTGGAGGAATGCGCACAGGCGCTCCAAACCATAGGTAAGTTCTGCGGAAATGGGATCAAGGTCAATGCCGCCGCATTGCTGGAAGTATGTAAACTGTGTGACTTCGAGGCCGTCGAGCATCACCTGCCATCCGATACCCCATGCACCGAGCGTCGGAGACTCCCAGTTATCTTCTTCGAACTTGATGTCGTGCTGCCGCAGATCAATTCCGATCGCGCCCAGCGATTCGAGATAAAGCTCCTGCACATTCTCCGGCGGCGGCTTCAGAATCACCTGCAACTGCAAGTGCTTGAACAACCGGTTAGGATTCTCCCCGTAACGCCCGTCCGCCGGACGCCGCGTAGGCTGCACATAAGCCACCTTATAAGGATTCGGCCCGAGCACACGCAGGAACGTCTCGGGCGCCATGGTCCCGGCACCGACTTCGACGTCGTAGGGCTGCTGAAGGACCGCTCCGCGCTCAGCGTAAAAAGCCTGCAGCTTCAGGATGAGCTGCTGGAAGGTCAGCGAATTGGATTTGAATGGGTTCACGAAATAGATCCAGCTCTCAGCTCTTGGAGTTTAGCTGATTTTCTCCAGCATCCCCGCCGTCGCCAACTTCTTCTCGATGTGCCGCTCCAGAATCTGGAGAAGAAACTTGCGCAGATCGGCTGCCACCGCCTTCGGCCAATCAATCGCAGAAAATTCTGAAACGCGCGAGCGCAGCATCTGCGCCGCAATTTTTCTCGATTCAGGCGACAGCTCCGACGACGCTATCCGCTTGTCATCGACGCACACCAGACCATCGGCGAGCGCGTGATAGAACGCTCGCTTGCCGTCCAGCGCCCGTCCGCAGACGAGACATTCAGAAAACTCCGGCAGAAATCCCATGAGCCGCGTCATCCACAGCTCAAAGTAGGTGAGCGGCATCCAGACTGCACCGCGCAGCTCCTGCAAAACCGCCAGACTCAAGCGAAAAACCGCGTCGCTCGCCTCGCGCTCCGGCATCAATTCGTCGAGCAACTCCGCGACATGTGCTAAGGCCGTCGCCCGAGCATAACTGACCTCCGTCGCGAGCGGTGATTCGATCACTTCACAGGAATCCAGCCGCGCCAGTTCCTGCCGCTCGCGATCGTCGTAAAACGCCCGCACATAGGTGAGCGGTTCGAGCGCCCCCCCGAAGCGGCGTCTCGATTTCATGGCCGCGCGCGCCACGCCTTTTACCTTGCCTTCCCGACGCGTAAAAAGTGTAACCAGCAGGTCGGACTCGCGCAGTGGATAGGTGCGCAGAACAATCGCCTCCGACTCCTTCAGCGCCATGGAAGATCAACACGTAAGCAACGATTGTAATGGATGGAGCTATCAGCCGTCAGCTAAGGGCCCTCAGTTCTCTCCGCAAGACAGCATTGTTGAAGGTTGAAAGCTGAAAGCTCCTCACCGCCCGAAGTACTTCGCATTCCTCTCGGTATAGGCCTTCCATTTTTCCGGCAGGTCATCGAGCGCGAAGATGGCAGAGACCGGGCATACGGGGACACAAGCACCGCAATCGATACATTCCACTGGATCGATATACAGCATTTCTTCGTTCGCGTACTTGTCAGAGTCCTTCTTGGGATGAATGCAATCCACCGGACAGGCGTCCACACAGGCAGTATCTTTGGTACCGATGCAAGGCTCGGCAATGACGTAGGCCATAAAATCTCATGCTCCTCGGGTACAGGGAGGGTAACTGAGCCTATGATTCTAGCAAGAACACAGCAGTCGGTACAGACGACAACCAGTCAGTAGCATCTTTCCGAGGTCGAAAAGGGCGTAAGCTGCTTTCAATTGAGCAGAGACGTGGTCCCGGGGGGCTTTCCGTCACCCCTCTGCGACCTGTACCGAAGCTTCGTTCGACTTTACTTGCGGCACGGAGCTGGCAGGAATTCTTGCGGGAGCGCCGCGCCAGGCGCCGGCCTTGAATCCCTCTCTTACGAGTTTGACGATCGTTCGTCGGTTCTCCGCAATTACCTTAAGCCAAGCCATTTTTCCCATCATCGGGAAATAAATTCCGCGGAAACAGAGACGCGCGAGAAAGATGTTCACGCGATAACCAAGCGGCTGATCGCTCAGCGCGTTGACCGCTGCCGCTAACGCCTCGGGACTATAAGCCTGCTCCCAGCCATGATTCACTTCTGCATGAGCTTCAGCGATGGTCATCTTCAACGGCGTATGAGCCATGGTAAACGGAACGAACTCCTCCCAATGCTTGGGCCGCGTCAGTCGCCCAGCGGTCGCGAGGCGCTTATAAAGAGGAGTTGCCGGCAATGGAGTCAGCAGACCAAAAATGGGCAGACCCGGGGGCCAGGTCCGAACCTGTCCCAGCGTGCGGTCGGCAACTCCGACCGTGTCATTGTCCATACCAAAAATAAATGAGGTGATGGCATACACATTTCTTTGCGCCAGGCGCTCCAGCACGGCGGCATATTCACCGGGCTTGTTGAATCCCTTATTCACGTCTTTCAGATTGGCCGGATCGATCGACTCCATGCCGATAAAGATCCACTTGCCCCCTGAAGCGGCAATCAGATCGACCAGTTCTTCGTCGCGCAACAAATTGGCGCTGATCTGTGCCACCCAATGCACCTGCGCTTTCGCGGCAATGATGTCGCGCAATAGCGACTTCGTGCGCTTGATGTTGATGGCGAAATTATCATCGATGAAGAAAACAGCCATCTGGCCCTTCTCGCGGCGGGCTCGCGCCTTCAACAACAACAGTTCGTTCACCACGCTCTCATTGGTACGGAAGCGAATGGAGTCTCCGAAGAATCCGGTCACAGTGCAAAACTCGCAGCCATAGGGACAGCCGCGTCCGGATTCGACCGGGATAATGCGAAATGCTCCCCAACCTTCCCCAATTTTCTGGAGCAAGCCGCTGGCTGCCTTGGGCACCAGATTAAATTGCTTGAGATCAATCGACTGCCATGGAATCACCGGGTAGTCCTTCAGCGACGGCTTGCTTTGCTGGCCAAAGGCATCGACGGGCGCATAAACCTCCTTAAGCGCACCGCGCGCTGCGTCATTCACAATCAGCGGCCAAGTCGCATCCGCCTCGCCTAAAGCAACCGCATCGGCGTGGCGTGCCCCGCCATCTCGACCGAGCGCCTCATCCGCCATCTCCGTTACGTGCGGCCCCCCCATCACCACCGGAACTCCTGTGGCTCGAACCGCATCCGCCATGCGATAGGCTTTGGCCACCATTCTGGTCATGGCACCGATGCCGACCAATCCAATATTGTTGTTGCGGACAAATTCCGCTATGCCCGCTTCATCCATCGGCTGAGCATTGCCATCGATCAGCACCACCTCATGCCCGGCCGGAGTGAGCGCCTGCAGAAGGAACATCCAAAGATGTGGCATGAAATTGCGCGTTACCCCGTTATCGGGGTTATAAAGTAGGATTTTCATGGTTTTAGTGGCGATTCCGCGAAGCCCCGCTTCGCTAGATGCTCGGTTGATAGGAAGGATCGGGAGCGCCAGACCGGCCCGATACTCTGGCGCGATTAATCAACACAGTACACTGATTGTACTATAACGTACAGTGTACACCCGGACAGTATGTGATTTGAAATCGGCGGCTCTTTCGGCTCTGCGGCGGGTCCGCAAAAATTCGGAAAGGTAGCGGACAGAAAAGGTTTCTTGCCCGGCAGTCTGCGAATGGCGGGACCAAGGCCGAAGCGCGATGGTTTAAGGCCGGAACATCCAAGTTTCAGCGGTCGCCAAATCGCTGTTCGGAACACTGCTTTGGTGAGCAGCGGCACATCCGCTTTTAGACGATTGTGAATTCCCGTTCTTGACTCGCCTCGTACTCGACAATGTAGCCTGCGACGGCGCTCGCTGCCACGGTAAGCGGCGACGCCAGATACATCTGCCCGGGCCCGCTCCGTCCGGGAAAATTTCTGTTCTGCGCGCTGATCACAACCTGATCCGCGCGTGTCGATACCCCCGGGCCCGCATTGATGCATGCGCCACAACTCGGCTCGATCACGTGTGCGCCGGCTTTCTCGAAAATTTCAAGATAACCCCGCCGCTTCGAGTACTCACGCGTTTCCTGCGAGCCGAATTGAATCCAAAAGTCGACCTTTGTCGAAATTCGCTTTCCCTGTTTCAGCGCATCGGCGAGAACCGCCGCATACATATCCATATCTTCGTTTTTCCCCGCCGTACAGGTTCCGCCATAGGCAATTTCGATCGGCACGCGCGCAGCCAGTTCGCGGATATATTTACCATTACCGGGATCGCCAGGAGTAGCAACCATGGGCGTAATCTCAGCCGCATCGAGTTCGATGACCCGGGCGTATCCGGCATCGGCGTCGCTCTCTAGACCTGCGATCATGTTTTCGATTTCTGCTCGCTTCATCCCGCGTCGCTCCATCAAAAACTCGACGACTTTCTCATCCGGGGCGACGATGCCAGTAAAGCCTCCAATTTCGGCGGCCATGTTTGTCATGGTGGCGCGTTCATCCACCGACAGAGCTTCCACCGCCTCGCCTGCATATTCCATGACTTTCGCCAGCGCTTTGCCGCTACGCACGTAGTCGAGAGAAAGAATCTTGAGGATGAAATCTTTCGCCGTAACATTGGGGTGACGCTTGCCTCGAATCACAACCTTGACCGACTCCGGCACCTTGACGCGAACATCTTTCGTGATCCAGGAGTTGAATACATCCGTCGTCCCGATGCCGAAGGCGATACATCCGATGGCGCCCACATGAGGCGTGTGCGAGTCGGAGCCAACGTTCACCTGTCCGGGCAAGGCGTAAGTCTCGAGCATCACGGAATGGCAGATGCCTTCCGAGCCCTTGCGATCGGTCAATTCCCCGTGCAGTTTGATGCCTTGTCGCCGGGCAAATTCCTCCTGCTTCAGCCGGAGTTGCGTCGCCAAGTCGAGCAATCCCATCTTCTTCTTTTCTTCCGAAATCACCTCGTCGAGAAAAGTAAGATGATCGCGGAAAAAACGAATGCTGGAGGCGTCGTTCACCGGAACATCTTTTCCGACATATTGCTCGTAAAAAATCGATGCCATCGGAGTGACGTATTCGTGACTGAACCGCAGATCGACGCGAGTGAAACCGGTATCGCCGGGCTTGACCGCTGCGACCCCGACCTTGCCATCGGGCGCAACCATGTGCCGGGCAAAAATCTTCTCCGCGAGCGTCATACCTCGAGCGGTGTGGGCGTCGGTGATCGGTGGCAGGAAGACCTTCCCCTGCATCCGAGCCACATTGAAGGGAAACAATCCGCCATACTCGATCACCTGCCGCGTGATCTGGTCCTCCCCCACCGTGAATTCGCTGAGCGCGATTTCTTCGCCAGCGCGAATCCGGTCAATCAAAGAAAAGTTAGTCGAAGTCAGCAACCCGAGGTTCTGGCAGTTCTGCTGATAGATGCGCTCAATATTTTCGGCAATTGCGACCTGAATCCCGGCGCACATCTCCGCATAAGGAGACTGCTCGCGACTCGATCCCTTGCCGCGCCGCTTGCCGCTCACCGAGCACACAAAGCCGCCCTTCTTCACATCGTTGCGGCCAATCGGCAAAGTATCGCCGCAGCGCAAACCAGCATAGGGAATCTCGCCGAGCGTGCGATCAAAGTAGAAGCAGTAGTGGGCAGGAGTGATCTCGTCGGTAGAAATGTCGTCGCGGAGTTTCGGATTATTGGCTGGATGGTTCGTGTCCCATGGCAGATCCCACCCGGCCAACTGTTTCTTGATCAACTCCGGGTCTTCGGTGAGAAACAGAATGCGCCCCTGCAGTCGTACCTTGTCGGGACGTTTTTCGGTCTTGCGCTCAAGCAGCGACGAAATCACATCAATAATTGTACCGCTTGCAGCCTGCCATCGTTCGAAGGTTCAGAAGCGTCGTTAGAAACCTCGATCCTTCGCGTAACTGACCGGACTCGGCAGTTCGTCCAATCCCCGTCCCGCGAAGATTTCCTGAAATTCGTGCAACAGCGCGCCATGCACCAATCCATTCGTCGCTACCGTCTCTCGGCTGGCGATCTGGAATTCTCCGCCCGAAAAGTCCGTAACCTTCCCCCCAGCCTCTTCTACGATCAGCACGCCGGCCGCCGTATCCCAGGGATTGAGATTGAACTCCCAGAAGCCGTCAAACCGTCCCGATGCCACATTGCACAGATCAAGCGCCGCGGATCCCGCCCGCCGCACCCCATGCGTGCGCAATGTGAGCTGGTGATAAAAATAAATATTCGGATTCTTATGCCGTTTTTGGCTGGGGAAACCGGTGGCGATCAGACACTCTCCCAGATTCGCCGTCGTCGACACATGGATCGCATTGTCGTTCAGCCGGGCGCCGCCACCAAGCTCAGCCGTGAACATCTCGTCTCGCGTCGGGTCGTAAATCACCCCCGCAATTCGTTGTCCCCGACGCTCCACCGCGAGCGAAACGCAAAACACCGGATAGCCGTGGGCAAAATTTGTGGTGCCATCGAGTGGATCGACGTACCATTTGTATTCGCTGCCGGTTTCAATCCGCGTCCCTTCTTCGCCCATGACATCGTGAGTAGGAAACTGCGCACGAATCCGCTCCAGAATCAGTGCTTCCGACTTGCGATCAGCCACCGTAACCAGGTCCACGGCACCCTTATATTCAATCGTCACGTGTTGCCGAAAATATTCCATCAGCAGGCTGCCCGCTTCGCGGGCCATCGCCTGCATGGGAGAAATAAGGTCTGAAGATCGGTTGGATGTCATGGTGACTTGTGGGCTTTCATTCCGAGGGTTCGTTACTGAATGCTGGAAGCCGATATTTTCTACTTCTTCTTCCCATCTTCGGCGATATAAACAATCTCGTGCTTGAAGATGAAAAGGTTCGGCCCATCCTCGCGCGTCACGCGCACCATATTCTTGTCGTAGTATTCAATCCAGCCGCGGACCACCTCTCCGTCGGCCAGCTTCAGACTCACGATCTTCTGCTTCTCTCCGAGCGCCTTCAGATAAGCCGCTTCTTCAAACGTCTCATCGGGAGGCGGGGTGCGCTTTTTGCTGAGGTTCGAATTTCCCTGCTGTAACGGCATGCAGCCATTTTACAACGTCAAGCGCAGGCTCACGCTTTCTTGAAGTAGAACGCCGCCTCCTCGGGGCGATGCACCCGCGGAATCCACAGCGGACGGCGAAGCCCGCCAGGTCCGGGCGCGGGACGAGTCAAAGCCTTCCAGCGTTGATAAACCGCAAACGAAAGATTGGTATCGACAAAGATGTCGCCATAGCGATCGTCGGGCCCAGCCCGCTCCACGCGCACCATCTGGTGCCAACAGTGCATGCCCGTGATGGGATCAGGATGCACGGGAAAGGTAATGTTCTGATGCACGCCCGCATCGCTCCACCACACTCGTTTGGTGTCGGGATCGGATGTTTCATAAGGCCCCACTCCCGAAGTCTGACGCATCTTCCATTGTCCTTTGCCCACTTCTTTCAGATCCACCCACGCGCTCGACATCCGTTCCAGTTGATCCTCTTTATTCGTGCGCCAGCGCCCCATGTGGTGGGAACAGGCAAGCACTCCCCGGGCCAACCCTTCGGTGACCCACGCGTGCAGCACGAAAAAGCCAATTTCAGTATGGACTTTGAGCAAATCGCCGGTGCAAATGTCGCCTAGCTTATGGGCATCCGCCGGATTCACCCAGAGTGGATTCTTGTGCGCAATCTCGTAAAGAAATTTCGAGTTTCCCGATCGCGTGTGAATCAGATGCGGTAAACGAAAAATCGGCAACAGCGTGTACACCTCTCCCTTCGCGTCTTTTGGCCATTCGACCCGTGGCATGTAACGTGTATCGAAATCTGGATCGGAATCCTCGCCGGGTCGCACTAAAGACGCCGCTTGCGCCGCACGATGAATGTGACTGCGATAGTATTCTGGAAGCGCGAATTCAGGCCACTTCCAGTCGACCATCGTCTTCGAAAACAGCTCAAGTTTCCGCGACGGCGTGTTGTATCCGACTACCGCTTCACCTTCGACCATCACGCCAACCGCTTTGCCACCTTTGGTGACCACACCAGTCGGCTCAATCGTCGACCCGGAAAGATCGGCAGGCGCCAACGGCTTCTCATTCATCTTGTACACATCGGTGGTCACTTCAAAGGCGCCATACTTGCGCATGTATTCCAGCGGTTTGAGATCCTCTTTCGCGGCAGCCGCCGGCAATCCCGGAACCGAGTTTTCAAAAATCCATCCGTAATATTCATCCACTGTCAGCTTCTCTCCCGGACGATACGGAGATTCGAACCACTGCCGAATCCCGAGCGACCCATCCGGATCAATCGCCCAGGAAAGGTTGATCCAGAATTCATCTTCTTCCCAAACTTCTCCCGGATTCGCCCGATAGGTGTAATCGAATTTCTTTCCTTCCCTCTCCTGGACAACGCGCAGTACAGGCTGGCGAAAGCCAATCCACTTCCCGGCATAAGACTCCTGGCTCATCAGGTCATGACGCTCAGAACTGAATCCCATGGGCAAAACATAATCCGCAAACCACGCGGTCTCGCTCCAGGTCGGTGTCAAGGCGGCGTGCAACCCAACTTTTTCTTCGTCCCGCAACATCTCGATCCATGAAAATCCATCGGGATAAGTCCAGACAGGATTGAAGACGCGCGTAAAATAAGCTGCGATGCGGCCGCGTCCTTCTTTGAGGAAATGCGGAAGCAGAGGCGACATTTCGTGAACACACAGCGGCCACTCCGGCGGATAAAGCAGTTCGTTCCAGCGCTTCTGCGGCGGCGGATTCTTGAAGGGGCGCGGCACAAACTTGTTCCAGGCATTTAGATTGTGTCCGCCGGGTGTTCCAACCGACCCGGTAAGCACGTGAAGCAGCATTAGAGCCCGTGCTGATTGCCATCCGCCTAGATTGCCGGACGCACTGCCCCGCCAAAGATGCGACGCGAAGCGACTGCCGGCGGTCGCGATCTCGCGCGCCGTTTTGACAATCATCTCCGCCTTCACTCCGCTTTCTTTTTCCGCAAACTCGGGAGTGAATTTTGTATAGTGGCGCTGGAGAGCTCCGATCAGCGCTTCAAAACTCTGGCCTTTCGCAGAAAATCCATCGACCTCAAGTTCTTCCCAGTTGGTCCAGTTCTTCATGAATGTGGCATCAAACCGGTTTTCGCCGAGAATGACCATCGCCATCGCCAGCAGCACCGCAGCTTCCGTACCGGGATAGCTCGGCATCCAGTAATCGGCCATGCTCGCGGTGTTCGAAAGTCGCGGGTCCATGACGGCCAGTTTCGCTCCCGCCATTTTTCCTTCAATAATGCGCTGAGCGTGCGGGTTGAAATAGTGTCCGGACTCCAGATGCGCGGAGAGCAGCAAAATAAAACGGGCATTGGCGTGATCGGGAGATGGACGATCGGCATGGTGCCACAGCAAATACCCAAGTCGCGCCGACGAGGAACAAACATTGGTGTGCGAGTTGTGGCCATCGATGCCCCAAGCCTGCAGAGTGCGCTCCATAATGAAGTCATGGCCCGGACGGCCCACGTGGTACATGACCTCTTCGCCACGATTTTCCTGAAAGGCCTTGCGGATGCGCGCGCCGAAGGTCTCCAGCACTTCATCCCACGAGGTCCGAGCCCATTTCCCTCCGCCCCGCGGCCCCGAACGCTTCATCGGATAAAGGATGCGATCGGGATCATGAATCTGCGTGATCGTTGCCGGACCCTTGGCGCAAAGGCGTCCGCGGCTTGCGGGGTGTTTGGGATTGCCTTCAAACTTCGCGACCTGTCCGGTTTCTTTATCGACATAAGCGAGAAGTCCGCAAGCCGATTCGCAATTGAAGCAGATGGTCGGAACAAGCTGATAATGCCGCTTAACGCGACGCGGCCAGGCTTCGGCATCATACTCAACCCAATCGTCCCACTTCTCAACCGGCGGGTACGACGAGAGATGGCTGCCCTCCCGCTTGAAATCGGTCATTGCTGAATCTCCATCCTGTTTTCCAACCTAGCTGTTCGGCACGCTCTGGCCGGCCATCACGAAGCACCATTCAAAAATCAGAAGTCCGCTCAGAGCGAGAACACTCGCCACGCGAGCGGCGATGCGATGAGGAGCGCCTAACCCAGGACCGATCAACAAAAGCAGCAGCGGAGCAACCGCGCCCAGCCCGACCGCTCCGGCCCAGAATGCGCGCGCAAACGGTCCGTGCGTCATCAGGCGAGCCCCATAGCGCGCGTTGTCTGTAGTGTGCGGCATCGCAACCTCACCGAGCAACATAAGCAGATGCAGAACTAAACTGATGATCAGCGTGGCAATCGCGACCGACAGAGCTTGCGCCGAACCACCCATCCCGTCCGGTAGCAGCGCCAGCACCGCGGATCCACAGAGCAACGCTTGAACGATTAAATGGGCCGGCAGGAGCGGCGTTTGCCACAAGTCGCGCCCTTCACACTGCCCGAACAGGAACGCGGTGTAGGCGGCGGCGCAAAATCCAAGCAGTACGGTCGGCCACAACAAGATCGATGTCACACGGGAAAGCCCGGCAAAGCTGGCCAACCAGAATACGCCGCAGAGCGCGCTGTAGGAGATCAGGATGAAAGCGCCCCGCGCCAGCCACGATTTACGTTGCGGCGTGAAAACGACCCGCAGGAATCGTTCTTTGTGGTCGAGATCCCAAACCAGCAACAGCGTCGTCAGAGCCGTGAACAGGAGCGCAACCGTCGCCAGCGCGATATCGCGGACCCGATTGCCCGACAATGTTCCAAACGACATCGCGATGGCTGGTACGGCGAGCACGCCGGAACCGATGGACTTGGTCCAACAGTAGGCCGGCACTTGCCATCCCCAGGGGCGCGCATGAGAAACGTCGTAGGCGGCCAGAGCATTTTTTTGCAGCAAGGGGTGGTCGGCAGGATATGCGGCGCCGCCACCAAGCACTGCCGCATTCCGCTGCGACCACATGTAAATCGATTCGTGGCGCGCCGCCGTCGGCACGATCGCACTCTCATCGGCATCAATGTAATACAGCTTGGGCTGCGTTCCCTGCTCCGGCTTGCGCACGCGCACCGGTTCGCGCGCGAGCAGTTCGGCGATCTCACTGGCAGGGTCGCTCAGATCTCCCGCAATGATGGCGTGTTCGGGACAAACGATCACGCAAGCAGGTTCGAGTCCGACCTCAGTCCGATGCGCACAGAAGTGACACTTTGCGGCCGTGCCATCATCGGGATCCATGTAAATCGAATCATAGGGACAGGCCTGCATGCAGGCTTTGCAGCCAATGCAGCGCTCGGAATTGAAATCGACAATCCCGTCTTTGCGCTGATACATGGCGGTCACGGGACAGATCGTTACGCAAGGCGGCTTCTCGCAATGATTACAGCGGGTCACCTGAAATACGCGCCGTGTGTTGGGGAAAACACCCTTCTCGACATACTTCACCCACGTCCGGTTCGCCCCCAGCGGCACTTGGTTCTCCGTCTTGCAGGCGACCGTACAGGCGTGGCATCCGATGCACTTGCGGTTATCGATTACAAAGCCGTATTTCATCGCCGGAGGTCTGATCCCAAACAGCTAATCATAACCGGCTGGGTCCGAAACAGGAGTACCGCTGTTGAGACCTTGGTTAAAGCAGTTGTTGCAGGTTGGTTGGATGGTTCGAGGAAAAGGCGTGAAGCGGAAAGAGCCGGGCCTGGGCCCGGCTCTTCTCCGCTCTATAACTGCTGGTTCCGCGACTGCTACTAATTGGCCGCTTGCACAACCAAGTGATCTACGATGCGGTGCGCTTCGTCGATATGTTCCAGGGCGCGATGACGCAATCCATGGGCAAATCCGTCGTCTTCTCTTTCTGCAATGTCACGATGCGCCTTGTCGAGCAACTCGAGCGCTCTGTGATAGCGGCCTGCGCGGCCAAGGTGGGCATCGACCGGAGGATGATCATTCAAATTCTTCCCGTCGTCAATGGCGGCGTGCTTGATTTCACCGATCGCTTTGTCGATCTCGGCAATGGCGTGTTCTTCCTCTCGGTCCATCCGTCCGGAGTCAGTTTCGTGTTCCAGATGAGCGCGGGCGTGGCGCAGGTCGGTAAGCGCGTGCAGGTATGCCGGATGATCTTGAGCGAAGCTCATCGTGGCGCAAAGAGCAGTAAATAAAGCGATTACAGCGCAATGTCGTGCAGTTTTCATAGTCTCCTCAGGTAGGCCTTTCGGCACAGATAGAACTCTTACACTGACCGTAGTTGCGGGTTCTGACTCGCCGAATCTTAAGCCGCCCGCCTGTGGGTCCGAAAGTTACCTAGGTTCAGGGTCTTATCGTGCGTCGCTCCAACTCGCCGGTGCAGCGACTAAATCTGATAATCGATGTCTTCGATGATCCGTTGCAGCGACGCCGAAAGCGGCTCGCGTCCGCCCGTTCCCTCCAACTGACGCACTCGTTCCGCCAACCTGTTGACTTCGGTCGCGACCGCGGCCAGCGCCTCGGAAAGAGGATCGTTGATCTGCTTAGGGTCTGTAATCACCACCCGCTTGCCCTCGCGAAAAATAACGTGCCCTGGCACTCCCACGACCGTGGAATCGTCGGGTACGTCTCGAAGCACAACCGATCCCGCGCCAATCCGGCAGTTGCGTCCGACCGTAATGTTGCCGAGAATCTTCGCGCCTCCTCCAACCACCACCTGATCGAGCAGCGTGGGATGCCTTTTCCCGCGCTCCTTGCCGGTTCCGCCGAGCGTCACTCCCTGGTAAAGGGTCACGTCGTCACCGACAACCGCGGTCTCGCCGATCACCACACCCAATCCATGGTCGATGAATAAACGCCGGCCGATCTGCGCCCCGGGATGGATTTCGATCCCAGTCAGCCAGCGCGCGACCTGCGACAACCAGCGCGCCAGCAAAAAGAAATTGTGCTTCCACAACCCGTGATTCAGGCGATAAAACCAAAGCGCATGCAGGCCGGGGTAACAGAGATAAACTTCCAGGCGTGACTTCGCCGCAGGATCGTGCTCGAGCACGCTGGCAACATCTTCGCGGATTAGCGACAACAGATGTGGCATGGGTGCGAGATTATCGGTTCCAGACTCGAAATTGATTCAAGATCGATCAAGAAAACGATCACTCCGGAACTTGCGCTGTTGGAATCTGCAGCGCCCGGTTCCGAAGTTCTTCGAAGAGAATACTACTGAGATAGCGTTCGCCGAACGACGGCAGAATCACAACGATCAATTTGCCGGCATTTTCCTGGCGCCGCGCCACCTGCAAAGCCGCAACCACCGCCGCGCCCGACGAGATGCCAACCAGCAAGCCTTCTTCGAGCGGAAGCCGCCGCGCCATGTTGATTGCGTCATCATTGCTTACGGTGATGACCTCATCAATATATTCGCGGCGCAAGATGCTCGGAACAAAGCCGGCGCCAATTCCCTGAATCTTGTGCGGCGCTGGCTTTCCGCCGGACAGTACCGCGCTTTCGATTGGCTCTACGGCGATGGCTTTGAACGAAGGTTTTTTCGGCTTTATGTATTCGGAAACGCCCGTGATGGTCCCACCCGTACCGACGCCCGAGATCAGAAAATCGACCCGACCGTCGGTGTCCTCCCAAATTTCTGGTCCGGTAGTTTCGAAGTGAATCTTCGGATTCGCCGGGTTGTCAAATTGCTGCAGCATGTAAGCGTTCGGAGTCGAAGCCAGCAACTCCTCGGCTTTTAGAATCGCGCCCTTCATTCCCCGCGGACCCGGCGTAAGAACGATCTCGGCCCCCAAGGCAAGCAAGAGCACGCGCCGCTCGGTGCTCATGGTTTCGGGCATGGTGAGAATGAGCCTGTAACCCTTCACAGCGGCAACAAAGGCAAGAGCGATTCCAGTGTTCCCACTGGTCGGCTCAATCAGAACGGTTTTTCCAGGATGAATGCGTCCGGCGCGTTCGGCATCGGCAATCATGCTCACGCCGATGCGATCTTTGACGCTGGCCAGAGGGTTCCGGCTCTCCAGTTTTGCCACCACGTCGGCAACAGCGCCCTGCGTAACCCGATTCAGTCGCACCAGCGGAGTGTGACCAATCAGTTCCGTCACATCCTTCGCGATTTTCATACAATAACTCTACTACCTCGCTAGTCTAGCGCACGGGATCGAATCACGCGCCGCTCGGCGTCAATCCGAAGCCAGCGTTCCCCGGCACGCTCGTCGGGGTGCACGGGCTCAGTGGCATCTAGTCCAATAAATCGTAGCTGGCAAGCGTTAGGAACTCGGCAAACTCTTGACTGGTTGTCAATTCTTCCAGAACTTTGGCGGCTTGCCGCAGCTTTTCGTCATCGCCCAACTCCGCAGCCCGCTGATGAATCATCTCCTTCACCATGTCCTCGGTCACTAACCTGGCATCTTTCAAGCGCGCGCTATGCCTCACCCACTGCCAAACCTGGGCGCGACAAATTTCTGCAGTCGCAGCATCTTCCATGAGGTTATAAATCGGAACGCAACCCGACCCGTGCAACCACGAATGCAAATACTGGAGTCCCACGTCGATGTTCCAGCGCAATCCTTCCTCGGTAATATCGCCGGTCGGAACCTCGATCAAATCTTTCGCTTGCACGGGAGGGCTTTTTCGCTCTCCCGATTTGTGTTTTAGAGAAATTTGATTTGCTTCCGGCATGTACTTATCGAAGATCTCTTTTGCCACCGGGACGAGCCCGGGATGCGCGACCCAGGTGCCGTCATGGCCGGCGTGCACTTCGCGAAGTTTGTCGCGCCGCACTTTCTCGAGCGCCAACTCGTTGGCCGCCGCATCGTTTCGGATGGGAATCTGCGCCGCCATTCCTCCCATCGCATGGATGCCGCGGCGATGGCAGATCTGAATCAGCAATTCCACATAGGAGTTCAGGAAATGCCGTTCCATCGTGACCTGCGACCGATCCGGCAGCACGAACTCGGGATGTGCCCGAAACTTTTTGATATAGCTAAAGATATAGTCCCAGCGCCCACAGTTCAGCCCCGCCGAATGGTCGCGCAATTCGTAAAGAATCTCGTCCATTTCGAACGCCGCCAGAATGGTTTCGATCAGGACCGTGGCGCGAATCGATCCGCGGGGAATACCCAGTTCGTCTTGGGAAAAACAAAACACGTCATTCCACAGCCGCGCCTCCAGATGATTTTCAAGCTTGGGCAGGTAGAAATAAGGACCGGTACCTTTACTCAGCAAGGTTGCAGCGTTGTGAAAAAAGAAAAGGCCAAAATCGAACAGCGACGCTGAGATGGGCTTCTCGTCCACCAGAAAGTGCTTTTCCTCCAGGTGCCATCCCCGCGGCCGCACCATTAGCGTGGCCAGATTCGACGCAAGTTGGTACTGCTTCCCTTCCGGACTCACATAGGCAATCGTTCCCCGAATCGCATCCCGCAGATTCTGCTGGCCTTCAATATTGTTGCTCCAGGTCGGAGAATTCGAATCCTCGAAGTCCGCCATGAAGACACTGGCGCCCGAATTCAAGGCATTGATGATCATCTTGCGATCGACGGGCCCTGTAATTTCCACTCGACGATCGAGAAGATCCTTCGGAATCGGCGCTACTTTCCAGTCGCGTTCGCGGATTTCAGCCGTTTCCGACAAAAAGTCCGGAAGTTTGCCGTGGTCGATTTCTTCCTGCACCGTTCGCCGCTGCGCCAGCAGTTCCTGTCGCCGGGGCTCGAACTCGGCCGCCAGTTTCGACAAGAATGCTTGGCTTTCAGGAGTAAGAATGTCCGTTTGTTTCCGAGCCTGACTCTGGCTCTCCAGCGATTGGTTGTCGAGGGAAGTAGGGGCGTTCATGGCTGATATGATATCCGTTTTCGGATTCATATCCTACGACCCAGATCAGAACGCAAACTTATGCTGGGGAGGCATCCGGCGAATTGGGGCCGTCGGAATTCGAACGTCTGAAGCCGCTAAACCGATACGCGTGTTTTCAAGCGTCCGCGTTTGCCTTCGCGCAGCTGTGCCGCTGTAAAAGCAGACCCGCAAGTACCGCATCTCCAACTGGTAAACGCGCTGGCCAGGGGATTTGACCTGTCATTGCTGGTTTGGGATTGGTTCGCCCGCACCGCCAGAACCAACTCGCCACCGCAATCTGAACATGTCCGTTTTTGCATAGCCCCCGTTAAGGAATGGGTAAAGAATTTGGGTCACCGGACCGCGCGGACCTTAGATACGCTCACCACAGATACGCTCACCACTTGTACTGTTTCTACTATGGCACAGATGTCCCGAAGCCAACGGTCAATATTGACCGTTTTCGAGTTCGCATTGCTGCTATCTCTAGACAGGGCAGCACACCTGCAAACTCAATTCCTAGAAATTAGGTCGCTAAATAGAGAAAGGATTTCCCGGGCGAGGATGCCCACGTCGTATCACAGCAAAAAATCTTAGGCGCTAACCCGCACGGACACTAACTCCGGGTTACAGTGGGAATTTTGCATCGACTTCACGGCGTCCTCCGCTGTGAACCTGCCCATGACCAAGGCCAGCTTGCGGTTGGTTGTCGTCTGAATGGGAAGGCGATCAACTCGCAGTACGTACTGAGGAGCGTGAGCACCGCCGCGGTTGACTTTCACCAGAAACTTGATGTTTTTCATGATTTCCTTCCTAAATCCTTCTCGGAACGGTTCGGGATCACAGCGATCCCGGCAGGACAGTGTGAAGATATCGGACCACTCCTAAAGCAACCGCAAAGGAGACGATTTCCGATTGCTATCTTAAGTAAGAGAAACTAAAAGAGTAAGAAAAAATGCCAGCTTGATATCGATGCTAAGCTTGTAGGTTACTATTGTCAAGCTTGCTAACACCCGGCGATGCCCCACAAGGTCAATAGCGAAGTTGCCTCCATTTACCACGAAGCCACCAAACATTCGTACCGTAGCGTGCGCACCAACCCGCACTTCCTCGACTTCGGCAATCAGCCTTTGCCGTTCAAAATCTACCCTACGCTGGAGCCAGCGCGCATACCTACGGAGGTGCGCCAAACTGGGGTCGCTGCCCTTTCCGCAATCGCCGAAAACGCTCCCGTACAAGGGAATGCGGCTCCGGATTTAGAAGCCGTGGCCCAACTTCTGTACCTCTCCGCAGGCATCACTCGCCAAAGAAAGTATTCCGGAGGACAAATTTATTTCCGCGCCGCCGCCTGCACCGGAGCGCTCTATGAAGTCGAACTCTACCTGGTTTGCGGGGATCTGACCAACCTTCGAGCGGGCGTCTATCACTTCGCCCCCGCCGAGTTCGGCCTGCGCCAACTGCGTAGCGGAGATTATCGAAGCATCTTGGTCGATTCGACCGCCGCTGACCCCGCCATCGCGCACGCGCCGCTGACCATCGTTTGTACGTGCACCTACTGGCGCAATGCCTGGAAATACCAGGACCGTACCTACCGTCATTTTGGCTGGGACAATGGCACATTGCTCGCGAATATGCTCGCCGTAGCCACTGCTCTGGGCCTGCCCGCCAAGGTAGTGTGTGGCTTTGTCGACGCGACCGTGAACGGCTTGCTCGACGTCGATCCAGAACGCGAGGTGGCCTTTTCGCTGGTAGCGCTCGGCCACGACGCCGGGCTTTTGACGCAAATCGACGATCGGCCAGCGCAGCCCGCCCGGCTCGGACTCGAAACCGTCCCACTTTCAGGAAACGAGATCGATTATCCGCTCATGCGCGAAATGCATGCCGCCTCGTCATTCGATTCAGCCGAAGAAGTGGCGGCATGGCGCGACACCTCACTCGATCGCGCCTCAAAAACACCGTTGCAGGCGCGGGAGGGATCCTCTGCCGGCCCGATCGTTAGCCTCGAACCTCTATCCGACCGGGAAATACCTCGCGACCCCATCGAGCAGGTCATTCTTCGCCGCGGATCCAGCCGCCGGTTCGCGCCGACGCCGATCAGCCTGCCTCAACTTTCAACCATGCTCGACCGTGCAACCCGAGCGATACCGGCAGACTTTCTGCATCCCTACGGAACACAACTGAACCAGCTCTATCTGATTGTCCACGCCGTCGAGGGTCTCGAAGCCGGAGCCTACGTCTTCCACCGCGACCGTCAGGTACTCGAGTGCCTAAAGCAGGGGAATTTCCGCGACCAGGCCGGCTATCTGGGATTGGAACAGCAGTTGCCCGCCGATGCTGCGGTGGATATTTTTTTCCTGGCGGACCTACGACCGGTTTTCGATCGCTTTGGAGATCGCGGCTATCGCGCCGTGCAGCTTGAGGCTGGTATTCTCGGCGGCAAACTCTATCTCGCGGCCTACGCGCAGCGGTTGGGCGCCACGGGTCTCACCTTTTACGATGACGACGTAATCCGTTTCTTCTCTCCAGCCGCCGAAGGCAAGAGCGCCATTTTCTTAGTAGCGGTAGGCTACAGCGCCAAACACCAGACCTAGTTCTGTAGCAAAGTTTCTGTAGCAAAGTTAGGAAGCCGAGTCCTTCTGGCGAGTAACTTTAACACCGGTGAGTATTCCGAATCCCACCAGCACCACGCCGCCCACCACAATCCAGTGAGCCGGCACGCGCATCAAGCACGCACCATAGAGCAAGCCCACAACCACAGAGCAAGCCCACAACCACAACGACAAAGCCGTCAGGAAAATTCCAAACGACATAACAATTCCTCCCCAACAGAGCCCGGCTCTTCGCATCGTCTATATAACTGGATCAAGGGAGTCCGATCAGACGGACCGGAACCGGCATGCGGTTCCAGTCCGCCACAAGATCGGCTCACTGACAGCTTCCCGATGCAGTTACTGATGATCTTCTCGTGCTTCCGCGACGTGAGCCTGATGGCCCGCTTCCGACACGGCAGCCACAAACGCCTCTCCGCTATGCGGAGTTGGCACTTTGCCGGAGAGAATGTTGCGGAACATCATGTGATGGCCATAGATAGCGCGAGTCGAGTCGTTGTCCTGCTCGATGACCGCGCCTTCCAATGTCAAGCCGGCGAACACGCCTTTTGAGCGCGAGTACGTCAGTACTTCAGTGTTCAGCAATATGTCAGTTCCCGCCGAAGTGTGACGGCCAACCGGACCTGCTGCCACCGATCCTTCACCGGTCAGTTCGAACTTAGTGGATAGCAGATGCTGCAAGCCACGGTCGTTCATGACCAGCATCACGAGGTCGATGCCCTCGACTCCGATCTGCAATCCCCAGCTTCCACCGCCCACCGATACAAATGCGGGAGCGCTCCAGCCTTCCGGCGTCCGGCACGATGCCACACCGCGGCCGTGCTTGGCACCGAAGATAAAGCCTGCTTTGAGCATGTCTGGCACAATGACAACGCACTTGGCGCCGCTCAATACTTCTTCCGGAATTCCTTTGTCGGGTGTGGACATAATCGATTGCAGAACGTCCACCGATTTTTGCATGCGGTCGACCGTGTCTTCGCGGTCCGAGCCCGCCCATGCGAGGGTTCCAGCCAATCCGACGAAAGCCATCAATAGCAGCGAGATTATCTTTTTCATGAATTGTTCCTTTGCTTGGATGTACTCAACTAAGGAGGAGGGAACTTCAGATGGGCTGACTTAGATTCAGAGGACCTGAAAGAGAGAGAGGAACTGTTCTCCCAAGTGCAATGATCGCGCAACGAGCCAGGGCAAAGCTGTTCTAGATTGCTCACTCTTGACAACTTGTCGAGCCAGGCGGGCCGTCGTTTCGTCATCCCAAGCCGCGCCCGCCCAGTACAGCCTGCGACTTTTCATGCGCGTGTGAGCAATCTTGCACAGAATAGCCATACCCCGAAGTGTCATAGTGAACTTGGCGGAGACGTGGGCCAACCAGCCTGTGCGCTTCCGACGCTTACCCCACGGCGGCACCGTCCGTCCCGGGTAGAAAGAAAGATGGAAGGCTGATCGACGATGAAAGCCGCTTTTCGACACTTCAGCGATCGCCTGCGCCGACGGTTCGCGGCTGTCCATGCGTCGTTTGCAAAGCTGTTTGCGTCCGTCACGCCACCAGTTCGCGGTTTCGCGTCGCAAAGAATGTGTCCGTCTTGCGGGCTCATCACGCCACGTTCCAAGGCGTCTTGCCTAGAGTGCGGAAAGTCGCTCGCTCCAGCCGGTACGAGATAGATGTAGAACCAGACGGATGGGTAGAACCCAAACTACCACCAGATGAGTTTTCGGGACGCTCCTTAGTCCGGCGACCCTCAAACGAGTGAAGGAGATCAAATATGCTTTGGACAATTTTCGTGGTGCTCTTGATTCTGTGGCTTCTCGGCTTCAGTCTCCACATAGCCGGAGGGCTGATTCACTTACTGCTGGTTGTTGCGTTGGTGGTACTGGTCATCAACCTGGTGAGCGGCCGCGGGGTTTGAGGTCTTGCTCAAGCCTTCTTTTTCAGAGAACGAAAAGAACGAAAGAAAAAACAGTACTCGCACCTCTCCGCCTATTCTTGCGATAAATGTGCGGGGCCGCTCGTGGCAGGAGTGACTGGCGGCCAGGCCGCAAAAGTACATTCGCAATCAGCAGACGCTTCGAATTTAGTTTCGCGAACGGGCGGCTGCAAGGCCGAGCGCTATGCCGCCTGCGATCAGCACAATACTGACGATGGGGGCAACGCGCTCACTGTGACTGGTCTGAACGCCAAGGTTCGCATTGCCAACCTTAATGCCCTCGGTCTGAGTGTGAGGGATCGGCACCACCAGCGACGCGACGCCGAGCACAATCAAGAGCAGTCCCACATAGAGCAACATTTTCATAGCAAACGCTCGGTATCAAGATTCGACATCCATATTCGACATCCATTGGGACCATTGCATCGCCGAAAAACGGGCTAGTCATGCAGAACCACGCTAAGAAGGGAGCTATGGACCTGCAACCCGCCCTCTGGACCACCGGAATAATCCACAAAACCCATTTTCCTGAAGCGGTTCATAAAAAAGCTCACCCGCGAACGCGTCGTTCCAACCATCTCGGCCAAACTCTCCTGACTGATTTTGGGTACAACAATTTCAGGGACGCCTTCTTTGCCAAAATGGGCCAGCAGAAGAAGGATGCGAGCCAGTCTCTTTTCGCTGGAGTTAAATAGCTGGTCGACCAGATCTTCTTCGTAACGGACATTCCGCGCCAGTAAATACGACACAAACAGATCGGAAAACGTATGTTCGCGATGCAGCGCACTAATCATCACCTGCTTGTCGATCCGCAGAATTTCACAATCCGACAAGGCGCTTGCCGACCCCATGCGTAGCCCCTGGCCCGCCAGCGCACCTTCACCAAAGAAGTCTCCGTTCGTTAGCATGCCAATCGTCGCTTCCCGTCCGGTCTCGGAGACCACCGTGAGCTTTACCTTGCCTTTTTGAATATAGAAAACCGCATCCGCCACATCTCCCTGCGTGAAGATCACCTGCTTCTTGACAAAGATCAGGTTCTTCCTGCCCTCGCCGATGGTTGCAAGGAAGGTGTTGGGATTGAACTCGCGCTTCTTCTTATTCCTGGACGCAGGGGTCATGAACCTCGATTCTAGCCCCTAAGGATTGTCTTTTCCTAATGACATTCGGGGCCGTGGCACGCCTCATAGATAGGGCCAAAAGGTAGGGCCAAAGTACTTGCGCCAGCGCCGGAAGTGAGCCGTTTTGCACAGTATTTCCGGGCAAGAAGGACGAATCTTGAAGCAACGAGGGGAAGCAGAGTTGTCAAACCAGGCGGCCTGTTTCTCACTCGCGTACCCGTCAGCCAGGAGGTGTCTCCTATGCCACCAGAAGCTCAAGTCGGCACCATCCTGATGTTGGAATGGCCGCAACTTTTTGGATTGGAAACTGAGCCCTACTCGGAAAACTGGAGCATGGTCAAGGTATTGGACGGCTTTGCTCTTGACCGTAAGATCCGGGCCGCAGGATGGAATTTCTTTTTCATTGCCTCGGAATTGAAAGTGATGTTTCTCGGCACGGTCAGCGCGAAAAACCTCCGGCAAGCATTGCGCCGAATTCTAGGCAAGGTAAGCGAACAACACTTCAACGGCCTCGAAGTAACCGGTATCGTCGCCAAGCGCTTTCTGGGTTTCGCCTACACGGTGGTTTCGGCGCATTCGCGTCACCTGCAACGAAACTGCTATCTGGATGGCATCGAAGCCCGGCGATTATCCCAGCCGCATGAAGCATGACCAAAAAGCGACACGCTATGCAACTTCTCAGCCGGTTGTCGTCGCGGATGACGCCGAACCGCTCTCGGCGAGACCGACTATTTGCGAAGCCCGCCCGCTAGTTGAGGCGGCATGTTGAGAAATTCGTATCCCCCGCACAGCAATCTCTAGGTTGAAGTCTTGCATCCAATGGTAGGCACGAGAAACGGGTTCTATTTGAACGACGGTGGATTGGAAACATGGAAGAGAGGAAGTCGATCTTCGACGAGCAATATAGAGTGGTTGCGATCGAAGGGGATCGCCTCGTCATCCGCGGAATTCTCAGCGGTGAAACTCTAACCATCATCAACCCACAGCCCGCAACTCCACTCACCCAAGAAGAATATCCTGTCGGAAAATTGATTGCCCTGACCGACCCATCCGGCTCTCTGCCGAACTGAGTACCCGGCCGAGAATAGGAGGTCGACGGGGCTCATCCCGACATTGAATTCGATGTCTTGGGCAAAAAAAAATAACTGGAGACCGTCAGGCGAGCAGAAAAACAGCGCTGGGGTCAAAGTTGGCAGCCCGGCAGGGATTCGAACCCCGATACGCAGCTCCAGAGGCTGCAGTCCTACCGTTGAACGACCGGGCTATAGCAAGATTCTAAATGATTTCGCGTTGCCTGCAAACGGCACGCTCTCATCGATCTCATCGATCGCACGCGAAACCTCGAACCCCGGCGTTAGAATCTCTGGCAGCGATCGAAGGAGTGGACCCCATGCCCAGCAATGGAATTTTGCCCGGAACCTTTTCAGGAACGCTCTCCGCCGAAAACGACTACGCCGAAATGGCGCGCCGTCCGCTCGAAGCCGAGCAGTGCGCACTCGTCGTCGTCGACATGCAGGAGAAATTACTGCCCCCAATCTGGGAAAAAGAGCGGCTGGTACGAAATGTCCGGCTCTTGATTCGCATGGCCGGAATCCTGAAGATTCCCTCGCTCATCACTACGCAATATGCCAAAGGCTTAGGCAACACTGTGCCGGACATTGCGTCCCTGTTGCCTGACAGTCCGCCCATCGACAAGCTGATGTTCTCCTGCTTTGGCAGCGATGTATTCTGCTCTTTGCTGAAGCGCTTGCCCGGTCAGCGAACCACCATGCTGCTCTGCGGTATGGAAACGCACATCTGTGTGGTGCAGACTGCAATCGGAGGGCTCCGCGAAGGCTACCTCGTGCATGTGGCTTCCGATGCAGTCAGCTCCAGAGCAGAATTAAATTGGCGAGTTGGACTGGATCGGATGCGCGCCGCCGGAGCGATTCTTTCCTCGACCGAAATGATGATCTACGAACTGCTGCGCTCATCGGGCGCAGTTGCATTTCGAGAACTATTGCCCTATCTGAAAGGCTAAAGTCGAACTCGAATGGCACCCGGGGAGGGAAGGAAATTGAAATTAAAGACCATTCAGGCTTCCTCCGTGGAGTCCCCGGATGCTCCCGGAAGATTTTCGGCCACCCAGAATCAGCCTTCTTTATGTTTCACACGTACCACGGTGATTTTTGAAAACCCCTCATCGAATGTGGGTGGCTTCAACTTGCCCGCCATCTTACGCATGATCTCTTCCGCAACCGCGCGGCCCCGTCGCTGGTGCCGTTCCATGCAAACCTCCAGCGGGACATCGAAGAACACTCCCTGCACATCGTAGCCGTAATCCTTCGCCAGCTTAATCCAGCTGCTACGGTCGTGGGGAGTAAGGTTGGTTGCATCCACATAGTTCATGGGACGCCGCGCAATCAGGCGGGCCTTCAACATGGATCGCAGATTGGAAAATACCAAATCCTGAAAACGCTGCTCCTGCGCGTCGTCAAAAAGAAGTTCGCGGAGCAGATCGCTCGAAAGCGGATGGATATTGTGCCGCTTGAACCACGAGCTCTTGCCCGATCCCGGCAACCCGATCGCAAGAACAACGGTTCCCTTGCTGGGGCGGGGGGTAGCTGACGAAGATGGCAAAGACGGGGCCAGTTCCTTGACGACAGGAGCTGGTTCGGGGACGGATGACTCTGCGGCCGACGGTTCGATGGCCGAGGGCAGTGCTGGCAGGCGAGCGGGTGGCGCGCTCGCGGTCCGCGAACGGCCACGACCTCCGCGACTCCGACGCCGACGAGCCGTTCGCGGTCTCGATTCCACTGCACCCGGCACCGTAGCTGGCACCGAAGCAGGCTCAGCCTCAGATTCAGGTTCCTGCCGCGCCGTGCGGCGCGACTGCACTACGGGCGCCTCGACCGTCGCCGCCTCAACCGGAGCTGCCACCGCGGCAGCGGGCTCATTGTCATAAAACTTCGGCTGCAACGGCTCAAGCTCTTTGGTCGTTTCCTTTGCCCCGTCTCCGGGCTTTTTGCGGCGCTTCAAGCGCTCGCTCATCCATTTACGCATATAGCGCTTGTAGCACACCGGCGCATGAGGGAGCAATCTCCGCCCCGTAGCAGGCAGGATACCCGGTATCGCTTCGGCATGATTTCTCCTGGGTTCCCCGGTGGTAAAGATTTTACCCCCGTCGCGGTAAGAGTTCTCTGCGGCGCGATTACAATAGCTGCCAGAATCACCAGTCAGGATAAAATCCATGAACCCGACTCATCCCGCAGCTCTCCCGATTGCCACCGGACAACTCCCTGCCGTGCCACTGACGCTCGAGGGCTATGCCACGCTTCATCAGATGACGCGTTTCCGCTGGACTGCCTGGCGCGCCCTCGCCGACGACGACCGGCGAGAGATTGCAGCCGAAGCCGCTCGCGTTCTATCCGAGATGGAAAGCAAAACCGAGGGACAGTCTGCGCTATTTTCCTTGCTCGGACACAAAGGGGATCTGATGCTGGTCCACTTCCGTGAGAGCTTCGATCAGCTCAATCAGGCCGAACTTGATCTGGCGCGGCTTCGACTCAGCGATTTCCTCGAACCCACAACTTCCTATTTATCAGTGATCGAGCTCGGACTGTACGAGTCGTCGTTGAAGACCTACAAGGGGCTTGCCGAGCGCGGCGTCGAACCGCACTCAGACGAATGGAAAGCTGCCATCAAGGAAACCGTCGCGCGCCAGAAAGAGGCCATGAAATCGCGGCTGTTCCCGTCCATGCCACCCAACCGCTACCTCTGTTTTTATCCCATGGATCGCCGGCGTGGCGAAGACAAGAACTGGTACCTGCTCCCCATGGAAGAGCGCCAGCGCCAGATGAACGAACACGGCCTCGTCGGACGCCGCTATGCCGGAGAGGTGAAACAGATCATCACCGGGTCCATCGGCTTCGATGACTGGGAGTGGGGCGTCGATCTGTTCGCCGACGATCCGCTGGTTTTCAAAAAGCTGATCTACGAGATGCGCTTCGACCATGTCAGCGCCGTCTATGCGCTCTTCGGAAGTTTCTATATTGGATTGCGCTGCCCGGCGAACCGCTTGCACGACTTACTGGAGGGCAATTTGCCTGGGAATACCAAACCTGGGAATACTTAAAGTGTTCTGTGAATGTTTTCGTGGAGCGAGAGGACTTCTCGCATCTTCCGCACCGCGGACAGCTGGCTTACGAGATGAGAAGCAGCCGCGATGCAGAAAACTGCTTCACCTCGCTCGCTTCTTGGGAAATTTGTATTCATGCTGCCTCATATCCACCCGCATGCCGCGAAAAGTGATCCCTTCCATGCGCAGGCGAAAACGCTGTTCGGCGCCATTTTCTCCCGCGAGCTTGATGGCACCGCCCGAGCCGAGCACGCGGTGCCAGGGCAATCCCCGAACACTCTGCAGGACGCGCACAACCTGCCGCGCAGCTCCAGGCCAACCCGCAGCCTTGGCAATCGCTCCGTAACTCGATACCTTTCCCGCCGGCAAAGCCCGAATGCAGCCGACGACGCGAGCCCGCTGATTCTCCAGCATATTTTCGCCGGACTCAGCTCCGCGAGACCTGCGCTTCCCAGATTCGGCTTTGGATTTTCGCCTCACAAGTCCATATTCCACAAGCGGTCAGCCGCAGACAAGCGTAATCCGACAATCGTGTTAACCTAGATTCCGCCGGTACAAAAATTTAGGCAGTGACCGTAAAACTTGGGACTACGATACCTGCATCCCAATGTTTTTACTCACCAACTGGCCCCTCGGAGAAATTGGAGAAATAGAATGCTTCGCCTGTTGAAAGCCTTGCTCCTTGCCTTGGCTGTCTGCGCCTTGAGTATTTTCTCGACCAGTTGTGGTTCCGGTGGTTCCGCCCAGGTTCGTGTATTCAATGCCATCCCTGACAATGGTGCCAATGGCTCAATCGCTCTGGACCTCTGGTTCAACGATAACTTGGTCATCACCGCCTTGGGAGTCAATGCCATCACTCCTGCCGCGACGACCCCTGCGAAATACCTGAACATCGCGTCGGGAAACGACACCATCGTAGCCTACGACACTGGCACCGAGAGCAACCCGATCGCGAGCAACGGCTCCGAAGACGGATTGAGCAGTTCGACCGAGTACACCTTGCTTTTGGGAGGATTTACCGACAGTCCCCCCACTCTCTACATTATCCCGGACGACAATACTCCTCCGGCGGCAAACTTCACCAAAGTCCGTGTCATCGACGCATCGGCGGTTGAGGGGGCAAATCCGCTGGATGTTTATCTCTACCAGGTGGGGACCGTACCTCCCGCATCGCCCCAGATTCCTACCCTGACTCTGGGGAGTGTGTGCTCGGCGTCGCCGTGTTCCGGCGGCTACTATCCTCTTCAATTTACCTCCGGTCAACCCGCATATGACCTAGAGGTTGTTCGCCATGGCGGCCCCATACTCTATGTCTTTAGCTCGATCGCTTTCTCAGCCGGAGAGATTGTAACTGTGATACTCGACGATGAGCCGGGGGGCTTTACGATTAACCCAAGTCCCAAAGTGATGATTGATCTGAACTAGTTGCAGACGAGTCGCCAAATCCATCCGGCGTTCTCGCAGTACTTTAGGAAAGTTTCTGATTCTCGGTTGAGTCCGGCGAACCACCCGGCAAGCGGTTGACAAAACTTCGCCTTCACTAAGAAACTGGAGAATCCCAAATTCTGGAGAATCTAAAGATGTCTCGCTCTTGCTCGTTGCCAGCTTGTACCTGGCTATCCCGTACCCAGTTGTCTCGTACATTGATAGCTCGTACCCTGGCGCTCGCAGCCTTGAGCATCATTACCATCAGTTGCAATCAGACGAATCTCACGAACGTTCGTGTGATCAACGCGATCTCCGACGGTCCCGGCTTGGATGTCTATCTCAACGGATCCAAGTCCTTCACCAATATGCCATTTTTACAGGTTGAGCCGACTCCTCCCACTTATGCGTCGTTCTACTCGGGCCAGGACACATTTGAAGCGTTTAAAAGCGGCACCACTACCCAACCCCTGTTCGGATACAACGGCATCGGAAATAGCGGCCAGGGAACCGGCGGCGCCATCATTACCTTGAACGGCTCGACCGAGTACACGGTAATTATGGATGGACTCTACGCCGGACCTTCCCTCGTCGTCGTACCCGACAACAACGCCGTACCGTTTGAGAACCAAGAAGAGTTCCGCGTCATCAATGCGTCCCCGGGATCACCGACGGGCGGAGTGGACGTTTACATCGTCCCCCCCAATACCGAAAACCTCACAAACTACACGCCCCAGATCAATGGCCTCGAAAATGGGCAAGGCAGCAACTATCAGAACCTCGCCTATCTCAGCAGTGGTTATAACGTGATGGTGACCGCGAATGGGAGTAAGAAGGCGCTCATCACCGAGCTTTTGACCCCCCAAGCGCAATCGATTACCACACTGGTATTGGTCGACAACCTGGGCGGTCTTAACGGAATGTCACAAACTCCGCTGATATTGCACGACCTCAATTAATCATCATTGCCCAAGCAAGGTCTGCATAACACCTGTCGTTGATTTCGGGGGGTACAGCGCTTCAGCTGCTGCGATTACCGGGCTTCTACTTTGAATGCAGCTCGAAGCCCGCTGCGGTCGTCACCTGCCCGGCAGGAGTTTCTTACGACTTCTTACGCCGCATCCTGCTTAAAAGATCGCACCGCCGACTCTTCATCGTCAAAAACTTCAAAAATAGTCAGGAGCTTTGTGACCTGGAGAAGATCGCCCACCCGCTGGCTCAAACTTGCCAGTTTCACCGCGCCGCCCGCGTTGCGTGCTGTCGTGTAAAGCGAAACCAGCGTTCCGAGCCCGCCGCTATCGATGTAATTCACCTCGCCCAAATTCAGCACTACCTTGGGACTCTGGGCCAACAGATTCTTGACCGTGTCGCGCAGGCTGGCGGATTCTTCGCCAAATACCAGCCGGCCGCTGCAATCGACGACCAGCACGCCTTCTAATGCTCTAGTGCTCATTCTCAGTTGCATAGGCGCTCCAATATTCGCAGTGAAATTCAATGCATCAGCCTACCCCGCCAGCCGAAGGCATGCAAGCCGACTCAAACGGGTGACTCAAACGGGTGTCAACCGGCAATAGAAACGTCCCCCTTGTTACGACAATAAAAATGTCCCCTTTTTCCGGTTGATGTTGTCATTCGAATGCGCACGGAAGCAAAGGACCTCTGACTGTCGAACGCTCGCGATACCACCGACCGAACCGCTCCCACGCCAGCCTGTATAATCAGGGATTCCGATGAGCTATCAGGTCCTGGCACGCAAATACCGCCCGCAGAAATTTTCCGACGTTATCGGTCAGGAGCACGTTACCCGCACCCTCCAGAATGCCATCGCGCAGGAACGCATCGCGCACGGTTATATCTTCAGCGGGCATCGCGGAATCGGCAAAACGACAGTCGCCCGCATCCTGGCCATGGCATTGAATTGCCGCTCGACGATTGAAACCACGGGGAAGCCTCCCCTCGAGCCCTGCGGGATTTGTGATTCCTGCACTGAAATTCGCGCCGGCAACGCAGTCGACGTAATCGAAATTGACGCGGCCACCAATCGCGGCATCGATGAGATTCGCGAACTGCGCGAGGCCGCGCGCTATCGTCCGGCACGGGACCGCTTCAAAATCTATATTCTCGACGAAGCGCACCAGATCACCGATGCTGCTTTCAACGCGCTGCTCAAAACGCTGGAGGAGCCGCCCAGCCACGTCATCTTCATGATGGCCACCACGCAACCCGAAGACATCCCTCAAACCATCCGCTCCCGCTGCCAGCACTTCAGCTTTCGCGCGGTAAAGTTTGCGGACATCATGGGACAGCTCCGCGACATCGTGACGCAAGAGAAGATTCCCGCCGACGAAGACGCTCTCGCTCTATTGGCGGAAGCAGGCGACGGATCGTTGCGCGATGCTCTCTCCGTGCTTGATCAGGCGATTGCTTCCACCTCCGACCATCTGACCCTCGATTCTGTTCGCAGTCTCATCGGCGCCGCCCCAGCCGGAGCGCTCGAGACCGTAATGCAATCGGTTGCCGAAAGTTCGAGTGAGAAAATACTGCTGCTGGTTGACGAATTGATCGGCGAAGGCCACAGTCCCACCCATTTCGCGCGCCAGTTGGTTCGGTTTTTGCGGAACGTCACCGTGGCAAAGATCGCCGGGAAGGACTCCGCGCTGCTGCAGGTTTCCTCCGATGAGCGCGCCCGCGTCGCCCGCATCGCCGACTTGTTCAGTGAAGAAGACCTGACGCGACACTTGCAGATCATGCTGCGCACTCACGGAGAACTCGGATACCGCCAGGAGCAGCGCTTCCATCTCGAACTTGGACTGCTGAAGATGGCGCATGCCACCCGACTGCTGCCGATTGAGCAGTTGCTGAGCGACGCGGCAGCATCGACTTCTTCTTCGCCGGCACGCACCACACCGAGGCCGGTTCTTGCGCCACCGGTCGCCTCTCATTCTTTTTCTTCCGCAACGGACCCTCGCCGCACCGAACCCGCGGCGACGGCGCGACAAAATTCCGTATCGCCGTTTGCGGCCGACTCCGCCCGTAAGGCCAATCCCAAGGCGGAATTCTCGGCAGCTACAGCGCCAGGCGCGGACGAGGACGCCCGCTCTCCGCAACCGTCCGGTGGAACAACTGCCAACTTCGTCATCATGGGATCGGCGGCGCCAGCGGTTGAAGAGTTATCGCCAGTGCCGCAACGGGAGCGTGTCGAAACCGAGCCTGTCGAAATAAGGACCGCGGCAAAGCCTGAAATGAACGCCGAATCTCTCCGCGATGCCGTGCTGAACGCGCTGAGCAACCAGCAAATGCTGGTCTCTCTGCTGGAGAGCGCGGAGTGGACACTCGAAGGAAACTCGCTGCGCGTAAAAGCAACTGCCTCGAGCACTATGATTGAAATGTCATTCACCGCCGACGCGCGCCGCATCGCTAGCGCCGCCGCCAGCGGCTTGGCTGGGAGACCGCTTAAAGTTCTGGTCGAAGCCGGCGGCACGCAACAGTCAGCCCCTCCCGTACGTCGAGCACCGAACGGAAGCGCGCGGAGTCGAGCCGAACAGGATCCGGTCGTACAAAGAATGAAAGAAAAATTCGGAGCGGAAATTCGCACCGTGATTGATTATCGCGAAAAAGATTATCGAGAGAAGCAATAAGCATGAACCGCGGAGACGCCACGGAAATCGAGAATTATGATTTTGTTTTCTCGGCGCATTCCGCGTCGCGGCGGTAAAAAGGTCTTCTATGTCCGGATTCAATTTGCAAGAACTAATGTCACAAGCCAAGCAGCACTACGAGACGCTGCAAAAGAAGATGGAGCACACCATCGTCGAGTCTTCCTCTGGCGGCGGAACGGTCACCGTCAAAATGGATGGCCGCAGGCAGGTGCTCGCCATCAAGATCGATCCCGAGGCAGTCAAGGCGGGCGATGTTGAAATGCTGCAAGATCTGGTAATGGCCGCGCTCAACGAAGCGAGCCGCAAGGTCGATCAGGCAATGCAATCAAGCGTGGGTGGAATGCTCGGCGGCCTCGGCATCGGGGGACTCTAAGAAATGTCTCGCTTCGCCGAACCGATGACCCGGCTCATCGACGAGCTCAAAAAACTGCCTGGAGTCGGCAACAAAAGCGCCCAGCGGCTCGCCTTTCATATTCTGCGTTCGAGCGAGGATGATGCCGAAGCTCTCGCCTCCGCTGTCCGCGACGTCAAAGCCAATCTGCGCCTGTGTTCGATCTGCAACAACATCACCGATGTCGATCCCTGCGTCTACTGCAGCAGTCCCACCCGCAATCAGAAGCTGGTCTGCGTAGTCGAGGAACCGACCAACATTGCCGCCGTCGAGAAAACGCGGCATTTTAATGGCGTTTATCACGTTCTCCACGGCTCAATCTCACCGCTGCACGGCATAGGCCCCGAGCAGCTCCGCATCGGAAATCTGGTGACCCGCGTCGCCCAGGGCGAGATCGAAGAAGTCATCCTGGCCACCAACCCCACCGTCGAGGGCGAAGCCACCGCCACCTATCTGGCCCAACAACTAAAGCGTCAGGGACTGCGCGTCACCCGTATCGCCATGGGCATCCCGGTAGGCAGCGATATCGAATATACCGACGAAGTCACCATGCTCAAGGCCATGGAAGGCCGCCGGGAAATGTAAGGTCTGCCCCGAAGCTGGCACGCAAAAGGCCCACACCCATGGTTCCCGCCCCTTCCCGCAGGGCTACCGTAGGTCCAATGCATAAAAATTCCCGGCTCTTAGTTCTCGAGTTCTCGAGCAACATCCCAAGTTCCTCGACTTGAAGTCACAAGCTGAAAGCTGAGCTTCAAGCCACTTTGTCCCCAATAACGTTTGCTTCCTGGCCTAACCTTTATTTTCAATGAGTTATGCCTGCGGCAGCCACGCGCAGCAGAATGCATGGGACAAGTTGTCCATCCTGGCCGACTTTGTGTTACGTGTAAGTCATAGCAAACAATACTATTCCAAGCTTTACAATCGGCCTCGCAATTGCCTCTTAGAGGCTAGGCACGAGGGACGCGCGATGCGTTCATCGCAGCCACCGTCAAAAACTTATGAACGAGAACCTTAAGTCGAATAACACGAGCCGCTTGCTCGACAGCTCGGTGTTGAGTGCCGGGTTCCCGTCGCTTCCCGCTTGTTACCAAAGGTCTCTAGATCACGATAAATCTTCTTTGTATGATTTCCGGAAGTCCAACATCCATCTTCATCATTTGAGGGATCCAACGATGGGCCGTGTCTTACGCTTTGCGCTCCTGTTCTGCGCCGCCACTTTGCTGATGGGGGCCGGACGCTTGCGCGCGCAAGAAACGCTCCCTACTCTCACTCAGTCCGCGCCACGTTTCGGGGGCCCGCAGGATTGGAGCACCCAGAGCGTCATCTACACCCGCAACGGCTCGGTGGAGGATATGCTTAAGCTCCGCGACGATCCTCGCTTCCTGCATAGCATTGTTCTGCATTACATGCGGGAGCACCGCAACCAAATCGGGCAACCGGCGACTGCCGGCCCGAACGAATCTGGAGCAAGCGAAGCAGGATGGAACGAAGGTCCGAACGACGCTGGGCGAGACGACAACCGTTTGAGCCAAGACAACTTCGACACGGATATGCAGGGGCCCGAGCCAACTCCGGTCGACCCGATCAAATTTCCGACAATTCCATCTAGAAATAAGCACTCCCATGTCGACTGGTCGGTCTCGCTCGGGCCAAACGCTGGCCTGGCCTTGGGGGGAACCCCGGCCGTATACACCTATAGTTATACATCGCCCAGTTGCAGTACCCTCACCGCCACTCCCCCCGTCGTAGGTGACTTCATTGTTTACACCGTTAACGCGACTCCGGTGGTGGGCACGCAGGCCAATCTAGTCGGATTAACGAATCTTTATACCGCCGGCGCGGGCACTGGATTTTGCTCCGGCACCGGACCCTCGTTTTTATTTTCCTATGCCATTGGGTCCGGCGGCTCGCCATTGTCGCCCGTGCTTTCGCGCGATGGGACCAAGGTTGCCTGGATCGAAAACCGGCCGAGCACCACACCCCCGTCATCCTATTTGCACGTTACGACGTGGGCCGCCAACGATGGGGGCACTGCCGTGTCTCCGATCGTCCCGACTGGTACGTTCTCGAGTGGCGTCTGCACCCCGGCCGGCACCTCCTGCGACGATGCTATCGAATACACCGCCGCAACCCCTCCCGGATGCTCCAAGGCATATATCGCCGCAAACACCCATTCCGACATCTACGTCGACTACGGCAGCGATAGCGGCTTTGTCAGCGCCAACAACGGACTTCTTTACCATATTAAGAATATTTTCAGCACGACGACCGCCCCCAGCGTCGATTTCTGCGTCGCCGTCAACACAACTTTCGAAGGCACCCCCAATGCGGCAATGAGTGGTCCGCTCTATGATCCTCTGGTCAACGAGGTCTTCATCACCGATTCCGAAAAAATCTACGCTTATGTCGTGAATGCGTCCGGATCGGCGCCGAGCTTCTCGCCCGCGTCCAACCCGTCCTACCTCTACGGAAATACCGGCAGTGACTACAATAACCCGACCGGTACAGGAATAATGCTGGACGCATATAACGGCTTTGTTTACGTGTTCTCGACCTACGACGGAGCCGGCGACACTTCTGTGACCCAGTTGCCCACCAGCCTTGCTTCAGCCGCTGCGGTTGAACTCGGGAGCAAAAGCACCAATAGCACGAAAATGCTCTTCTACGGAGCCTTCGATAACCACTATTACAACTATGGCCCGGCCAATGCCGCCTCCACTCTGTACAGTTGCGGCACCGCGGCGACGGCGACCGCCGCGCAGAATCTGTTCGCGATTAATTTCAACCCCAACACCGGCGTCGCGATCTCAACCCCCGCCATGTCCTCCAACCAAAATGTGAACGGGGGTGGAATCGCTAACGGAGTCTGCTCGCCCATCACCGAGTTTTATGATGGGACCAATGATCGAATCTTCGTCGGCATGGGACAGCCAGCCGCTACCACCGGAGCGAACATCGTCACCATGTGGAACGTCAACAGCCGACTCACGAGCTCGAGCGAGCCGACAGTTACCAGCCCCGCGACCTACCTCGGCGGCACCAGTGGTTTCGCCGCCGACATTGTCAGCTCCGACGCTCAGGCGCAGAACATCTACTTCTCGACCGAACAAGTCGGTACCGCTTCGACAACTGTAACCGGCGGTGGTACCGGAACAGCTTTCAACGTGAACGGCATCTACACAGACGGCACAAAGTTCCCGGAGACTGGCGGCCTCGATGACGATGGCAACGCCTACTCGCATAACCTGCTCGGCGCTTCGGTAACCTGGAACGGCACCACGTATAACTTTGGACCGACGAACCAGCTGGACGCCTGGCAGGCCGCCACCATTACGCTACCCGCGGGTCAATACAGCACGTTGTCATTTCTAGCAAACACAGTGAACGGCAACCTGCCCTCACAGGAATTCATCGTCACCTACACGGACGGCACGACCACAACCCTCACCCAAAGTGTCAGCGACTGGTATACGCCGCAGTATTACCCGGGAGAAGCGATCGCCCTGACCACGGCCTATCGCGATATGTATAACGCCACCAAGGACGACCGGACTTTTAATCTCTACGGCTACTCATTCGGCATCAACGCCAATAAGACCGTACAAAGCCTCACCTTGCCCGGAGTCGCTGCTGGTACAACCGATAATGTTGTCGTTGTTCTTGGCATCGCATTGTCCGCCAACTGCGGAGGCGAGGACTATTGCGCCGTAAAGCTGACGCAGTCCGGGTTGCAGTAGAGCCGGACATCTGGTTTGGGATTGGAAGACATTGAGCGCTGGAGTGACTGTCGAGGAATGACTGCGGACGGGTTACGAAAGCTTACTGAAAGAATTGCACTGGCTTGATTGGCCCATAACTTTTCCGCAAGTGAGCGCCTGTGTCTCGAACACACGCTCGAAGCGGAAAGCGGGCTTCACGTAAGTTTTTTTGGTTTGCTTCTGCTCGGTCTCTAGCTTGTCGTCTGGCCTAACAGGGTTCCCGTTTGCCATTGTAAGTATTCACCCCAAAAACATGCATCGGACAAGCGATTTGAATCTCTGTGGCGATCATAAGGCTTCGTACCGCCAGCTTGGGAGTGATGATTCGGCTTCCCCCCGCGCTCGACCTTGATCCGCCCGACCCTTCCGTGAGGCAGGTATTGCGGTCCGCCAAACTCAGTCTCCAGCGGTTCCCAGCAAAAATCCGTTCATTTCCTCCTCCGGAGCAACTAATCCTTCGGGCAACCTCCCCCGGTTGTATTCCGCCATGCGGTTTTTCCACTTCAAAAAGTCAGTAATGCTCTGCGGCTCGATGCGGACTTCCACCCGCCGCAGGCTCGCCAGGAGCAGATTCATTTCATATGCGAATCCAATGTCAGAGCGCAGATTCTTGGCCGACGACTTGATCCGCTCCACTTCGCGCCCGCAAACTTCGAGCAATCCCCACCCCGCCGGAAGCTCTTCGCATCGAATCAGCCCCCGAGGCGCCAGATAATAGCGCTCGCAGCCCACGCCGGTCTGCGGCTTTTGCCGAAACGGCTTGTCACGATCCGCCAGGAAATCTGCCCGCGAAATCTTGCCCTCGACCAGCACCGAATGGCACGCCTTCTTCCAGCCGATCGCGTCCGGCATCTCTCCACTGACGCAAGCCTGCTCGCTCAGCACCACTCCACAGCGATAACGGCGCAGCCACGACACCGCCATCGAAACTAATTTCGCGTGCGTCATATCGATACCGATCACTACAAGTTTCGGAGCCGAAGGTCGTCCTGAGAAGTAGCAAACTGGTTTCGACGGCAGAATTCCCGTCGAGAGATGGGTAGCCTTACCCGTACAGCCGAGCCGAGCTCGGCAATCCCGTTAGGGCCGCACGACAAAATTGCTGTTTCCGACAGAACTTCGCAAGGCTCGCACCAGCAGCGGCCGCCGCAACACCGTCTCCAGCAAATGTCGCGCCGCAGCAATCCCTTCCGCCGAGCGATCGAGCGCCGAGTATCCCTCCGCTCGCACCACGACGGAGCGATCTTGCAGGCGAACCTCAAGCCGCGCCGAATTTTCGCGGCCAATGTTGCCGTGGCCCACGTCCAGTGCGTTTGCCAGACGCAACACCCCCGCCAGCTCGATGGCAATTGGACGATCCGCCAGCTCCAGCGCCTGCAGCGTCTTTCCGCGAGGATGCGGCAACGCTCCGCGATGATAGCGCGCCACCACCGCTGCCAATTCCAGTTCGCGTGCGCTCCATCCCAATGGCCGCGCCAGCCCGCGAATCATCCGATATGAACTCTTCTGATGATTTTCAGCGCCCTTGGCCTTACCGACGTCATGCATCAGCGCCGAGGCCTGCAACACGGCCCGCGGATCACGCTCCCGATCGCTCCGAGCGACATTCGGACCAGGATTCGAAGCACCATTCAGCGCCACCGGCTCATGCGCCAGCAGACCCGCATCCTTCAACCCGTCGTACAAGAGCAGAGCCAGTTGCGCCACCCGCTGCGAATGCGCAAAATCGGGATCCACATATCCAGCCCATGTCCGCAGCCGACTCATCGCTGCCGAACGCA
>Ga0209221_1000102_pt1 | contig 49473 bp, 35 predicted proteins | sample BlaSpr_A8_Ref_O2_FD_187989 | JGI IMG/M metagenome (GOLD analysis project Ga0209221, IMG submission 187989) | Forest soil microbial communities from Thunder Bay, Ontario, Canada - Black Spruce, Ontario site 2_A8_Ref_O2 (SPAdes) (version 2) | ecosystem: Environmental > Terrestrial > Soil > Boreal...
GTGGATCGAAAGCACCGACGTGCGCGACCAGCAGATACCCAACCACCGCGTTGAAGAATCCCCAGACAACATTGACGGTTGCGGAGGAGAGCCCTTGGCCCGGCGGTTTCGCAAAGGGACTTTGAAAGGGCTGTCCCATCGTACCCGCGACAAAGTGTGGGATTGCATTCGCCGCAAAAATGCCCCCAAAGAAATACGACACAAGCCAAAGCCAATTCATAATGCAGAGCTCCTTTCCTCCAACAATCTTTCCAATAGCGAAATAATTTCCTGTGTAGACCCTGTCTCGCCAAGACGAGGAAAGACATTTGCGAAGCTGTACTCGTGCGCCTCCTCACGGATATCGGTCATTGCATCGAGTGCGAGGGTCACATTGAACCCCTGCTCGTAGGCCTGACGAGCGGTCGCCTCAACGCCAACAGACGTGGCGACTCCGGTCACAACAACCTGGGTAACGCCTCGCGCCTTGAGTTGGCGTTCAAGGTCCGTTGTTGCGAACGCGCCCCAGCTTCGCTTGGTAACGATAATATCGTTCGGTTGCTGATCGAGCTGCGGCAAAAGGTCTGTCCATCCCTCGGACAAGGATGGGTTGCTGCGCGGACCCTGTTCCGTCCGGCCCGGCGCCCGTCCCGCCACATTGACCAACACGACGGGAAGATTCTTCGCGCGGAAAAAATCGACTAACGCGCGCGTCCGGTCAATGATGTCGCCGATGGGATGAATAAAATTCCCGTTGACGATGCCTTTCTGAAGGTCAATGACGATCACCGCGGTGTTGGAGTCCAGAGTAGTAAGCGGCACCGGTTCTTCTCCTCAGAATACGAAGTTAGTGGATACGAAGTTGACATGGGCCAGAAGCAGGACGCAGTGGGTTCAATCCTCAACCAGCCGCGTGAGTAGTTCGAGGGCCGCCTGAAGCTTCTCCTGCTCGTGAGCAGAAAGCTTCTGCGAGATGGTGGTGGTGAGCCAGTCCTGTCTCGCGGCCCTACCCTCCTGAATCAACTTCACACACTTAGGCGTGAGAGACATGAGAGTTTGCCGCCCGTCGCTCGGGTCCGGTGCACCTCTCACGAGGCCCGACTCCTGCAAGGGCGTCACTACAGCGCTCATGGATTGCGGCCGCATGCCTTCCGCTCGCGCCAGACTTGAAACCGTGGCCGAACCATCCTTTTCCAGACGAAGAACAACGGAGATCTGGGACGGCGTCAGATCGCTGCGTCCCCCATGCTCGCGTAAACGCCGCTTGAGCTTACCGCCTACCGTACGGATCTCGGCAGCAAGCCTGGAAGCGAGCCCAGTCTGAGTAGAAGGCTTACGATTGCTCACCAGATCAATATCTCACATATACAGTTGAACTGCAAAGTTTAACTGTATATCTTTAAAAGCTTCTCAGGCGGGATTCTTTAGCAGATTCGCCACTGTCTTCAAGATTTCGTGGGAAAGCGCATCCAAAGACGATTGTTCTGGCCAATGAAGGCGTAGGATGGGATATTTCGAACGAAGGAAAGGAAACTCACATGTTTATCGTCGTGGCATTGGTACTCGGAATTGTATCGGGATTACGGGCAATGACGTCCCCGGCCGTCACCAGCTGGGCGGCTCGCATGGGACTGCTTGCAGTGTCTGGAACGCCGATGGCCTTTATGGGTTTCAAGTACACGCCGATCATCTTCACTCTGCTGGCAATAGGGGAGTTGATCAACGATAAACTGCCGAAAACGGCAAGCCGCACGGTGCCACCACAGTTCATTGCGCGCATCCTTAGCGGGTGTTTGGTGGGCGCCACGGTGGGTGCGGCGGCCGGCTCGCTGATAGTTGGGCTGCTCGCAGGCGCACTCGGAGCCGTTGTCGGCACGTTGGGTGGTGCGGCTATCCGCGGGCGCCTGGCTAAGGCCTTCGGAAAAGACTTGCCTGCAGCGCTGCTCGAAGATGTTGCGGCAATCGTGATATCGATCATTGCAGTAACAAAGTTCTGATTGGAATGGATCTTTGGCGCAGTGATGGCAGGATTCGAATCGCCTGCCAAGATGCCGACAGGAATTCCTCGAATGTCAGCCGGATCAGGGCTCATCTCGGTGGTAGCTATAGTGATCGAATCTGTAGTTTCAATCCTTGGTACGGATGTCTGCTCTGCGCCATCGATTTTCGTTTGACATGGCCGATCCTTCGCATTCCAAAGGGGTGCTAAACGACGAGGCTGTGCTGGATGGCATCCTAGTTCCCGTTCTGCAGCGCCTGTTTTAGCAGTACCCGCCTGCCGGCCACAGCCGCTAGCCTGGACGGATAGTATGTCAAGCCGCAGCTGTATTCACGTATAATCCTGCGCTGGTTCGAACTGCTATCCATGATTGCCCCGCACCCGAGCGATGGCCGGATCTCTACTGAGCGCTACTCGATCGCTATCATCACTATGGAAGAACAAATCTTCCGCGAAATGCGCCGAGCTTTTGCGCCCACTTTTCGGACCACACTAGCCAGCACAGAATCTCAGATCAAGCTGCTCATCGATGATACGGACCTGCAGGGGATCGTCCTCGACCTGGAGAGCATTGGAAATGAACCCGCCGACGGCATAGATGTACTCCGGGAGATGCGCCGGTTGCGCGACGATCTCATCATGGTGGCTATTACGGGGTCAACGGACGGGGAACTTTCCCTTCAAGCAAGTCAGGCAGGAGCCGACCATTTTTTCCGCAAGCCGGTGGATTGCGAACAGCTCAGAGAAGTCCTTTTGCAGACTGCCGAAAAACGAGCGCTGCAATCCGAGGGGCAGTGGCTGCTGGAACAAGCAGCCAAGCGGGCGGCATTCTGCGGATTGATTGGCGGCAGCGAGGCAATGCGTAAGGTTTATCAGGCGATCGAAGCGGTCGCCGGAAGCAACGCCAGCGTCGTGATCCGCGGCGAAAGCGGAGTGGGCAAAGAACTGGTGGCGCAAGCCATTGTTCAAAGCGGAGAGCGCCGCGACCAGCCCTACATCTGCCTGAATTGCTCCGCTCTGCCCGATGCTCTGATGGAATCCGAACTGTTTGGGTATGAGCGCGGGGCTTTCACCGGCGCCGACACGGCCAAACCTGGGATGATCGAACTGGCGCACAAGGGGACGCTTTTTCTCGATGAGATCACGACTCTGAACCACGCCTTGCAGAGTAAACTGTTGCGCGTTCTCCAGGAACACTCGATCCAGCGGTTGGGTGGAAGAACCACCAAGAAGATCGATTTCCGGCTCATCACCGCGACCAACGACGACCTGGAGGGAATGGTAAGCAGGGGGCAGTTCCGTGAGGACCTCTATTACAGAATCAATGTGGTGCCGATCTTTGTGCCACCTTTGCGGGAGCGGGGCAGCGACATCTCGCTGCTGGTGGAGCACTTCGTCCGCCTATATTGCACGGCCAACCACAAAGCTCAGAAACAAGTGCAGCCGGAGGTCATGGAGATCCTGGAGCATTACTCCTGGCCCGGCAATGTTCGGGAGCTGGAGAACGTGGTGCAGCGCGTGGTGCTAATGAGCGACGGCTCCAGCATTACAGCCTACCAGCTCCCGCAACAGCTGCTTTCCTCGACGGCGGCCAGCCAGGAGGCGATCCTGATCCCGGAAGAGGGGTTGGATTTCGACGCGGAGATGGACCGGATTCAGGTGGCCTACCTCAATGCAGCTCTACGGCGCAGCGAAGGGAAGAAATCCGCGGCGGCAAAGCTTCTACGCATCGACCCGCAGCGTATGAAGTACCTGTGCCGTAAGCTAGGTCTCTAAATTTGGTTAAAAATTAACCCTTGGCTGGTTAATTATTAACTAAAGTCAATTTTAAACAATCGTCGGCTCACCCTGAGCCTCGCCCATTTCGGAGGTAACCCCAATGAAAGCTTCAGGTTAGACATTTAAGCTGGAGAGGCGGCAGTTTGGCACGCTTCATGCAAATAGACCAAGTGTCCTAGCGAAGAAAGACAAAATCCACGAGGAGCAAATAATGACCATCCAAAAGAAGTCCTTGATCAACTCTTTGAATACCACCAAGAAGGCCCTCGTGGCCAGCGCCCCTTCGATCGGTTCAGCGACCGCGGGCACGGTAAAGCCAGCCGTTGCGCGACCCGCTGTGGCCCGACCGGCAGTGGCTCGTCCGGCCGTTGCTAGGCCTGCGGTAGCGCGTCCTGCTGTTGCCCGACCCGCCGTGGCGCGTCCGGCGGTAGCAAGACCAGCTGTGGCCCGGCCGGCAGTGGCTCGTCCCGCAGTGGCTCGTCCGGCGGTAGCGCGCCCTGGCAAGAAAATCTAGTGCTTCACCAATATGGAACAGGGGCTGCCTTCGGGCAGCCTTTTCTTGTTACCAGATTTTGCGTCCGGCAAATTCCCAGATAGTCCGGCAAGCCAGGGTTGCCAGGCTGCGGCGCGCTCCGTACACGCGGGCGGTACCTGCCATCCCGGGTTGCATCGATCCGTCTTTGTTATCTCCGATCAACTCAAAAACATAAAACCTGGGCGGTCGTTCGCCCTTATATTTGGTCAGGTCGATGAGGCCGGGAGCTATGTCGGTGGACACGGGAGCAATACCCACGATGCGGGCGTTATGTTTGCGGAGCGAGCCATCGACTTGAAAACGCGCCGGAGAGTTCGAGGTGAATTTATACATGTCGAATTCGGAGACATAAATACGGGCGCGAACCTGACTTAGGTCCGCAACCTCGGCGAGTTCGGTTCCGGCGGCAACGTAAGCTCCCAGTTTGTCGGATAAGCGCGGTGTAAGTACGGTTCCGGAAATGGGGCTGCTCAACGATAGATCTGCAACTTCCGAAGTGAGTTCGCGGGTCTGCTGGCCGAGCCGCTCACGATCCGCCGATGCAGCGCCAAAGTCGGCGTAATGAAGGAGGGCAGTCTGTGCCTTCTCTTGCGCCATTTCGAAGTCGGACTGGCTGCGTGCCGCTTTTGAGGAAAGAACGACATTCCGCAATAGCAGAAGCGGAGCACCCTTCTGAATCGGTTGACCTTCGTCAGCATAGACCGCCGATACCACTCCGGGAACTGAAGCTCTGAGCACCGCGACTTTGGCGGGTTCCATAACGAAGCGGCCGACAGCGGTTTCGTGCCAGATCGGCAAGAACGAGAAAATGATCGCCGCTGCCAAAACAGCAAACTTGCGCGTCGGATTGAACCAACGCGCCAAACGGTCTTTCTTGTCGAGATAAAGAAATTTCATAAAGTTCCAGAGAGTGCGGATTCGGCCGCGGAAGATCATGAACGCCGTGGCGTATTCGAAAAGAAAGCCCCAGTCGGCGCTGAAGTTACGAGCAATGTTGCCGATGAAACCGGCGAAAAAATAAAGCACGGAATAGCTGTAAAGTCCGGAGAGAATCGCGTAGGTCACGTACCCCGGACGGCGGCGCTGGGGTACAAAGGGAACTTCCACTGGAAGACGCCAGATGTTCCGCTTGACCCATGACGAGAGATACAGCGTCGAGGCTTCCTTCAGATCTGAAATCCCGATCAGATCGCAGACGATGTAATAACCGTCCAGCTTCATCAAAGGATTCCAGTTGATGAAGACCACGGCAATTCCGGTGAATAAAATAATGGTGTAGGCAAAGTCGTGGGCAGGAGTGTTGGGCGGCGTAAGCCACCAGATTGGTGTGACCAGAGCGCAAATAACCAGTTCCGACCAAACGCCGGCCACCGCGATCATGAGCCGTTGAAAACGGTCTCCCTTTACCTCTCCAGCTGTAGTGTCGGTGTAGAAACCGGGAGTGAGATAAATGAGCAGAAATCCCATCGCCGGCACGGGCGCCTTGTAATGCTTGACGGTGAGGCCGTGTCCTACTTCGTGAATGCAAAGCAGGACCGACGCGATTATCCAGAAACTAGCGACGTCGAACCAGTTTTTGTCGGCGAAGTTATAGAACTCGATAGTGTCCCGTCCTATTTCGCTCCAATGCACGACGAAGATTCCGGCGGTAAAGGCAAACGCGAGCAGCGTGAGGACGACACACCACGGCTTGTACATAAAGCTGATCTGCCGGTAGAGCCACCCAAGGAAGCGATCCGGATTCACGGCCGGAAAGGTAATCAGGGAGAGGTCGCCCCAGTTGGTTTTTTTCTGCAGGCGGCGCCGCTCGTCCGCAGTTTTCTGCATGAGCTTAATATTTTTTTCCTGCGGCGTCTGGTACCAGAAATTCATCGCCGCGATGCTCGCGGAGAAATCGCGGACGATTTCCTCGGAATAGTCCGCACCTGTTTCTGCCGAGTAAAGCTCTCCAATTTCCGCAAAGGAGCGCTGCCCATCGAAAAGCTGGATGAGGCGCCAGCTTTCCGGAGGAAAAACAAACATGGATGCCACTCCAGGCACGAATGCCCGCACCACCGGAACCCCGTCTTCGATGTGATCCCGGAACACGACATCGGGATGTACTCGCGGAGGGCGTTCGCTGATAAGCCGAGCCGGCAGCTCTGGCAAGGCAACGTTGAGGGCCTGGGTGATATTCATTGGAAGATATTCATTGGAACATATTCATCAAAACATATTCATCAAAACATGGTCAGCTTGACGCTTGCGTTCATGCCGGGGCGCAGGTCAGTACGGGAGTTCTCCACCTGTATCAGGACTTCGAAGCTGCCGCTGGAGGGATCAATGACCGGGCTTACTTCCACAACCTTGGCTTTATAGCTTCGATCGGGAAGATCGGATGTTGTGAGATTCACTTCCATCCCCTTCTTGATCTGATTGATGAATTTCTCCGGCATGGTGAAACCCATACGGAGCGGACCATCGCCGGTAATCCAGAATAGGCGGTCGCCGCGTGTGACCTCTTGTCCGTCGCGGATGTATCGTCGGGAGATCACGCCAGAGAAAGGAGCACGTATCCGGGTCTTATCCAATTCCAGTGCGATGGATTCTCGGGTTGCATTTGCGGCGGCCAATGACTGTTGGGCCCGTTGGACTTCGAAGTGCTCTTCTTCGGCTTTGTATTTGGTGTGTTCGAACTGCTCGAAAGGAATGAGCTGGGCGTCCCACAACTTTTTGGCTCGCTCATAGTCGGAGTCCAACACCTTTTCCTCAGATTGCCAGCTCTTCAGTTCGGCATCGGCGCTGTTGGCTTTGGATCGTGCGGCCTCCAGATCTGCCGTGAGTTGTCGATTGTCCAATTCGGCCAGAACATCTCCCATTTTCACGCGAATCCCCACATCCGCCGCCAGCCTCGAGATCACGCCATCCCTCTGCGCCAACAAGTCAAGCTGGTGCTCCACAACCAAAGGACCAGAAGCGGTGAACGTGTTTTCCCTTACGGGCGTAATGGATTCCCTAGGTGCAACAGGAACTGGTTCTGGGGCCGCGGAGACGCTTGGGGGCATCGGGTCGGAGCATGCGGTGAATGTCAATGCCAGTCCTATCGAAATTACGGCAACAGGCGACAGTCTGTTTAATCTCATGTTTCTCACGCTCCGAACTTAACCCCGAAACCTTCCACTCCGAACTTACACTCCGAACCACGACCAGAACTGCGTATACAGCCAAACGAACGGCCGGCGGAACAGCACATATCCGGAGGGATACCACCCTACTCGCACTTTTCCGCGTCCTTCCATGCCGGCACGAATGTCACCGGTTGGGTTGGCAATAGTGACGCGGGCAAAGAAAAATCTTGAGTCTCCCACAAGCACGCCTTTGGGACTCACCAGCGTTACATTCCCGTGGAAAACCCGGGCTGGGAAACTGTTGAGCTTGATTGCTGCCGGCTCACCATTGCGCAACAGAGAAGCATCGTTTTCGTCGATCGCCACGTCCACCACGGTGCGAGAGGTGTCGACGATCTCAGCGAAGGTCTCTCCGTATTGAAGGCGCCTTCCCACCATATTTTCCACATGCGGTGTTGCGACAACGCCGTCGATGGGAGAGCGCAATTTCGTTTTGTCGAGAAGGTTCTGATCCCTTGCCACCTCAGATTTCCAGTAGTCCGACTGCACCCGCTGGACTCCCGCTTCGGTTCCCTCGCCGGTAGCCAAGGCGTGATTCATCTGCAAGAGAGCGGTTTGGTATTTGGCTTGCGCTTGTGCCAGTTGTGTCTGGTAGTCCCAGTCCGCCAACTCGGCCATGACTTGCCCTTGGGCGATATGGTCTCCCTCTTTAACGTCGATTGTCCGAACCACGCCCTCGACCTCGGGCTGGACCTGGGCGGTGTGTACCGGTGCAACCACCGCATCTCCATCCAGCCGCAAGGGCAACGGAACCGCTGCCAGGAAGATCAGGAGAGCGGCCGCCGACGCTATCATAAAAGCGCGGCGTCTTTTCTCCATCGCCATGAATTTCCGCTTCCGTTCCATGACGGGCTGGAGGACGGAAATGAACGGCACCTCTTTGTACATCTGCGCATTACGCAGCGCTACCGTCGCCTGCCCGGACACAACCTGTAGAACCTCCAAATGAGCGGGCAGGAGGAAATCCGGGTCGCGGCTCTCTATTCCCATGATTCCGACGCGGCCGGTATCGTCATTGAGCGGGATGGCGTAGAACGCTCGCATTCCCGAACTCTCGAAATAGCTCTTGAACTTCGCGACAGTATCTTCCCGAGTGCTGTCGATCTCGTCTCCGTGCTGACGAACGTAGACCACTTCGCCGGACAGCACGGCCCAGCGCAGAATGTCATTGAGCGGAGCGATATCCGGGGAACTCGCGTCCAGCTGTGTGACCCCGGAGACGGCGGCGAGTCTGTACCTCCCGCTCTGCTGAAGCCCGATTGCCGCGCGCTCGTAGGGGATGAGCGCCTGCGGTGCATTCACAATCGTCTGTAGCACGCGTTCCAGATTGAGAGTGGAGGTGATCTCCCGGCTGACGGTCACCAGCATCTCGAGAACTTCCACCTTACGCTCGGCCAGCAGGAGACTAGCGTTGTAGAGAGCGATACTGGCAGTTTCGTTGAGGCTGGTCAGAACAAACAGATCGTCGTCGTCGAAGGGTTTGCCGTCCAGCCGGTTAACGGCTTCCACTACACCTACGAGCGATCCTTTATCAATCAGAGGCGCGGCGACAATGGATTGCGCCCGGCCGTCCTGAAGTTCGCCGTTGCGGCGAACCAGACGCTCATCTTCCGACGAATCGATCAGGACCGCATCGCCGCTCTCGGAAATGTCGCCTGCGATGCCCTCGCCCCCTCCCTGGGTCATGCCTTGACTCGAGGTCGGGTCAGAGCCTGCCTGATGCATAAGCAATAAACGGCCATCCCCTTGGACGAGCCAAACGTTGACGGCTGCGCACTCCAGCATTTCTCGAGTCTTGCTCCCGATGATGGGCAGCAACTCGTCCATCTCCAGCGTGGAACTGAAGACTTTCTCGATGTCGTAAAACTGGGTGACTCGTGTGATGGATGACAGTGAGTTGTTGCGTTCGGATTCGTACGCCTGAGACGCTACCAGAGCATGGCCGGCGATCTCGCAGAGCGGCCCGAGATCATCCAGCACGGCGTTGTCCGGAACCGAATCAAAACTGAGGATCTCAATCGCTCCCACCAGGGCCGAGTTGCTCAACAGAGGCAGACACGCCAGGCTTCGCAAAGTCCGCCGAATATTAAGGTGCGCGTATTCCTCTCGCGCCAGCGTGCGCCCCTCGGCAATAAAGGATTGCGGAGCTTGAACCAGGGATCCAAGGGTTCCGGCCTCAACCGGGACTCGACGGTCCGGTTCGGCGCCGTCCCCGGACGTGGCTTTCACGGCCCAGAACTGCCGGTCATCGTCCTCCTGCAAGACGTAGAGGATCGCGGTTGCTTCCGGGAAGATATCGACGACGGTTTGGGCAATGATTCGGGCACGCTCCGCCGTTCCGCTGACCTCGATCAGCCGCGCGGCAAAACCCGCAATGTTCAGGTCCACATTCGAACCCGGTGATGTCATGGCTTCCGGTATACAGCGCGCCCACTCAAAATTGGGGGAGGAGTGGCAGAAGCTTGCAAAAATTGCCAGCTTCTTCTAATGTGAGCGGGCACTTTATCAGAGGCTCGTACGAGAGTCAACATGATCTCATAAGCCTTCCCTGACAGCCGTACGAACCAATAGCCTGAGGGTGGAAGCGGGTATGGAGATCGAGATCCGTAATCGGGGAGAAGTAAAGCTAATTAAATTGACCGGCAGGCTCAACCTGGGCGACGCAGTCGACAGCCTGCGTGCAACTTTTGACGACCTCGCGGGCACTGGAGCGTACTGTTACGTTGTGGACCTGAACGATGTCGCCATGCTTGACTCGAGTGGCATCGGTTTGCTGGTTCAGTATCTCACCCTCACCAAGCAGCAGGGAGGGTCGCTGAAACTTCTCAATCCGTCCCCATTTGCAATCAAGACCCTGAAAATGATTGGCTTGTTGAAACTGTTCCAGGTGTTCGAAGACCAGGAATCCGCCGTGGCTTCGTTCAATGTATCGGCCTGAAACCGATCTCGTTAATAACAGTTTGGCAGGGGAGTCTTGTTGGAATACACGATGCTGCCACCATCAGGCATGCGATGGCCGACAGGTAAAGCGCGTTCTGCTTGGTTTGCTTGGAAAGCGTTTTCATTTCGATTCTGCTTTTAACTCCGATTTTTTCTTTCCCAGGTCCAAATTCCTGGGCTCTATTTAGGAAATCGGAATTGGAAGGAAAAAGACGGCAGGCGTGAAAAAATTCTGGGGCTCACCGGATGGAAGCGAGCAATCGCTTGCTGTAGGTTTTTTGACCGTCCACGTACTCGTTTGATTCCGGGAACTGCTGCCAGAGGTTCACTATCCGTTGGTAGCATTCGCGCGCTTCTCGAGTGCGATTTCGGGCAGCATAGAACGTCCCGAGGGCCTCTTCGGCGGTGGCCAGTGGAATCAAGTTAGTGAGTTCGTGGGAGCGGGCGATGCCTTGCGCCTCGTCGCGGGCCTCGCGCAGCAGGCTTTCAGCGTGCGCCGGATCGCCAGTGGCGGCACTGGTCTTGCCGCTCAAGATCAGGGACTCCACCAGGTTACTGCGTCCATCCGGGCCTTGGGCAAGCTCGCGTTCGACCGCGAGCGCCAAATCGGAAGATCTGCGCGCTTCCGCTAGTTGGCCTGCGTTCAGTTGAGCCTCCCCCAGTTTCCGCAATCCCTCCGCCCGATGGGCTACAGCCCTGTTGCGCTCACCCTTGTTCGAAGCGATCATCTGGTCGAGCATTCGGATCGAGTCACGAGCCAGGAGGATGGCGGCAGAAGGATCAGATTTCTGGAGACAGTACGAGACTTTCACCATTGCAAGCTCCACGCTGAACCGGGCCGCGGTATTGTTGGGATCGCGATCAAGCATTTGCTGTGCGGTCTGCAGATACAGCTTAAAGTTTTCGAGCCCGCGCTTCGGATCGCCATAATCTGGATAAGCGTCACTGAAGTAAACCCGGCCGCGGAACTGGTACATGAGGGCTAGAGTCCGATTAAATCTCGGATTCAAGGGCTCTGCGGCGAGAAGTTCCCGTACTGCAGCTTCCTCTTCGTCGAACGCCTGAAGCGCCTCTCGAAGGTGACCTAATTCCTGGGCTGCGGTGCCGACGCGCTCCGCAGACTCGGCGACCATACTTAGTGACGGCTGATCTCTTTTTCGGTTCAGCTGGGCGTGCGCCAGTTCGCTGCAACGCCCGAACTCGGTCCAGGCCAGCTGATAGTTGTCCACATCTTCGTCGACGTCACCCACGTTACACCACGCCCTGGTATAGAGGTTTTCCTGGGCTGAGTCGAGCGGCTGCTGAGCGCGAAGGCGATCGAGTGTCTGAATCGCCGCCTCGTACAACTCCCTTGCCCGTTGCGGCTGATCGGTGAAACGGAACAATCCGGCGTAGCTGCGATAATAGGCTGCGAGATCCGGCAGATAGGAGACGTTCTTTTTGGCGATCCGCTCGTAAATGTCGCCAGCTTTGCGGTAGCTGGCCATCGCGTCGGCGATGCGGCCCAAGTTGGGTTGAGTCGGGTAGCCCTGTGCATCTCCAATCTTCATGTAACCCGCTGCGATTTCCTTTTGCAGCTCCGAATCGCCGCCCGCGTTTTTCGCCAGGTTATCCAGATATTGCAGCCCGGTCTGCACCATCATTTCGCGGGCTTTGGTGGACCCGTCCAGTTTGGCGACTTCGTCATGCAGATCGAAAACAAATGTATGAGCCAGTTTGCGGACGTCCTGAAAACGGCGCTGCGCGATTCGAGCCTGATAGATTGCAATCCCCGAACCGGCAATGATGGCAGCCAGTGTTACCGTCGCTAGCGCGACTACTACGCGATTGCGGCGCACAAATTTCACAGTGCGATAGGCGAACGTATCCGGCCTCACGCTGATCGTTTCATGCTTGAGATAGCGCTTCAGATCGTCCGCCAGTGCAATCACCGAGGTATACCGTTCCTGGGGATTTTTCTTGAGAGCTTTGCCCAGAATTGTGTCCAGGTCTCCGCGAAGCTGGCGACAGAGCTTCTCCGGGGTGCCGCTGCGGTTTTCTGCTTCACTTGCTGCCGTCAGTGCGGCTACCGATGCTCGGGGTGCTTCCTGCTCAACAATCGCTTTAATCAGTTCGGCAGGGGAACGTACGCTTGTTCCCAAAGGATGCTGCCCCGTTAACAGCAGATAGAGCATCACTCCGAGTGCGTACACATCCGTCGCCGTGGTTATAGTTCCGCCCGTCACTTGCTCTGGCGCCGCAAATTGCGGAGTCAGCGGTCCTCCAGCTTCCATGGTGAGCATGGTCGCCGCGTTGCTATCGTCCTGGGCAAGCAGCTTAGCGATGCCAAAATCCAACAATTTCACCTCGCCATCGTTACGCACAAGTACGTTGGAAGGCTTGATGTCGCGATGGACGACAAGAGCGGCATGTGCTTCGGCCACGGCACTCAACACGTCGAGGAAAAGTTTTATGCGGGAGTCCACGGCAAGTTTACGGGCATCGCAGTATTGATCGATGGCTTTGCCGTCGACGTACTCAAGAATCAGATATGGTGTGCCATCGGAACAGATTCCGGCATCGAGCAGTTCGGCTATATGAGGATGAATCAGCCGGCCAAGAATGCTGCCTTCGCGTTTGAACCGCTGTTCAGTGATTTGACTGGTGAGCGCGATGTTCACGAACTTGACGGCGGCATTTCGCTCGAACCGGCCGTCGCTCCGTTGCGCCAGCCAGACGCTGCCCATTCCGCCTTGCCCGATTTTCGAGACCAACCTGTAGGGGCCTACTTGTTGACCCGCAAGCCCCCTGCCCGTCTGCAACGGCGATCTTTCCAGGAACCCTTCTTGTTCTACCTGTCGTTGCTCATCCAGGAGCGCCTGCACCAAGGACGCTAGTTCTGCGTCCTTTTCGCTCAGTGTGAGCAACCATGCGGCGCGCTGCTCAGGAGGAAGTTCCAGTGCTTCGTCTAGATATGGGCTTACTCGTTTCCATTGCTCAGGAGTTAGTGTGGACATCGGTTTCTCACGCCGGCAAATCTGCCCGCAGGCTACGATGCAGGTAAATCCGTGCTTTTTCCCATTTCCTCTGTACAGTGCGCTCGGAAATTCTCATCATCTCGGCGATTTCGCCGAAGGAGAATCCACAGAAAAACTTTAAGTCGACGACTTGAGATAACAAGGGATCAACACCGGCCAACTCATCGAGAGCATGACCAATCCGAGAGAGTTCTTGCTCGTTGCCAAGTACATCTCCAATATCAGTTGTAAGGGACGTGAGTTCGAACCGGCCTCCCCTTTTTATCGCCAGCCGATTCCGCACATGATCGATAATGAGTCCCCGCATAACCCGTGCAGCATATGCCATGAAGCGGCCCTGGTCTGGGAAAGAGTGGCCCACTTGCGCGGCCATTTGAAGGTACGCCTCATGGATGAGAGTTGTAGCACTAATGCTGACTTCCCCCTGGCGCGCGAGTTGGCGCTCGGCGAGTCGATGGAGTTCCCTGTAGAGAAGAGAAAAAAGCTTCCCTGCCGAAACTTCATCTCCCTGTTCGGCCAACTCGATCAAAGTGGAAATGTTAGGTTCTGTCACTTCCCTATAGCACTCCGAGATGGCGGACAGCCTCTCGCACTTCAAGACAATAGTCAAGATCAAAGGCACTGTAAGTACCCAGGGCCGTGGTTTTCCGCATAGCGCCCGGCAGATGAGCGCCACGACTGTCAGCTACATTGTGGGAACCTACAAGAGTGGTACCCACCTCGCAACCATCTCGGTCTCGGAAGGTCTAAATAACACTGCTGCGGCAAATGGAAAAGGCCGAACCGGAGTTCGTATCCCCGCCTCGTTGCCTTCGGTGAAGGCGTCCGATGCCGGAACACACTGTCTGGGAGTGCACATAAACCTTTCAATGCGCGGTCAGACATCACTGAGCTAATCCGACAATGAAGGCGAGGTTAGAGTCTGATTGAGAAAGGGTGTTGCGCGTGCGCACGGCAGCGTCACTCTCGCCCGGCAACCCCTGCTATCAGTGCGGTTCACAAGCTCAATCGATCCACCGTGTGCCTCGGCAATTTGGCGCGACAGCACCAGTCCGATGCCGCTCCCCGCTGGCTTAGTCGTGTAGAAGGGAACAAACACGTTGCTCGGGTTCAGCAGACCGGGCCCATTGTCTTCGATGGTGAGAATCAGGTCCCTTTCGGAGATATCCCAATGTATGACCACCAACGGATCCGACGCTGACAAGGAAGTTGCTCCTCCATCTCCGGATATATCGCTCGAGTGGCGTGGCTCAAGGGCAGCCTCAACCGCATTGCGTAAAAGATTGATCAGCATGTGTTCGAGCTGGTCGGGATCAACCTCTAGCTCAGTGGGCGGGCCTGGAACCACCTGCACGCGTAATCTCATCTCCAACCCGGCTACGCGCTCGACCAGGGGAAACAATGAAGTCTTGCGGAACACAGGAGGCGGCATCTGGGCCAGTTGACGGTATACCTGCAGAAAGCGATTGAGGCTGTCGGCACGAGTTTCGATAATAGCGAGTCCGCGTTCAAAATCCTGGCGCTGACTGGAATCCGATACTGCGTTCGCAACCTGCGTACTGAGGCTTCCGGCAATTGACTTGATTGGTGTGAGGGAATTGTTGAGCTCATGGCCAAGCACCCGAATCAGGCGCTGCCAGGCGCTGCGCTCTTCCTCGCGCAAAGCGCGGCCCACATCGGAGAGCACGATCAGGGAATGGGGCACGCCCTTCTGGCGGAAGGAACTCCGCCGGACTAGCCAACGCGCATTTGGGCTTTGGAAGGGGAAGGGCAGCAGCTTCTCGTTTTCCACAGTCAGGCATGCCGCCAATCCGATCTCTTCTGCGGTACGTCCAATGAGCCTAACGGAAGGCTGTCGCAGCAGGCGTTCTCCTGCGGAGTTCACGAGCCGCAGAATTTGATCCGGGTCAAAGGTGAACAACGGTACATCGATTTCTTCCACCACGCGGCGCAACAGAGCTGTGGCTTCGACGGCCCGGATCCTCTGATCCGCCAGCAGGTCGGCCAATGCATTCACTTCGAGGGAGAGTTCGCCGAGTACATCGTCGGGAGCGCCGCCGCGCGCGCGAAAGGAATAGTCTTCTTCGCGCAAGGCGGCAATCACATTGGCAAGAGTTTGCAGCGGCCGCGATGTCTGCTCCTGCAATGCCAGCGCCAGTAGCCACCAAACGAACAACTCGGCAATCAGCACTCCCCACTTCGATTCCACGGACCAGGATTGAAGCCAGATCAGAATGCCGCCAACGATCATTGAAGGAAGGGCAACCAGCAAAGAAAAGAGACTAATGCGGCGCTCGTACAGGAGGCGGACTCGGTTGCGTGAAGGCTTGCGCACGCCGGGGCCGGGGCTCCCCCGCGGACTAGAGGCCATACTTTTCCATCCGGCGGTAAAGAGCACCGCGGCTCAATCCCAGAGTTTCCGCGGCGTGGCTCACGTTCCCCTGAGAGCGCTGCAACGCCTTGCGAATAAGAATAGCTTCCACGGCTTCCAGGCTGAGTTCTTCCAGGTTCTGACTCTGCTGACGGGACAAGTCCAGGCCCAGATCAGCGCGCTGGATCTCGTCGCCCCGGCACATGAGAACAGCGCGCTCCAACGTGTGTTCCAGTTCGCGTACGTTACCCGGCCAGGAGTATTGCGTGAGCAGTTGCAAAGCCGGGGCCTCGAAACCCTGAACCGTGCGCCGGTAGCGCGATGCATAACGCGCAAGAAAATGTATGGCAAGAGCGGGAATATCCTCTCGCCGGTCGCGAAGCGCCGGCACGTGGATCTCCACGGTATTCAGGCGAAACAGCAGGTCTTCGCGGAATTGTCCGGAAGCGCACGCTGCTCGAAGATCCGTATTGGTGGCGGAGATCAAGCGCACATCGACCCGGCGTGTGCGCGACGATCCGACTCGCTCAATCTCGCCGGTTTCGAGCACGCGCAGCAACTTGGCTTGCTGGCGATTGGGCACATTGCCAATCTCGTCCAGGAAAATCGTACCGCCATCGGCCAGTTCGAAGCGGCCGACGCGGTCGGTGCGAGCGTCGGTAAATGCGCCCTTCACGTGGCCGAAGAGTTCAGTCTCAAATACTCCGTCGGGTATGGCGCCAGTATTTACCGCGATCATGGGGCGTGAGGCGCGGGGTGAAAGCGCGTGAAGCGTCCGCGCCACCACTTCCTTGCCTGTGCCGTGCTCTCCCGTGATCAGGATGTTGGCGTCGGAGGGTCCCACGCGCGTGATGGCCTCGAGCACGGGTTGCATCGAGGTTGCCGAGGCGATGAACTCGGGGCGACCTTCAACCTGTAGCAGACGATTCTGCGCCGCTAAACGCTCGGCGCGCTGCAGGGCGCGGCGCAGGTCAACCTGTGTGCGCAAAATCGTGAGTAGACGCTGGTTCTCCCAGGGTTTCTGAATAAAATCCCGCGCTCCCCGGTGAATGGCCTCCACTGCCAGTTCAATGTTCGCCCAGGCGGTCATTACGATGACCGCGGCACCGCTGTCCAAGGAGACGATTTCAGAAAGCAGGTCAAGACCCTCACGACCGGAGGTTGTGTCCCGTGTGTAGTTGAGGTCGATGAGGAGTGCATCGTATGAGCCAGTAGCCAGCGCCTCGCGAACCAGGGCCGGGGACTTCGCCGTGTGCACCTCGTATCCCTGTGGTCGCAACAGAAGTTCAATGGCTTCGAGAACGTGCTGCTGGTCATCCGCTGCCAAAACTCGGGGCCGGTCGTAGCTGGCGTTCGTTGACGCGGCAACAAGATTTCCCGGTTTGGCCGTAGTTTGCATGAGTGCTTAGGGGCTCGCAGCGTTGATTGTACCGCTGACGGCGTCCTGCACGCGGATGCCATTGTGCTCCAGAGTGGTGCCAGTGGCACGATCAAGCTCAATTTTCGCCTTCTCGAAGATGGTTGAGGCACTGACCAGATCCAGTTCCGCCAATGCGAGATCCCGTTGCGCCGAGAGTGTTTGATAACTCGATCCCGCGCCCAGATCCTGCTCTTTCTGAGTGATCTCGAAAGTTCGCTTGGCGAGATCCCGCGCCTTGCGAGCGGCCTGGACGCGCGCAGCAGTTTGTTCCAGGGCATATTGCGCGTTGCGAACCTCAATGCGGACCTGTTTCTTCAGTTGCTCCATGCGTAATTCGGCCTGCCGGTACTCGAGTTCGGACCGGTACTGATCGGCCTTGGCGACACGATTCCGGATCGGGATGTTCATGTTCACTCCAAGGTAGTAGTCGGGAGAGGAGTCGTTGAAAGCGTTTTGCAGTGCTCCCCCGAAATCGGTTGGTACGCTGCTGGTACAGGCGGGGCCACAGACAGGATTCAGCGGGCCCGCCAGTCCCGAACTGCCCCAGAAGCCAACTAGTGAAAGCGATGGCAGCAGGGCGTTGCGCGCAGCCTGGCGGCTGATCCGACGGTTCGCCAAGTCTATGTCAGATTCAGATAGCTCCGGCCGGCCCTGCAAGGCGGATGAGATCAAGTCCTGAATCGATGGAACGGCCTCGGCCGGTACACCCTGCATATGATCCGTAGGAATGACCGGCATGGCCTCGAGCACTGGATCGTCCAGACTCTTGGTGACCGCATTCTTCATCAGCGTCTCCTGCAACTCGAGACTGGTGCGGGCAACGATCAGATCCTGGTCGCGCCGGGAGACCTCGGCCTCGGCGCGCATCACGTCCATCTCGGGAATACTTTCCAATTGAAACTGTTTTTTTGCATTGTCGAAAGTCTGCTGGGCAAAAGCGGAAGATTGTTCGTTGACCCTTGTTTGCTCGTAGGCGCTGACCAAGTCCCAGTAAATATTCTCGATCTGGGTAACGGTGGCAATGATCTGATCTTTGAACGCGATGTCGGAGATTTTCTTGTTGTTCTTGGCAATGCGGAGATAGCGCAGATTGGGTCCAAAGCCGAACCCCGCGAGGAGTTCCTGCTGAATGGAAAAACGAAACATCGAGCTTAGAGCGGGAGAAAGAAAGATGTCTGGACTATTTGCAGTCTGGCGGCCGTTATTGAACTGAAACGAAATGCTGGTGCCGGTGGCAAAGGCCTGGGCATAGCTGAAATTCGCTTGTGTCGTATTCAACTGGAGGAAAGGCACGTTGTAAACCTGCAGGCTGGCGAGGGGTGTGGTTTGATGCTCCACGCCGACCGATCCGGTGATCGCCGGATCATAGGATGAGACCACAGTTCCCGCGCCCAGTGTGGATTGCACCAGGCCGGACGCACCGGCGCCCGCGCCTCCGGCGCCGCTCGTGGTCCCGCCTGCACCAGCGCCGGGAGCGCCCGTGCCAAAACCTCCCACTCCTCCGCCCGGAGTTCCCTGAACCACTCCGGTGTTCACACCGCGGAAAAATCCGCCTGCTTGCGTGCGCAAAATGTCGGTATCAGCAATCGGCAGGTTGTAACGCGCGATGGCCAAATCGAGGTTATTCTCGAGCGCGAGGTCGATGGCATCTTTCAGCGACAGGTAAAGCTTGCCGTCGCGAATCAGACGGTCAAGGCGCGACGAATTTGCCAACACTGGCTCGGGAACCTCATCGGCTGAATACGCTTTGAGTGGGTTGCGTGACTTTGGCATGTCAAATCGGGCCGTGACGGCAGCTTGGGGGCCGGCGGGTTGTTCCCTGTCGCTCGGGCCTGAGACGGTACCAGTTTGCGCCCGCGCCAGTAATCCACAAGCGCAAAAGATGAAGATCGAGAATCCCATCTTCATTAAACCGGGATTCTTCGCGAGCCCGCGCGTTGCGTAACGAATGTTTTGCCTAAGAATATCCATGCCCGTCCTTTTGGTTCCAAGACGCATTGCCCTCCGCCGAATGGTCGAGTGCTGGATTGGCGGTATCTGAGACCAGCCATCCGTCGCGGAGTTGAATGGTGCGGTTCCCGCAGGCCGCATTCGCCTCCGAGTGTGTGACCTGCACGATCGTCGTCCCTTGCTGATTGAGTTCGCGAAAGAGTTCCATGATCTCTTTGGCTTGCCCGGAATGTAGATTGCCGGTGGGCTCATCGGCGAGCAGAAGAGGAGGTTTGTGGATCACGGCCCGCGCCACACCCACAAGTTGCTGTTGGCCGCCGGAAAGCTGGCTGGGAAACAAATCTTTTTTGGCGACAATCTGAAAGCGATCCAGGGTATCGGCCACAAGACTCTGACGCCGGGCTCGAGGAATATCTTTATAAGAGAGCGGGAGATCAAGATTCTCCTGCACGGTGAGGTCGTCGAGCAGGTGATAGCTCTGGAAGACGACTCCGACGTTGAGCTTGGCAAGCTCGCTTCGCTGCTTGCGCTTCAGATCATGCACAGCCTGTTCGCGGAACCAGTATTCGCCTTTCCACTGGTCGTCGAGGAGTGCAAGCACGTTGAGCAGCGAAGACTTCCCTGCCCCGGACGGTCCCATTACCGTAATGAACTCGCCTTCACGAATGTCGAGGCTCACACGGCGCAGTACCCAGGTTTGGCCGGCACCGGTCTTGTAGCTGCGATCGATATTTCTCAGTTGGATCATTTGTCTGGTGCTTGTGCCTTCATTCCACGCGCAAAGATTCGGTCGGGTTCACATGAGCGGCGCGCCACGCCGGCCTTAAACCTGAGGCAACGGATACCAATAACAACATCGCAGCTGCCCCGAAGACGGTTTCGGGGTCGTGCGGGCTAAGACCAAATAAGAGACTTGAAAGCGTGCGCCCCGCAAGAAACGAAAGCAGAAGTCCGGCAGCAATGCCTACGCCAATCACCGCAAGCGTCTGGCGCAACACCAGCCAAACCACCGCATTGCGCGAGGCACCGAGTGCTAGCCGGATTCCGAGTTCGCCAGTCCGCCGCGCCACCGTGTAGGACATCACGCCGTAGAGGCCCAGACATGCCAGGCCAAGCGCGAGCCCTCCGAAGATTGCTGTCAGACGGGCGATAAGCCGTTGCTGGGCCAGATCATTCGCCAGTTGCTCCGCCACCGTTGTGACCCCGCCGACCGGCAGGTTCGGATCCACACTGCGCACCGCTTGCCGGATGTCCGGGATGAGCTGCGCGGGATCGCCTGATGTTCGTATGTCCAGGCTCTCGACATCAATCACGTCCTGTGCGAGCGAGTGGTAGATCATTGGTGAAGCGCCTTCGGTGATGTCGTCTACGCGTGCATCCCTGACCACGCCGACGATTTGAAATCGGTGATCCTGGGTAGCGTTGTAACCAAAATATTGTCCGATTGGGTTCTTGTCGTGCAGGAACTCGTGCACAAAGGCCTGGTTCACGATTGCGACGGGAGGACTCTTTTCAGTGTCGGTTGTCGCGAAGTCTCTTCCACCGAGGAGAGGAATTCCTGCCGTGCGGAAAAAATCCTGGCTTACGCGCCGTTCCTGAGCATCCGTTTCGCCGTCGGGGTGGGGAACGCCGGGAAGGTAGATGTCGCTGGAATCTCCACATCCTTCGGCAAGCCCGCAACTGGCGAGAGATGCCGAACTCACGCCTGGCGTGGCTTCCATGCGCTCGATAAGCCGCAAGTATAAAGGAGCAAGTTGCTCCTGTTTGTAACCGCCCATGTGCGTGTCGATCCAGACCGTCAGAATGTGGTCGCGATCAAAGCCGGGATCAAGCTGGGTAAAGTTGCGAAGCGTACGGAGAAACAATCCCGCCCCAACCAGAAGAACAAGAGAAAACGCGACTTGGCATGCTACGAGCGCTTGTTTGAAAGACCAACCTCCGCCGCTGCCCGAGAATCCACGCCCACTGGCTTTTAGAGCGCGGACCGGCTCTACTCGCGTGCCCTGCACTGCGGGCGCAAGGCCGAAGATGATTCCAGTCAGCAATGCGACGACCGTGCTGAAAATCAGCACACGCGCATCAGGCGCCAGACTAAGCGGAATCGGCGTGGATCCGCTCGACGCCCACCTTGGAAAAATTGCACTGCACCAATACGCGACCGCGATCCCAAGCAATCCACCAATGGTCGAAAGCAGCAGGCACTCGGTTAGAGTCTGCCGGACCAATCGAAAACGGCTGGCACCGATGGAAAGGCGCACGGCGATCTCATGTTCGCGAGCGGCCGCGCGCGCCAACAGAAGATTGGCAAGATTGGCGCACGCAATCAACAGCACAAGCCCAACCATGGCCATCAATACAAGCAAAGGTTGCGAAAAATTGCGGCGCAATGTGGACAAGCCGCGGCTTCCCGGCTCGAGCTCCAACCGAGCGCGAAGTGAAGCCTCGTGTTCCTGAAGATCCTTAATGCCCGCCGCGTCTCGTTCCAAGTCCTGCAGAAATACTTGATTGATTGCGGTAACCGTCATCGGAAGGGCGCTGCGGACTCTCTGGCGCACGATGAACTGCAGCCATCGAATATCCAGCTGCGGCATCCAGGGCTTGTCGAGTTCGGCGGCTTCTCTGTTGCTGTAGTGCTGGGCATAATGAACGGCAGACTGCATGGTAAGGGGCAGCCAGAAATCCGGCGCCGTCCCGGCTCGTGCCCCAAAGAATCCCGGAGCTGCAACCCCGACAACTTCAAACGGCATGCCGTTTACAACGATCTTGCGCCCAACCACGCCTTCGTCCCGCCCGAAGCGCCGTTCCCAGCATCCATAGCTAATTACGGCCACTGGACTGCCACCTACGACGCGGTCATCGTTCGGGGTGAGCAGGCGTCCGAGCGCCGCATAGGTTTCCAGGGTCTGGAAATAATTCCCGGAGACAAGCTGCCCTTGCACCATCTCGGGCTGGCCATTTCCCAGGCTCGAGTAAAAGTCGGCGGGCCACGTCATGGCAGCGAGGCTCGCTGACTCCGGCATCGCTGAGCGCATATTCTGAAACACCGGGTAGGAAAACCGGGTGTTCTCGGCGAAACGGCCGCTCTGCCTGACCAGGAAGAGCTGTTCGGGATCCGGCACTGGCAGGGACTTCAAGAGCACCGCATTCACCAGAGTGAATATTCCGGTGTTCGCGCCAATGCCTAAAGCCAGCGTGAGCACCGCTACCACTGCGAAACCGGGGCTCTTGCGCAACTGACGCAGCGCGTACCGCAGATCTTGCAATAGTCCCATCATCTTCGTCTCCTACTCATAGCGCAGCGCCACCATGGGATCGACCTTGGCGGCTCTGCGAGCCGGAACATAGCTGGCGAGCATGGCAACCGCGATGAGTGCGATGGGAACGCACAAGAAAGTCAACGGATCGGTGGGTCCGACTCCGTACAGCAAGCTCGCGATAAGTCGCGTCAGCAAAAACGCCGTCGCCAAGCCAATAAGCGTTCCTGCGCCAGCCAGAAGTGTTCCATTCTTGACGACCATTCCCAGGATCGCGCTGCGATCCGCACCCAGCGCCAGCCGAATGCCTATGTCGCGCGTCCGTTGCGCCACCGTGTACGAGATCACGCCATAAAGTCCAACCGCGGTGAGCAAAAAGGCGAGGATGCCGAAAGTCCCCAGAAGGACCGCTTCGAAGCGCGTCCCAACGATTGAATCACTCACATATTCGTCAAGAGTCTTGATATGCAAAAGGGGCAACGCGCTGTCCAAGGATTGAACTTCCGTGGTGAGTGTGGGAACCATGTTTGCGGGAGCAATTTCGGTCCGCACGACAACCGACATTGGGGCAAATGGCAATTGGGCGTAAGGCACATAGGACTCTGCAATCGAGGGGGAGCCCAGCCCTTCGGCTTTCACATCTCCGGCCACGCCCACGACAACCCTCATGGGAGCGTTGTTTTTTCCACTCGAAATATCAGGTTTAATCCGCCGGCCGATCGGATCTTCTCCGGGGAAGGCTTGTTTCGCGAGCGTTTGACTGATAATGACGGCGGGCGTTGCTCCGGGGGCATCATCCTGAAAGTTAAAGGCGCGGCCTCGCAAGAGCGGAATCCCCAGGGTGAGGAAATAATCGTTATCGATAACGTGCAAGGTTGTAACCGGGAGCTCTGAGCCCTTCACCGGCCGGCCCTCAACCTCAAAGCTGGTCTTGACGTCACCCGCGGAGAGCGGAAGAGGAAACGCGGCACTGGCGGAATGGACGCCGGGAGTGGCGCGGACCTGTGCCAGCAGGCTGCGATAAAACTCTACTCTCTCCGGCTGTCCGTAACGGCCGGGCAAATCGAGTCCGAAAGTAATCACGTGATTCTTGGCAAAACCAGGATCGACCTTTCCCAAACCCAGAAGGCTTCGCAGCAATAGACCGGCAGCCACCAACAGGACAATTGCAAGAGCCATTTCCGTTGTGATCAATGCAGAGCGCAGGCGGCTGCGGGTCACAGTTTCCGTTCCGCTTCTGCCGCCTTCCTTCAGCGAGGCGGCTAAATCAGGCTTGGTCGCCTGCAGGGCCGGAACCAACCCGAACAGGATGCCGGTAAAGATCGCGACCAAAGTGGTAAAGATGAGGACTTGCAGGTTGAGGCCGCTCTCAGTAATTCTTGGTAGGTCATCCGGGGCCAGCGCCGTCAAAATTCGAACTCCCCAGGAGGCAAGCCCTAGACCCGCTGCGGCGCCTGCGACTGCCAGCAACAAGCTTTCCGTGAGCAACTGGCGCACGATCATCCAGCGCGTCGCTCCCAATGCCGAGCGCACACTAATTTCTCTGTTTCGTGCCGTGGCCCGGGCCAGCAACAAATTGGCCAGGTTCGCACACGCAATCAACAGAACCAGCCCCACTGCTCCGAAAAGGATGTACAAGCCACGACGCATATCACCCACCACGGCATCGGCTTCCGAAACGATGCTGATGCCTTTGGGCCTGTTCTCCGGATACTGCATGTTCACAGCGCTTTGAAGTTCAGACATCTCGGTCTGCGCGGTCGCCAGTGCAACCTGAGGCTTCAGCCGAGCGATCGCATCAAGATAGGCCGCTCCGCGCTGCGCCGTCATGGGGTTTGAGCCCTGCGCATCGAGAGCGATAGTGGTCCAGAATTCAACCGGGGTTCGCTGTACCGGAAATTGGAAGCCCGCCGGCATCACACCAACGACGGTGAACGGGTTACCGTCCACGGTGAGGCTTTGGCCCGCGATGTTCGGATCGGATCCGAACCGATTCTGCCAGAGACTATGACTAAGGATGATCGGCAGACCGGTGCCGGTTGGATTATCTTCCGCGGGAACGAAGTCTCTGCCGATTACGGGCGCGACGCCCAGCACGGAAAACATGTTCGCCGAAACGACCGCACCGGTAAGGTGTGCCGGCTCAGCTCTTCCTGTGATCGTGAAATCGTCCACGCGAAAGGCAGAGATCCCGTCCAAAACATGGTTCCGCGACCTCCAATCCAGAAAAGCCGGATAGGAAACTCCGATGTTGTCGAGCCGGCCAGGTTCCGTGGTTTTTACCGCGACCAAGCGGCCTGGGTCATGAAACGGAAGTGGGCGCAGCAGGACCGCATCAATTACGCTGAAAATCGCACTGTTCGCGCCGATGCCCAGCGCCAGCGTGGTGACCGCCACCACCGCAAAGCCCGGGCTCTTGCGCAACTGGCGAAGAGCGTAGCGAAGATCCTGAAACAGCCCGCTCATGCGTGCACATCCGCCATCAGTTTTTTTAGTTCTTCTTCGGCTACCACTTTGCCGTCGAACAGATGCACTTCGCGCTGAGCGTGCTTGGCGAAGCGGGGATCGTGCGTCACCATGCAGATGGTCGCTCCCTCGCGGTGCAGGTTCTGCAACAACTCCATGACGGCCTCGCCATTCCGCGAGTCGAGATTGCCGGTGGGTTCGTCAGCCAGCAGGATGGATGGTTTCCCGCCCAGGGCGCGGGCGACGGCCACGCGCTGCTGCTGGCCTCCGGAAAGCTGCGAAGGATAGTGCCGGATGCGATGCGCCATGCCCACACGTTCCAGCGCTTCCATCACGCGCTGCTTCCGGTCAGCGGACGGCATTCTTTGCCGGTAGGTGAGCGGCAGTTCCACATTCTCGTACACGGTGAGATCGCCGATCAGGTTGAAGCTCTGGAAGATGAACCCGATCTCCTGGTTGCGAATGCGCGAACGCTCGGCAAAATCGAGGTTCTCCACCGGCTTCCCATTGAGCGAGTAGTTGCCCTCGGTTGGCGTATCCAGCAATCCGATGATCGAGAGCAACGTCGACTTGCCGCATCCCGAAGGACCCGACATCGCCACATACTCGCCCCGGCGAATGGAAAGGTGCACGCCCGAGAGCGCGTGCGTCTCGATCTCGTCGGTGTAAAAGATTTTTTTCATGTCCTGAATCTCGATCAATGGCAGTCCTGCTTCGCTCATAGAGTCTTCCTCGAAATTTCTGAATTGCTGGCTTACTCAAGCCGGATGCGGTCCGTTTTGTCCCAACGCGACATGTCGGAAAGAATCACCGTGTCGCCCTCGTGTAGCCCTTCCATCACTTGAATCGAGTTCACTGACTCGCGCCCTACCTTCACCGGGACACGCACCGCCTCTTTGCCATCGGCCTCCAGCTTGAAGAGACTGATGGTGCTGCTCTCCTGCCCAAATGCCGGCCGCCCCACATAAAGAACATTGTCCATACGTTCCAGGTCGACCGTTCCATCCACACTGAGGTCAGGGCGAGCGCCTTTCGGCAGTTCGCTGGTTAGTTTGACGTCCACCGTGACAGTTCCGTTTTGTACCTCCGGATCGACCCTCATCACCGTGCCGCTGATGATTCCGTTGTGCGTATCGACCGATGCCGGCTCGCCAAACTGCACGTCGCGTGCCTGGGTTTCGGCAATCTTCAATTCGGCCATCAGATGATTAGGCTGTACCACCTTGGCCAGCATGGTTCCCGGCTGAACGTGCTGGCCTACCTGCAGCGGAAGGTCTACCAGCACGCCGTCAATTCCAGCACGGACACGCAATGAGTCGAGTTGTTTTAGTTTGAGGGCGGCAAGAGCCCTCATCTGCTCGACCCGGGCCTGCTGTTCCGCGAGCTGTGATTCGATCGCTTTCTGGCCGATCGTCAATCGCTGCGTTTCCAGATCATTTCTGGTCGTGAGTTCATCGGATTTTCCCTTGGACGCTTTGTACGCCAAGCCAGAAATAACGCCCATCTCGTATAAGGCTTTGTCCGTATCGGCCTGCCGTTGTGCCTGGCTATAGTCCGCGTTCACCGTCGCCGCTCCCGCTTTCTCGTTCATGAGATTGCTTTCGAGCGTCACGCGCTGGCTTTGGTATTCGGCCTCGGCCGCCTTCAACTGGAGCTGTGCGTCCAAAGCTGCTTGCTCGGTTTGCGGATTGCTCATCTCGAGCAAGATGCTGTCGGCCTTCACTTGGGACCCCGGCAGGATTCGAATGCGAACCACGGTAGCTTCGGTCTCCGCGGGAATTTGGCGAACCGACTCCTGACTAGGGATGAGCGAACCCAAGCCGCGAACCTGCCGCAGCATGGGGCCGCGTTTCACCGTGTCTGTCCAGACGGTTCCGCGTTCGACGGACGGAGCAGCCGGTCTCAGTCGTGAAACCCCAATGGTCGCCAGCACGACGACGACTGCCGCGATACCGGCCAGGACAATTTGGCGGCGGCGCTTCTGGAGCTTAAGATCTGGGCGGGCAATATCCATTCTCTGTAACGGTTAGCACTCGATTCACCATCATGTGCAGAACGCAAATACGAGGAAATACAAGTGAATAACGTACATTCCCGCGGTGCCGCGCTGCCGGAGTTGTCCGTTGCTGAACCAGGGTGTCCAAAAACGGGCAGTGCGGCGGCGAATCGGTTCGCAGTTTCTGGAGAACTTTCTGGTTAGCCGACAACCCCGCGAATCTGAATAAGAACAATCTTCTCTTGGTGCGGGGGCTCTGTTTTAGTGTCCGAATTTGCAATGGCAGTGTCCTGAAATGGACAGCCCGGACTAACTTATGGCCTATTAAGTTATGTAGAATGTGTCCCCTATTATTGGCCAGTGTGATGCTGATAGCCCCGGTAGGAAAGGTAAGAACATGTCATTCATTCGCGATTTGAGGGTTGCAGCGCATTCGTTAATTCGGACTCCAGGGCTGTCGATCGCCGTGGTTCTAACACTCGCGCTCGGCATCGGCGCCAACGCTGCCATTTTCACGCTGGTGCGCGGAGTCCTGCTCAAGCCTCTTGTCAACCGTGACGAGGACCGGCTGATTTATCTCCGACAAAGCGCCCCCGGCATCGGCGACGAAAACGCGGCGTTTTCCGTACCCGAGATACAAGATTTACGCGCGAGCGTGAAAACACTGAGCGCATTCGGCGACTTCTCCGCCATGGACTTCACGATGATCGGCCTCGGCGAACCTCGTTCCATTCAAGGCGGCGTTGTCGGCGGTACGTATTTCGACGTAATGGGTCTTCATCCCGTGCTCGGTCGCCTCATCGGACCTCAAGACGATGGTCCCAACGCTGCCGGCGTCGTTGTTCTCACGTATCGTTTCTGGACCACCGCTCTTCACAAGGATCCCTCGGTGATCGGGAAAACCGTTCGCCTCGGCAGCATCGGTGATCGCTCTGCGACAGTCATTGGCGTCCTCGAACCTTGCGTCCCCTATCCGCAAGAGACCGAAATTATTTCCAACGTGGTCACCAGCCCGCATCACCTTTCCGCAACCATGGTCACTGGCCGCATCCATCGCATGACTGAGGTTTTCGGCCATCTCGCTCCCGGAGTCACTCTCGATCAGGCTCGCGCTGAGTTGCGCTCTGTATACTCTGCGATGAAAAAGGAGCATCCCGAAGCCTACCCGCAGGCAGCGAACTTTCAGATCGGGGTGAAGCTGCTGCGTGACCAGATCACGTCGGGAGCCCGTACCGTGCTGCTGGTGCTGCTGGCGGCGTCAGCGCTGGTCTTCATCATCGCGTGCTCTAATGTTGCCAATCTGATTCTGGCGAGGACGGTTCGCCGCGAAGGCGAACTGACGGTGCGCGTGGCGCTGGGCGCAAGCACCGGCGCGTTGCGCCGCATGCTGTTAGCCGAAAGCCTTCTGCTCTGCGGTGCCGGCGCCGCAATCGGTGTACTGAGCGCACAGCCGATGGTAACTGTTCTGGCCCGCTATGCCGCGCGTTTCTCCATCCGTGCTCTCGATTTCAGAGTCGATTGGAGCTTGCTCTGGGTTGGAGCGGCGCTGGCTATCGTCGCCGCAGTGATTCTCGCATTTGTCCCACGCCTGCCTTCTTCCTCCGGCACATCGGGCTCCGGCACGTCCAACGGACCGAGCCTATCCGGCGGAAGTGCGCGGATCACCGGCGGAACGAGCCGCCGCCAGCGGATCTTCGCGGTGACACAGATCGCCGCGTCGTTCGTGCTGCTGGCCGGCGCAAGTATGCTGATCACTACGCTGATCGCACTACAAAGGGCGCAAACAGGTCTGGACACGCAGCACGTACTCGCTATCGATGTTCCTGCCATGTCGCATGGGAAGACGCCTCAGCAGGTCGTCGATTTCTACAAAGAAGCGATACGTAGTATTGATGCCCTGCCGGGCGTGACTGAGACCGCATTCGGCGATGTCGTTCCCTGGCGCGATGGCGGCGGCCCCGGAAGCGGTCTGCAATTCTCCGGCGACGGACACGTGCATTCCGCCGTCGGAGAAGATCCCCGTGCGCTGTCGCGAACCATCTCTCCCGGATTTTTTGCGGCGCTTGGCGTTCCTATCATTGCCGGCCGCGATTTCAATGCGCTCGACGATCGGAATAATAATGATGAACCTGTCGTTATCGTCAGCCAGACTCTGGCACAGCGCATGTTCCCCAATCAGGATGCGATCAATCGGCATGTCTACTGGACGGATCCCGTGCTGCAATTCTTTCCCGGGACCGATCTCGAAAAATCGCGTCTTATGGCGCCGCACCGCATCATCGGCGTCACTGCCGACATTGACGACGCACACGTCGTTCCTGAACCCACCCTCACTATTTACAGCCCTTTTGACGAAGGCATGATTTTTGGTGGTCGTCTCTTCATTCACACTGGTGCAAATCCGTATGCTCTGGTCCCTTCGGCCACGCGCATTATCCGCGACATGTCCGCCGAGCAGCCGGTTGAACACGCCGCCACGCTCGAAGACATTCGGGCAGAAGTGCTCACGCCGGATCGTTTAAGCTCGCTAGTGTTTGGCGTATTCGCGGCCGTCGCGTTGGCGATCGCAGTGGTGGGAGTTGCGGGCGTGCTGGCGTTTTCGGTGAGCGCGCGGACACGGGAATTCGGTATCCGGCTGGCCCTTGGATCGGAGCCGCAGCGACTTCTTAAGGGCGTGATCGCGGAGGGCACCGTGATGGCTGCGGCCGGCGTGGTTGGAGGCGCGGCATTCGGCTTCGTGCTGGCGCGTTTGGCGGGAAGATATTTCCTGGACGTGAAGATGCCGGGCGCATTGCCTGTGTTTGTCTCTGCGTTCGTGCTGATGGCAGTCGCAGTAATCGCATCGGTGCTGCCCGCGGCTCGCGCGGCTCGCGTGAATGTGATGCAAGCCTTGCGCTCCGAGTGACCGTCGGACGGGTGCTCAGGGTTATCGGCAGCTCGTAACGTGAAATGAATCTCGGGGGCACTGGGCGGCTTGTACTGGAGGCCCTGCCAAAACACGAGATGCCGCGAGTATATGACCAAAGCATTGCAGGTGCAGGAAACTGTCAGCGAGCCGGAAAAACTTGACATCACATCTGCCCATTATCTAGAAGGCGCTGACTCTATTTCGTTGCTACCCGGCTCTGACGCTGTAACCAAGAGGCTAGCTGATCATGCTGCTGCGCTTTCAGGTCCACACAGTAATTCATTCGCTCGACCGACTGCTTCAGAGAGCGTTCTGCCGCAGGTGCGGGATGGGCGGTGAAAAAGGCCTGCACTTCATCGCGCATACCTGAGTCACAGAAGCTGCCGGTAGCCTGGACAATCGACCAACCGGCAAAGGCGCCGCCCAGCTTTTCGATACTCCCCCAATGCTCCTGAACAAAACTCCACGCCTGGTTCGCCGTGCGGGGATTTTGCATCACGTCTGCGATCAGATAAGGGGCGTCCTGCGAGCGCATCTGTGGGGAAACAGCAAACTCCAGGGTTCTCTCCGCCAACTTAGGGTCATTGAAGCGCCTAAGAGCAGAGATGTCGGCGAAGTAGCTTTCCGGCGTCTTGGCAGCTTTAAGATCTGCCATGATTCTGTCGTACAAAGCCTGATCGCCATTGCCTGCGGCAATTTGCAACGCGGCGCCCGCAATTTCGTGATCGACGGAGGCAGGGTCTGCCAGATATTGGTTGGCTAGCCTCACTGCCAGTGCCAGTACCTGTGGATCATGTGCAACTCCACCCAAGGCCATCATGAGTTCTGCGCGCAAGGCGGGACGGTCTTCGCTCTCGCCAGACTTGGCTTCCCACCCTACGTCGCGGGCCACCGGATTAAGCAGCTGTCCCACCCATTGATCAAAGGCTTCGAGATCACCATCACTCACCAAGTAATCGCTAATGTAGGTGAGTTGATTGATAATTTCGCCTAGGACTGCGCTGCTGCGGTCTCCCTGAAGCCCTTGTGCCAGCACCAGATAATCCCCGATGGGTTCGCGATTGACGCGGACCGAAGCCCAAACATCGCTCAACAACATCATGCGTTCGGCCGGAGTCAGCGCGCTCTCGGCTACTTTAGCGAGGGAGTGTGCGGCCTCCGAGGTATACGCGGACCGATAGAAACCCTTCGCATTGGCGTTGGCGTATACCCACGGCGAACATTCCCGGAAAGAGACGTTCTGCTGTTTCTTCGTCACCACCTCACACTTCGGTGTCGCCGATGCGCCCACTTTCACGCATAGAGGGATCTGCCAGAGTTCCGGGGCATCCGCGTTCAACTTCACTCGGTCATAAAAATAGCGCTGCTGTTCGAGCGTGACGGTCTGGGAATTTCCGGAGCATTGCGTCTTCATTGTTACGAGTGGAGCCCCAGCTTGTTCGGTCCAGGTGGGCATGATCTTATCGATGGGTTTCTTTGAGACCTGAGTCTGCGCGTTCCAAAAGTCAGATGCAGTGGCGTTGGCGTAGGAATGTTGCTTCAGATACAAATCCACGCCGGCACGGAAGGACTCTGGCCCTACGTAGGATTCCAGCATCCGCAACACAGCGGCCGTCTTGGTGTAGGTGATCGCGTCGTCAAGTTCGAGGATTTGCGCCGGAGTGTCTGCCGGTTGGTGAATCGGGTGAGTGTTGACGAGCGAGTCCAGGCCGAGCGAGTACACAGTGTCGCTGATTTCGTCGAGTTGTACATTCCATTCAGGCTTCCACGCTGCAACCGGCTTGCTCGACATCCACGTGGCGAAACCCTCATTAAGCCACTTGTAATCCCACCATTGCATGGTCACCAGGTCGCCAAACCATTGGTGAGCCATTTCGTGGGCAAGGACCGAAGCCACCGTTTTCTTCAGGTCAATGGCCGTGTTCTTCTGGTCGAGCAGCAGTAAGACCTCGCGGAAAGTAATGCAGCCGGTGTTCTCCATGGCGCCCGCCGAGAAATCAGCGAGGGCGACCAGGTCAAGCTTGCCATAAGGATATTTGATTCCAAAATAGCGATCGTAATAGCTCAAGTTGAATTCGGCTGCCGCGAGCGCGAAGCGGCCCAGCTCTTTCTTGCCGGGGCTGGTCCAAACGCGAATGGGAATGCCGTCCGCCTCGCCCTGGATGTATTCAAAGTGGCCGACGAGTACAGCCACCAAATAAGACGACATCCGGGGGCTGGTCGAGAAATGAACGGTGTGTTTCGCTTCGCCGGGACCGGGCGTGTCGGAAACTACTTTTCCGTTTGAAATTACGGTCATTTCTTTGTCAGCGATGACGGTGAGGTCGAACGTGGCTTTATAGGCCGGCTCATCAAAAGAAGGAAAAGCACGGCGTGCGTCGGTGTCTTCGAGCTGAGTCGCGGCATATTTGCGGCCTTGATCGTCTTTGCCGATATAGAAGCCGCGCAGTTCATCGTTCAGGATCCCCGTGTAACTAATCTGGATGGTCGCGGGTCCGGGCTGAAGCGGTTTGTCCACCGCCAGCCTGGCCATTTGGTTCTCTTTGTCCAGGGTGACGCTAGCCTTTTGAGCGCCACTGGCGCTGGTAATGCTCACATTCTTAAAATCGATCTCCTTCGCATTAAGCACGATTTCCGAGGTCAACTTCAACAACCGCACCTGGATCGTTTCCGTCCCCGCAAAGGTGTTATTGGTCAAGTCTGGGTCAAGGCTCAGCCTGTAACTGTCTGGTACTGCGATCTGCGGGAGACGCTGCGCCATGCAGACGGAAGTCAATAAGGACAGCCCAACCAAGAACAAGAGTTGCTTCATTTCTTAACCCCAATCTCGAGCGTGGTTCTAGACTGCAATCAAGAGCTGCCCAGTGCGCTGCCTGAGTTCAGCTCATGCTGCTTTATAGCCTTACTGGCAGGGTGGCTTCTTGAACCGTATTAGCCTACTAGGAATTTATTTTTTCAGCTTGCCGCCGGGGCTGGAAGCTCCGACGAAAGGCAGAGGGAGTGAGGCCGGTCGACCTCTTGAAAACCCGACACAGGTGGGCGTGATCAGCGAAACCACAAGCATACGCGACCTCCACGATTGGCTGCTTTGAGTTGAGGAGGAGTTCGAAAGCTTTACGAATGCGCATCTTGGCAAGATGATCGCCGAACGTGTATCCCAAGAACCGGCTAAAACTACGGGCCACATGTACAGGATGGATGCCAACAGCAAGGCCCAGGCTCGCCAATGTGGGCGGCTGTGCATCAAGGTCACTGCAAATCTGCAATGCACGTTTGAACCAGGCGGGGGGATGCCGCTCCAGTCGGCCAGCGAATAAAAAGCCCAGCAACTCTGTCGCTAAGTCGTCGACCCGTGAGTCGGCGCCGAGTTCGCGATACAACCGCAGGCCTAACGAATAGGGAAGACCACCGCAAAACATCCGAGACTGCGAGATCGTTTTGTGCTCATGCGCGATCTCGTCCAACCAGGCAGCGTCGATCTCGAGATCAAGCAAATGGCCGCCACCGGATTGAAACGCGTCAGCATGAACCTCGGTACGCGGGTGCCAGATCACCGTGCCTGCCGCGCAGTTCCGCTCTTCCTGCCGGGAACGCTCCACGTAGGCACCCGCGAGAAGGAAGGAAACGTAAGCCGTTTCATGTTCATGTAGGGCCAGCGCGGTGCCCGGAGAATAGACCTTTTCGATAATTCGAAAGGGGCCGATCTGCTTCTTGCGAAGAATGTTTCCCAAGGATTTCATCTAGGGCGCCATCGTTCATTTCGCCGGCTCAACACTGCAGATACGGCGAATCGGCTCGAAACGTTCCCAATGCCAAGTGTGCTCCGCGGTTCCGTCTTTCGTGAAGAGGATCATTTCACCTCTTTCACCTCATCTATCTGTAGCTTAGACGTGCCTGTCTGATTTTTGTGTGGACGTGAGAGATTTCACCATGCGGCTTCGGCCGCGAGTCTTGAGACGTTTTAAAGGGAATGTGATTTAGCGCTTCGTCACCCACTGGGATGCAGCGGGGAACTCCAGCCGAAATAATCGTTTGCGTCGCTTAAAGAGTCTTCGCTTACCAGCCGAGCATGGGGAGCTCGGTCATTACACACTGACCCATTCAGTTTGCAATTTCGGCGCTTGGTTCAATGTCTGCATGACCACGCAATACTGTTCCGTTTTCTCGCGCAGTGCGCTCAATTGCTCGCTTGTCGCGTGAGGAGCAACGATTTCAAATCGGGTATGAATGCGCTGAAAGCCGACCGGCACATCCTTCGATATGCCGAGCGTACCTCGAAGATCCAAATCGCCCTCGACCGTTACCTCAATCCGTTCGACCGGCACTCCCATGGCCGCGGCAACCATCTGGCAAGTAATCTGCGCGCAGGCCGAGAGAGCTCCAAGCAGCATATCTCCCGAACAAGCGGCAGTGCCGGCCCCTCCGACACCCGTGTGCGCCTGGGCCTCATAGATAGCGCGTCCCACGGCAACCGAACATGCAATAGGGGTCTCGGTTTGACCACCTCGCGCCTTGAGCGTGATTCGCGAACTAGTGGGATCGCTGCGGTATTGTTCCTTAAGCGGTTTTTGCACCGACTTCAGATCCATGTCGAACTCCAATAGTGATCCTGGCTAATCTTAGACATCTCTTGTAGCCTAGGGAATCGTCCTCTTGTAGCAAATCTACCTACTTGCTAGCATGCGTTTTACGGAGGTTACCACATGCCGAAGTTCGTGATCGAGAGAGAGATACCTGGAGCCGGAAATCTATCCGATGCCGAAATCCAGGAGGTTTCTCGAAAATCCGTGGCGGCTCTCAAGGGAATCGGGAGTGAGATCCAGTGGTTGCAAAGCTATGTTACGGGCGACAAGGTCTATTGCGTCTACCTCGCTCCCGACGAGGCAATGATCCGAGAACACGCAACGCGGGTAGGTTTGCCGGCAAATCGTATCTCCGCAGTGCGTCGGCTGATCGATCCTACAACGGCAGAATAAACCTGAATTATTAACCACAATCTCTCTTCACTGGTCTCGTTTACCGGCCAATCAATGTGCTCAGTCGCGGGGATGAAATCCTAAGGTTAACCAGAGGTCTGCCTGAGGACGTCCTCGATGGCCTTTTCGACCGGCATGACCCAACCCTCCAGCCACAGTGTTCGTCCCAGGGTGGTAGTCAAAGCCCGTCGTGCCGGATCCAGATATTTTTCAAGTTTCGCCTGTTCCGCAGGTGTGAGCGGAGCGCCTATACTCTGGCGCAGCGCCGCCGACGCGCCTGCCAGGCGTAACGAGCGATCCGGTTCCGATTGCGCCGCAGCGGAGCAAGCGAAGGACTCCAGCAGACGCGCGACCCCTCGCTTATGTTCGAGCGTTTGGAAAAGTCGAATGCTCTCCCGGTAGAGCGAATCTGCTACGCGATAGTCCCCTTGCTCCCGACCGAGGTTGCCCAAATCGGCGAGCGAGCCGGCAATTCCCCATCGGTCGTCTAGCTCTCGAAAAGCAGCCAGACTCTGTTCGTACAGGGAACGCGCCACTTCGCATTGTCCTTGATCACGCGCTACGTCCCCTTGGTGGTTGAGCGCCCAGGCAACCCCGGTTCTGTCCCCCACTTCCCGGAAGATCGATAGACATTCCTCGTAGAGCGAACGAGCGCGTGTGTAGTCCTCCTCTAGCTTGACTACATTCGCGAGATTACTCAGTGCGCGAGCGACCGCTAACGGATCGCGCATCTCTCTCCATAGCGACAGACTCTCTTCGAAGATCAGGCGCGAGGCCGCCAGATCGCCACTGTCGCGCGCAATGACTCCCAGAGCATTGAGTGAGACCGCAGTGCTCTGCTTATCCTCCAACAGTCTCCCGATCTCCAAGTTCTCCTTGAGCAGTGCGTCGGCAGCAACGTAGTCGCCTTGCTCTCCGGCCAATACTCCCGCCGCAAATAGAGCCCGTTGGCGCGCGCTGCTCGGAACCGACGACGTTGTGAGTTTCAGCAGTTTCCCAAGTTGGTCCCGGCCTTCGGCGAGATACTCCCGCATCTCCCAGAAACGAAAGAGTGCCGAACCCAGACGTAAGCCCCAATCTGCATCACCTGTTGCTGTGAGCCACTCCACGGCCGCGCGAAAGTTATCATGTTCCAACTCGAACCGGTCCAGCCATTCCTTGGGATTCGCACCAGTATTTTCGGCGGCGCCTTCTTCGGCCAGAACCACACAGTAGGCGGCATGGGCTCTCCTCGTCAGCGCTTCTTCTCCGCTCTCCACCATTTTTCCGAGCCCATATTCGCGTATCGTTTCCAGCATCACAAAGCGGGGTTCCCCGTCTGTCTGCTCTATCTGCCGCGCCAGACTCTTGTCCACCATCGACGCCACCCCGTCGAGCACATCCAAACCCAAGTCTTGTTTCGTGTCGCAGACGGATTCCACCGCTTCCAAAGTGCATCCACCTACGAAGACGGAGAGCCTCCTGAACAGCTTCTGCTCAGACGGGCTCAGCAGGTCGTAGCTCCAATCGATGGCCTGACGAAGCGTCTGCTGCCGAGCAGGCAGGTCTCGCGCGCCCCCCGTCAACAGCTGCAGGCGGCTTGCCAACCGCGTGCACATGGCAGAAGGCGAAAGAAGCTTGGTGCGTGCCGCAGCCAGCTCGATAGCAAGCGGCAGCCCGTCGAGCCGCGAGCAGATCTCCGCCACAGCTGCCGCGTTATCTTCCTTGAGGGTGAAATCCGGCTTGACGGCTGCGGCGCGATGTACGAACAGAGCGATCGCCGAATACTGCATCAGTGCGTCCACGCCTGGTAAAGATTTTGCATTCGGCAGTGCGAGCGGTGGCACGGGGAACTCGTGTTCTTCGTAAACGTGAAGAGCAGCACGGCTCGTCACTAGAAACTTCAGTTGGGGCGCCACTGCCATCAGTTCAGCCAGCATCGGTGCCGCAGCGAGGACGTGTTCGAAGTTGTCAAGCAGCAGAAGCATTGGAGCGCTTAGCGAATTCCGCAAGTAATCCTTCAATGTCTTGAGCTGCGGTCGACCTCCCGCTTCACGAACTCCCAGCGTCTGCGCAATGACAATGGGGATCGACTCGGAATCGCTAACCCCCGCGAGTGGCACAAAATAAATGCCGGACGGGAAGAGTTCCAGCGTGTCACGCGCCATCTCCAAGGCCAGACGCGACTTGCCAATTCCTCCAGGTCCAGTAACCGTTAACAAGCGTACATCTGGGCGCAGCAAGAGTTCTTTGCCCCCCGCCAACTCCTTATCACGTCCGACCAGCATGCTCCCCGGGATTGGCAAATTGCTGGGACGAGTCTTCGAATGCCTTTGTTGAAGATCCAATAGGCGGTCCCGTATTGCGGCAAGGTCGCGTGCCAGATCGCGGGTAGAGAAATAGCGGCTCGCGGCCTCTTTGGCCAGACAGCGTTCAACGACCCACCACAGCGGGGCGGGAACCTCGGGGTTCAGCAAGCCCATCGGTTCGGGCTCTTCCTGAACAATCGCCAAGAGGGTCTGTGCCTGCGCCTTCCTTCGGAACGGGCTTCTGCCGGTTGCCATTTCGTAGAGAACTACTCCGAAAGAGAACTGGTCTGATCGAAAGTCGACCGCCCCGCCGCTTGCCTGCTCCGGGGACATATATGCGAGGGTCCCCAGAATCATGCCTGGCTCAGTTTGCAGAGCCGCTGTGGTGGAACTATGGGATGAATCGTCGGCACTAATCGTGAGCTTGGCCAACCCGAAATCAAGGATCTTGACCATTTCGTCGGAGACCATGAGGTTCTCGGGTTTTAAATCTCTGTGGACTAGGCCAAGTTCATGGGCCTTGGCCAGGCCCTCGGCAATCTGTACTGCTATTGAAACCAGCTTCCGCATGGGGAGGACGCCTCCACCGAGCAGTTGGCCCAGCGTCTTTCCCTCGACGAACTCCAGCACAAGGAAGTCGATATCGCCCTGGTGGCCGATGTCATGAAGAGTACAGATGTTGGGATGAGAAAGCTTGGAGATGGTTCGCGCCTCGTTCTGAAGACGCTGGCGCAGATCGGAGTTCTGCGAAAAATGGTCGGGTAACACCTTAATGGCCACGTTGCGGCCGAGGCGAGTGTCCAGTGCACGGTACACCTCGCCCATGCCGCCAGCTCCGAGTTGCGACAGAATCTCGTACGGACCGAGTCTGGTGCCGGAACTGAGTCTGCGTGGTTTGGGCCGTTGCAGAATTTCCGGAGCGGCTGCACCCAAGAACTGGCTTCCGGCCGCCTCGTGAGAAGCAATCAAGGACTCCACTTCGCTGCGCAGATCGGCATCTCCCCCGCATGCTGAGTAAAGATAGGCCTCACGTTTCTCGGGGTGTAATTGTAGGACTTGCTCCAGGATTTCTTTGGTACGTTCCCAGCATTCTCCCCTCATGCCCGGGACCTCCCGGACATTTCCCTATAGAGCCAAGCACGAGCCGCAGTCCAATCGCGCTGGACCGTGGCGGTCGCAATCCCCATTACCTCCGAGATTTCCTCCAAGGAGAGACCGGCGAAGAAACGCAACTCAACCACCCGGGTTTGCCGCGGATCGAGTTCTGCAAGAGTATTCAGGGCATCATTCAACGCGACGATATCCACGTCTTTGCGCTCGGGGAGGGCCTCGATATCGTCCAGCATGACCATGCAGATACCGCCTCCACGTTTTGCGGCGCGACGGCTGCGAGCGTAATCAACGAGGACCTGGCGCATGAGCTGGGCTGCAATTGCGAAAAAATGTGCGCGCCCTTCCCACTCCGGAAAATCTTGCCCGACCATCCGAAAATAAGCCTCATGCACCAGCGCGGTGCTCTGGAGAGTGTGGTCCTGACGCTCATTCCTCAAGTGCCGGTGAGCCAGACAGCGCAATTCTTCATAGACCAGCGGCAGGAGAGCGTCCAAGGCCTCGCGGTTCCCATCCCGCCAGCGCTGCAAAAGCTTTGTGACCTCATTTGAGTACGGATGCACCACAGGTTCGCTTCGCCCCGGAAGCACTTTGCTCGGTAGCGTATCCCGTCTCAACTGGGGTGTCAAACGGCGAGAAAAGAGAAACGTCCGCGTTATTGAATACCTATTTCGCTCACGATGATCAAATCCGCCTTTTTTTTTCGCCTTTATAAGCAGGGGATTATGAACCTCAGCAGAATCGAGCAATTTGTCCGAAAAAATTAAGGAGAATTACACCATGAAACAGACACTGTTTGCCGCTTCCAATACGTCCATGCTCCTGGTTGCCTTGCTGGCACTTACCTCCTTCGCCCCAGCCCAGGAGAACCTGCAGCCACCGGGAAACGGAGATCAGAGCAAACTCGTTGAGACGGTTCGCAATGCCACAAAGCAGTATCTTGATGTCAACAACGCCGTCGCAGCGGGATACCAACCGTTCCTCGGATGCGTAACCGGCCAAGACCACGGCGCGATGGGCGTGCACTACGTAAATGGCACACTGCTCAGCGCGGGCGAGATTGATGCCTCACATCCGCAGGCCCTGATCTACGAGCCGCTGAAAGGTGGGAAGATGCAACTGGTGGGCGTCGAGTTCATCGTATTTGCCAGCCCCTGGCTGGCGAACAACAACAAAACTCCACCAGTATTGGAAGGGCAAGTCTTCCAATACGTTGACAGCCCCAATCGGTTCAATATACATGCTTTTTTTGAGCTTCACGTCTGGGCTTGGCGGGACAACCCGCAGGGTGCATACGTGGATTGGAACAACCACGTGACTTGCACGAATGAGTAAATTGCGGGAGGAAGGAAACAATTTTTTCAGGAGCCATATCCTCGCGCATTTTTAGACCAGCGGAGAGGACGGACGCGAAGCATCTGGGTGAATGGCCAGTGTGCTTCGCGGGCCGTACCCAGCGGCCTCGCGAAGAAACAAACCGAGACTGTTGACGGGCTCAGTCTCAAATTGCTGTCACAACGGTCGCGAAACGGGCTCAGGGGAAACGTCGGCCCTCGGTGAACAAGGTGCTGACAAAAGTCAACTCGCTCGGGCCAAATTCGCGGTTTCTGATCGCAATGCCGTTGGCCTGATGCCCTCTGTGAAACCGGACCACGAATATACACTCCGGAGAAAAGCCGCCATGGAACCGGATCTGACGGCACAGGGTGTAATCCTCGATCGCAGCCTCCCTAGGCTATTCGCCGCGGCGAACTTCCAATGGCGAAGTGTGAGGTATCTTGACGTACACAAAACGGATGAGCCAACTCTCCGATAAAAGAAAAATCACGGCGATCAATATGAACAGCAGGTTGCCGTTGAGGAGCACCAGACCCAAGGGGATCAGCGTCCCGGCAGCGATGAGCACGCCAAAGCGCCATTGTCGCTCGCGGGTGTAGAGCCGCGCGTGTGTCGGTTGGAGGTTCGCAAACAACAGCGCTAAGGGAATCACATTGAGCACGAGCAGCACGATAAAGGCGGTGCGGAGGATGGCGGTCGCCTGTGTTCGCTCCATGAGCACGGACAGGACCAGCAGCTCGGCGCAGCCCATCAAGAGGGCCGAATTGCTGAGATAACCTCCCATCCAGCGCGCGTCTTTCCAACCCGGCTGCGCGTTCGTGCTGAGCAAGACGCCTTTGTAGGCCGCGGAGCCGAAGGCGGGCAACAGTCCCAGGACTACAGCGGTTATGCGAGCCCATTCAAAGTCCAGGCCGATTTCGGATAGCAGGCTGAGCGCCGCCGCGGCGGTTAGCGGGAGTGAGAAGATCGTCAGACACCACGTCCCCACCGACATCGGCGAGCCAGGCTTGAAAACCCGGAGCATGTGATGGAAACGCAGTGAATCGCCCAGATCCAGCACGAGCAATCCGAGGTCAACGAGCAAAAGCACGAGAGCGACCGGATAAGCCACTTTCGCCACTGGGGTAAAAACCGCGGGCGCCGCCAACTCGCTGACCGCGGCGGCCATGAACAGTCCTGTGGCCATGCCATTGAGCAAAGCATCCCACGCGATCATGCCATGCCACCCCGGCACCTTGGTTACTGGCATGTTCGCGTAACCGATCTCGCTCCCCGTTTCTGGCGAAGGAGGTTTGGTGAAAGCGTGCTGCGCTCTTGAGTTTCCGTGCATTCAGGGCTTCAAAAGAAACACCACCACGAGCAGTGCGGCGATAGCGGCCAAACCGCCCACGATGGAACGAACATAATCTCCCATCATGTGCAGCCACGGATTGAATGGATTATCCGGCAGGCCATAAACGGAAGGACGATCGACAAGGAGATAGAACGAATGCATCTCAGAATAGGTCTCAGTCGCGGCGTCGCCATAAAGGTAGGCCTGCGGAACGCCGCGTCGATGTAGTTCCTCCACGCGCTTGTGGGCCTGCGCGCGCAGCTCGTCGATCGGGCCGAAGTGGATGGACTGGGTTGGACATGCCTTGGCGCAGGCCGGCTCGAGGCCGTCGCGCTGGCGGTCGTAGCAGAGCGTGCATTTGTGCGAATGACCGCCCAGCTCGCTGCGCGTGATGACTCCGAACGGGCAGGCCGCAATGCAACACGAGCAACCGTTGCAGATGTCAGCCTGAATATAAACGTTCTCAAACTCGTTCTGAATGATGGCGCCAGTCGGGCAAGCCTGATGACAAGGGGCCGCGAGGCAATGCTTGCAATGGTCGCTCATCATGAGCCACCGGTTGAAACCTGACTCGGCAGGAGCAATTTCAAGGGAAGCGAGAGAAGCATAATTACTGGCCACTTGCTCGGAGAATTGCTCGATGAACTTCACATGTCGCCAGGTTGTCGCCGACAACTCAGTCGTATTGTCGTAGCTATTGCCCGACCAGTTAAATCCGTCGGAGGGCAGTTGATTCCATTGCTTGCACGCCACCTCGCAAGCTTTGCAGCCGATGCATACGGTGGTGTCGGTGTAGAAGCCGGTAGCCAGCTGGGGTTTGGGCGGTTCACCGCGCAGGAACGGATAGATCAGGCGTCCCATGAGCTCCGCGAGCCGGCCGCGCGGCGGATCGCTGGTCTGGGGCAAGGCTGACAGTTCCTTTTCTCTACTTGTCATGTCCGATCCTCCCTTCTGGTTGGGCGCTGGCCGGCGTGTCCGGGATCGGATCGAGGGTCGGCCAGGGCGCCGCGGGTACAGTGGGCCGAAGGGCCTGGCCCTCGATTCGTCCGGCATGGACCTGGCAGGCAAATGCCTTGCTTTCGTGCATGCTCACGTTCGGGTCAGCCACGATCGCGGTCAGGTCATTGGCGTTGCCGCCGACGCTCTCCCCGGCGAAGGCCCAGTGGAATGGGAGTCCGATCTGGTGGACCACGCGCCCCTCGACAACAAAGGGCCGCAGCCGCCGGGTCACCATCGCACGAGCCTCGATTCGACCGCGCGCCGTCTGGATCGTCATCCAGCCGCCGTGGGCAATACCGCGCTCGGCGGCCAGTTCGTAGCTCAGCTCAGCGAACATCTCCGGCTGCAATTCGTTGAGCCAGCTATTGAAGCGGCTCATAGGCCCACTCAGGTAATGCTCCGTAAGACGGAACGTCGTGGCCACCACGGGATACTCGGTTGTCGGCGTGTGGGCAATGGGGTTCAGCGGTCCCTCGAAAAAGCGTACGGTCGGGTTGGTATTGTGTTTGGGATAGAGCAGGTTGCCCAGCGGCGACTCGACCGGTTCGTAGTGCGTCGGAAGAGGACCGTCCTTGACGCCGGGGGAGTACAGCCAGCCCAGCCCGTCTGCCTTGGTGATGAAGGGCTGTGTGCCGGCGATAGCGGCCATGCCCGTCGCGCCCGGAGCCGGTTGGAAATCGGGCGGTTTCTCCAGTTCGAAGTCCGGTTTGTCGTCCCCGACCCAGCGCCGTTTCTCCGAGTCCCACCAGACCAATTTCTTACGTTCCGACCAGGGCCGCCCGTCGGGGTCGGCTGACGCGCGGTTGTACAGGACGCGGACATTGTTCGGCCAGGCGAAGCCCCAATCCGGTTGAACTGGGTTATCGGTGATCTTGCGTTCCTTCGCGCGGTTGCGGCCCGGCTCGGGGAAGACACCGCTGTAGATCCAGCAGCCGCATGCCGTCGTTCCGTCGTCCTTCAACTCCGAGTAGCTGCTCACAAGACGCGGCCGTCCGGTGCGCGGGTCGATTTCATCCAGCCGATGACCGTTTATTTCCATGAGGACCTTCTCCAGATCCGGTTCCCCTTCGATGCGGCTAAGCGTTCCATCGGGCAAACGCGGCTGCTCATCGAAGTCGTAGTCCCAGGTGAGGTTTAGCAGCGGCTGATCCTTAGGATCGGTCGAGCCCGCGTAGAGCTGCTTGAGGCGCTTACCCAGGTTGTAGAAAAACCAGGCGTCGGAACGACAATCGCCGGGCGGATCGACGGCTTTCTTATGCCATTGCAGCAGCCGCTGGGTGTTGGTTAAGCTGCCCTCCTTCTCTGGGGCTGCCGCCGCAGGGATGAAGAAGACCTCGGTCCCGATCTGGGAAGGCGGCGGCGCATTCGGGTCGTCCTTCCAGAAGACAGCACTTTCAGTCTCGAACCAGTCGAGAACCACCAACCACTCGAGGTTGCGCAGGCCCGCACGGTGCAGGCCGGCGTTGATTCCGCCGCCGGCGGGGTTCTGACCGGCCAGGAAGTAGCCCTTTACCCCACCCTTTGACATGCGATCGAAGTAGGCCAGTTGCGAGTAATCGCCGTCTACGCGCGGCAGCCAGGAGAACCCGAAGTCATTCTCCGGTGTTGCTGCGTCGCCGTACCACGCCTTGAGCAGGCTGACAATGAATTTGCTAAAGTTCGCCCAGTAGCCGGTGGGCATCTCTCCATACTCGATATAACAAGTTAGATCCTCGTGCACGGGTTCGTGTACAGCGGGTTGCGGCAAGTAGCCGGGCAGTGTGTCGTACAAAGTCGAGAGGTCGGTCGAGCCCTGGATGGTAGAGTGGCCCCGCATAGCCATAATGCCGCCGCCGGGCCGGCCCATGTTGCCGAGCAACAATTGCAGGATGCCGGCAGTGCGTATGATCTGCACGCCGGTGGTGTGCTGCGTCCAGCCCAGCGCGTAGGCGATGCAAGTGGTCCGCTCGCGTCCGGAGTTGGTGCAGAGCAATTCGGCGACGCGCACAAACTCTTCCGGCGTGCAGCCGCACACCTGGGAAACGACCTCCGGCGTGTAGCGGGCGAAGTGGCGGCGCAGAATCTGCATAATGCAGCGCGGATGCTGCAAGGTCGGGTCGCGCTGAGCGTTTGTCATGTCCTTGTACGGCGAGGTATATGGTTCGCCGCTGCCATCCATGCAGTGGCCAAGACGGCCGTGCGGGTCTTTTTTCGCGGACTCCGCCTGAGGTGTATTCTTCGAACCGCCGTGCTCCGCGGGGCCGTTGCCGGACTCGTCGTAGCCCCAATGGCCCTTTCTGGAATCATAGGACTCGTGCTGCGGGTCGAAGCCGCTGAACAGTCCTTCCAGATCTTCGGTATCTTGGAAAGCCTCCTCGATGATCGTCGAAGCATTGGTGTAGGCCATGACGTATTCATGAAACCAACGGTCGTTAGCTAAGATGTAATTGACGAGGCCGCCGAGGAAGGCGATGTCACTCCCGGAGCGGATGCCCACGTAAACATCGCACACAGCCGACATGCGGGTGAAGCGCGGATCGACATGGATCAGGGTCGCGCCTTTCTCCTTGGCCTCCATGGGCCAGCGGAAGCCGACCGGATGAGCCTCCGCCATGTTCGATCCCATGAACAGGATGCAATCGCTATTAGCCATGTCCTGCTGATAATTTGTAGCCGCGCCGCGGCCGAAAGAGGCGCCCAGACCGGGCACCGAGGCGCTGTGTCAAATCCGCGCCTGGTTTTCGATCGACACCACTCCCAACCCGCCGCCGAACAGCTTCTTGATGAGGTAATTCTCTTCGTTGTCAATGGTTGCCCCGCCCAGCGTGCCGATGCTACGCACCGAGTTGAGCAAACGGCCTTGCTCGTCGCGTGTCGTGAAATCGGCGTCGCGGGTCGCCTTGACGCGCTGGGCAATCTGGTCCAGCGCCCACTCCATCGTTTTCGTCTCCCAATGATCGGAGTAGGGAGCGCGGTAGAGGACTTGGCGGACGCGATGCGAGTTGACGGCGAGCTGGAAGGCGTTGGCCCCTTTGGGACATAGGTGGCCCGCGCTGATGGGACTATCAGGATCGCCCTCAATATCGATAATTTCACCGCCCTTGCTGTAGATGAGCTGCCCGCAGCCGACGGCGCAGTAAGGGCAAACGCCCTCCGTGACAGTGGCACCGCGAAGCCGCGAAGCCTTGGCCAGTGTCTGTAAGCTGAAGGGTTCCCGGGAAACCTGTGGTTGCTCGGTCAGTGGGAAGCGGAACATTGCGACTCTCCTTTTTGAGAATCCTTAGTTTTAAGATGACTGAGAGTGAGGTTGGTTGCGCGATAGTAGATCAAAATGCGGTATACGTAAGCGAAGCCCGTTACCCTGCGATCACTAGCTGTTCTGCAGGGATCTTCCGGATGGTTGCGTCATCGATGGTTAGGTGTGAAATCTAACTGAAAAACCATCGTCTATGTCAGCCGGATATGTCAGCCGGGCTGCGGACAGTGGAGAACGAGTCATCCAAATCCCCGCGTATGCTAGTGCGCTGGTGCAGGCTGAGGGTTGGTCTGTGGAACTGGAGCTACCGCGCCTGAATTTGAGAAGTTAACTTTTGGAACCTCACGCGATCCTGGCGAAGCTTCGAAGTAAGCTTCGTTGGCCTTGAATCCTGCGATGCCGGCGAAAAAGCTGTTAGGAAACTGCTGTACGTAAGTGTTGTAGTCGCGCAGAGTGTCGTTGTAGCGTTTACGCTCGACGGCAATACGATTCTCCGTACCCGCCAGTTCGTCCTGTAGGCGTAAAAAGTTCTCGTTGGACTTCAACTGAGGATAGTTTTCAACAACCACAAGCAGACGCCCCAGCGCTCCATCGAGCTGCCCGTTGGCGGCTATTTTTTCTTGCGGAGTGCCGGCCGAAAGCAGTGCAGAACGCGCTTTCGCGATATCCCCGAACACCGTCACTTCCTGCTGCGCGTAGCCTTTCACCGTCTCCACCAGGTTTGGAATCAGGTCGGCGCGGCGTTGCAGCACAATGTCGACTTGCGACCAGGCTTCCTTCACTGCCTCGTTTTTGCTGACCAGCGAATTCTTCACGCTTACATATTGGCCAAAGGTGAACAGTACTATCAGCAATACTATTGCGACAATGATGACCACCGCGATCAGTGCCTTGCTCATGAGATTCTCCTGAAGAACAGCTTCCTTCGAATTTACCGAGAGTTGGCGGCGCCAGAGTCCAGCATTTTATCAACTGCGGCGGTTACCTTCTCCAGCGCAGCCAGATATCGCGAAAAAACCTCCGCAACATTGAAATTCTTTCGCTCGGACTTCCGCTCTCTCACATCCAGAACCTGCAGAACGCCGGATGCATCAAAGCCAATCTGTTTGGACAACGCCTGCACCGCCTCGCGCTTCGCTGCCGGTGCGTCGTGGCCCAACACGATCAGCGCGTGACGGAAAAGTGTAGCAAACGACGATACCGATCGCAGTAGCAACTCCCACAATCGCGAGTCATCGCTAGAGGCCAGAATTAAATGCTGGCGTAGCAGCGCGAGTTTCTCCCGCAGTTCGTATTCCACCTGAACGCGGTGCAAGTTCGCAGGAATCGTTAAACCTTGAATAACATCCTCACCATACAGAACTCGATGGTGCTGTTGCATGTCGATCAACTCGATCGTAAACACATCGACCGAGCGCTCGATCTCTTCGCGAGTCATGAACAGCGGCGGCGGCTGTTTCTGCGCATGCCACCACTGGACCGCCGGGGCAAGCGCCCGCAACGCGGAAAATGAGCTGTCACGAATCACGCACAACAGATTCACGTTCGAGAACTCGGGATGAAAGTCGCCTGCAACCGCCGATCCGAACAGGACTATGCTTTCCACGTTCGCTCCAGCCGCGGTCCTTAATCGACCCACAAAGTCGCTGATCTTTTTTTCGGGAACCATTTGCGCCCTCGCTGATTACCAACTGCTGCTAGCTCCGCCGCCCCCGGAACTCCCACCGCCAAATCCCCCAAATCCGCGCCCGCCGCCGAACCCCCCGCCGCCCCAGCCTCCACCGCCGCGATATCCACCACCTCCACCAAACATTCCAGAAAAAAGCATCGCAAAAAGCAAGCCGCGTAGCGGAGTGACAAGAACAACTACTACGATGACGATCAGCAGGATAATTCCGCCAGCGGATATTCCTTTACCAGGTTGCACCGCCGGTTCCGAATGCACTGGTATCGGTTGCGAAGTTGTAAGTTGGACGCCTGCATCCTGGGCAATGACCTGTGCCACACGTGCGGTCACCAGCAATAGCGCCTGACTATCGTTCCCGTTCCGCATCAGCGGAATGGCTTCCCGCTGAAAACTACCCACTTCTCCGTCGGGTAGAATCGGCTCCAGACCGTAGCCGACCTCAATGCGGGCGTGATGGTCATCTATCGCATACAGAATCAGTACTCCGCGGTTCGTCGATTTGTTTCCGATTCCCCACTTCTGAAAGAGATCAACGGCGTAGCTCTCGATATCGGTATCATCGGTCGAGTGGATTGTAACCACCGCGATCTGGGCATGGGCTTTTTGGTCGATCTGCCGGCAGATATCGTCAATTTGTGCGATCGTGTTCTGATCTAGAACGTGTGCGAAGTCGTTGGCGTAACCCGTGGCGTGAAGCTGTGCAACCGGTTCGGCCTGCGTCGCCAGGGCCAGTAGTAGCACACCGGCGACAGTTAGACAGGATTTTGCAAACAAACTCATGGAAGAAAAATTGTACAGGACCTGGCGCGGAGGAAGAGCCGGCCATTTACCATTTCTGACTAACGTTTATTGCAGCAGAAATTTACCTTGATGTTCGGATGGCGTTGGAGGGAAGCCAATCTGTTCGCTCGGGATGTCCTAAAGCACCGTTGGAAATCAAAGGCATGCGGCGGCCGATTCACTGGGCCGGATGCGAGCAGACGAATCCAGATGGTGCGCTTACGATTCGTTTGAAGAAAGGCAGCGACTCAGATTGGAGGGAAGGAGTATGAGTGTCGAGCCATAGCGACAAAAGCGATAAGGCGCTGGGATTAAATCAACCGATTTGCCGCCGCGATTTTCTGAACTCCACTTTGTTGGCCGCGGGTGGCGCGCTGCTTGCGCCACTCACGCCACAGCAACTATTAGCTAACGATGCGGGCGCTGATGAATGGACTGGTTACGGCGGCGTGGGCGACTACTCCAGTTCGAACGGAAACACACTCGAAGTCATGACCGCCGGGCACCAGATTCGCAGCGGCACTTTCAATTCATTGCCCGCAGATGTGATCGATACCGGCGAAATTTTCGATTGCGTTGTGGTGGGTGGAGGAGTGAGCGGCCTTGCGGCAGCGCTGTTTGTTCAGAAATACGGCGGGTCCAAACTCAGCTGCCTGGTTCTCGACAATCATCCAGTTTTCGGGGGCGAGGCGAAGCGAAACGAATTCGTCGTAGATGGCCAGCGCATTATGGGGCCGCAAGGGGCAGATCATTTCCAGGTTCCGCTCCCGCACAGTTTTATGGGGAGATTTTTTGATCTGATCGGGCTCGACTGGAGCCAGTTCAAATATCAGGAGTGGGGAGCCACGTCTCCCGAGGTCCCGCTGGGTTACAGCTTCGAAGATGGAAGAGGTCCCGGTGCTTTCTATTTTGGCGCGAAGTTCGGTCAAAAGCCCGGAATGTGGCTGATAGATCCGTACGAGAAAAGACTGCGGGGCGCGCCAATTTCCGAGAAGACGCGGGCCGAACTGCTCAGGTACAACGCTCGGCCGAAAACTGGCTTGCCCTTCGAGTATCCGGGAGATCAGAAATCGCGCCAGTTGGATAGCATCACCATCGAACGCTATCTAATGGACACCTACGGCCTGAGCAAAGAAACGATTCAAACATTCATGGCCGACGAGGGCAGTGGTTTCGGTGCCGGGCCGGATGTGGTTTCCGCGTATTGTATTTATGCTTTCGACGTTGATCGTTCGATGGACCAGCCGTCGCTTTCGTTTCCTGGCGGAAATGATGGAATCGCGCGTCACATGGCGAAGACCCTCGTGCCCGACTCAATAGCCGGGGCGAAAACGCTCGATGCAGTCTGCCGCAACAACATTAACTTTGAGGCGCTCGACCGCCGCGGCCAACAGGCGAGAATCCGTTTGAGCAGCACCACAGTTTGGGTAAAACACGAAGGAGACGCTGCCAAGTCGGACTTCGTCACGGTCGCGTATACGCGCGGCGGCAATGTTTACCGGCTCAAAGCACGATCGGTGGTTATGGCCGGCGGGTGCTGGACTTCAAAGCATATCGTTCGCGATCTGCCTGCCGCGCACCGTGAGGCCTATGATCAGTTCTACCGCTCACCCTGCATGATGGCAAATGTTGCGCTGCGCAATTGGCGCTTCCTGTACAAGATGGGCATCTCAGGCTGCCAATGGTTTGAGGGCCTGGGAAGCTTCGCAGCGATTCGGAAACTACCGACGTTTTCCAGCGACGACAAAACGATCACCCCGGATTCTCCGGTGGTGCTTACGCTCAAGGTGATTTTTCCTCATTATGGACTGCCTTTGCAGGAACAAGGGAACCTTGGCCGCGCGCAACTCCTCACGACTTCTTTCCGCGACTACGAACGTCAGATTCGCGCGCAGATGACCGAGATGTTTTCCGCTTCCGGGTTCGACGCTTCTCGCGACATCGCC